>Ga0157371_10000729_pt1 | contig 38474 bp, 35 predicted proteins | sample C45metaG_FD_113462 | JGI IMG/M metagenome (GOLD analysis project Ga0157371, IMG submission 113462) | Corn rhizosphere microbial communities from Kellogg Biological Station, Michigan, USA - C4-5 metaG | ecosystem: Host-associated > Plants > Roots > Rhizosphere > Soil | place: USA: Michigan... | reverse complement strand
GCCCACAACCCTGCGTTTATCAGCAGCTACATCACTCCGCGCAAGGCTCACTGATATGAAACATCTCAAGGCAATCAATAATAAAGCGCTGAAACTCGATGAGGCCGCGGCCGAAAACCGCATTGAAGAAGTGGTGGCGATGAGTTCCGTCGCCGGCTGCGCCTCGACCACCGACCCGGGTTGGGAAATCGACGCCTTTGGCGGTGTGTCGTCGCTCTGCCAGCCGATGGAAGCCGACCTGTATGGCTGCTCCGATCCGTGCTGGTGGCCGGCCCAGGTGCCGGACATGATGAGCACCTACCCGGACTGGAACAAGGATGCCCAGGCGTCCAACGAAAACTGGCGCAACCTCGGGACTGTCTTTCCTAAAGACAAGTGATCGGACAGAGAAGAAGGATTCCAGCATGCATCGCATCAAAGCCTGCGGCCTGGCCGCATTTGCCGTCCTGAGCGTCTGTTCGTTCAACGTTCTGGCTGATGAAAACACTGCGCTACAAGATGGTCACGAGTACATGTTGACCACCAATTACCCGAACAACCTGCACGTCATCGATCTGGCGACCGACACCGTGTTCAAGACCTGCAAGATGCCGGACGCTTTCGGCCCCGGCACCATCCAGTTGTCGCCGGACCGCAAGACCGCTTACGTGTTGAACAACCACTACGCCGATGTCTACGGCGTCGAGCTGGACAACTGCAAGCAGGTATTCCACGCCAGCATCACGCAGAAACCGGGGGAGAAGGCGCGGTCGATGTTCGCCTTCACCCTCAGCCATGACGGCAAGGAACTGTTCACCATTGCCAACCCGACGTTGATGCTCAATGACCGTTATGAAGTGCAACAACCACGGCTCGATGTGTACGCCACCGACGCCGGCATGGACGCCAAACCCGTGCGCAGTTTCCCGGCGCCACGGCAACTGACCATCATGCAAAGCGGTGACGACGGCACGCTGTACGTGGCCGGGGCGGATGTCTACAAGGTCGACGTGAAAACCGGCAAGTTCGACGTGCTGATCCCCAGCCGTCACTGGAAACGCCCGAACTACGCCGCGCCGGACGTGCTCTACGTGTGGAACCAGCAAACCTATCGCCATGACTTCTCGCTGCTCTACACCACCGCTAAATTCAAGGACAAGAAGCAGGATCCACTGACCGCCGAGTACCTGTACGGACTGTTCAGCATTGACCTGAAAACCGGCAAGACCGAAACCACCGACTTCGGTCCCCTGACGGAAATCTATTTCAGCGGCATGCGTTCACCCAAGGACCCGAACCTGATGTACGGCGTGCTCAACCGTTTGGCCAAGTACGACATCAAGGAGAAGAAAATGCTGCAGTCCGCGACGCTGGATCATTCCTACTACTGCATTTCCTTCAACAAGGACGGCAGCAAGATTTACCTGGCGGGGACGTTTAACGACGTGGCGATCTTTGATGCCGACAGCCTGAAACAGATCGGCAGTATCAAGATGCCGGGTGGCGATATGGCGATTACCACGGCGCAGGTATTTGTCCGGTAATTGCGACGCTTGAACTGACACCATCGCGAGTTGGCTCGCTCTCACATCGACCGATGTTTACCGGTTAAATGTGGGCGCGAGCCTGCTTGCGATAGGGCCCGTAGGTCACCGGAGCATCAAGCCCCCGGCACCGGGCAACTCAAATCCCCCTCCTGACATTTCAAGTAATTCCTGAAGGTTTGCACCCGCGCCTTGGTCAACTCAGTGACACAGTTGCTGTAGATCAGCGGATAAGCACTCCCACCCTCCACCCCGGCGCTCGAGAACGTGCACTCGGCATCCCTGAACGCCACCCACGAACGCTGCGCGGCGACCAACAGCTTCTTGCTGTCCGGAGTGCTCTTCAAACGGTTGGTAATCTGCTGGTAAAGCGCATTCAACTCCTTGTCCGCCGCCTTGTTCTGCTGCGCCGCACATTGGTTCATCGTGGCCTGGTCAGTGGCGTTGTCGCAGTCTGCGGCATGGGTGACGGTGCTGAGCAGCAGCAATGGCGTCAGCGCCAGAAGGAAGCGTGGGTGCATGGGGTAGGCTCGCTATGACATGGGAGGTTCGGCGCATTGTAGCGCCCTGGAATATCCGGGAATCTACACCTGCCATTCGGGGTATTTTTGAATCGATTGATGTTCAAGCCACGGCACGTCATGTGAGGTCCAGATATGGGCTTGAGGCGTCATGCCCGGATCATCATCCAGCGTCGCCACACGAATGATGACGTGAGGCTGGGCCAGGCGCTCCGCCATCAAGTGTGAGCCGCAGACCGAACAGAAATGCCGCAGCTTGCCCGGTGAGGATTCATAGCTGTTCAGCAGAGGCTGGCCCTTGATCCAGCGAAAGTGTTCGCGCATCACCCCGGCTGTCGATGCAAATGCCGCTGCGTGTGCTTTACGGCAGGTTTGGCAGTGGCAGTGGCTGATGGGCATGTCGAGGTTGTCGAGTTCGTACTCGATGGCTTTGCATAAACAGCTGCCATGCAGGCTTTTCATCGCGTGGGTCCTGTCCAGTGAATCTCGTTTGTACGAATGACGGCGCTGTGCACGTTAGCAGTTTCATTGATTGACCAACGTTCCACGCCAGAACTTAGCAGCGCAAATGCGGCCGAATATTACAGGCACACTTGATAACAACTCTGCGTTGATACAACTTTAAGGTTGGTCTTGTGGTCTTACAGGCCTACTGTTCAGTACAGGAGGTGGCTTATGAACCCTGCATCAGATCGCATCGAAAGGAAGATTTTGCTCAAAGTGCCGCGTTCGAAGGTATGGCGCGTGCTGGCCAATGCCGAGGCCTTTGGGCAGTGGTTTGGCGTTTCGCTGGAGGGCAAGCGTTTCGTTTCCGGTGAATGGACCCAGGGGCAGATCACGTACCCCGGGTATGAACACTTGCTGTGGAATGTGTTGGTGGAGCGGGTCGAGCCGGAGCGGGTGTTTTCCTTCCGATGGCACCCCTATGCGGTGGAGCCTGAAGTCGATTATTCCCAGGAACCCACTACCCTGGTGAAGTTCGAGCTTACAGACATGGACGATGGCACCTTGTTGACGGTTTCCGAATCCGGTTTCGATCACATCCCGCAACACCGCAGGCTCAAGGCATTCCGCATGGACAGCCGTGGATGGGATGAGCAGATGAACAATATCGAAGAGTTTCTCAAGACCAGCGCCAAGACCCGCGAGCGTCAGGAAGAGTGATGGCGGTGGCAATGGATTGGATTTTGCCATGGCAGCGAAAAGTCCGCTGCAGGCCGCGGAAAACCGGGGCTTGGCTGCGTGATCCCTTAGTCGTCTAAGGGTTTACGGAAGGGTGGCTATAGCGAATGTCTTACACGCGATGGTAGCTATGTCGTCTATTGCACATTGGATCCGAAGCGTAATCTAGCCTCATCAACTGAAGCACAGGAAGTGCTCCAGGATCATGGATGATCGACCATTAGCAAGGATTCGCTGCCGACAGGGAGTCGACATGGTCTTGGGAAACCCGCTTCGGCGGGTTTTTTTTCGTCTGCTGAAAACCTGCGGTCTCCTGCCACCGCCTTCGACAGCTTCAACAGCGCCGATTTGTGACGTCAGTGGTCAAAGGCTTACACCCGCTAACGGGTATGTCGTCTTTTTATACTTCATCGATGCCGTTAATCTGGATCCATCAACTGAAGCACAGGGAGTGCTCAGGATCAGGGATGATCGACCATTGGCCAGGATGGCTGCCGACAGGATGTCGAAAATGGTCTTGAGAAACCCGCCGAGGCGGGTTTTTTTTCGCCTGTGAAAAAGTACGTCTTACAGCCTGGCCGCTGCTCGTTCGGTGATCTGCGTCCGTTGCTGGAGCGACGGTGCCGCACGCCGTTGCGCTTCTGCCATGACGCTCGGCGGTGCTGTGTCAGGGCTGCCTGACTGGAACGGTGGCGCGGGCGCGTATTCCAGTTGCAACTGCACCAGCTCTGCCGTGTCCTTATCGAACAATTCGGCCGCCAGGGTCAGGGCAAAGTCGATCCCTGCGGTAATCCCACCGCCGGTCAGCAGATTGCCGTCGCGCACCACCCGATCCTTCACCGGGATCGCCCCTAACGGCGCCAACAGTTCGTGATAAGCCCAATGAGTGGTCGCGCGTTTACCCTTGAGCAGACCTGCCGCGCCGAGCACCAGTGCGCCGGTGCAAACCGATGTGACGCACCGTGCATTTGCGGCTTGAGCCTTGATAAAGGCCAGCGTCTGCTGATCTTCCATCAACGGCCCGACGCCGCTGCCACCGGGGATGCAGATCACATCCAGCGCCGGGCAATCGTCGAAGGTCGTGGTCGGTTTCAGCACCAGCCCCGTGCTCGCGGTGACCGGTACCAAGTCCTTCCAGATCAGATGCACCTTCACGTCCGGCAGCGAAGCCAACACGTCGTAAGGGCCTGTGAGGTCCAGTTGTTGAACCTGTGGAAACAACAGAAAACCGATCTGCAACGTCATGGCGTTTTTCTCATGAAGTGGGGTGGACGACTTCACTCTAGGCTCGTAGGATCTGGCGTATACGCCAATCACCCCACGAATTACGCCAATCATGCCGAAAACCATTCATGTGCTCGCGTTCGCCAACGTGCAATTGCTCGATGTCACCGGGCCGTTGCAGGTGTTCGCCTCGGCCAACGACATCGCCCGCCAGCACGGTGCGCCGCCGCCCTATGCACCGACAGTGATTGCCAGTGGCGGCGGGGCGGTGATGTCGTCGGCGGGATTGGCGCTGCTGGCCGAACCGTTGCCCGAGCAAGGCAGCGACACTTTGATCATCGCGGGCGGCTGGGGCGTGTATGACGCAGCGGAAGACGCACCGCTGGTGGCGTGGGTGCGAGAACACTCGAAGGCCTGTCGGCGGGTTTCGTCAGTCTGCACCGGGGCCTTTTTGCTGGCGGCGAGTGGCTGGCTCGACGGTCGGCGTGTCGTTACCCACTGGACCCGTTGCGAGCAGCTCGCGCAGAAGCATCCGCAACTGCGGGTCGAACCCAATCCCATTTTCATCAACGACGGCCCGGTGTGGACCTCGGCCGGGGTCACCGCGGGCATCGACCTGGCGTTGGCGATGGTCGAAGAAGACCTCGGTCGAACGATGGCCCTGGAAGTCGCGCGACAATTGGTGGTTTTTCTCAAGCGGCCAGGTGGTCAGTCGCAGTTCAGCGTGACCTTGTCCCTGCAAAAGGAAGGCAGCCGGTTCGACGAGCTTCATGCCTGGATCAGCGAAAATCTGACCAAAGACCTCGGCATTCCGACCCTGGCGCTGCAGGCGGGCATGAGCGAACGCAGTTTCGTGCGTCACTATCGCGCAGACACGGGCCAGACCCCGGCCCGGGCCATTGAACTGATCCGTGTAGAGACAGCGCGCCGTTTACTCAGCGACACCGGCGTGCCGATCAAACGCATCGCCGTGCAATGCGGATTCGGCAGCGAAGAAACGTTGCGCCGCAGCTTTCTGCGCGGGATGGGCGTGACGCCACAGGCCTATCGCGAGCGGTTTTCCGTCAGCCCTTCAGCAGATCCAGTAATGCCTTGAGCGTCGCTTCAGGCGCCTCTTCGGGGATGTCATGCCCTACGCCCGCCAACACTCTTCGTTCATAGCGCCCGGTGAAATGCTCGGCGTCTTCGTCTATTTCAGGCGCCGGGCCAACTCCATCGTCGCCGCCACACAATGAGATCGTCGGTACGCGGATGGCCGGTTGTCGGGTCAATGCCTCTTCCATCCACTCCAGCGCCGGGTCGCCGGGCGCGTACATGAACCGGTGGCGATAGGAGTGAATCACCACGTCGACGAAGTCCGGATTGTCAAAGGCCGGGGCACTCAACGGATACAACCCGGGGCCGTTGGCCCAGGTGGGTGACCACAAATTCCAGAGCAGCTCACACAAGGCACGACGATTGTTCGTCAGGCCTTCGACCCCGCGTGGGGTGTGGAAATAGTACTGATACCAGAGGCGATGCTCGGTTGCCGGATCCAGCGGCCGCACCGAATTCGGGATGTCCTGAAGGTTGTAACCGTCGCCAGTCACCAGGCACCGAACCCGTTCCGGCCACAACGCCGCCACAATACACGCCGCACGACCGCCCCAGTCGTAACCGCACAGCGCGGCCTGGGGGATGGCAAGCGCGTCCATCAGGTCGAGCAAATCCTGCGCGAGCGCGGCTTGTTGACCTGAGCGCAGGATATCGGGGCTGTTGAAGCGGGTCGGGCCGTAACCGCGCAGGTACGGGACGATGACGCGGTAGCCCTCGGCGGCGAGGGCTGGAGCGATTTCATCGTAGGCACGTGGAGAGTAGGGGAAGCCGTGGAGAAGGATCACGGGTTCGCCGGTGGTCGGGCCGTGTTCTTCGTAGGCGAGCATCAGACTCGCGGTTTTGGCGAAATGCACCTGCGTGTCGTTGTTCATTTGACCCTCCCGCGTGACTGTTTCGGGCCGCTGCCTAGGCTTCGGTTTCCGCCACCTGATTGAAGTATTTCGACCGGTCCGGCGTAAACGTCACCACCATCCTGGTCCGTGAACAGGTCAGCGCCTGCTCGTTATCCAGATCAACATCCAGATCTTCCCCGCGCAAACCCTGCCACTGGGCGAGGTATTTGAGGGATCCGTATTTTTCAAGTTTCTTCAGGCTGCGGCTGACGCCACCCTTCCATCCCAACACCGGCAACTCGCCGGCAAGACAACGCTGGGACAGTTCAGGGAATCGGGCGGAACGTTGGCGGCCGATTTCCCAGCATTTGATCAGGCCTTTGTCGGGGCCTTCCCACAATTCATCGCGGTTCAGGCCTGAACGCAGGGGAGAGTCGATGGGGCGGTGGATGCGTTGAGTCATTCTGGTTCCTTGAATTCGGGTTTTATTGGACAGCTCCGCTGTACCCGTTGACCGTCGATGGTAGGTGGGGTTGTAACAGCTGGCAACAAGGTATTTCCGGGTGTAGGAACCAGGTGTCGGGCAGGTAAACAGCAAAGTTGTTTAGTCGATGTAGGGGAGTGGCCGGCGCACCTTGTGGCGAGGCGTGTTTACTCGGTCAGGCCGTGTTTAAGCGTGCGGCGAGTCAGTAGCGGTCCTACAAACGGCACTCTGAAACGGGAAAATTCCGACGGGCTCTGTCGGTTGCAGATGAGCTGATCAGTCAGCCTTGTGTTGCAGCAGATGCCCCCATCGCGAGCAAGCTCGTTCCCACATTGGATCTATGGCGTGACACAAATCCACTGTGGGAGCGAGCTTGCTCGCGATAGGGGCGACGCCATCTCAAGGCTGCCAGTAATTCTTCTCCCCGCTCAATTTGCGATCGAGAAAACACGCCGCACTGATCAACGCCAGATGGGTCAACGCTTGCGGTGTATTTCCCAGATGCCGTGCCTGGCTGTCGAACTCTTCGGCATACAAGCCCAGCGGGTTGGCATACCTCAGCAACTGTTCGAACTCCAGATGCGCCTTCTCCACGCGACCCGCCCGGGCCAGGCATTCGACGTACCAGAATGAGCACGCGGCGAAGGCGCCTTCCGTGCCGTCGAGGCCGTCGATCTGGCTGTCATCGTTGCGATAGCGGTAGACCATCCCGTCACGCACCAGGTTTTTTTCGATCGCATCGAGGGTGGCGAGCCAGCGCGGATCCTTGGCGCTGACGAAGCGCACCAGCGGCATCAGCAACATCGAACCATCCAGCGCGGTGCCGCCGATGTGCTGGACGAAATGTCCGCGTTCATCGTTCCAGAAGTTTTCCCAGATGTCGGCGTAGATGGCCTGGCGGGTCTGGTCCCAGCGGGCGAACGGGGCGGGCAGCGAGCGTTTCGAAGCGAGGCGAATGGCCCGGTCCAGCGCGACCCAGCACATCAGCCGCGAATGCAGGAAATGATGCTGCTCGCCGCGCATTTCCCAGATGCCCACGTCCTGTTGCTGCCAGGTTTCACACACCTGATCCACGACTTCCACCGCGTGTTTCCAGCCTTCATGGGAAATGGCATCGCCGTACTTGTTGACCAGGTACACCGCGTCCATCAGTTCGCCGAAGATATCGAGCTGGATCTGATCGTAGGCTTGGTTGCCGATCCGCACCGGCTTCGCGCCGCCATGGCCGGACAGGTGCGACAGTTCGGTTTCCGGGAGCTCCTGGCGGCCGTCGATGGCATAGAGGATGTTGAGTTTCTTGGAGTTGCCGTGGCAGTCGCTGACCCGGCCGCGCATCCATTTCATGTAGGCGTTGGCCTCGTCGACATAACCCGGCGCATGAAGGCGTAGACGGTGAATGAGGCGTCGCGGATCCAGGTGTAGCGGTAGTCCCAGTTGCGTTCGCCGCCCGGGGATTCCGGCAAGCCGAATGTGGCGGCGGCGAGGATCGCGCCGTGTTTGCGCGAAGTCAGCAGTTTCAACGCCAGGGCCGAGCGGTTGACCATTTCTCGCCAGCGGCCGCGGTAGCTGGATTGGCGGCTCCAGTCGCGCCAGAATTTCATTGTGCGTTCCATGCACAGGGCGGCGGCTCCTTGCGAAAAGCGCGGATCGTCGAGGCCGCCGAGCAGGAATTCGGCGCACTGGTCTTGTTTGAGGGTGAACTCGGCCACCGCCGCGTTGCCGACAATCTGCACAAGCTGATCCGAGGCGAGCCGCATGGACGGCTGGCCGTCGGCCTCGAAGATCACGTCCTGTGCATCCAGACGGGCGCGGGTGTTGGCGCGGGCGTAGTCATGACGCACCGCGCAGCGCATGCGAAAAGTTGCCTGGCCGCTGACCACGCGAACGCGGCGCATCAGCATCGGCAGATCATCTTCGCTGTCGCCGATGGGGAGCAGGTCGGTGATTTCGACCACGGCGCGCTCGCTGAGCCAACGGGTTTGCAGCACGTTGGTGTCGGGCAGGTAAATCTGCTCGCGACGCGCATCAGGCAAGTCCGGTGACAACTGAAAAATCCCGGCCTCGGGCGTGTCCAGCAGCGAGCAGAAAATTGACGGGCTGTCGAACTCCGGCCAGCAGAAAAAATCCACGCTGCCCCGGTCATTGACCAGTGCTGCGCTGCGCATGTCGCCGATGATGCCGTGGGCATCGATGGCGCTTTGTCGTTCGGGATGTTGATCAGCCATTGCCGCGAAACTCCGGATAGAGACTCATGCCGCCGTCGATGAACAGCGTAGTGCCGACGATGTAGTCGGAGGCATCGGAGGCAAGGAACACCACCGCATTGGCGACATCCTCGACATCACCAACCCGGCCATAAGGGATAAGTTTGAGCAACTCCTGCTCGGCCGCGCCTTCGGTGGTGGCGCGATTGATTGCAGTGCGAATCGCCCCCGGTGCGATGCCGTTGATGCGGATGCGCTGGTGGCTGACTTCCTGGGCGAGGGTTTGCATCAGCATGTCGACGCCGCCTTTGGACGCTGCGTAATTGACGTGTCCAGCCCAGGGGATGCGTTGATGCACCGAGCTCATATGGATGATTTTACCGGCGGCCCGGGACACGCCTTCACGAACACCCTGTCGGTTGAAAATGCGCAGGGCGGCGCGGGCGCAGAGGAATTGTCCGGTGAGGTTGACACCGATCACCTGATTCCAGTCGGCGAGGCTCATGTCCACGGCAGGTGCGTCTTTTTGCATACCCGAATTGGCCACCAGAATGTCCAGCGAACCGAAGGCTTCGACGCTGTGCGCGAACAAGCGTTCGACCTCTTCTTCTTGTGAAACATCAGCGCCGATGGCAATGGCCTGACCGCCTTCAGCGATGATCTGCCGGGCCAGTTCTTCGGCGGGTTCAGCGTCGGAATTGTAATTGAGCACCACCGCGGCACCGGCATCGGCCAGGGCCTTGGCGCAAGCTGCGCCGATGCCGGAGCTGGCACCGGTCACCAGGGCGACTTGTTGCTTGAGGGAAATCTGCATCAGCGTTGGCGCCTTAGAAGTGAGGGCTTATTTAGCTGACTGGCGGGTGATGGCGAGAGTTCACGTCGAACCATGAAAGTTTCGTCAGTTGATTGTTCCCCGCAGGATCTACAGCTGCTGGCAGGACAAGCTGCCGCAGGGGCTCAAGGGAGCGATCTGACCTCTATCCTGAACCCTTCCTGAAGAACCCTGCAATTCCCCGATTCGACGCCTTGGCATCGTTTACTCTGTGGAAATCGGGGCGTAAGCTTCGCGCGTTTTCATCCATTACGGAGACCCACAGTGGGTACTTGTTCGAGTGACAGTAGTCGGCCGGTTTCGATAACCGGCACCTTCCCGGCAAGATAACGCGCCACCTGTGTGCCGTTGTCTCGCCTGATAGCGAGCAGCGGCCTCCCGATCGCAGCCAGTCCTGGCCTGCGTCCCGATGCCCCTCTCATCGATGCTGAACCGTGTGTGGTGATTGACTTTGCCGTCGACATCGCAGCGACTTGACACGCCTGCTCGACGGTTTCCTGGCCGACCCTGGGGGAACTGCCATGAACCTGACCCTGCTCAAAGAATTCTTCGCCGGATTCTTGCGCACCCGCCACATTGCCCGGCATTTTCGTCGCCTGGCGCTGCTGGAAAACTTCACCGACACCACGGTCAGCCGCGAGGTGCCGCCGACCCTCGCCCAAACCCTGGTCGGCGCCGCCAACAGCGACACAGGTCAACTGCTGAGCAACCTCGGTAGCCACACCGACGGCTTGAGCGAACTCGAAGCCGACACCCTGCGCGAGCAGTTCGGCCTCAACGAGGTCGAGCACGAGCAACCGCTGCCGTGGTGGACCCATTTGTGGCACTGCTACAAAAACCCGTTCAACCTGCTGCTGACCTTGCTGGCGGTCATCTCCTGGCTGACCGAGGACATGAAGGCCGCCATCGTGATTTTCTCGATGGTGGTGCTCTCGACCTTGTTGCGCTTCTGGCAGGAAACCAAATCCAACCAGGCCGCCGACGCCCTCAAGGCGATGGTCAGCAACACCGCCACGGTGCTGCGCCGGGATGCGTTGCGCAGCGAAGTGCCAATCAAGCTATTGGTCCCGGGGGATCTGATCGTCTTGTCGGCCGGCGACATGATTCCTGCCGATTGCCGGGTGCTCAGCGCCAAGGACCTGTTCGTCAGCCAGGCGGCGATGACCGGTGAATCGATGCCGGTGGAAAAATTCCGTCACCAGCAGAACGGTGACACGCACAATCCACTGGACCTGGACAACATTCTGTTCATGGGCACCAACGTGGTATCCGGCACGGCCATCGCGGTGATTCTGACCACCGGCAACAACACCTATTTCGGCGCCCTGGCCCAACGGGTCGGCGCCACGGATCGCGCACCGACTTCCTTCCAGACCGGGGTCAACAAAGTCAGCTGGTTGCTGATTCGCTTCATGTTCGTCATGGCGCCGCTGGTGCTGTTCATCAACGGCTTCACCAAGGGTGACTGGACCGAAGCGCTGCTGTTCGCGCTGTCGATTGCCGTGGGCCTGACCCCGGAAATGCTGCCGATGATCGTGACCTCGACCCTGGCCAAGGGCGCGGTGTTCCTGTCGCGCAAAAAGGTCATCGTCAAACGCCTCGACGCGATCCAGAACTTCGGCGCCATGGATGTGCTGTGCACCGACAAGACCGGCACCCTGACTCAGGACAAGATCTTTCTGGCGCGTAACGTCGATGTCTGGGGCAACGACTCCGATGACGTGCTGGAAATGGCGTACCTCAACAGCTACTACCAGACCGGCCTGAAAAACCTGCTGGACGTGGCGGTGCTCGAACACGTGGAAATCCACCGTGAGCTGAAAGTCGGCACCGCGTTTCACAAGGTCGATGAAATTCCGTTCGACTTCACCCGTCGGCGCATGTCGGTGGTGGTCGCCGAGCGTAATCAACCGCACCTGCTGATCTGCAAAGGTGCGGTGGAAGAAGTGCTGGCGGTGTGCACCCGGGTACGCCATGGCGAAGCCGACGAAGCACTGACCGATGAACTGCTGGCACGCATTCGTCAGGTCACTGCAGCGTTCAACGCCGAGGGGTTGCGGGTGGTGGCCGTGGCCGCGCGGTCGATGATCGAAGGTGGGGAGACTTACAGCCTGGCGGATGAACAGGCACTGACGTTGATTGGTTACGTAGCGTTCCTTGATCCGCCCAAAGAAAGCACCGCGCCAGCGCTCAAGGCCCTGGCTGCTCACGGCGTGGCGGTCAAAGTGCTGACCGGCGATAACGAACTGGTGACTGCCAAGATCTGTCGCGAAGTCGGCCTGGAGCAACAAGGCCTGCTGATGGGCAACGACATCGAGCGCATGAGCGATGCAGAGTTGGCGGTGGCGGTCGAGACCACCAATGTCTTCGCCAAACTCACGCCTTCACACAAGGAACGCATCGTGCGCCTGCTCAAAGGCAACGGTCATGTGGTCGGTTTCATGGGCGACGGCATCAACGACGCCCCGGCCCTGCGCACCGCCGACATCGGTATTTCGGTGGACAGCGCCGTGGACATCGCCAAGGAAGCGGCGGACATCATCCTGCTGGAAAAGAGCCTGATGGTGCTGGAGGAGGGCGTGCTGGAAGGGCGCCGGACTTTCGCCAACATGCTCAAGTACATCAAAATGACCGCCAGTTCCAACTTCGGCAACGTGTTCTCGGTGTTGGTGGCCAGCGCGTTCATTCCATTCCTGCCAATGCTGCCGATGCACCTGCTGGTGCAAAACCTGCTCTACGATATTTCGCAGATCGCTATCCCGTTCGATAACGTCGATGACGAAATGCTCAAGCAACCACAACGCTGGCAGCCGGCGGACGTCGGGCGCTTCATGCTGTTTTTCGGCCCGATCAGCTCGATCTTCGACATCACCACGTTTGCCTTGATGTGGTACGTGTTTGACGCCAACACTCCGGATCACCAGACCCTGTTCCAGTCCGGCTGGTTCGTGGTCGGGTTGCTGACCCAGACGTTGATCGTGCACATGATTCGCACGCCGAAAATCCCGTTCCTGCAAAGCCGCGCAGCCACGCCGCTGCTGGTGATGACCGGGGTCATTATGGCTGTGGGCATTTTCCTGCCGATGGGGCCGCTGGCGCATTACTTCAAACTGCAGGCACTTCCATCGCTCTACTTTGTGTTCCTGCCTGTGATTCTGCTGGCTTACATGGGGCTGACCCAGGCAGTGAAGGGGTTCTATATTCGTCGGTTCGGTTGGCAGTAACGGCGGTGGCCACGGACTTTTAGGAAAAGTCCTACAGAAACCTTCGAGCATCTCCCGTAGCCTCCTGCGCCTCCAACATCCGCCATATCCAGGGAGGCTACGATGCCGAACAAAGCGCTGCGTATCCTGATCGCCGACGAGCAGCATTTCCACCGGATGAAAATCGAGCGGCTGTTCAACCAGCTCGGCTATTACCGGGTGGCGCCGGTGGAGGGCCTTGCGCCGATGCTGTGCCTGGTCGAGTACGGTTGCGAACCGTTCGACCTGGTGGTCGTCAATGCCTCGCTGGTCTGCGGCGAACTGGATGTGCTCGGCTACTTCCTCGATAACCGGCAGGTGCGCAACGCACTGATTTTCGACGGTCAGCGGGCGCATTTGCCACCGACCCCGGCGAGTGGACCACAGAAGGTTCAGGTGAGCCGCGCACCGTTGCCTGATCTGACGTGCATCCAGCGGCTGATGACGATGATCGATCCGCCGCTGAGCGAAGACCAATACCCTTGGCTGAGCGTGCGATCTGCACAGACTGTCGGTTGAGTCGCTATTACCGTTCGTCGCCACTGTCATTTCTTACAGGTAGATTCCTGCTTTCGCCCATGCAAGAGTCTTGGCGCAGCCGTTGCGTCTGCCCCGTCTTTGTCAGGCGGGCATTCGTCGAGTCTTTGCGCAGGGAGTTGCCATGAAGTCAGTGCTGATTGCCGAAGATCATCCTGTGGTTCGCGCTGCTGTGACGCTTGTACTCGAGAAGGAAGGTTTCAAGCGGATTCATGAAGCGGCCAGCGTTGGCGAGGCGTTGTCGATTTTGCGTGAACATACGGTCGATCTGGTCATCCTCGATCTGGTCATGCCCGGCGGAAACGGACTGGATGTGCTGGAGCGAATCAAAGGCAACCAATGGAAGTGTGTGGTGCTGGTATTCACCTCCCTGGATCCGCTGTTCTTTCAAGAACGCTGCATGCGCGCCGGGGCCTTGGCGTACGTCTCCAAGACCAACAACTTGGGTCAATTGCACAAAGCCGTTCAAGCAGTCGATGCCGGGTACACCTATTTCGCGCAGCTGCCCGCCGGGTCGCTGGATACGGTGCAACACAGCGAAAGACAGATGATCGACAATCTTTCCAACCGAGAATTGACCATTCTGCAATACCTGGCCCGGGGGGTTAAAAACAAGGAAATTGCCGAACTCATGCACTTGAGCCACAAGACCGTCAGCACCTACAAGACCCGTCTGATCGAGAAACTGCGGTTGAATTCGGCGGTGCATTTGCGCGACTTCGCTATACGCAATCACCTGATCTGAGTGCGTCGACCGTGCGTTTCCTGCTGCTGTTCCTGATGTTTGGCCTCGTGACCCCAGCGTCGGTCACCATTGCTGACGAGCCCATTCAATTGCACTTGCTGGGGCGTTCGACCGCAGAGGGCTACCAGGTCAATCTGGATGAAAAGGACCGGCAATGGCTGCGTGAGAAGCGGATCTTGCGCCTCGGGGTGACCGGACCGGACTACCCGCCGTTCGAGGTGACACGCAATCACGATGAACTCGAAGGCATCACCGCCGATTACGCCGCGCTGGTGGCACAACTGCTGAACGTGCAAATCGAGGTGCTGCGCTATATCACGCGAGAAGGGGCCATGGAGGCGCTCAAATACGGCGAGCTGGATCTGCTCGGCACCTCGAACAACTTCGAAGCGGCCGACCCCGACCTGATCCTGTCCAGCGCCTACGCAGAAGATCAGCCCATGCTGGTCACCCGGCTGGATGAGCACCTGCCCGAGGACCTGGCGGGAAAGCGCATTGCCATGGCCGATGACTATCTGCAGGCGCAAACCGTTGAATCGTTCTATCCCGAGGCGGGCCTGCATCGGTATCCGTCAGCGCTCGATGCGCTCGGTGCGGTGGCGTATGGGCAGGATGACGTCTACCTCGGTGACCTCATCAGCGCCAATTACCTGATCAACAACAACTACCTCAATTACATACACCTGGTGGCACCGTCCGGCCTTGACGCCAATCCGTTCGGCTTCGCATTGGCGCGGGACAACCTGGCGCTCAAGGGCGTCATCGACAAGGCACTGGCGGCGATCCCGATGGATCAGCGCTCGCTCATCGAACAACGCTGGAGCGCCGGCCAAGCGAAGGTCATGGGTCAGCAGCGAGTGAGTCTGAGTGAGAGTGAGCAGCGTTGGCTGGATCGGCACCCGAAGGTGAACGTGGGTGTGGTCGAAAACTTTGCACCGTTGACGTTCTTCGATAGCGAGGGGCGATTCAGCGGGTTGACGGCGCAATTACTGACGCTGATCAGTCAGCGCAGCGGTTTGAACTTCAACGTGCTGCGCGGCCAATCCCTGGACCAGCAGGTCCAGCGACTCAGGACCGGCGAGGTCGACGTCTTGCCCGCCATCATCCCCACGACCGAAGGCATAGCCAAACTGCACTTCACCAGAGCCTATATGGTCACCCCGTACGCCTTGGCGAGTATGGTCACCCCGGGTAGCCCCAAGAGGATGGAGGATATGAGCGGCAAACGCCTGGCGATTTATCACAGTCATCCGTTGCGCGCTTTTATTCAGACTCGCGTCCCCGGCGTGCGGATGGTGGATGTGCAGAGCCCGGCCGAGGGCCTGGATCTGGTCAATAAAGGACAGGCCGATGCCGCGCTCAGCTCGTTGTTCATGACCCGCTACCTGATTGCCCGGTATTACCAGGGTCGCTTACAAATCAGCAGTACCGTGGGCGTTGAACCGGCGCGCATCAGCTTGGCCACCGGTCCGGATGCACGGGAGTTGCAGTCGATTCTGAATAAGGCGTTGCTGAGCATTTCGCCCGAGGAAATGGACACGCTGGTGGCCCGCTGGAGCAATGATGTGGTGGTCGTGGACAGCTATTGGCTGCGTCATCGCCAAAGTATTTTGCAGGCGTTTGCTGCGGCAGGGGCTGCGTTGCTGCTGGCGCTGGGGTGGATCGCCTGGCAGCGTCGGCAGATCCGTCAGCGACAACAATGGTTGCAGCAATTGCAGGAGGCCAAGGACGCGGCAGACGATGCCAATCGGGCGAAAACCACCTTCCTGGCGACCATGAGCCATGAAATCCGCACTCCGATGAATGCCTTGCTCGGCATGCTTGAAATGGCCGACAAGCACGCGCAAGAGGGCGTCGTCGACCGTTTTTCCATTGACGTCGCGTCGACCGCAGCACAGCAACTGCTGGCCTTGATCGGCGATATCCTCGACATCGCACGCATCGAGTCCGGGCATTTGTCCTTGACGCCCGAAAGGGTCAATCTTCACGCATTGGTGACGTCGGTTTGCCGGGTGTTCGAAGGGCTGGCCCGGGAGAAAAATCTGCTATGGCGAGTCGATCTGGACCCTGCCAGTGATCGTGATGTGCTGATCGATCCCACGCGCTTGAAGCAGGTGCTGTCCAACCCGTTGAGCAACGCGATCAAGTTTACCCGCGAAGGCGAGGTGAGTCTGACGCTGCGGGTGGTGCCTGGTTTGTCGGGGCATTTGACAGTCGACATGCGCATAAAGGACAGCGGCATTGGCATCAGCAACGCTGATCAACAGCGCTTGTTCAGTCCCTTCGTTCAGGTTGGCAGCCATCAGCCGTCGGGTTGCAAAGGTTCGGGGCTGGGGCTGGTCATCAGTCGCACGCTGTGCGAAATGATGGGCGGGCGACTGACGCTGCGTAGCGTCCTGGGTCGGGGTTCGGAGGTCGAGATCAGTTTGTCGCCGGTTTCCTTGAAACCGTTGCCGGCCTGCGAATCAGAGGATCGCGCGATACAAATAAACACACGTCTGCTGACGATTCTGGTGGTGGACGATTACCCGGCCAATCGGCAATTGCTTTCCAGCCAACTCGTTTATCTCGGGCATCGGGTGATGGAGGCCAAGGACGGGGAACAGGCACTCGAGCTGTGGCGAACCCACGCCTTTGATGTGGTCATCACGGACTGCAATATGCCGCAGTTGAACGGTTATGAATTGACCGGCGCGATCCGTGATGAAGAACGTGCTCAAGGCGTGCCGCGCACACTGATTCTGGGCTTCACCGCCAATGCCCAACCTGAAGAAAAAGTCCGTTGCCTTGAAGCGGGGATGGACGACTGCCTGTTCAAGCCGATCCGGCTGGCGGACCTGGACAGGTGGCTTGCCGAGCGGTTTGTCGAGACATCGAGCGCACGCCCCCCGGCGTCGGAAATCGACTTGAGCGGGCTGGAACCCTACATCGGTGGTGACCGCACGCAGATCGATCGATTGTTACGCAAGCTGGCGGAGTCCAACCGCGAGGACCGCGAGAATCTGCTGCACGCACAGGCCAACGATAATCTTCCAGCGTTGAAAGACCTCGCGCACCGTATCAAGGGCGGTGCGCGCATCGTCGGCGCCCGGCATCTGATCGAAGCGTGCGAGCAACTGGAGCGTGCCTGCGCCTTGGCCAGCGCAGCGTTGATCAACGAAGCCGTCGATCAGTTGCAGCACGCCATGCAACGTCTCGATCAGAGCCTTGAGCAGGGCTGACGCTTAATCCCAGTGCGGCGCGATGCCTTTGGGGCTGGTCAATCGCTGGCCGCGATCAAGACCTGCGATCAACGCCATGTCGGCCTCGCTCAACGTCAGGCCGTAGGCTTGCAGGTTGCTTTGCAGGTTTGTGCGTTTGGTCGAAGAGGGGATCACCGCATACCCCAGTTGCATGGCCCAGGCCAGTGTGACTTGGGCCGGGGTGGCCTGAAGACGCTCAGCAATCTGCTGGATGACCGGGTCTTTAAGCACCTCGCCATAGGCCAGGGTCATGTACGAGGTGATCTGGATGTCCTGGCTTTGCGCAAATTCGACGACCTTGCGGTTTTGCAGGTACGGGTGCAATTCGATCTGGTTGGTGGCGATGTTGTCGGCACCGACGGCGGCGATGGCCTGTTTCATCAGGTCGATGGTGAAGTTGGACACGCCGATCTGACGGGTCAGACCCAGTCGTTTCGCTTCGAGCAAGGCGCCCATGAATTCTTCGACCGGCACTTGATCTTCCGGGGATGGCCAGTGGATCAGCGTCAGGTCCAGGTAGTCGGTTTGCAGTTTGCGCAGGCTTTCCTTGAGGCTGTCGATCAGTCGATCCTTGGCAAAGTTGGCGACCCAGATCTTGCTGGTGATGAACAACTCTTCGCGAGGGATGCCGCTGGCGGCGATGGCCTCGCCGACTTCGGCTTCGTTCTCGTAGATTTGCGCGGTGTCGATGGCCCGGTAACCCAGCGCCAGGCCGGTGCTTACCGAATCGATGACCACTTGGCCTTGCAAGCGAAAGGTTCCAAGACCGAATGCGGGAATAGACATCAATGACTCCAGGGGTTGCAGTGGGAATGGGCAGGAGTATCCCCGGCCGCCGCCCCGGGAAAAACCGCTGGATGGACAAAGCACTGTTGACCGCAAGTCATGAATCGCTGGGTGTCTCGGGTGATTGGAGGTGTCTGGTCTGGCGCCATCGTTCTCCAGATAGAACGCTTAAGCCGATTTTTGCTGTCTAGTGCCTTAAAGGGTTCGGTTTTAAGCTGTGTCCATCGCGTCAAACAACGAATTTGGAGGCAGGATGAAAAACATCATCGGTATCTACACCAGCCCGCGGACCCATTGGGTCGGCGACGGCTTCCCGGTTCGGACGCTGTTTTCCTACGACAACCTGGGCAAACACATCAGCCCGTTCTTACTGCTCGATCATGCAGGTCCTGCTGAATTCACCCCGACCACCGAGCGTCGTGGCGTCGGCCAGCACCCCCACCGCGGTTTTGAAACCGTGACCATCGTCTACAAAGGCGAGCTGGAACACCGCGATTCAACCGGCAGCGGCGGCAAGATTGGTCCGGGCGATGTGCAATGGATGACCGCCGCGTCGGGGATCATTCACGAGGAATTCCACTCTGAAGGCTTCGCCAAAAGCGGCGGAACCCTGGAAATGGTCCAGTTGTGGGTCAACCTGCCGGCCAAGGACAAAATGGCCGATGCCGGTTACCAGACGATTCTCGATGGCGACATCCCGAGCCTCCCGCTCAAGGACAACGCCGGCAGCCTGCGCTTGATCGCTGGCGAGTTCGACGGTCACACCGGCCCGGCACGCACTTTCACCCCGGTCGATGTCTGGGACCTGCGCCTCAACGGCGGCAAGTTGTTGACCCTCGATCTGCATGAAGGTCGTAACACGGCACTTGTAGTGTTGCGTGGCACGGTTCAGGTCAACGGCCAGGAGCTTGCGCGCGAAGGGCAACTGGTGTTGTTCGAGCGCAACGGTCGTCAACTGAGTCTGGAAGCCAACGACGATGCCGTGGTGTTGCTGCTCAGCGGCGAGCCGATTGACGAGCCGATCGTGGGTCACGGCCCGTTTGTGATGAACAGCGAGCAGGAAATCCACCAGGCGTTTGCCGACTTTCAGTCGGGCCGGTTCGGTCGGATGAGCGGTTGATTTGATCCCGGACTACCGCTACCTGATGACCCGCTGCAACACCCAGACCAATAGCCATTAACTGCTGACGACACACATCCCCCTGTGGGAGCGAGCCTGCTCGCGATTGCGCCAGGACAGCCACCGATTCAGTGACTGTCAGAGCGCTATCGCGAGCAGCCTCGCTCCCACATTTTTTTGTGGTGTTATCAGATCCGCAATTGCTCCTACACTGTGCCCATCCGTACTTGGCTGGAGTTGTTCGATGCTGTCATTGCTTACCGACCACCCGTTGATTTGCGCCCTGATCCTGATCGTGATCGATCTGGGGTTGTGGCGCTTGATCACAGCCAGCGGCAGCAACTGGAAGCTGGTCGTACGGCTGGTGATTTTCTCGCTGTTCAGTCTCCTGTTGTTCAACGAAGGCTTGAACCCGCTGGAGCCGGCTCCCTGGGCCGACAACGTGCCGCTGCACCTGGCGGCCACCGGTTTGCAGATCGGTTGGTGGCTGTTCGGCGCGCGCACGCTGACGGTGCTGATCGGCGCCTTGATGATGCAACGGGTCGGGCACACCGGACGCTTGCTGCAAGACCTGCTCGGCGCGGTGATCTTCCTGATCGCCGTCATTGCCGCCCTGGCCTACGTGCTTGAACTGCCGGTTAAGGGCGTGCTCGCCACCTCCGGCGCCTTGGCGATCGTCGTCGGCCTGGCGTTGCAAAGCACCCTCAGCGACGTGTTCTCCGGGATCGTCCTCAACACCACCAAGCCCTATCAACTCGATGACTGGATTTCCATCGACGGCACCGAGGGCCGGGTCATCGATATCGACTGGCGTGCCACGCGCCTGCAAACCTCACAGGGCAGCATGGCGGTGATTCCCAACTCGCTGGCGGCCAAGGCCAAGATCATCAATTTCAGCCGGCCCAGCGATATCTTCGGCGTCTCGATCAGCCTGCAACTGAGCCCGCACGCGCGCCCGCATACGGTGATCGAGGCGCTGGAACGGGCGATGCAAGGGTGCCGTTATCTGCTGAACAAACCGGCACCCTGCGTCGCATTGAAAAGTTCCAGTGCCAGTGGCGTGGAATATGAAATCAGCGGCTTCGTGGTTTCCATGGATCAGAAACGCATGGTCCGCAATCTGTTGTTCGATCTGGCGTACCGACACTTGCAGGCCTCCGGTGTCAGCCTGTTGTCGACCGTCGAAACCAACGTGCCGTCCGACCTTTCGCGGCCACGGGCGTTGCTGGACAGCTCGAGTATCTTCTCGACCCTGCGCCTGGAAGAGAAAGAAACCTTCAGTCAGAACATGACACGGCAAACCTTCCGCGCCGGTGAAATGATCCTGCCGGCGGGGGAGGTCAGCGATCACCTGTTCATCATCGAATCCGGCGTGGTCTCGGTGCAGCTGAGCCGTAACGGGGTCAAGTTCGAATCCGGGCGGATGGGGCCGGGCGAGGTAATCGGCGAGGGTGGGATCTTGTCGGATACGGCGATGCCGGCAGATTTCAGCGCCAAGACCGCTTGCAGCCTGTACCGGATTGAAAAGGACTACCTCAAGCCGTGCCTGGACGCGCGGCATGACATCAACGAAGCGATGAAGGCATTGCTGGAGTTCCGTTTGAACAAGGCGCAAAGCTTGACGCAGGAAACGCCTGCAGTGGTGCAGAAGAAAGGGTTTTTGCAGTGGTTGCGCAATCGGGCCTAGGGTTCGCTGGTGAATGGCCTCCTCGTCTTCTGGAATATTGGCTATTTGTGAGTGACGCGGGCGGGATTAACTTAGCTCCACCCCCACTTGTCATTGGAGTCCACCATGAAACCTCGTATCGATTTCTACACCGCTTCCCCAGACGCGCTCAAAGCGATGATCGCACTGGAAACCGCGGTATCGAAGCTGCCGCTGGAAAAGACCCTGATCGAACTGGTCAAGCTGCGTACCTCGCAAATCAATGGCTGCGCGTTCTGCCTCGATATGCACAGCGCCGATGCCCGCAAGGGCGGTGAAGAAGAACGCCGCCTGTACACACTGTCGGCCTGGCGTGAAACACCGTTCTTCACCCCGCGTGAACGTGCGGCCCTGGCCTGGACCGAGTCCCTGACCCTGCTGAGCCAGACCCATGCCCCGGATGAGGACTATGAACTGGCCGTATCGGAATTCAGCCCAAAGGAAATGGTCGACCTGACCGTGGCCATCACCACCATCAACGCCTGGAACCGTCTGGCCGTTGGTTTCCGCAAAATGCCTCAAGCCTGATCAATGAGCGTCTGCTGACGGCGCGGCCGGTGGTTGCACCTTGCGCATCAAGGGCACCATCGCCGTGGCGATGATGAAGCAGAGCATGATCATCAAAAACGCATCGCCATAGGTTTGCGTCTGCGCTTCGCGGTAGGTCAGCAGCCATAGTTGATGCAGGCTGGCGGTGACGGCAGTGTCACCGCTCTGGCCCAGGTTGGCGAAGTTATTGCCGACCTGGGACAGCCACTGATTCAGCGCTTCGTTGGTGCTGTTCAGGTGTTCCGCCAACCGGGTGAAATGCAGATTGGTGCGGTCGTTGAGGATGGTCGCGCAGGCCGCAATGCCAATCGCTCCCCCCAGGTTGCGCATCAGGTTGAACAACCCCGAAGCATGTTTGAGCCGCGCTGGCGCCAGCCCACCGAGGGTCAGCGTCACGGCGGGTGGCACCGCCAGTTGCTGAGCAATCCCGCGAAAGGCTTGCGGCAGCATCAATTCTCTGGCCCCCCAGTCATGGGTGATCGGGCTGAAATCCCACATCGACAACGCAAACAGGCCAAGGCCGGTCATCATGATCCAGCGCAGATCGATGCGGTTGGCCAGAAAGGCGTACAACGGAATCGCCATGATCTGGAACACTCCGGTGGAGAAAACCGCCAGGCCAATGTCCAGCGCGCTGTAGCCACGTACCCGGCCGAGAAACAATGGCGTGAGGTAAATGGTGGCGAACAGGCCAATCCCGGTGACGAACGAGAAGAAACAACCGAGCGCGAAGTTGCGGTCTTTCAGGGCACGCAAATCGACGATGGGGTTGGCCACGCGCAAAGTCCGGCCAATGAATGCCAGTCCCGCGATGCCGCTGATCCATGCCGTGGTCAGGATCGTGCTGTCGCTGAACCAGTTCCAGCGCGGGCCTTCTTCGAGGGTGTATTCCAGGCAGCCGAGAAACAGCGCCATGAACAGCATGCTCAGGTAGTCGGCGCCCTTGAGCAGGGAGAGTTCCGGCTGGTCGATTTTCACCAGCATCGGCACCGCCACCGCGACAAAAATTCCCGGCACCAGGTTGATGTAGAACAGCCAGTGCCAGGACGAAATGTCGGTGATCCAGCCACCGATCACCGGCCCCAGGGTCGGCGCCAGCGAGGCCACCGCGCCGATGGTCGCTGCGGCAATCACCCGTTGTTTGCCAGTGAAGAAAAAGAACGCGGTGGTGAATACCAGCGGGATCATCGAGCCGCCGAGAAAGCCTTGCAGGGCGCGGAAGGCGATCATGCTCTGGATGTTCCAGGCCGCGCCACAGAGCAGGCTGGCCAGGGTGAACCCCACTGCGGAAGCGCAGAACAGCCAGCGAGTGGAGAACACTCGCGATAGCCAGCCCGACAATGGAATCACGATGATTTCAGCGATCAGGTAACTGGTCTGCACCCACGCCGTTTCGTCGGTGCCGGCCGAGAGACCACCGCCGATGTCGCGCAACGAGGCGGAGACGATCTGGATGTCCAGCAGCGCAATGAACATGCCGATGCACATCGTGGCGAAGGCGAAGACCTTGGTCACTGTCGCCATGCTCGCGGCATTGAACGGTTGCACGGGGGCGGCGAGGGCGCGGCTCATGGTGCGCTGGCCACGGCAGAAATTTGCGGCTCTTCGCGGGTGTCCACTTCAGCGGTCACCGACAGCCCCGGACGCAGGTGGCCCAGCACGCCATCCGCTGGATCGAGGATGATCCTGACCGGCACGCGCTGCACGATTTTAGTGAAGTTGCCCGTGGCATTTTCCGGCGGCAGCACGCTGAACTGAGAGCCACTGGCCGGCGCGAGGCTGTCCAGATGACCGTGGAATTGCTGCCCTGAAAGCACGTCGGCATGAATGATTACCCGTTGTCCCGGGGTCATGCGCGCCAGTTGATCTTCCTTGAAGTTGGCATCGACCCACAGGCCGCTGGACGGCACCACCGACAGCAACTGTGAACCGGCCTGCGCATACGCGCCGACCCGCGCCCGGCGGTTACCGACCACGCCGTCCACGGGAGCCTTGAGTTCGGTGTAGCCGACGTTCAGCTGAGCCAGATCACGTTCGGCCCGAGCCTGCGCCAGTGCCGCGCGAGCTTGCTGTTTCTGGGTTTCAATCACATTGAGCTGACGCTGCGCGGCCAACAGCTCCGCCTGAGCCCGGGCACTGAGCGCCTGCGCGGTTTTGAAGGTGGCGCTGGCCCGTTGAGCGCTTTCCACCGAGACCGCATTGCTGCCGACCAGCTTTTTGTAGCGCGCATCGTCATCCCGGGAACGGGCGGTTTCGGCACCGGCGGCATCTATACCGGCACGGGCCTGACCGATCACGGCCTGTTGCAATTGTTCGGTGGCGTCGAGGTTGGCCAGCAGCGCTTCTTCGGCAGCCACCGCGCCTTCGGCCTTGGCCAGGTTGGCGCGGTAGTCGCGCGAATCAAGGCGGATCAACACATCGCCGGCCTTGACCTTCTGGTTGTCAGTGACCAGCACTTCCTCGATATACCCGGCGACTTTCGGCCCGATTACCGTGACGTCACCGCCAATATAGGCATCGTCGGTTTGCTCAATGAAACGCCCGGCAGTCCACCAGTGAGCCGCATACACCCCGGCAAACACCAAGGCAGCGATGGCGGCAGTCAACAGGATCAGGCGCTTGAGCAGGGGAGGCTTGGCTGGGCTCACCGGGACAGCAAGGTCGGATTCGAGGCTGGGCATGCTGGTCATGGGGATTACCTGTGAGAAACGGGTCTTTATTACGGGTGTAATATGACGCAGGTAATATTTTGTGGCAATTGGTTTTTGCTGCCGGTCGTCAGGTGCCTGCCCAAGCGAAGGTGCAAATGATCCAGCGGGGCAGAAACATCCGGATAAACGCCACCGAACGCGAGGGATCAAGCTCTGTGCTAGCTTGAATCGCAACGTTGAAACGTGCAGTGGGTCGCCTGGTTTTACCATTGATGGCTCAAGCCCATATCAATGAATTTTCGCAATATTTACGTGCAAGGAAGCTCGATTATGCCGCTACAGCGGCCCATCTCGTCGTTACTCGCCAGCGACGCCACTGGGAAACCTTTCCAAGTAAAAATTAACGTTGTACCCATGACCAAGGCATTGGCCAGGCAATGGCATGAAACGGTGCAACCACTCGTTAACAGAAATTATTCGCATGAGGGTTCTTCCAGCAAAAAAACCAGGGCGGATGTTGGATGGCGCTGGCCAGCGCACTTGAAGCTCGTCGCAATCCATAACTTCCTCACCCAAATGCCCGGTAACTCTTCTGAAAAAGGAAAGGCTATGTGCGTGGTTGTGTCGAAAGGTGAGCAAAAGTTTCCAATAGGCATGCTGTCTCTCGTTCCCAAACTCAATTGCAACGTCGAGGGCGTTCAGCGCCAGCGTGCTTTCACCTGGTATCTCTCCGATGCACCATCAGAAGCCTATGAGCAGCTTTTAGGTCAGCCTGCTGTTCGTGGTGTTGCGAAGGCGTTGATCGACTGCACGATTCAGGCTGCTTTGGATGAAGGCGATGATGGAGAGTTGTTGCTGCATGCCGACCCCAAAGGCGGCAGGAGCTCATCGAGTTCTATCAGGGGAGTTGCAAGATGAATCGGCTTTCACCCGCCAATGGCAGCATTACAGCGATCTGGCGAAGAGGGCGTCCAGACGAGTATTTCCATTTCAACGGGGCAGACGCTCAGGCTTTTTCTGCTCTCTATGACGCTCGGCGTTAGGCTTTCATGGCCACGTTTTTGCGCAATTGCCTGCCGATAGGTAGAGTGAATTTATGACTGATGCCCGACCTCGACTTTCAAACGCTGCACTTGTCTACGCGCTTCGCGAGCTGAAGGGAATGACTGCTGATCTGGAAACCCGGACCGGTCAGGAAGCCTCGGCAGTGTTGATCTCTGAAATCATGGAGGACCCGACACAAAGAGATCAGCTCATCGCACTGTTGGAACAGTTTGACGAACGCCGTTCCGACAGTCGCACAACACACTGGGTCAATGATGGATCGCCGTTTGACAGGTCAGCCGAACCTCTGGTTTTCGATAATCTTTACTTTGATTTACCGACAGGTACCGAGACCGTCGATTCGACGTATGACTTTACCGCTTCAACTGTTCAGATCTTTTTAACCAAGTACAAAGAAGCGATGACCTCCCCAGGTTCTTATGACACATGCCTGTCTCCCGCTTCCGGATATATGCTTCATGAGTCGGCCACTGAAAACCAGAATCGTGTTTCTTATGATGTGGGCGCCTGGAGCCGGGTGTTGGCCTTGGCGAAAGAAAAATTGCAGAGTGAAGCGGTTCGTCGAACCCCTTTTTTTTCCAGGCTCGCTCAGGTTTTTCACGGGGATGAACCACCTGTGTGGGAGCTTGAGAAGTGCCCTATTACCCAAGACTCTTTTTTAGTGGTGCTGCATCATGGCAATGACCACGCGTCCATTGGTTTCATAGCCAGTGGCCAATGTGCGTTTGTCATGGTGTCGATCAATGACACTGCTATGACAATGAACGAGTCCTTCCAGAACACACATAAGTTCGCGACACGTATTGCAGACTTTTTTACCGCCGCTCCAAAGTCCGGCCATAAAGCCATCCAGCATATGCTCAGGGCCTTGTGATGTGGGTTATCAGAACGGCGATCTGATGATCGCCGCTTTCAGCCCTTTTAAGCGGCAGCCACTCCCAATTGATGGTGATGCCCGGCTTCGCGCCGGACATCGCGATGACACTTAAACCCGTTCGAAAATCGCCGCAATCCCTTGGCCACCACCAATGCACATGGTCACCAGCGCATAACGGCCGTTGATGCGATGCAGTTCGTGGATGGCTTTGGTGGCGATGATCGTGCCTGTCGCGCCGACCGGGTGGCCCAGGGCAATGCCCGAACCGTTCGGGTTGACCTTGGCCGGGTCCAGATCCAGTTCCTGGCTCACCGCACAGGCCTGGGCGGCGAAGGCGATGTTGGCTTCGATGACGTCCAGATCAGCCACGGTCAGGCCGGCGCGTTTGAGCGCCAGGCGCGTGGCGGGAATCGGGCCGAGGCCCATTAATTCCGGCTCGACACCGGCGTGGGCGTAGCTGACCAAACGAGCCAGTGGACGCAGGTTATTGACCTGAACCGCCGTGCCGGTGGCCATGACCAGCGCAGCGGCGCCGTCGTTCAGGCCTGAGGCGTTACCCGCCGTGACCGAACCGTCTTTCTTGAATGCTGGCTTCATTTGCGCCAGCTGTTCCAGAGAGGTGGCACGCGGATGCTCGTCGACGTTGAACAGCGTGGTTTCCTTGCGACCGCGGATTTCGACTGCGGCGATTTGCTCGCTGAAATAGCCATTGGAGATCGCGAACGCGGCACGTTTTTGATCTTCCAGGGCCAGGGCGTCCTGCATCTCGCGGGTGATGCCGTTGCGCTCGGCGACGTTCTCGGCGGTGATGCCCATGTGGATGGCCTGGAACGGGTCATGCAGGATGCCCAGCATGTAATCGATGGCCTGGACGTTGCCCATGCGCGCGCCCCAACGGGCCGATGGCATCAGGTACGGGCCACGGCTCATGGATTCGGCACCGGCGCCGATTGCGATTTCGGCATCGCCCAGCAACAAGGTCTGGGCCGCGCTGATGATCGCCTGCAGGCCGGAACCGCAGAGGCGGTTGACGTTGTAGGCCGGTGTTTCCTTGGGCAGGCCGGCGTTCATCGCAGCCACCCGGGAAATGTAGGCATCGCGGGTTTCAGTCGGGATCACGTTGCCCATCACCAGGTGGCCAACCTGTGCCGGGTCGACGCCGGAGCGTTGCAAGGCGGCCTTGACGGCCGTGGTCGCCAGATCGGCCAGTGGCACATCCTTGAGTGAGCCACCAAAGGAGCCGATGGCTGTGCGTGCGGCGCTGACAACAAATACTTCTGGGGTGTTCATGACGGCTGTCCTGTGAGTGATTTCTTATCTGTACTTCGATTAAGTATGGCGTTCAATGCTGTCTGCGCTTCAGGGCTTTTCAGGCGCTTGATGAACAGCAGGTTCTCTTGGCGAATGGTTGCTTGCAGTTCCGGCATCAACGTCTGTTTGAGCAATTGCCGGGTCTGGCGCAGGGATTCCCGGGGCAGCGCCAACAGGCGCCGGGCCATGCGTTCCGCGGCCTCCAGGCACTGTTGCCCGTCATCGAACAATTCGTTGGCCAAGCCACAGGCAACGGCGGCGGCACCGTCGAGGCTGTCGCCCCACAGCAACAGGCGCGCCGCCCTGGCATGGCCGAGCAGGCGTGGCAGCAGCAGGCTGGCGCCGAATTCCGGGCACAGGCCCAGGTTCACGAATGGCATTCGCAGCTTGGCGTTGCGCGTGACCAGCACTTGATCGCAATGCAGCAGCAAGGTGGTGCCAATCCCGATGGCCGCTCCGCACACCGCGGCAATCAACGGTTTTTGCAGGTGGATGACCACGCGCATCAAGCGAAACGCCGGGCTGTCCAGATCGGTCGGTGGATGCTGGAGAAAGTCCGCCAGATCGTTGCCGCTGGTAAAACACGAAGCGCCACCGGTGAGGATGATCACGCCGGTCTGGTCGTCTTCGTCAGCGGCCAGCAACAGGTCGGCCAGCTGCGTATACATGCGGTTGTTCAGCGCGTTGAGTTTGTCGGGGCGGTCAAAGGTGAGCGTCAGTACGCCTTCGTGTCGTTCTTGTTTGATCAGGTCGTTCATGTGCTTGCCCTGGATAAACGGTGCGAAGGGCACTCTAAGCGCGCGACCCGTGCCGGATCTATGACAAAACGAGTCAACGAAACTGCTGCTTTTTGCCATGTCTGGCGTTCGCCGACGGCGCGAACCGCTGCACACACCCATTCGGGGTATGGTGCCGTTTGCCGAACCGCTCGATAGTTGATTCATCCGCTCATCCAGAACGGAACTCGCTTGATAAGGTGAATTTGCTATGCGCAAGGCCTTCTTGGTGATGTTTGGTGCGTTACTTGTGCCGCTGTCGGTAGGCGTCCACGCCGCCGAAGTGGACGACGGCAATACGCTGCGGCTTTATAACTGGGCCGACTACATCGGCGAAAAAACCATTGCCGACTTTCAGAAAGCCACCGGCATCAAAGTGATTTACGACACTTTCGATGCCTATGAAACGGTACAGGCCAAGTTGCTGACCGGTCACTCCGGCTATGACCTGGTGGTGTTGAATGCCTCCCTGGCACCGCCGCTGATCAAAGCCAAAGTGTTCCAGCCACTCGATAAAAAGTTGCTGCCGGGCTGGAGCAACCTCGACCCGAAAGTCTTGCAGGACTTGCAGGGTTTTGATGCCGGCACGCTGTACTCCGCGCCTTACACCTGGGGCAGCAACGGCATCACCTATAACGTCGACAAGATCAAGGAACGCATGCCGGACGCGCCGATTGGCTCGTTGGCGATGATCTTCGATCCGAAAATCGTCTCGCGTTTTGCCGATTGCGGCGTGACCCTGGTCGATGCGCCCACGGAAGTCATTCCACTGGCCCTGAAATACCTGGGACGCGACCCGAGAAGCGCCACCCCCGAAGACCTTAAAGCCGCCCAGGACTTGCTGTTGTCGGTGCGGCCCTTCATTCGCAAGTTCGATTCGGTCAACTACCTGACCAGCCTGCCCAATGGCGATGTGTGCATGGCAATGACCTGGTCCGGCGATTACGCCACGGCGATGGCCCGCGCCGAAGAAGCCAAGTTGAAGATCAAGCTGGCCTATTTCATTCCCAAGGAAGGTTCGCTGATCTGGTTCGACAATATGTACATCCCCGCCGATGCGCCGCACGTGAGCAACGCACACAAGTTCCTCGATTACTTGATGCAGCCACAAGTCATGGCGGACGTGACGGACTTCATTCACTACGCCAACAGCAACGCGGCCGCCACGCCGTTAGTGCAGGCCGATGTGCGCAACAACCCGGCGATCTACCCCGATGAAGAAACCCGCCAGCGGCTGTTTCCGCAAAAGACTCAGGACGCGAAAGAGATGCGCGCCATGACCCGGGTCTGGAGCACGGTGAAGAGCGGAATTTGATCGTTCACCCCCTTTGGTTTGAGGTTTGTGTATGGCTACTCCCACTCAGAAAATGCTGTCGAGCGTCGATAACGCGCAGTTGGTCAAAGCCGATAAAGCCCACTACATGCACGGCTATCACATGTTCGATGAACACGCCGAGCAAGGTTCGCTGAACATTGTGGCCGGTGACGGCGCCTATATCTTCGACGCGCAGGGCAACCGTTTCCTCGATGCCGTTGGCGGCATGTGGTGCACGAACATCGGTCTGGGCCGCGAGGAAATGGCGCTGGCGATTGCCGACCAGGTACGGCAACTGGCGTACTCCAATCCGTTTTCCGACATGTCCAACAACGTCGCCATTCAGTTGTGCGAAAAACTCGCCAGCCTGGCCCCGGGCGATCTTGATCACGTGTTCCTGACCACTGGCGGCTCCACCGCGGTGGACACTGCGTACCGGCTGATTCAGTACTATCAGAATTGCCGTGGCAAACCGGAAAAGAAGCACGTGATTGCCCGTTTCAACGCGTATCACGGCTCCACCACGCTGACGATGTCGATCGGCAACAAGGCTGCCGACCGGGTGCCGGAATTCGATTACGCCAACGACAAGATTCACCACGTCTCCAACCCCAATCCTTACCGGGCGCCGGACGGCATGGATGAAGCGCAGTTTCTCGAGTTTCTGATCAAGGAATTTGAAGACAAGATTCTGTCCATCGGCGCGGACAAGGTCGCAGGTTTTTTTGCCGAGCCGATCATGGGCTCCGGTGGCGTGATCATCCCGCCCAAGGGCTATCTGAAACGCATGTGGGAAGTCTGCCAGCGCTACGACATTCTGTTCGTCGCCGATGAGGTGGTCACCTCGTTCGGGCGCCTGGGCAAGTTCTTCTCTTCCCTGGAGGTGTTCGATGTGCAGCCGGACATCATCACCACGGCCAAAGGCCTGACGTCGGCCTATTTGCCGTTGGGCGCCTGCATCTTTTCCGAGCGGATCTGGAAGGTGATCGCCGAGCCCGGCACGGGCCGCTGCTTTACCCACGGTTTCACCTACAGCGGCCATCCGGTGTGCTGCACGGCGGCGCTGAAAAACATCGAGATCATCGAACGCGAAAACCTCTTGGCGCACGTCGACGTGGTTGGCGCGTACCTGGAACAGCGCCTGGCGACGCTGCGCGATTTGCCGTTGGTGGGTGATGTGCGCTGCCAGAAACTCATGGCCTGCGTGGAGTTTGTCGCCGACAAACGCACCAAGGCGTTGTTTGTCGACGAGATCAACATCGGCGAGATGATTCATTCCCGGGCGCAGGCCCGAGGGCTGTTGGTGCGGCCGATCATGCACCTCAATGTGATGTCGCCGCCGTTGATCCTGTCATGCGCGCAGGTCGATGAAATCGTCGAGATCCTGCGGGTATGCATTCTTGAAGTGGCGGCCGAGCTTGAGCAGAACGGCCAGTATTTCGGCCAATGAGTGCGCTGACGCAGCGGTTACCAGAGGCCGGTTCACCCGCTAGACTGCGGGGCATGAGCAAACCAAACGACGACACGTTGATCGCCTTGCCCTTCGGTGCCTTGCATAAGTGGCATGGCGACATGCGCCAGGCGTTCGCCCACATCGACGAGCCCGATGCGCTGTGCCACCTGGCGTCGGCCTTCGGGCATCTGGTGTCCATCGAGTCGGTGATGATCAGCCTGGAACACAAGGACCGGCCGCCACAGTTGCTGTATCAGCGCGGCATACCGGAAAAATACCGGGAGTCGATCATCGACCGCTATTTTTCCGGCGGCTACTTGCTCGACCCGTTTTGCCTGGCCGTCGAGCAGGGGTTGGCTGAAGGGTTCTATCACCTGGAGGAAATCGCCCCGGACAACTTCTTCGACAGTGAGTATTACAAGACTTACTACTTGAAGGCGGGGAGTTCCGAAGACAGCTTTTATATTGTCGATACCGGCCATGACACCAAAGTGTCGGTCAGCCTGTTTCAAGGGTTTGGCGGGGAAAGTCTGCGGGCTGAACAGTTGAACCTGTTACGGGCGGTCGAACCGCTGGTGCGCGAATTCATCCGAGAGTTCGGGCGTCGGGGCTTGCAGCACAGTGCCGTCAGTGAAGGCGGGCGCGACGATCTCAAGCAGCGCGTGCAGTCTGCGTTCGAACACTTTGGCTGCGACCTGCTGACCGAGCGCGAGCGGGAAGTGGCGCACATGGTGCTGCGTGGGCACTCGGTGAAATCCACGGCCAGCCAGATGAGCATCTCGCCGGAGACGGTGCGCATGCACCGCAAGAACCTATATCTGAAGCTGGAAATCGGTTCGCAATCGGAATTGTTTGCGCTGTTTATCGAGTGGCTGCGCAAGCACTGATTAATCGTTCCCACGCTCTGCGTCCACTGTGACGCAGAGCGTCACGGGCTGCATTACCGCGCAGAGCGCGGGAACGATCAGTGGGGGTCAATCTTCGCGTTTAACGACCAACGTCAGAATGTCGTAACTGGCCACCAACTCGCCCAATTGGTTGGTCACTTCCACATCCCACGCCACCACGCCTTGCGGTATTCCCTGCGGGCTCTTCTTTCCTTGATCGATCTTGCGTTTGCAAGTCAGGCGCGCCTGGATCGTGTCGCCGATTCCCACCGGGGTAATGAAGCGCAGCGTGTCCAGGCCATAGTTGGCCAGCACCGGCCCCGGCGCGGGCGAGACAAACAGACCGGCCGCCGCCGACAACACGAAGTAGCCGTGGGCGATACGTTTGCCGAATTGCGATTCCTTGGCGGCGATGTCGTCGAAGTGCATGTAGAAGTGATCGCCGGACAGGCAACCAAAGTTCACCAGGTCGGCCTCGGTTACGGTGCGACGATGAGTCAGTAACGACTCGCCGATCTGCAGATCCTGGAAGAAACGGCGGAACGGATGCACGTCGGTTTCGATGACCTTGGCGCCACGCACGTATTCCCCGGTGACGGCTGCCAGCATGCTCGGCGAACCTTGCACCGCGGCACGTTGCAGGTAGTGTTTCACTGCGCGCAGCCCGCCGAGTTCTTCACCGCCGCCGGCACGTCCCGGGCCGCCGTGTTTAAGTTGCGGCAGGGGTGAGCCGTGGCCAGTGGATTCGCCGGCGGACTCGCGGTCCAGCACCAGCAAACGACCGTGCCAGGCTGCGGCAACCGGGATTGCCTTGGCGGCAATTTGCGGATCCTTGGTGATCAGGCTCGCCACCAGGCTGCCTTTGCCGCGAGCGGCCAGAGCCAGGGCTTCGTCCAGATCGTCGTAGGCCATCAGTGTGCTGACCGGGCCGAACGCCTCGATGTCGTGAGAGCCACCTACGGCTAGCGGGTCGCGGGCTTGCAGCAAGGTCGGTGCAAAGAATGCACCCTGGCCGACGTTCTCGCCGCGCGGTTCGAAACCGTCGCGGGCACCGAACAGCATGTCGCTGCTCTGCAGCAGGCTTTCCAGGCGTTCAGCGACGTCTTTTTGTTGATCGTGGGAGGCCAGCGCCCCCATGCGCACACCTTCGACCGATGGGTCGCCGACCACGACTTTCTTCAGCCGGTCACGCAAACGGGTCGCGACGGCGTCGATGTGTTTGCCCGGAACAATGGCACGGCGAATGGCGGTGCATTTCTGCCCGGCCTTGGTGGTCATTTCCCGCGCGACTTCCTTGATGAACAGCTCGAACTCTTCGTCGTCCGGGGTCACGTCCGGGGCGAGGATCGCGCAGTTCAGCGAGTCGGCTTCGGCGTTGAACGGCACCGAGTTGCGGATCAGGTTCGGGTTGACCCGCAGCTTGGCGGCGGTGTCTGCCGAGCCGGTAAACGTCACCACGTCCTGGCCTTGCAAGCGGTCGAGCAGGTCGCCGGTGCCGCCGATGATCAATTGCAGGCTGCCGGCCGGCAGCAAGCCGGATTCATCCATCAGCCGTACTACGGCTTCAGTCAGGTAGCTGGTGGCGCTGGCCGGTTTGACGATGCACGGCATGCCGGCGAGAAAGCTCGGTGCGAATTTTTCCAGCATGCCCCAGATCGGGAAGTTGAAGGCGTTGATGTGCACCGCCAGGCCGCCACGTGGCACCAGGATATGCGTGCCGGCGAAGGTGCCCAGCTTGCTCAGTTGCATCGCCGGGCCTTCGTGGACGATGTTGCCCGACGGCAATTCCCGCGAGCCGAGGCTGGCGTAGGTGAACAGCGTGCTGTTGCCGCCTTCGATGTCGATCCAGCTGTCAGCGCGGGTCGCGCCGCTGTGGTGCGAAATGGCGTAGAGCTGCTCCTTGCGTTCGCTCAGGTACAGGGCCAGGGCCTTGAGGCGCTGGGCCCGTTGCTGGAAGTCCAGCGCCATAAGACCGCTGATGCCTTGGCGACGGCCGTGTTCGACGGCTTCGGCGAAGTCCGGGCGCTCTTCGTGGGTGCGCGCGATTTCATGGCCGTCGATGGCGCTACGCAGGACTTGGGCGCCGTGTTGGCCGATCCAGCGACCGGCGATGAAACTTTGCAGGGTAGGGGCAGTAGACATGTCGAAACTCCAGAATCAATGATCGTTCCCACGCTCTGCGTGGTAACGCATCCCGTGACGCTCTGCGTCACATCGCAGGTGAAGCGGACGCGGAGCGTCCGGGGCGGCATTCCCACGCAGAGCGTGGGAACGATCTCGCCTAAAGGTCAGAGCTGATCGAAATCCAGCACAACCTTGTCGCTCACCGGAAACGCCTGGCACGACAGCACATAGCCGGCGGCCACTTCGTAGTCTTCCAGGGCGTGATTGCTGTCCATGTCGACTTCGCCTTCGATGACTTTGCATTTGCAGGTCGAGCACACGCCGGCCTTGCACGAGTAGGGCAGTTCGGCGCCCTGGGCGTTGCCGGCGTCGAGGATGCTCAGGCTGTTGCGCGGCAGGTCGAAGGCCAGGGCGCGGCCGTCGCTGATGACAGTGATCTGGCTGACAGCGGCGTCCACTTGCCGGGCTGCTTCGCGGGCCTGGCGTTTTTGCGTGCTGCCGGCAGCGGCAAACAGTTCGAAGTGGATGCGCTCGGCTGGCATGCCTTTGGCCTTGAGGCTGTCGCGCACGGTTTCGGTCATCTCCTGCGGGCCGCAAATGAATGCGGCGTCGAGGGCCTTGACGTCGAGCCAGCGGGAGAACAGTTGCTCGCATTTCTCGGCGTTGATGCGGCCGTTGTACAGGTCGACATCCTGCTGTTCGCGACTGAACACAAAGATCAGGTTCAAGCGCTGCAAATAGCGGTTTTTCAGGTCTTCGAGCTGTTCGCGAAACAGAGCGCCGGAGCTCGAACGGTTGCCGTACAGCAGGGTGACGCGGCTGTGCGGCTCGGTTTGCAGGGTGGTCTTGATGATCGACAGGATCGGCGTGATGCCGCTGCCGGCCGCAACCGCCAGGTAGTTGCCATGACGAGCCGGGTCCAACTCCACGTGAAAATGACCCGCCGGTGGCATGACTTCCAGGCTGTGTCCGGCCTTCAGCTGCTCATTGGCGAACGCCGAGAAACGCCCGCCGGCCACGCGCTTGATGGCAACGCGCAGCTCACCGTCATTGACACCCGTGCAGATCGAGTAGGAGCGGCGGACTTCTTCGCCGTCCATCTGGGTGCGCATCACCAGGTGCTGGCCCTGGGTGAAGTGAAAACTGTCTTGCAGATGCTGCGGAATCTCGAAGGCGATGGACACCGCGTCACGGGTCTCGGCGCGCACATCCTTGATGGTCAGGCTGTGAAATTTACTCATTATTGTTCTCCAGCTGGGACGGCCGATTGCCGCTCAGATGCACTTGAAATAGTCGAACGGTTCGCGGCAATCGATGCAGCGGTACAACGCCTTGCACGCGGTGGAACCGAACTCGCTGAGCACTTCGGTGTGCGCGCTGCCGCATTGCGGGCACACAACTTGCGGGCTTTCGCCGAGCAGGCTGCGTTTGCTGGTGCTGCCCTCGGGCGGCGCGATGCCATAGGCGCGCAGGCGCTCGCGGCCGCTGTCGGTGATCCAGTCGGTGGTCCAGGCCGGGGTCAACTTGCGCTCCAGATGCGGCGCGTTGAAACCGGCCGATTCCAGCGCTGCGCGGATATCGCTCTCGATCACTTCCGTGGCGGGGCAGCCGGAGTAGGTCGGCGTCACCACCACGTGCAAGTGCCCGGCCTGCCAATCGAGATCGCGCACGATCCCCAGGTCGACCACGCTGACCACCGGCACTTCCGGGTCCATGACCTGTGCCAGGGTCGCCCACGCAGCGGCCAGGTCGGTCGGTTGTGCCGGCCGCGCGCCCTGGTCGCTGGCGATCAGCTCACCAGGTTGCATCGGGGTACGCTCGGGGCAGGAATTGCATTTCGGCCAACAGAATGCCCAGGTGTTCGGTGTGCAAGCCTTTGCGCGCATTCAAGTAGAAATAGCTCGGTGTGGCGGGCACGGGCAGGGTGGCGCTGGCGAAGATTTCGTTGACCTTGGCTTGCCACGCGGCGGCGACTTGCGCGGCGTCCGGGGTAATGCCGGCTGCACACAGGCGTTGTTCGCTGTCATCGGCGCTGGTCAGTTCGACGGTAAAACGCCAGACCTCGGGGATCGCTGCGAGCATGCGCTGGTGGCTTTCTTCGGTGCCGTCACCCAGACGCTCGACCCACTCGCCGGAGCGGCGCAGGTGATAGGTAACTTCCTTCAGCGCTTTGGCGGCGATCCCTGCGATGCGTTCGTCGCTGGACTGGCTCAGGCCGCTGAGCACTTGCAAATGCCAGGCGTCGTAGAGAAATTGCTTGAGAATGGTGACCGCGTAATCGCCGTTGGGTTGTTCCACCAGCAGCAGATTGCGATAGGCGCGCTCATCACGGCGGAAGGCCAGATGATCGGCGTCACGACCGTCGTTCAACAGTTCGGCGGCGTATTCCAGCCAGTTGCGCGCCTGGCCCACGAGGTCGAGGCCGACGTTCATCAGCGCCAGTTCTTCTTCCAGTGCCGGGGCCTTGCCGCACCATTGGCACAGGCGCTGGCCCTGGATCAGGGCGCTGTCGCCGAGGCGCAGCAGGTATTCGATCAGATCAGTCTGGTTGTTCATGGTCGACCTCACATGTGCCCGACTTCGGCCGGCAACTCGTAGAAGCTGGCGTGGCGATAAACCTTGTCGTCCGCGGGATCGAACAGCGGGTCTTTTTCATCCGGCGACGACGCGGTGATCAGCGCCGAAGGTACGACCCACAGGCTCACGCCTTCGCTGCGGCGGGTGTACAACTCGCGCGCGTTCTCGATGGCCATGGTGGTGTCGGCGGCATGCACGCTGCCGACGTGCTTGTGGTTGAGGCCGTGCTTGCTGCGCACGAAGACTTCAAAAAGGGTCCATTCGGACATGGCGGTGTCTCCAGATCAGGTGGCCGAATCAGGCGGCGTTCTTGTTTTGTTTTTTACGGGCGTGGGCAACTGCGGCTTCGCGCACCCAAGCGCCGTCTTCAATGGCTTTACGGCGGGTGGCGACGCGCTCCTGGTTGCACGGGCCGTTGCCCTTGAGCACTTCGTAGAACTCGCTCCACTGGATTTCGCCGAAGTCGTAGTGGCCGCGTTCGGCGTTCCACTTCAGGTCCGGGTCGGGGCAGGTGCAGCCCAGCAGCTCCAGCTGCGGGATGGTCTGGTCGATGAAGCGCTGGCGCAGTTCGTCGTTGCTCTGGCGCTTGATTTTCCAGGCCATGGATTGGGCGCTGTTGGGGGAGTGTTCGTCGCTTGGGCCGAACATCATCAGCGACGGCCACCACAGGCGATTGATGGCGTCCTGGACCATGTCTTTTTGCGCCTGATTGCCGTGGCGCATCATGGTCAGGAGGATTTCGTAGCCCTGGCGCTGGTGAAAGCTTTCTTCCTTGCAGATGCGCACCATGGCCCGGGAGTAGGGGCCGTAAGAAGTGCGTTGCAACACCACCTGGTTGACGATGGCGGCGCCATCCACCAGCCAGCCCACGGCGCCCATGTCGGCCCAGTTCAGGGTCGGGTAGTTGAAGATGCTTGAGTATTTGGCTTTGCCGCTATGGAGCTTGGCGATTTCTTCGTCGCGGTCGGCGCCGAGGGTTTCCATGGCGCTGTAGAGGTAGAGGCCGTGGCCGGCTTCGTCCTGGATTTTGGCCATCAGTTGCAGTTTGCGTTTGAGCGAGGGCGCGCGGGTGACCCAGTTACCTTCGGGCAGCATGCCGACGATTTCGGAGTGGGCGTGTTGGGAAATCTGCCGGATGAGGGTTTGGCGGTAGGCGTCGGGCATCCAGTTTTTCGCTTCGATCTTGATTTCTGAATCGATTTTTTCTTGGAAATCGCGTTCCTGGTCGGACATTTCCGAGAGGTCTTTGATGCGCTTTACGCCTGTTTCTACTAGCTGTGCGTACATGTGGGGTCTCCCGCCTTGAATCTGATCGAGGGCATGGAGAACTTTATAAGCGATACATAAATTAATATCAAACAGAAAATAACGTGTCGTATTGTTTTTTTTGTGTCGCTTTGGGGGAGGGGTGTATATCCGTTTTCTCGGTCGTGGCGGCTATTGGTTCCGCTTTTACAGCGGGTCACTTGGAAAAGCCCCAAGTAACCAAGGGCTTTTGCCCCTGACGTTCGGTGCCTCGCTAAGGCTCGGCATGCCCTCGCTCCGGTCCTGCTCCGTGGGCCCGCCGCCATCGGCCATCCATGGCCGGGGGCGGCTAACCCGGCATCCATGCCG
>Ga0157371_10000728_pt1 | contig 38510 bp, 25 predicted proteins | sample C45metaG_FD_113462 | JGI IMG/M metagenome (GOLD analysis project Ga0157371, IMG submission 113462) | Corn rhizosphere microbial communities from Kellogg Biological Station, Michigan, USA - C4-5 metaG | ecosystem: Host-associated > Plants > Roots > Rhizosphere > Soil | place: USA: Michigan... | reverse complement strand
TTTCGGTGGTTGTAATGGTACCACATTTCCTTACACCGTCACGGTCAATCCAACGCCTGCTATCACGAGCGCAGGTTCGGCAACGCTATGTAATAGTACTCCCCAAAACTATACGATCAACAGTAATGTAAGCGGAGCCACCTTTACCTGGAGCAGAGCGGCGGTTGCGGGTATCAGCAATACGGCAGTAACAGCGCAGACCGGCAATACTATTAGCGAAGTTTTAAATAATACTACATCAGCCCCGATTGATGTACCATATATTATCATGCCGAGTGCCAATGGTTGCAGCGGCCCCTCATTTACTTACACACTGAAGGTTTATCCAACAGCGACTGTAACCAGCGCATCGACCGGATCTATCTGCAATAACACTGCACAAAACTATACTATCACCAGCGGAATAAGCAGCCCTGCTTTTATTTGGAGCAGGCCTGCAGTTACGGGAATCAGCAATAATGCTGTGACATTGCAAACCGGAAACCTGATTAGTGAAGCTCTGAATAATACAACGTCAGTGCCGATAGCAGTAACTTATAATATCTTACCGGTTGATCTCACCAGTTCATGTTATGGTACACCATTTGCGTATACGGTAACCGTAAACCCGACAGCGATTATTACCAGCGCTCCGTCTGCAAGTATCTGTAATAATACATCACCGAATTATACTATCATCAGTAATGTAAGTAGCGCTACATTTACCTGGAGCAGGTCTGCGGTTAGCGGTATCACTAACCCGGGAGTGACTAACCAGCCGGGTAATACCATCAATGAAACGCTAACAAATACTACTTCGGCGCCGATAGATGTGGTTTATACAATAGTGCCTTCCGTTGGTGGATGTAACGGTACACCGTTTACGTACACCGTAGCTGTGGCTCCAACGCCGATAGTGAACAGCGCTGCGTCGGCCGGTACTATTTGTAATAGTACGCCGCTAAACTATACCATCACCAGTAATGTAACCGGAGCTACATTTACCTGGAGCAGAGCTGCCATTACCGGTATCAGCAATGGACCGGTTACCAATCAGTCTGGTAGCACCATTACTGAAACACTAACCAACACAACGTCTGCACCGATAGATGTAGTTTATACCATTATACCTGATATCGGTGGCTGTAGCGGCCCGTCGTTTACCTACACAGTCAGGGTAGATCCAACGGCGATAATAACCAGCCCGTCAACTTCGGCAGCTATATGTAATAATACTTCACCAAACTATACCATCACCAGCAATGTAATCGGAGCTACATTTACCTGGAGCCGTGCAGCCATTACCGGTATCAGCAATGCACCGGTTATATTGCAAGCGGGTAATACCATTAGCGAAATATTAAATAACACCACTTCAGATCCGATTGATGTGGTTTATACTATTGTGCCTACTATTGGGCTTTGTAATGGTACATCATTTACATATACAGTAACTGTAAACCCAACACCGATAGTAACGAGTGCTGCATCGGCCGGTACTGTTTGTAATAACACGGCATTAAACTACGCTATTACCAGTAATGTAACCGGTGCCACATTTACCTGGAGCAGGGCAGCAATTACCGGTATCAGCAATGCGGCGGTTACCAATCAGCCCGGCAATACCATTACTGAAACACTAACCAATACCAGTTCGGCGCCGATAGATGTAAACTATATTATTGTGCCTTCTATTGGGGGCTGTAGCGGTCCATCGTTTACTTATACGGTTAGAGTTGATCCAACAGCAATAGTAACAAGCCCGTCAACTTCGGCAGCTATTTGTAATAATACCTCGCCAAACTATACCATTACCAGTAATGTAATCGGTGCCACATTTGCCTGGAGCCGTGCAGCCATTACCGGTATCAGCAATGCACCGGTTATATTGCAAGCGGGTAACAGCATTACTGAAATATTAACAAATACAACCTCAGCACCTATTGATGTACAATATACAATCGTGCCTTCTGTAGGTAACTGTGCCGGTACTTCATTTACATATACGGTAACTGTAAACCCAACACCTATTGTTACGAGTGCATCAACAGCCGGACCTATTTGTAATAGCACTGCGCTAAGCTATAACATCACCAGTAATGTAATTGGCGCGACATTTACCTGGAGCCGTGCAGCAATTGCCGGTATTAGTAATGCGCCCGTCACCAATCAGTCAGGCAATACCATTGCCGAAACATTAACCAATACAAGCTCGGCGCCGATAGATGTGGTTTATACCATCATACCTGCCACCGGGCTTTGCAGCGGTCCGTCGTTTACGTATACTGTTAGGGTAAACCCAACAGCCAAAGTAACTAGCCCATCAACATCATCGGGCCCTATCTGTAATAACACCTCGCCAAACTATACAATCCTGAGCAATGTAAGCGGCGCGACATTTACGTGGAGCCGTGCAGCCATTACCGGTATCAGCAATGCGCCGGTTACCGATCAGCCAGGTAGTATAATCACCGAGGCGTTAACGAATACAACTTCAGCGCCGATAGATGTGGTTTATACCATCGTACCTGCCATAGGCAGTTGCGCCGGCACAACATTTACATATACAGTAACGGTAAACCCAACACCAAAAGTAACGAGTGCATCATCATTCGGGCCTATCTGTAATAATACCACACTGAATTATACTATTACCAGCGATGTAATCGGCGCTACATTTACCTGGAGCAGGCCGGCAATTATCGGTATCAGTAATGGAGCGGTTACCAATCAACCGGGTAATACTATTAGCGAAACCTTAATTAATACGAGCTCTGCACCAATTGGAGTGATCTATACTATAGTGCCTTCTATTGGCGGATGTACGGGTACCTCATTTACGTATACCGTAACTGTAAACCCAACGGCAAAAGTTATAAGCCCATCTACCTCATCCGGGCCTATTTGTAACAATACTTCGCCGAACTATACGATCCTGAGCAATGTAAGCGGCGCCACATTTACATGGAGCCGTGCAGCTATTACCGGCATCAGTAATGCGCCGGTAACTAATCAGCCGGGCAGCGCCATTACTGAAACTTTAACCAATACAACATCAGCACCGATAGATGTGGTTTACACCATTGTACCTGCTATTGGTAGTTGTGCCGGTACATCTTTTACGTATACAGTAACGGTTAACCCAACGCCGATAGTGACTAGCGTTGCATCGGCCGGCCCGATTTGTAATAGTACGTCGCCTAACTATACGATTTTGAGCAATGTAACCGGCGCGACATTTACCTGGAGCCGTGCAGCCATTACCGGCATCAGCAATGCGCCGGTAACCAATCAGGCAGGTAATACTATCAATGAAACACTAACCAATACCACCTCGACACCGATAGATGTGGTTTACACCATTGTGCCTTCCATTGGCAGCTGTAACGGTCCGACATTTACATATACTGTTAGGGTAAACCCGACAGCAACAGTAACCAGCGTGCCAACCTCATCAGGCCCGATCTGTAACAATACTTCGCCGAACTATACGATTACGAGCGATGTAATTGGCGCTACATTTACCTGGAGCAGGCCGACAATTGCCGGTATCAGCAATGCGCCGGTAACCAATCAGGCAGGTAATACTATCAATGAAATACTCACCAATACCACCTCAGCGCCAATAAATGTGGTTTATACCATCGTACCTGCTATAGGTAGCTGTGCCGGTACCACATTTACGTACACAGTAACGGTTAACCCAACGCCGATAGTAACGAGCGCGGCATCATCTGGTCCGATTTGTAACAGTACATCGCCGAATTATACTATCCTGAGCAATGTAAGCGGCGCGACATTTACCTGGAGCCGTGCAGCCATTACCGGCATCAGTAATGCGCCGGTAACCAATCAGCCGGGTAATACTATCGCCGAAACGCTTACCAATACAACATCGGCACCTATAGATGTGGTTTATACCATCGTGCCGTTTCTTGGCAGTTGTGATGGTCCGGCGTTTACCTATACGGTTAGGGTAAACCCAACAGCTACGATAACCAGCGTGCCAGCCTCGTCAGGCCCTATTTGTAACAATACTTCACCAAACTATACCATTACCAGCAATGTAATAGGCGCTACCTTTGTCTGGAGCCGGTTAGCCATTCCGGGGATCAGCAACCTGCCCGTAACCCAAACAGGAAATCTGATCAGTGAAACTTTAACGAATACCACTTCAGCACCGATAGATATAGTTTATACCATCGTGCCTTCTATCGGCAGTTGTGCCGGCACATCGTTTACGTATACGGTAACGGTAAACCCGACACCAAAAGTAACGAGTGCGGCGTCATCAGGCACGATATGTAACAATACCTCGCCGAACTATACGATCCTGAGTGATGTTGCTGGCGCCACTTTTACGTGGAGCCGTGCAGCTATTACCGGTATCAGCAATGCGCCGGCAACTAATCAGCCAGGCGGTGTTATTAATGAAACACTAACCAATACCACATCAGCACCGATAGATGTGGTTTATACCATCGTACCTGCTATCGGCAGCTGTAATGGCCCGTCATTTACCTATACCGTTAGGGTAAACCCAACAGCGACGGTAACCAGCGTTCCAACCTCATCGGGCCCGATCTGTAATAATACTTCGCCAAACTATACCATTACGAGCAGCGTAATCGGAGCGACATTTACCTGGAGCCCGCGACGATCGCCGGTATCAGCAATGCGCCGGTAACCAATCAGACAGGTAATGTCATCAATGAAGTATTAACCAATACCACTTCAGCGCCCATAAGTGTGGTTTATACCATCGTGCCTGCTATCGGCGGTTGTGCCGGTACATCATTTACGTATATGGTAACGGTAAATCCAACGCCAATAGTAACCAGCGCAGCTTCATCGGGCCCAATCTGTAACAGCACAGCGTTGAATTATACCATTCTGAGTAATGTAAGTGGGGCAACATTTGTCTGGAGCCGTCCTGCGGTAACGGGTATAAGCAATGGTGCTGTTATAGCCCAGGCAGGAAATACGATTACAGAAACTTTAACCAATACAACTTCAGCACCGATAGATGTGGTTTATACTATAATACCATCTATTGGTACATGTAGTGGCACCCCATTTACTTATACGGTAACGGTAAATCCAACGGCAAAAGTAACAAGCGCAGCGTCGTCAGCTGCTATATGTAATAATACAGCGTTTAATTATACCATTACGAGCAATGTAATCGGAGCAACATTTACCTGGAGCAGAGATGCGGTAGCAGGTATCAGCAATGCGCCGGTAACCAATCAAGCCGGCAATACCATTGCCGAAACATTGATAAATACAACCTCATTACCGGTTACAGTAAATTATACAATTATGCCTACAGCCAATGGTTGTACCGGCACCTCATTTACATATACCGTTGTAGTTAACCCGACGCCGCGTATTACAAGCGTCGCATCAGCAATTATCTGTAATAATACTGCACAGAATTATACTATTGCAAGCAATGTAAGCGGAGCAACCTTTGCCTGGAGCAGGGCTGCGGTTGCAGGTATCAGCAACGTGGCTGTACCATTACAAACCGGTAACAAAATCACTGAAAGTTTAAATAACACCACATCGGCACCAATTGATGTTACTTATGAAATTATGCCTACGGCCAACGGATGTCCGGGCGATGCCTTATTTACCTACACAGTAACATTAAACCCAACGGCTACAGTATCAAGCCCATCGTCTGCAACTATTTGTAATAATACTGCGCAAAATTATGGCATTACCAGCAATGTTAGCGGCGCCACATTTACCTGGAGCAGGGCAGCGGTTGCAGGTATCAGCAATGCGCCGGTTAGCTCGCAATCTGGAAATGTCATTGGTGAGACTTTGAATAATACCACCTCATTGCCAATTGTAGTAAGCTATGCTATAGTGCCTACAGCCAACGGATGTAGCGGTACGCCATTTACGTATACGGTAACGGTTAATCCAACGGCGCTTATTACAAGTGCTTCTTCTGCGAGCATCTGTAATAATACGGCACAGAATTATAGTATTGCCAGCAACGTGAGCGGAGCCACGTTTACCTGGAGCCGGGCTGCGGTTGCGGGCATCAGCAATGCGCCGGTATCATCGCAAACAAGCAGCACTATTACTGAAACTTTAAATAATACAACATCAGCGCCAATAGCTGTAACGTATAATATCATACCTACTGCAAATGGATGCCCGGGCACCGCTACATTTACGTATACAGTAACTGTTAATCCGACGCCGATTATTACCAGCCCATCTTCGGCCACCATTTGTAATAACACTGCGCAGAATTATGCAATTACCAGCAATGTGAGTGGCGCCACCTTTATCTGGAGCAGACCTGCTGTTGCGGGTATCAGCAATGCGCCGGCATCACTACGAACAAGCAATACTATCACTGAAACTTTAAATAACACAACATCGTCACCTATTGCTGTTACTTATACTGTAGTGGCTACTGCCAACGGTTGCAGCGGTCCGCTATATACTTATACGGTAATGGTTAATCCAACTTCGGTTATTACTAGCGCGTCTTCAGCCACCATTTGTAATAATACTGCACAGAACTATACGATCACCAGCAATGTAACCGGAGCCACCTTTACCTGGACAAGGGCAGCAGTTGCAGGCATCAGCAATGCGCCTGTTTCGCAAACGGGCAATACCATTACTGAAATTTTAACCAATACTACTTCGGCACCGATAACTGTAAGCTATAATATTATACCTACGGCTAATGGCTGTCCGGGTGTTACCTCATTTACTTATAACGTAACTGTACAGCCAACGCCACTTGTTACCAACAGCACACTGGCACAAACCGTATGTTCACAAAGCAGCACCGGCCCAATAGTGTTTCAGTCAAATGTGTCCGGAACAACTTTTCAATGGACAGCTACTGCATCGCCGGGTATAGCAGGTTTTGTGCCAATGGGTACCGGTAACATACCGTCAAAAATATTGTTGAATGCCGATACCGTAGCAGGTACCGTCACCTATGTAGTTACACCTTACAATAATGGTTGTTCAGGTACGCCTGTCAATTATGTTATCACCGTAAACCCTAAACCGATTACTCCTGTAGCCGGAAGCAACTCGCCGGTTTGCCAAAATTCGCCGTTAATGTTAACTACTACGGCGGTAAAAGGGGCAATTTATTCATGGATAGGGCCTAACGGATTTATATCAGATCAACAAAACCCAGTTATTGCCAGTGCCGGAATGTCGGCTGCGGGTACCTATACCTTATTTGTAACGGTTAATGATTGTACCAGCGATGCCGGGACAGTCAAGGTTGCCGTAGTGCCTACACCGTCTGCGCCGGTTGTTACCAGCAACGGACCTTTGTGTCAGGGAAGCACCCTGACACTTAATGCAAGCAATATTACGGGTGCTACTTATAATTGGACAGGCCCGAATGGCTTCACCTCTAACTTGCAAAATCCTTCGATTGACAATGTTACTGCTGCCAATGCCGGAATTTATAAAGTCACTGCTACAGTTAATGGCTGCCCAAGTCCGGCAGGCTCAATTAATGTAATTGTAAATGAGATACCTGTTGCACCTACCGCTACAAGTAACAGCCCGGTTTGTAAGGGTTCAGTGCTTACTTTATCAGTAAAAATAGTGCCCGGTTATACTTATACCTGGACCGGGCCAAATGGTTTTACATCAAATCAGGCTAACCCAATTATACCGGTGGCAGCAGTAGGTAATGCTGGTACCTATTATGTGACCGCTACATCTGGGGGCCTTTGTACAGGGCCGGCCCAGGCGGTAAATGTAGTAGTGAATGAAACACCGATAAATCCGGTTGCTTTAAGTAACTCGCCTGTTTGTACGGGATATCCTATCACTCTTTCGGCATCGACATTTGCCGGAGCTTTATATAAATGGACCGGGCCAAATGGTTATACATCGAACTTACAAAATCCGGTAATTGATGTTGCGGGGATGGGATGTGCAGGTGTTTATACCGTCTCTATAACCGCACTTGGTTGTTCTGTTACTACAACTGCAAGTACATCGGTTGTGGTTAATCAAACGCCAATTGCTCCGACTGCAAGTAGTAATAGCCCGGTTTGTGTGGCCAACGATATTCAACTTTCGGCGTCCGGAGTTGCAGGTGCAAGTTATTTTTGGACCGGCCCTAACGGGTTTACGTCTACCTTGCAAAATCCGGTTATTCATAATGCCGCTGTTACAGATTCTGGTACCTATAAAGTTACCGTTACACTTAACGCATGTAGCAGTGCTGCAACCTCAACCAAAGTTGTTATCACCAGGCCTGTAGTTGCTTTTGCGGGAAATGATCAGGTAACCTGCGCCAATAATCCGAACATTAGTCTGGCAGGTACCATTACCGGCGATAATCATAGAGGGAAATGGACAACCAGCGGAAGCGGCGTATTTTTACCGGTAGATACGTCTTTAAGGGCTATTTACGTTCCGTCGGCAGCCGATATTGCAGCGGGTGGCGTTTCGCTAACCTTGAGCTCAACGCAAAATGGTGGATGTAGTGTATCCACTTCAACAATGAAGGTTATTATTAACCCAAGACCAATTGTTAATGCAGGTGGAAATAGGATAATGTGTGTTTATGATCCGGCGATCAATATTAACGGAAGTGTTAAGTACGCCGCAAGTGGAAGATGGAGCACATCAGGTACCGGTACCTTCAGTCCGTCGAATAGGGAGCTTAACGTTAACTATATTCCAAGCGCGGCCGACAGATCATCAGGCTCGGTCAAACTTACACTCACTTCATTAGATAACAGTAATTGTTTCCCTGTTTCTGATGGCATGAATCTTACTATTCTTCCTTCTACCAATATCAACATGCCAAACATGTTATATATAAAACAGGGCGATACTAAGGTTATAGAGCCTGTAGTAACCGGCTCGGCTGTTGAATATTCGTGGAGCCCGGGTCTGTATTTAAGCTCGGCGGCTGTTAAGACGCCTACGGTTAAAGGTGTTGAAAGTCAATTGTATACATTAACGGTTACCGGCACCGCAGGCTGTGCCGTCAGCAAACAAATACAGATCAATGTATTGAAACCGATTGTGGTACCTAATACCTTTACCCCTAATGCAGATGGTGTAAATGACGTGTGGGTTATAAATGAATTGGCCAATTATCCTGGGGCAGAAGTGTCAGTATACAATAGGTATGGTATGAAGATGTTCTTCTCGCGTGGCTATGGCGTACCTTGGGACGGCACCTATCAGGGCAAGCCTGTTCCATTCGGAACCTATTATTATGTTATCAGCCTGGGTATTTACGGAGCGCCGATGTCTGGCTATGTGGCCGTAGTAAGATAACAAGCGTAGCACACGTGACCAGATAAATCTTACCTCAATTCATGTTAACTCTGGCACCGAAAGTAAATTAAATTGTCAAAGTTGCAACGGAAATATTCATATCTTTCAACGAGTATATGAGCGGTGCGTAAAATAGATTAATTTGCTTTCTATTCGTAAAACCGAAATTAATTGTGGGTATTAAAACCACATAAACCTGAATATCCTAATGAAAAAATTGATAAACCATGTGGGTTGCTGTGCGGCAATATGGCTGTCGTTTGTGCTACCCGGTTTCGGACAAAGTAAATCTGCGCAACCGGTAAATTCATTTATCGCGCAGCAAACAGTTTCCTGGACAAGCTTAGGTAATGATGAGAATGACTCTATGCCTGTTGGTAACGGTAAACTCGGAGCCAATGTGTGGACGGAGCAGAACGGCGACTTGCTGCTGCTTTTATCAAGCCCTGACACCTGGACCGAAAAAGGCGATATTGTTAAACTGGCCCGTGTGCGGATTAAACTGATGCCCAATCCGTTTACCAATGTAAGTGATTTTACACAGTCATTAAAAGTAGAATCGGGTACAATTGAAATAAAGAAAGGAGCAAACTCGCTTAGGGTTTGGGTTGATGCCAATCATCCGGTTTTACATATCGACGGGAACTTTGAAAAGCCTGTCAGCGCTGAAGCCGTTTTAGAACATTGGAGAAAGATCAAATCCATAGCTGAATATCAACCGGCCGATTATTCGCAAGTAATGAGTGGTGACGCTTCGCCGAAAACTGAGCCGGATATTTTATTCCCGGCAGATCAAACACAAATTACCTGGTGTCATTTCAACGCAAGCAGCTATTTTCCTTTTTTACTAAAGCAAGAACATCTGGAGTCGCTGCTGCCTACTATAAAAGACCCGTTGCTGCACCGCTGCTTTGGTGCGGTAATATCCGGTACAGCCATGTCGAAAAAAGATGATTATACGTTGGCGTCAAAAAACGCCGCAAAAAACGTTCACCTGCAGGTGGTTGTGAATATAGGCGGACGTTATGATTCTCCTGTTGATTGGAAATCTGAAACTGACAAAAAAGTAGCTGAGTTGTCTAAACTCGATCTTGATGCCAGCTATCGATCACATAAACAATGGTGGCAAAACTTCTGGAACAAAAGCTGGGTTAACGTTAACGGAACTGCCGATGCCGACGCTGTTTCGCAAGGTTATGTAATGCAGCGCTATATGCTGGCCTGCTCGTCAAGAGGAGAGATGCCGGCTAAATTTAATGGCGGGATCTTTACCGTTGGCCATGATTTACCTGATACGGTAAAGCAAAATAATAAAAATCATAATGCCGATTACCGCGCCTGGGGCGGTAGTTACTGGAACCAAAATAACAGGCTGCTTTACTGGCCGCTGATAGCAACCGGCGATATCAATTTAATAAAGCCCTGGTTTTCTATGTATATCAACGCCCTGCCCTTAGCCAAAGCCAAGAACAAAATTTATTATCAACAGGATGGTGCCAGTTACCCGGAAACTATGGATTTCTGGGGATTATCAAACCTGAACGATTTCGGCAGAAACAACCCAACTAATGAAATTCAGAGTCATTGGCAACGCTATCACGTTCAGGGTACACTTGAAGTGATAGCGCAGATGCTGGATGTTTATGACCAGTTATCTGATAGAAAATTTGCTCGCGATACCATCGTCCCTTTTGCTGATGCTATTGTGAAGTTTTACAATCAGCACTGGCAACGCGACGCTAACGGGAAGATACTGATGACACCTATGCAATCGCTGGAAACTTACCAGCTGACAGCTGTAAATCCCACGCCCGATATAGCAGGATTAATGTCTGTTTTACCTCGTTTAATAGCATTACCTAATGATTTGACCACCGCTACGCAACGCGAAGCCTGGGCCAAAACATTGCGCGAACTGCCACCTATCCCTTTGGGAAAAACAGCTAAAGGTAAAATTCCGCCGCTTGGGGTAGGAGATGATAACGGAACCACGATAATACTACCCGCTGAAAAGTATGGCAAGCCCGGCAATTCTGAAAATCCGGAATCGTACGTGGCATTCCCTTATCATTTGTACAGTGTGTCTAAACCTAATCTTGAGCTGGCGGTAAATACATTTAAGGCCCGACGATCGCCGCAAAACACCTGCTGGGGGCAAGATGGTACAATGGCTGCCGTGTTAGGGCTTACTGAGGTCGCTCAAAAAGCCGCAATTGCCGAATTTACCAATTATGGCGATCAGCGTTTCAAATGGTTCTGGCGCCCCGATCATGACTGGATACCCGATCTGGACAATGGTGGCGACGGCATGATCACACTCCAATCTATGCTTATGCAAACCGACGGAAACAAGATCTTATTGTTACCTGCGTGGCCCGGAGATTGGTCGGCTGATTTTAAATTGCATGCGCCGGGCAATACTACAGTACAAGGCCATGTGGAGCACGGGAAGATCAGTCAATTAAAGGTTATGCCAGTAAGTCGAATGAAAGATATAGTGGTGGTTAAAGCGTCATAACATTACTGTCCGATGGGACGAAGTTTCGCATCGGTAAACTTTGATCGCCATGGAGACGGGTAAGTAGTGTAAAACTCATAGAATAAAGTATCTTGCAATTAAAACTATTGAACCATGAAATACAATTTGCTGGCGCTCTTGCTCCTCATCTGCATATTGAATGTCAATGCGCAAAATAAAAATATTCCTGAAAATGCAATTATTACTTCAAATGAAATAGAAACGCGGGTGTATACAGAAGGTAATGTATTGCATGTAAATATATCGCCAAAAGATGAGGCCAGGTTTAAAGGCGCGGGCTATGTGCGTTACAGCAGCTTGGGCGCAAAAGGTGATGGCAAAACCGATGATGTGGATGCTATTGCCGCAACCCATGCAGTTGCCAACCACTATGGCTTAAAAGTAAAAGCCGATGACAACGCTACCTATTACATTAGCGGCAAAGCGCGCACTGCAATTATACTCACCGATACAGATTGGGGTAAGGCTACGTTTATTCTGGATGATACGTCAGTGCAAAATCGCAATGCTTCTGTTTTTATGGTTGGCTCAACACTTCAGCCCTTTAAGCTGCAAGGAGTAGACGTTCTAAAGAAAAATCAAAAAAAAATAAGCGCTGCTTTGCCCGGACCTTGTCTGATTTCGGTAGTTAACTCGGCAGTTAGACAATACATCCGCTTTGGGCTTAATCAAAATAATGGGTCGTCGCAAACTGATATTGTCGCGGTTGATAAAGATGGCAATATAGATATGAACGCACCGGTGATCTGGAATTTTGACCATATCACAGATGCTACCGCATTGCCAATTGACGAGAATGTACTAAAGATAACAGGCGGCCGTTTCATCACGCTCGCTAATAAAGAAGAATCGAAATACAACTACTATGCGCGCAATATCCTTATCAAAAGGTCGAACGTAGTTATTGATGGCATTGAACACCGTATACGTGGAGAAGAAGACCATGGCGCCCCGTACGCCGGTTTTATCAGTATAAATGATTGTGCCTATGTAACTGTTAAAAACACGGTGCTTACTGGCCATCGCACTTATACCACCATTGGCAATGCCGATAAACCGGTGCAAATGGGAACTTATGAGCTTTCAGTAAACAGGTCTATTAATGTGTCTTTTATTAATTGCACACAAACAAACAGTATCGACGATGCTACTTATTGGGGCGTTCTTGGCTCAAATTTCAGTAAGAATTTACTTTATGACCATTGTATACTTTCGCGTTTTGATGCGCACCAGGGCGTAGCCAACGCCACTATCCGTAATTCAACGCTGGGGCATATGGGCATTAACGCCATTGGTTGCGGAACGCTGTTGATAGAAAACTCCACTGTGCGCGCCAGAAGCTTTGTTAACCTGCGCCCCGACTATGGTAGCACCTGGCAGGGCAACGTAATTATTCGCAACTGTGTATTTGTGCCTGCGGCCGGTAAAACCTGCGGTTGCTACCCTTGTCGGTGGGTCAAACTCTGGCCAGCATGATTTTGGTTACGTATGCTATATGCCGGAAAGTATCACTGTCGATAAGCTTCGTATTGACGATTCAGCACATCCCGACAAGTACAACGGACCGGCCATTTTTGCCAATTTTAATCCCGATATGAAAGATGCTGCTTACCAGGAAAAATTCCCTTACGTAATAACCAAACAAGTGATCCTGAAAAACGTGACTACCGCCAGCGGCAAAACGCTTAGGGTTAGCGACAATTTGTTTGAATTTAAAAATGTGAACGTGGAGGTTAAGAATTAAGGGGCTTATAGATTTTAGTAATCCATGAAACCAAATAAAGGCATAAATAAAATAACCCGAAAAGAGGCCGTGAAACGCCTTGGTCGTTTAGCTTTATTTCCTGTTGCAATGTCGCCATTAGGCAACTTTAAAGATGATTGGGATGAAAATCCCATTACAGCATCCGTAAGAAAAACCAATAAAGGAAGCAAAAGCCCTAACATATTATTCATTATGGACGACCAGCATCGCGGAGATTATCTTGGCTGTGCCGGTGCGTCATGGCTTAAAACGCCGAACCTTGATATGCTGGCAAAAGAAGGTGCAAGGTTTGCCAATACTTATTGTGCCGTTCCATCCTGTACGCCTGCGCGTACAAGTTTGCTCACCGGGCTTACACCATGGAACCATGGCATGTTGGGCTATATGAATAATATTGCCCAGTATTACCGCCTTACTATGCCGCAGTTTTTTTCAGAGATGGGTTATGACACCATTGTAACAGGCAAGAATCATTTTGGGCCACCACGCAATACCCAGGGCTATAAAACTATTAACCTGGAAGAAGGATGGTATTCCAAGAATAAAAATGGCTTTATATGCGATTATGAAGCATGGTTCAAACGGGCGGCTCCGGGTAAAGATATTAATGCCACCGGGTTGGGATATAATGATAATCGTGGAGGACATCCTTTCCCTTATGCCGATGAATTACATGCAACCCATTGGACCGCGGACAGGGCCATCGATTTTTTAAAGAAAAGTTCGTCCAGTGATCCATGGTTCTTGAAACTTTCTTTTCAAAGGCCGCATCCGCCTTTTGATCCTCCAAAACGCTGGATGGATTATTATGAAAGCATTGATATCCCTATGCCTAAAGTAAGCGACTGGGCCAGGGGTAGATATAAAAACAAAACTGCCACGATGGAGCAAATGCCAGAGGCTCCGTCCGGTATTTTTTCCGACAAAGACATTAAATCTTCCCGCGCAGCGTATGCAGGTTCTATCTCTTTTGTGGACGAGCAGATAGGAAGAGTAATAAAAGTGTTAAAGGAAACTGGACAATATGAAAATACATTTATCCTGTTTTGTTCAGATCATGGAGAAATGCTGGGCGATCAGCACATGTGGCGCAAGTGCAGGCCATATCAGCCATCTGCAAATATTCCGCTGATTATCAGATGGCCCTCAGGTATCGGTAACTTTCATTTCAAACGAGGACAAACACGAGATGAACTAGTTGAATTGAGGGATATATTTCCCACATTCGCAGAGGTTTGTAATCTCAGCATTCCTTCAAAAATAGACGGGGAAAGTATTTTAAAAATTTTGAACGGAACAGACGGCTGGAGAACAACCTTATCCACCGAACATAGCCTTGAATATGAACCCGACAACGCATGGGTAGCTATCAGGGACAAACGTTATAAATATATCTTTTATACTTTGACGGGTCTCGAACAGTTATACGATTTGAAGCAAGATCCTTATGAATTAAACAGTGTTGTCAGTGATCCATCTGTAAGTACTGTTTATAAAGAACTATATAATGCCCTAGCTCAGGAACTGTCTGTTCGCGGAGAAGACTGGGTGAAAGGTGGCAAGTTGCAGATACAGCAAAAGTCTATCCTTATGGGAGATAACTTTCCAAGGTATAAAGTAAATCAGGTGTACTAAGGAAATCATAAGATTTGGAACTGATAGAGAATCGAAAAAACAGCTACGGTTTGTAGACAAAAATCATATCTTGCAAAACAAAATTAAATACCACAACCATTTTTGTCTTGCCCGCATTGGACAGTGCTTGCGGTCGGTTCATCAGATGACTATTTCGAATCTGTTATTTTATATCAAGTTCCTGCTGATATTCTCTTCCCTTTGTTTTTTCATTGCGTGCGGAACGGCCACCGCCCAGCAGACCCAGCCGGCCGATGCGGTAATGCCAGCCGGCAGATCCTTGAATTGGGATCAAGGCAAGGAAGAAATCATCAATCCTAAACGAACGCAGCTATCCCTCGACGGCATTTGGCGCTTTATGCCGGCAGTAAAAGGCGTTAAGCAGCCCCCGAAGTTTGGCTGGAATTATATTAAAGTGCCGGGCAGCTGGCAAGGGTCTAAAGGTGGTGGTAATCATAATAGCAGCCGCAGAGCTTTTCCTTTGTTAGGAACCGGACCGCAATGGACCGATTTTGATGGTTCAAAGGTTGATCTCGCCTGGTATGAACGCCAGGTGCTCATCCCAGCGCATTGGCAAGGGCGTAACCTTAGTCTGCGTTTCGACCGCGTGTCTACAGATGCCATTGTATACCTAAACGGCAAGGAATGCGGCAGAGTGTCCTGGCCCTGGGGTTCTGTAGACATTACGGGTGCAGTCAGGCCCGGTCAAATGGCTAATGTTCAGGTATTGGTAATCGCTACTCCCGATGCGGAAATGGTGGGCAATTTCTGGCAAAATGCTTTCATGGAGGTCTCCTACAAAGCAGCCCAACTCGAAACACGTGGCCTCATCGGCAGCGTTTATTTGGAGAGTCGCATATCCGATCCACACGTTACTGACGTATTTATTCGCACATCAACCCGTAAAAAGGAAGTGGCGCTGGATGTGGAGCTGACCGGTATTAAGCAAGCAGGCCCGGTACACTTTGTGGCAGAAATGCTGGATGAAAAAGGCAAGGTAGAAAAGAGATTTGAAATGAACGCGAGGGTGAATGCCAAAGACGTTCAGCAATTCAGTGTCTCATGGCCATGGAGCGATCCGCGTATTTGGGACTTGGACCATCCCAACCTTTACACCCTGCGACTCACGGTGAGCGGCGCAGGCTTAGACGACCAATACGACCAGCCATTCGGTTTCCGGGAGTTCTGGGTCGACGGCCGGCAATTCTACCTCAACGGCAGCGTCATCCATCTGCGCCAGCGTTGCTTCTACAATGGCCAGTTTCCGCAAGTTGGGGATAACTTCTCGGAGTTTGGCAATACGAAAGTGGACACCAGAGGTGATGCTTCGGATTCAGGTCCGGAACTGAACCGCTGCGATCATATCGGTTACCTGGCAGCAGTGTATGTCCTCGACGCCAACAAATATATTAGAGATCCGCGCAGCGGAAAAATTGTATGGGGACAAAATCAGGAGCGGGCACTGCAACGCACCGAGATCTGGATGCGCCATTATCGCAATCACCCCTCGGTGGTGACCTGGATCGCCGGCATGAATTTCTTTAATGAGGCCGTGGACGCCGACCCGCGCAACATCGGCCGGCGCGGTTGGGTTCAGAATGACCCTCGTTGGGAGAGTCTCCTGGCTGCAGGCAACGATTTGTTTAATAAAATCAAAAAGCTGGACACGACCCGTGCCTATTATAGCCATTCGGGAGCATATACAGGGGACATTTACACCATGAACCTTTACCTGAACTTAATACCGCTACAAGAACGCGAGGATTGGCTTAGCCAGTGGTCGCAGGACGGCGATATGCCTATCTCGGTGGTCGAGTTTGGTACACCGGTGGACTGTTCCTTCAGGCGAGGGCATCAGGGGTTTACCAGCAATATAACCAGCGAACCGCTGCTGACCGAGTGGGCCACAGTATATTTTGGCAGCGACGCTTACTTAGCGGAAGAACCCAAATACCGCAAGTACCTCCACGACCTTTTCAAGAGCGGGATGCTTTACAATAGCTCTGAGAATCAGCTGGACCATTATGAAAACAATCACAAAATCCAGCAGCTCTATCGTGTCAACACCGCGCGAAGTTGGCGCACCGCCGGTTTGGGAGGGGGCCTCCGCACCTGGTCATGGATGCAAGACGCGCTTAAAGAGATCAACTACCCGACCCTGGCCTGGATTGCCGGGAAGCCGGAAGCTTATACCGCTAAGGACCACAACTTTAATTCCAGGCAAAGGATTCAGAAACAGATTGTCCTGATTAATGATACGCGCCAGCCACAGGATTTTACCGCTAGGTGGATTATCACTGTCGGCGGCAAGACCATGCATCAGGGCGAAATACGCGGCAAACTGGCGATTTCAGAGATTCGCAAAGTACCGATAGATATGCTGATGCCCACAGTAAGGGCCGGTAATAAGGCTGAAGGGCAGATTGTGCTCGACGCCACAATCGGCGAAGCAATTCATGAAGACAGATTTGCATTTCGTGTCTTTGGCAAAGTAAACCCGGCAAGAGGTGAGATTGCCATAGTTGATCCGGAGGGCCTGACCGGCAAGATGCTGAAGAAGCTGGGCTATAACACTCGTGTATGGAATGGGGGTGCTGCACCGTTGGTGGTTGTGGGCCGCAATGCCTTCAAGGAAACCCCGGCGATAGTAACCAAGCTGGAGTCTTTTGTTCGTGAGGGCGGCCGCTTACTCATCTTTAGCCAAGATCCGGATTGGATGCAACAAGCATTAGGTTTACGATTGTGCCCAAAAGTAACCAGAAATGTGTTTACACTTCCAAATTCGCCGGTCACTCAGGGAATAGATGACAACGATCTGAAAAACTGGACGGGTGAAAGTACACTAATTGAAGCTAAGCCAAAATACAAAGGAGATTATCTGCGCGGTAATGAGGGGGAACAACCTTACGCCGGGTGGCACTGGGGTAACCGGGGCGGGGTTAGCAGCGCACCAATTGAGAAGCCCCATCGCAGCGGTTGGACGCCGCTACTGGAGTGCGAGTTTGACCTCGCTTACACGCCGCTTATGGAGTTAAACTACGGCCAGGGACGGATGATCGTTTGTACATTAGATCTGGAAGATCATGCAGCATTAGACCCAGCGGCGCGGCTAATAGCCGGACATATTATTGATTACGGGCTACACGCTCCGCTGAAACCCCGGGCCGGTAAGGTTATATACCTGGGCAACGACAAGGGCGCGACATGGCTGGACAAGATTGGAGTTAGTTTTAAGCGATCTGGTACCCTGGACAAAAGTGCCGGACTGATACTCATAGGTGCTGATGCGACCATTGATCAAGCCGCACTCAATGCCTACTTGGAGCAAGGTGGCAAGGCATTCTTCCTGCCACGTACACAAGGAGACGGGCCGCTTGGTATTACCCTGAAACAGGCTGCGAAAGATTTTGCCGGCTCGCGGTCAGTACCTGACTGGCCTGAAGCCAAAGGCCTCAGTATGTCTGACCTGCGTTGGCGGTCATACCCAGACACCTTACCCTATCTATTAGGCGATGGTGCGGAGATTGGAGCAAATGGTCTGCTGGCCCGTAAAATAGTGAACAAGGGTGTAGCAATCTTCTGTCAGATAGATCCTGATGGCCTCAACGTCGATCAGAAAACCTACTTGCGCTACACACGCTGGCGGGCTACCCGTGCCGTGGCCCAATTGCTGGCCAACCTGGGTGCCAGTTTTGCGGTGGATAGTATGTTTTTCCATCCGCTCAAACCGGAGCCTAACCCGAATCGGATGTGGATCGCTCCGAGCGGTGACATGTCCGGAATTCAGGCTACCCCACATATCCCTAATAACCTGCCGGCGCCGGCAAGCGCCAAGGTTGGTTATTATTACCCCGACTATAGGACCGATTTCGAAATGGGTGACAATCCTTACCGCTATTACAGGTTCTGATAGCCCAAATCGATAGTTAAAAAAAATCGAACCCTCTTTTTTGGGTTCTCAAAGTCACAAGTTTAATTTAAATAGAAAATGCCACCCTTATCAGGGCGGCATTTTCTATTTTCGTGGAGCCGGAGGGATTTGTATTGCCCTTGTACCGTTCTGATATTCAATATTTTATAAGGGCTTAATTTCTTACTCACCGAAATACTCACCACTTTTATTTACAGATTAATTGCAAATCTTATTAGTACAAATATAAGAATTAATGGTCTTATATACTGTTTTAAATTGGTTTATTTTAGCTACCAGGTTTTTAAAGCTAAAGTAATTGGGCTTAATATAGATTGTTTGAGTAAAGTAAATTAACTTAGTATTTTTTACATCAACAAGATAAACTAAAACCTCACAAACAATTACAAAATCATGAAATGGAATTTCTTGCAAAAATTATTCGGGAATACAAAGAACGAAGTTAACAATCCAGAATCTGCACAAAATGAAGATGAACATTACTTATCTACTCTGGATACAGTAACTATTCTACAAAGGGCGAAAAACAAAACAAAATCTAAAAATTATAACGGAGCCTTATTCAATATTAATTTTGTTTTAAATCTTGAACCGGAAAATATTGACGCATTTATCCAAAGAAGTGATGTCAAACGTAAGCTAAAAGATGACATTGGAGCGAAGGAGGATTTAGATCATGCAGGGCATCTGATAAAAAAACTCGATAGAGGTTTAAAAGCCTACGAAAAAGGCATTGAAAAACTCAATTCCTTGGATTACAAAAGTGCGATCAAATATTTCACTGATGCCATTTCAGCAAATATTGACACATATGGTGCATATTATTACAGAGGATTATCCAAAAGGTATTTCGGGGATTATAGAGGAGCAATACCTGATTATAATAAAGCAATTGAACTAAATCCAAATTATACAGAAGCTTATTACGATAGGGGTAAAATCAAATATCATAAATTAGACGATAGCAATGGCGCTTTAATTGATTTCAATAGGGCAATTGAATTAAACCCGTCCGATGCTGATATATATGTGAGTAGAGCGATTTTAAAATCTTCTATCGATGACGATGAAGGTGCAATGAATGATTACAATAAAGCAATTCAGTTAAAACCAACTGAAGCTCAAACATATTTCTCTCGTGCAATGCTTAAATTCAAACCTGAAGATTTTCATGGCGCAATTCAGGATTTAGACAAAGCAATTGAATTGAAAATTCCGGATGACGCAAGCGTATCGATGTTCGATGCATACTCTTTAAGGGGCAATTTAAAATACATAATGAAAGATTACGAAGGTTCAATAAGAGATTTTGATATAGCCTTAGAGTATGAACCGAATGACGGCAAGACTTATTTTGAAAGGGGTGAAGCGAGGCTATCTTTGGGGCAAAATGACCTTGCTGCGGAAGACAAATTTATGGCAATAAAACTCGGTTACGACGAAGAATGATAGACTGGAAAACTTTTATTTCTTACTATTGGACATTGGGGATTTTCACGGTGCCAATCACCTTTTACACTGCATATGTAGTTATTACAGAGCTATTAGACCTCATTTTTAATTCTAACAAAATAAATAAACTATTAAAGCACTCTGATAATTTAGATGCTTCTAAATATGAAAAACAATATAATAAGGATAAATTTAGATTGAGCACTTTTGAGAAATCGAATTTATTAGAACTTGAAAGGCAAATAACTTACATCCGATTAATAGAAAAAGAAAGGAAAAGCACCTGGGCGAATAGACCAAGCATTGAAGTAAAGGAAAAAATCACATCTGCAAAAAAGGTTTCAGATATTTTTAAAATTAATTAACTATGTTTTTTACTTCACGCAATAGAACTTTAGCTGCAAATGTCGAAAAACTCGATGGCCTTGAAAAAAACATTCTTGCATTAAACCAAGAAAATAAAGAACTGCTGAATATAATTGAGGCGAGGGAAATAGCACTAAAATTAATCATAAAAGAGAAGTCTGTTGGTTTTCCCTGGCTGGCAGATGCTATCGCCGAGTTTTATAAATTTCAGGATTTTGAGATTGCAGATTACCTTGAAACAAAAAAACACCCCGCTTACAAAAAAGCGGATGCCGTGCGAGAGGTTGCGACCGATAATAAAATCTTGAGGAAACAAATAAAAATTGCCCAAAATTTTGTCAATTACTATGAAACTCTGTTTCCTTGGATAAATGAATATGTAGGCGAAGATCTTGACGACTTGCTTGAAAGCATTTCACAATCTGAAAAGGTAGACGACGAGAGTGAATGCGACCCCGTTTTAACGTTTATTCCTAAAGCTGAATATGAAAAATTGCCTCCTGTAGAAAGAAATCAAAAAGCGCTTGATCGATACCTATCGTCAAGGAAAAAATCTTATGAAATTGGAAGAGATTATGAGCGATATATTGGCTTTTTATACGAGGCCCAAAATTTCAAAGTTGAATACATAGGTATAGAAAAAGGATTAGAAGATTTGGGAAGGGATTTGATTTGTATTAAAAATGATGAAATCGAAATTGTACAATGTAAATGCTGGGCTAATCATAAAACAATACATGAAAAGCATATCAATCAACTTTACGGAACAGTTGTAAAATATTATATTGAGCATAAGCAAATACTTGACAAAAGAAAATCTCTCATTTTATTTCCGGATTTAATTAGTTCGGGGCAGATTAAAGCCACATTTGTAACATCTACCAAGCTATCTGATACGGCGAAAAAATTTGCTGATGCGTTAGGCGTCAAAGTAATCGAGAATAAACCGTTGGAAAAATATCCAGTTATTAAATGCAACATTTCTTCTAATGGGAATAAAATTTATCATCTTCCATTTGATCAGCAATATGATAAGACACTAATTAAAAATCATGGAGAGTTTTATGCTCAAACGGTTATAGAAGCCGAAAACAAAGGATTTCGCCGAGCCTTTAAATGGCACGGACCAAATCAGAATGCTTAAAAAGCAGCCTGCCGTTGTTATGAACAAACCGCCCCTTAGTCAACCGTTAAGCAACTAAAAGCGCGTAACCGGGTAAAATGTCAAGGGCGGGCAAGCAAAAAAAACAAACACAACTGCCCGTTTATATACCCTTGACGTTTTATCCCGGTGTGGGCTATCTTCGCTGTAGCGGTGAATAAGGGAAATCATCTGTTTATTTGATGTAATAAGTAAATCACTGGTGAATAAGAAAGATTGATAACTTTACTTCTTATTACAGAAACTGTTGCAAGCGTTTTATGAATTTTGATAAGGAAGCAATTAAAGAAGAGTATTTAAAACTAAAACTTCACTTAGGAAGACAGCCGGGAAGTAAAGAATTTTATAAGGAAACGGGGATTTCTGAATACCAAGTCGTACAACACTTCCATAAATACACATCTCTTGTTGCTGAAATGGGCGACAATCAAAAATCATTCGGTGAGAAATATTATGATGTGGAGGAATATTGGAATAATTATGGCGATTTGGCAAGGAAACTCAATAAGGTACCAAGTAGTTCAGAATGGTTATTTCATAAATGTAAACCATTAAAAACCTCCTTTTTTAAAAAATTTGGAAAAAATTGGTCTGAACTACCACCATTGTTTTATAGCTATGCAATAAACAAACCGGAATGGAGTGATATAATTCATTTTTTTTCATCAGAGAAAGAAAGTGAATTAGTTGCCTCTATCGACAATAATCCACAGATAGAATTTAAGTATCTTCAATTTCTACCTCCTATACTAAATAATTTTTTGACCTTTTCTATGCAAGAAGGGAAGAATAACGAATTTGAAAAACAAGTAAATTTAGTATTTCAAATGTTAGGATTTGATACTAATTACTTCGGACAAGGAACAGGTAGAAACCCTGATAGCATAGCGAAAGCATCCCAATTTGGCTATGCACTATTAATAGATGCTAAAGCAAGAAAAGAGGCTTATCATATAGGTACGGAGGATCGAAAGTTTATAGAATATATTAAAACACATACAAGCAATTTGAATAGAACAGGGCACGGGATAATATATTTTGTAATTGTTTCAAGTGAATTTAAATCTATTACAGAATCTTCTTTAAAAAATATCGTAAAGGAAACTAACGTTGTCACAACACTCTTTAAAGCATCTACCTTACTCAAGTTACTATCGAAAAAAATAGAATATCCGTCAACTTTAAATTTGGAAAGTATAAAGGAATTGTTCTTAAATAATGGGATAATAACAGATAAAGAGGTTGATAGGCTGTTTATGAAATTAAAAGTGTCGTAACAGACAAATTTTATACGGCAAGTTTTTTACGGATTGAGGTTTTGAGCGAAGGGAAGGCAGGTGTGTTATGGGGAATGAATTTCACTCCTGCCAGCGGCAGCGAGGCTGACGGCGCAATGCAACCTGGCGCGATAGCGCGAGGTGCAAAGAAGCCGCCTGCCGTAGCTGCATGGTTCCAACGGATGTACCTGTCGTTTTGCTTTTAAGCAGCAAAGCCGGACGATTAGAATCAACCGCCCGCCATGCTACTTTGGGTGCTTAGCGGTACCATCTTTACGGTTACAGGTTTTAGAAGTAAGGCAAGGCGAACAAATCGCCGCCCGCCAATACTGCCGAGGCTGTCAACACTTAATATCTTCTATATATTGCTTATAAATCCTTTCTGCAACCTGATTGAACTTTGTTACTTGTTTAGATAAGATTCTTACCGAATCTTCATCAGGATCAAACGAACTGCTATATCGTGATTGTGAATAGGCGTTTTGCAATAATTGATATAACTGCGCCCCTTCTGTAGTATTCAATTCAAAAACCTCTTTTAATTCATCGGTAAATAACAAGCTTAATCTTAACAACCTCGATAAATTATGCATTTGCACGCGGTAACCTATAATGGCTTGTATAATTGCTTTTAAAACGCTTTCAACAGATTGGTGCAAAAGAAATGCTGCAAGCCCGAAATTATTATCTGCTCTATATAGTTCTGCACCTCTTAAAAATTCGCTGCCTTGTTTACCCCATCTTTCCCAATTGAACTTTGCCCTTTCCAGTAATACTTTCTTAGTTATTTCCGGACGCTCCGGTAATATTAATTCCGGGGATTGATATAGAACAAATCCTTTTTCCATAACCATTGACCAAAATCGCCTGCCGATATTCAGGGCTTCTTTTGCGCTGTTTGCCTTATGGACTATGGCATGAACATGGGCAAGGTATCGGCAGTTGTCCTCAATCTTATTACTGATTTCATGCTCCGGAGTTTTTTCATAATCGCCTATTAGGATAAGCAGGTAGAATGTAAACGGCTTAGGATGTGTCCCTAAATGAATAATCATTTGAACCTGCGGGAACCGTTTTACAATCAGATTTTTAATTTCTTCCAGTGCCAGTTTTTCGGCTGCTGTTGGTTCGGGGTTTATAGTTCTTAGCGCAATTGGTTCGGTAGATGTTTCGGTTAAGATATTTTCAAGCTTGCTCCGCTTTAGCTGTGGGCGACCACCCTCTCGCTGGCAGATTAGCCATGCTGCCGAATAGAGTTTAATTAAGTTTTCATAAACAGTAATAACCTCACCTGCATATAATGCCTCTACAGCCGTATTATTGTAAAGGGCTACATGTGACCACTCGTGAAGCTGATCCCTATATTCCTGCGGCTTAATTTTCTTAAAGACTTTCTTAACTGCCTTATAGGGTTCAAGCTGTTCTTTCAAGGAAAGGTTTTTAGGGTAGTATTCCCATTGTCCCTTTTCTTCTTCCAATTGCTCCTCCGTAAGCTGTTTCCGCTGGTAAGAAAAGTTCTTGTAATTGACTAATAGCAGGTACATGGCTTCCAAAATCCTCAAATTGAGGTCATATATAAAAAGCAATGTGCCGGGGCCATGTCGTTTTTCATTGTAATGCTCGTCATTAACTACATAATAACGCCATTCCTTTAATCGCTTTACGTGACCCTTTACTGAATCAGCACTAAAAAAATCGACTACTACAGACATTGGATTTTCCACTTCATAATGGCGAAGTGTTTTAGGATAATGTTCCCAGGGGGCATAAGTTCCGTTGTACATAATGCTCTTTTTACACCGGCCTCCATTAACCGGCAAAACAAAAGAATAGCGAAACATCTTCGTACCGAACCATAAGCGATTGTACTTTACAATAAAGCGGTTGTATTTCATCTCACGTAAAAAGTAATAGGAAATAGCACACAATAAATATTATGCATAAAAGCTCTTATCTTTGATAGAGCGTTTAAATACAATCAATTACAAAATAAATGGAGAGCCCTCGAAAACTTATTAAAGGCAAGTTATCTGCTGCTTATAACGATAATAAAAATCTCGTTGTCGATGTATTTCAAAAAGCCGATGCTTGGATTTTATGGTTCATAGGCTTTTCTATTGGTGGTTTAGCGCTATTTGCAGGCAATTTGGATAAATTTGCGAATAAGCTCACTACCGAGCAAATTCATAAGATATTTATTGAGCTATTCTTTTCGGTGATTTCCGGTGTTCTATTTAGATACGTGTATATATGGTTTTACATGTTGCTAATAAAAAATATTTATAGTCGTGTCAGTAACGACTTCGATGCGCAATATGATTTGCCAGTTTTTAAACCATTAATAGGCAATGAAACGTTTGCTGAATTGATTATTCTTATCAACACATATACTGGGTCAGATTTCAATAATTTAATTCAACAATTTGCTGATGCTGATGAAAACCATAGAATAGCGTTATGTAGCGTTTTAATAGACTATTATAATAAGGCCGACGCTTTTTATACAGAGGAAACAACTAAAGGACTTGATCATCTAAAAGAGCGGTTGGAAATTTATTTTGGTAAAAAAATTGAAGAAATAAATAAAAAAGATAATTCGGGAAACAAATTGTTTGGACGCCAATTTTATTTAATTATCACATTAGGTTCCATTTTACTGCTTATCTTTTCTGTGTCCTTTGGTCTTGCTTTATATACTTTTTGTTTCAATATCCATCTTTAAGTGTTATGTGGAGATTAAATTCTATAAACGCCGCAACAACCAATTGTACTTTACAATAAAGCGGTTGTTTTGTAAATTTACATTTTAACAATACATTTGACTTATGGCAGAACCAACCTTGCATATTGGCAGAAAAATCAGCAAAATACGTGAATTGAAAGGAATGAAGCAGGAAACTCTTGCCTCGGAATTAGGAATAAGTCAACAAACTGTTTCTAAAATCGAGCAGAGTGCAGACGTTGATGGCGAAGCCTTAGAAAAAATCGCAAAAGTTTTAGGATTGTCATCTGAAGCCATAAAGGCTTTTACAGAGGAGGCCGTCTTCAATATTATTTCAAATACCTTTCATAATACCAGTAGCGACAACTCAACTTTAATAGCCAGTTCTTTGAACTATCAACCAACATTTAATACTGTTGAGAAAATAGTTGAACTATATGAGAGGCTATTACAGGCTGAAAAAGAAAAGAATGAGCTTTTAAAAGGCAAGTAATTTTTGTAGGGGTATTGGAAAGCGGGAGCCAACTTCAATGCTACTCCCGCCATAAATAAATAGACATATTGGTTCTATTACTTTCCTGACTTCGCCTTTTCTAATTTTTCTTTTGCCGCTTTCTGATCTCTATCTGCTTGCTCTGCTTGCGCCTGCGCCGCGATGATAGCGTTCTGTTTGTTCATCTGTTGCTCTGCCTGTTCGATAAAAGTATTCGGGTCTTCATTTAACTTCTTTTCGATGGTTTTAGCAACTTCAGGATAAAGTGCCTTTACCAGCCAGAAGTTATAAGCTTCACTGTTCAGCCGGTTATTTTGATTGTTAAGGTACAAGGCTGTACCAACAGATGTTGCCGTCAAAACGAAACACACCACCACACTAATGATCAGGCCTCTTGACCAGGCACCAAAGTGATGACTGTTTTTTACACCGATAACCTTTGGTATGGTTGCCATAATGCGTTTTATTTCATCTATCTGCCCCTGAATTTTCTGATCATCATACCGTTTATTAGCCGTTTCAATCCGCGCGGCAATGCTTTCTAATGTGACCTTATACTGTTCTAAAAAAGTTTTTAGGAAATCAGCCATACCCGATTCTATCACATTCATTCTTTCTACAAATCCCTGAAGCAATTCTTCCAATATGGTCACTTTTTCTTCTAATTCTTCATTTTGCATAATATTTGATTTTAAAGGTTATTCTAATTTTAATAGTTCATTATCGGCTGATCCCTTGTGATTGGGACTGTTCGGCCTCATGTTTTTTCCTTTTTCTACGGGCTATATCCGCATCGCCGATTGGGTCGGGTGCCGCTCCTGCAAATTGTGGTTCTAACAAAATTTGCAACAACCCCTTGCCACCATCGGGGCTATGGCGGTGTTCCGCCTGTACACTCTGCCGGATAGCCTCACGCAACTGGCTGGCTAACGATGGTTCATTTGCTTTCATTGCGGTGTGATAGAGTTGTACATGCTGATTCCTTTTCAGGGTAGCATCTATTTTAGCGTAGCTTAAACTGCGGTCAATAGCAGAACCTTTCATTTTAATATTGCCTTTTTCAAATGAGATGCCTTGTACTTCCTTTGTACCGCTACGTAATTTATAGGCAATGCCGATACCATGCTTATCCAGTTCTGTTTCCATTCCTTTCCAGGTGGTAGCCGTTTTCATTGCTTCTTTGATCGCATCATAGAGTTCGTACCTGATCTTCTCCTTACCTTTCAATGCCTGACGGTTCACCAAGTCTTTACCCTCGCCCAAATGGTAACCATGCTCTAAGGTGATTTCTTTACAGGCTTTGATATTTTTGGCAAAGTTGTTTTTATCGGTGATGGTCTTGCCGTTGTTATCAATCCTATTGTAAACCAAATGCAAATGCGGGTGATCCCGGTCGCTATGGCGTACTATTACATACTGTGTATTGCGGATGCCTACTTTTTCCATATATTGTTTCGCCCGTTCTACCATTATATCATCGCTTAGTTTGGATATGTCTTCCTTACTCCAACTGAGTACCAAATGCCCGACTGCTTTCCCCAACTCTGGCCGCATTTTACGTTGCAGGTTAAAATCCTTGGTGAGGGTGCTGGCATTCTGCATCCGTACGCCCTCGGCTGCCAGTATCTTAGCCTCCTGCCTGTCTACTACATAGCGGATACATCCGCCAAAACTTCTCCCTGTGATCGGCTTACCCATCATGGCTACTGATTTTAGTTAACAATTCTTCGATCTGTTTAAGCATCGCCTGACATTTCAAAGCCAGCGAGAACAACCCTGCCACATGGGCCAGGTGGATCAGTTGGTTAAGGTTATTGGCCAACCCTGCCAACATTCGAAACCAACTGCTTTCCTCGGCGTTAAAACGCGGAAAAACTTTGGCAGACTTAGCCGCCCTGCGAAACCAGTCGCTGGGTTTTAGCCCCGCATTTTTTGCACGGCCCTCGATCAATATCCTTTCCGTTGGAGTTAAGCGTACCATTAAAAAATCACTTCGCCTAATCGTTTTCTTTGGTCTTCCGGGAGGCCGCCTTTTAGTCAAAGTCTTATTTTCAGTAATTGCTGTCATAAGTTTATTCCTTTTTAATTTTTAAAAAACCGACCAACGGGAGCGAGTTCCGGATCAGCCCAACGGGGTGTATCCGGGTTTTTGTGTAGCAAAAACATTAACTCGCTCCTTACAAGCGGATAAAAAACCACTATCCCCACAAGCTGAAATAGTCGGTGTATCTGCCCGCCTCAAACTGCTTCAAAGCCGTTGGCTTTTAAGCCATCCGGCCAATAAATCAGGCTGCCTTTTGCAGGGTGAAAAGACGGCTGATAACGTATATAACCATACTCGTCTAATTCCTTGATGCACTTGTGATAAGTAGCAATGGATGCGATTTTTGAAAATGCCATTACCGTCTTTCGGGTGATGGCAAAAGGGCTAAAAAAGCCCTCCCGCTGCCAAAAAATAAATAAAGCCGTGAACAAACTTACATGTGTTGCCAATACTCGCCCGTCCGTTCCCATGCGTTTAATAATTTCGCTGTAACCATTTAATTCTTTTGAAATAATCATTGTCCGTTCTCCTCCAAAATCTTGTTAATGTCCTCTAACTTGTAATACATAATGCTGCCCATTTTGGTAAAGCGTAGTGTACCATTGATGCGCAGGTTTTGTAAGGTGCCTGGGGATATGTTTAGCATCTTCCTAACCTCGCTGCTTTTTAGCCATTTTTTAGGTTGGCTCTGTCCCGGCTGAACAATCTGTTTGATCTCTTTTAATAAATCTTCCAACCGCCTTAAATCCTCTCTTGTGACCAATTCCACATTCATCTGTCATCCTCCTTTTAATCTTTAATAGTTTGGTGCATGGCATTGAGTACCTCACTTTTTTTGAAGTACACCCGTTTATGCAGGCGCAAATAGGGTAAGCCCTTTTTCATCCAGTCAGTAAGCGTTACCAATGACACGCCGAGTTCGGCTGCAAGCTCCTGCTTGGATAAAAGTTTTTCTGAATCTCGCGGCTGGTTGCCGCCTGTTTTAAAGTGTTCTTGTAGTTCTGCCCTGACTGCCTCGCGTATGCATTGGCTTAGGGCGTTGGTGCTGAATATTTCCATAGCCTTTGATTTTGAATCAAAGGAATAGTGAAAATGCACTTTTTCGTTACCACGCAGATTCGCGTGGTTAAATTGGAGTGGTTTGAGTTAAGTTGAAATACCGCACAATTAACTCATTATCAATAAAATGATATATGGTGCTAAACGTACGGACAAAGCCAAAAAGCGAGCTTTATCAGCTTCGTTTTTTCGCTTCAACTATTTGAAAAAGCTGTGATTTAGTGGGAACTGCGGCTGACCTGCCACTGGGTTCATCAGGATTGCCCGGGAAATATCGCCTTATGGTTTCAAACTTAATTTCCTTATTGCCATGCCTGAAATTCTTACAGATCATCTTAGTCCACACGGTTTGTGTTTGTGAAAATACAAGTTCTTTACCATTCAATTCCAAGCTCTGCATCTTCTTGGCAAGGTCAATCACTGTCAAAAGGTAGCCCTCCTGAATATTAATAAAGTCTTCGGTATCTAATTTCCTCGCGGCTTTAAGTTCTTCTTTGAGTTCGGCGTTTTGTTCTTTCAGGCTTCTGATTTCGCCCTCTTTATCTGCAATGATTTCATCTTTGGTTCGGCCTGTGTTCCATTGATCAATAGTTTTAAGGTAGGCTAAGAAACTTTTTAAATGCTGCTTATTTCTGAACTCCATTGCGTGCCTGGAAGTGTAGCGGTTTTTTACTTTCAGTTCGGCGGTGGCATCGTCAATTATTTCCCAAACGTGTGTGAAAAATTCTTTTTCTTCGGCATCGGGATAAAGCTTTAGAAAATAATCGAGATGATATTGATAAAAAGCAGGAAATCCTGCTTCCTGCTTATCATATAACCTATATAAGAAATGATTGTCTTCGTTATCTTTTGGCCAAAACAAAGGGCGGCCTATATCGTTGGTGTCTTGGGAAAAATCAGCCCAATGACGATGTTTAAAATATTGTGCTCTCATAAACCTGTTTCTTAGATAGATAGCAAATTTACGATAAAGCTTTGTCTTAATAGCTCTTAAAAACCGTCTGGTTTAAAGCCAATTGCTTTGCGTGGGGGTTGGTTGTCTTTTTTATCAATTAGTTCGTCAAGATAACGAAATACTATTTCCATATTCTTATCCTGATTATCAAGCTTGGATTTTATCTTTTCAATAGCTAACCAAACTTCAGTTTGCTCGGCATAGACTTCCCTTAGTCTAACAAAAACGTCGATGATCCGAATGCTTACCTGTACTGCGCTTTCACTTTTAAGTACATTGGATAACATTAAAATGCCATGTTCTGTAAACACAAATGGCAGGTATTTGGAATGTTCCCCTTTCTTTAAGGTCGCATTTTGCGACCTTAGAAGTTCATTTTCCTGCTTGCTTAACTCGAACATAAAACGTTCGGGAAACCTATTGATGTTTCTTTTAACTTGTTCTTTTAATCGCTTAGTTTCTACTCCATACAGTTCTGCCAAATCGCTATCAAGCATTACTTTTTGTCCTCTGATATAAAATATTTTACTCATGATGATTTCATCAGGTATTATTTGATTTTCCATTTTTAAATTTTGTTGAGTAATTATAAAATTCTCTAAGGTCGCATTTTGCGACCTTAGAGAATAGCAAGACTAAATCCCAGCATACTTCTGTTTAAGAGCGGCCATATCCTGGCTAACTTTCAAATCCAATATTTTAGCATAGTGCTGTGTAGTTTTAATATTGGTATGACCTAACATTTTGCTTACGCTCTCTATAGGTACACCATTGGAGAGTGTAACGGTAGTAGCAAAAGTATGTCGGGCAATGTGAAACGTCAAGGGCTTATCTATTCCACAAATCCCTGCTATTTCTTTCAAGTAAGCATTCATTTTTTGATTGGTACTTACCGGGAGCGCTTTACCTAAATTACTGCAAACTGGGTGATCTATATATTTATCGAGTAGAGTTAGGGCAGATGGTAATAATGGAATACGGCTTGGCGTATCTGTTTTTTTACGTTTTGTGAATATCCACATTTCTCCGTCCAGACCTTTGACAATTTCATTTCGTTTAAGTTTGTTTACATCAGCATAAGCTAAACCTGTAAAACAGCAAAATAAAAAAATGTCTCTTACCTGATTTAAGCGCTCTGTTGAAAATACTTTATCAGCCATGGATTGCAAATCATCTTCATTAAGGAAAACCCTGTCAACCTGCTTAATCCTGATTTTATAATTGATAAAAGGGTCTTTGTCTAACCAACCGCTTGATAAGCAAATACCAACGATTTTTTTGAAATTCTTTATGTATTTAAAAGCGGAGTTGTTGGCGCAATTGCGTTCAGAACGGAGATAAAACTCATAATTGGCAATAAAATCATGGTCGATTTTTTTAATATCTATATCCGACACATTGTATTGCCACCGCAAATATTCTTGTGTATGTTTCAGTGAGGTTTGATAACGAATAGATGTGCCCGCGGCATATTCTTTACCAACTAATGCGGCAATTTTCTTGTTATGGTCTTTAAATATGTCTATCAGCATTCTTGTTTTTTCGCTTTTACCTAAAAGCTTATCCCTTAGAGTTTCAGCGGTAATACAGCACTTTGCCTCGGTCAATTGGCTGTGCGCTTCATAAACTTGTTTTTGCAAAGTGTCTAAATACGCATTAAAGGATTTGGTTTCCTCCTTAGTCCCTTTTAATCGGCCAGCAATGCTGTTCCATAGGCTGGGATCACACTCGCGCCCCGTAGTAGTTTCCGAACGCTTGCCGTTTACGGTAATACGAAGATAAATTGGTACCATGCCACTTTGATAGTTCTTTGGCTTTTTCAAATAAAAAAGCAAGTTGAAATTAGTTTTCATAATGTTTTAAGCATTAAAAAGTGAAACAAAATTAAGCTTGCGATCACATCTGTACAAGATGTTCAAAATTTGAACACCTTGATTATCAAAGCAATATGTCGTTTTGGTGAGTAAGGAATATCTTAAACTTACTCACCGAATTACGCTCCTTTTTATTGCGAATTGGTGAATAATATAGCCATTTGACTAAAAAACAAAAGCCTGCAATTATTTGATTTGCAGGCTTTTAGTCTGTTTTAACATTGAATTAAGTGGAGCCGGAGGGATTCGAACCCTCGTCCAAACATGGTATAAGGTACGCTTTCTACATGCTTAGCGTCTCTTTAATTGTAGGGAAGGGGAAGGTGAGCAGCTTACCTGTACCGTCTTCCTTAGGTGCTTTGTTTCGCCGGTTGCCCACACCTTACAACTAGCTATTTTCATTTTTTCGATGCCCCGGATGCCGGCCCAATGAAACCAGAACCGACGGGACAAAAGCTATGCTAATTCTAAATTAGGCAGCTAAGGCGTAGTTATTTTCGCCAATTATTGTTTTGAATGTTCAGATTAAAGCGCTAATTCATCCAACGCGCTGCATGCTTACATACTTATCTCCATCCTGTCAATTCCGGTCGACCCCAGATGGGTAGTATGCGTATACTCAGAACAACAAAGATACCAAATTTTAAGCTTTTTAATCAATAATACGGTAGCTGTAATGTCAAGTTTGTATTTAAATTTTGCAACCGGTTTACAGATTTAATTTATAATGAACATTTGTGTTCGATATAGGTTATCAATTGGGGCGTATTATCAATCCACTAAAATAATACCCTTATGAAAACATTTAAATTGACGTTGGCGATTGGTATCGCAATGTCCATCATCACCACGAGTTGCCGTAACAAATTCGACACCACCAAAACAACCGATTTTAAAGTCGTGCCCTCCACTGCGCATTTTGAGCGCGGCAAAGTGCTGGTTTTTAGTATTTGTGCAGGATGTCATTACGATAGGCAACTCAAAAAATTTATAGGCGCGCCTATTCATGATATTCCCGGGATAGCGGGTAAGGTTTACTCGGCCAACTTAACGCATTCTAAGGAACATGGTCTTACCGATAAATACTCGGATGCTGAGATCAGATATCTACTGAAGACAGGCGTCGCGCGCGATGGCCGGTTTCTGAATTATATGCTCAGACCCAATATGGCCGACGAAGACATCGACGCCATCATCACTTATCTACGATCAAACGATCCGCCGCTGCAGGCAGCCGACACCACAGTAGGTCTGACCCATTTTACGCCCATCGGCAAACTTTATATGAGTCTGGCTGCTAATCCGGTGCCTTATCGGGCAAATGTTAAATTACCATCGATGGATGATAAAGCGGCGATGGGCTATTATCTGGTCGATAATTTGGGCTGTTTTCACTGTCATTCAAAAAAACTAACCTCGCTGAATTTTGTGCATCCCGACCAAACCAAAGGCTACCTGGCAGGAGGTATCAAATTTAAAGGGCCTAATGGGACAGAGGTGCGCGCTTCGAATATCACTCCCGATAAAACAACCGGCATCGGCAACTATTCGCAACGCGATTTTTTGCGCGCTTTAAAAGAAGGTGTTGAACCCAACGGAGATAAGCTTAAACCTCCTATGCCCAAATTTACCATGTTAAAAGATGAAGAGATAAACGATATTTATGCCTACCTGCAAACCGTGCCGCCAAAATCGCATAAAATAGAGTAGGGACGATAAACAAAAAAGCCTTTTAAATGATCTTTAAAAGGCTTTTGTTTTAAGCTATGCTGGTTTCTAACTGCGGACTGACAACTGTACGCCCCGGATAAACTTTTAAGGCTTTTTCCAGACATATCATGGCTTTGGCCAGATCGTTGTTATTTAACACGTAGGCTAATCTAACTTCGTTATAGCCTGCGCCCGGTGTGCTGTAAAAGCCTGTAGCCGGAGCCATCATTACGGTTTGATTTTCATAGCTGAACTCTTCCAGCATCCACTGGCAAAATTTGTCAGAGTTATCAATAGGCAATTGCGCCATTACATAAAAGGCGCCACCGGGATTAGGGCAAAACACCCCTTCCATGTTGTTCAGCGCAGTTACTACTGTATTTCGGCGGGCGGTATATTCGGCTTTTACACGATAAAAGTATTCGTCAGGTGTATCTACCGCGGCTTCGCCGGCAATTTGCTCAACCATACCGGGGCTAAGTCGCGCTTGTGCAAACTTAATGGCCGTTTCCCAGAATTTTCTGTTTTTGGTAATGATACAACCCAGGCGGGCGCCGCACGCGCTGTAGCGCTTGCTCATAGTGTCAATGATGATCACGTTTTCATCCAATCCATCCAGGTGCATCGGCGATACAAATTCCTGGTCGTTATAGCAAAATTCGCGATAGGCCTCGTCGGCAAATAAATACAAGTCATGCTTTAACACCAGCGCTTTCAGGGTTTCCATTTCCTCGCGCGAGTACAGGTAGCCTGTTGGGTTGTTCGGGCTGCAAATAAAAATAGCGCGGGTTTTATCGGTTATGGTTTTTTCAAACTCGCTGATAGGCGGTAGGGCAAAGCCATTACCAATGTGCGACATGATGGGTTTTACAATGATGTCGCTCTGGCTGGCAAAACTGTTATAGTTGGCATAAAAAGGCTCCGGAACAATCACTTCATCGCCCGCATCAAGGCAGGTCATGAAGGTGATAGAAATAGCTTCCGATCCACCGGTGGTTACAATAATATCTTCAGGAGTAATATTGTATCCAACTTTATTATAATACTTGGTAAGCTGCCTGCGGTATGATAAAGTACCTTCAGACGCGGTATAGGCCCAAACTTTAAAATCTATATTCTTAACAGCTTCAATCATTCCCACAGGTGTCTCAATATCAGGCTGTCCTATATTAAGGTGATATACTGTTTTGCCGTCAAGCTTAGCTTTGTCGGCAAAGGGGGTTAACTTTCTAATCGGGGAAGCGGGCATCCGCTGTCCCTTACGCGATATATTTGGCATTTGGCAAAAATAGGAAAAAGATGAATTTTATTTCGATCAAATTGGTGGATTATATAATTAAATTATCCATAAACAAAAAAGACCCGAATATTCGGGTCTTTTTTGTTTTATTTTATGACCCTTTATTCTGTAGAGATTAAAGGGTTATACTGTAATCGCTACTTGGTGCTTGGCGCCGCGGCTTTGGCCACAACTTCACCTATAATAGTTAAATATTTTTGTGGGGTTTTTGCGTTGCTGGTAACCACAATAGTTTTGCTGAACGGTGCCGCTACGGCTGCATTATAAGTGATAGTGATTTTACCTGAAGCTCCTTTTTTAACCGGAGTTTTAGTGTAATCAGCGATAGTACAACCACAAGTTGGTCTAACTTCAGTTAAAATTAACGGATCATTACCCACATTGGTGAAAGTAAACACGGTAGTAACCGGGGTACCTTGAGGCACTTTACCGAAGTCGTGTTTTTCTTCGTTGAATTTAAATTCAGGCTTGTTAGCATCTTGTGCTGCGGTATTGTCTTGCGCTGATGCGTTAACAACGAATCCTAAAACTACTGCGCACATTAAAATAAATTTTTTCATAATGTCTGTTTGATAATTACAAATATAAAAGGTTTAACTAAACTATTGTTGTTGATTTTTAAATTAATACCTTGTTTTTGTGGCTTATACGTTTGCAAGGGGCTTTTTGTTAAGCTTTAAAACAGAATTTTTACAATTATAAGCAGCGTGCCATAGTTACTGCAGAGGTATTGCACCATTAAATACTTTTTATATGTTTGCCGAAATAGGGGCCGCGTTATTATTGAAGACCGGCCTCAGCAAAACAGCTGCTTTAGACGCCGTTAAAAACTTATGGCTCAAAGTTTTTGTTTTAATTGATAGTAATGCCGATACAAATAGAATTTTTTAATTTTACAGACTAAACAAACGCTTATGCCCGAAACTGCAAATCCTGGTACCAGTAAAATTGATCTTACTGAACTAAGTTTTGATGATTTCAAGAACGTAGTAATTAATGATTACCGTATAGCTTACCAGAGCCGACAGGCCAGTTTGATAGGCCGCCGTGAGGTGCTTACGGGCAAGGCAAAGTTTGGCATATTTGGCGACGGTAAAGAGGTTGCCCAGATTGCCATGGCCAAAGCGTTTCGTAAGGGCGACTGGCGCGCGGGCTATTACCGCGACCAAACTTTCATGTTCGCTACGGGCATGAGCAATCTTAAGCAGTTTTTTGCTCAATTATATGCTAACCCTGATATCAGTGTCGAGCCATCTTCAGGCGGCAGGCAGATGAATTGCCACTATGCTACCCGTTTTATTAACGAGGATGGCAGCTGGAAAAACCAGGTAGAGAGCATGAACTGCTCGTCAGATATGTCGACTACGGGCGGGCACATGCCGCGTTTGCTGGGGCTGGCATTCGCATCAAAGCTATATCGCCAAAACAAAGAGTTATCCGGAATGAATAATTTCTCGGTTAACGGTAATGAGGTAGCTTTTGGTAGCATTGGTAACGGCGCTACATCAGAGGGCTTATTCTTCGAGGTGTTTAACGCTGCCGGTGTGCTGCAGGTGCCTATGGCTATTTCTATTTGGGACGATGCTTACGCGATATCTGTTCCTGCCGATATACAAACTACAAAAGGAGATATCTCGGAAGTACTTCAAGGCTTCCAACGCGAAGAGGGTACCAACGGATTCGAGATATTTAAAGTACGCGGTTGGGACTATGTGGCCCTTTGCGAAACTTACGAGCGCGCTATTGCGATGTGCCGCAGGGAACATGTGCCGGTGATGATCCACGTGGTGGAGATGACACAACCACAGGGGCACTCAACCTCAGGTTCGCATGAGCGATACAAAAGCAAAGAGCGTCTGGAATGGGAGAACGATTACGATTGCTTGCTGCAAATGCGTAACTGGATGGTTGAATCGGCAATTATTACTGAGGACGAGCTTGCGGTCTTGGAAGACGAAGCTAAAAAATATGTACGCGAATGCCAGCGCGAAGCCTGGAATGATCTGCTGAACCGCATTAAAGGCGAAATAGACGAGGTGTCAAACCTAATCGATCAACTGGCCCAGGTATCGGCACATAAAAACGAACTGGATGCTATCAATGCCGAGCTATTGGCTTGCGTTGATCCGGGACGTAAGGATACCACTACAGCTGCTCGCAGAGCCCTGTGGTTAACCGCTAGCGAAACATCCGCAGAAAGAAATTTATTGAGCGACTGGCTGGAAGTTGAGAATGAGAAAAATACAGATCGCTATAACTCAAAATTGTTTAGTAATTCACCAGATTCGCCGTTAAAAGTGCCGGTGGTACCGGCTCAATATGCCGACGATGCGCAAATGATTGACGGTCGTGAAGTATTAAACGCTTGCTTTGACGCCAATTTTGCCCGCGACAAACGTGTGGTTGCTTTTGGTGAAGATGTTGGCGCCATTGGCGACGTAAACCAGGGTTTTGCCGGTCTGCAGGCTAAGTATGGTACGTTGCGTATTATGGACACCGGTATTCGCGAGTCGGCCATTATCGGTAAAGGTCTCGGTCTGTCAATGCGTGGACTGAAACCTATTGCCGAAATACAATATGTAGACTATGTGCTTTATGCCTTAACCGTTTTAAGCGACGATTTGGCGAGCTTAAGCTATCGCACTGCAGGCGGCCAAAAGGCACCTGTTATTGTGCGTACGCGTGGTCACCGGTTAGAAGGTATCTGGCATTCGGGTTCACCGCTGGGCATTATGCTGAGTTCAATGCGCGGTTTGCATGTGTGCGTACCCCGTAACATGACACAAGCTGCCGGTATGTACAATACCTTGCTTCGTGGCGACGAGCCGGCTATAATGGTAGAATGCCTGAACGGCTACCGTCTGAAAGAAAAGTTGCCTTCAAACGTGGGCGATTTCACCGTGCCGCTGGGTAAAGCCGAGATTATGCGTGAGGGTGCCGA
>Ga0157371_10000727_pt1 | contig 38538 bp, 28 predicted proteins | sample C45metaG_FD_113462 | JGI IMG/M metagenome (GOLD analysis project Ga0157371, IMG submission 113462) | Corn rhizosphere microbial communities from Kellogg Biological Station, Michigan, USA - C4-5 metaG | ecosystem: Host-associated > Plants > Roots > Rhizosphere > Soil | place: USA: Michigan... | reverse complement strand
GGCGGTGAAGTCGATCTTCCACTCACCCTTGAGGGAATTGAGGTTCTTCAGGCGCAGGGTGAGGATCTTCATCGGGCTTTTCCAGGACGACTCGGCGAACCGCCGATTCTGGCATTGTTGGGCCCGCTCGCCCATGGCAACCGACCACTCGACCTGCGGTCATGCCCGCCGCTGAACTTGCGCCGGCTCCGGCTCTCAACTGGATACTACCGCTCTGCAATGGCCTTTTCGGGAGGATCCGCCGTGCGCTCGCCCCTGTCTCCCTTCGATTTCCTCGGCATGCCCCTGCTGGTCGGCCTGGCGACCCTGGCGCTGGTCAGTTGCAGCGGCGGCCACAAGGTCGCCGCCGTACTGCAGCCGCTGGCCGCCTGGCTGGTCTAGTCAGGCGAAGGCGTTGACGCCGGTCCACTGCGCCGACAGTTCCCAAAGGCGCTCCGCCGCCTCGGGGTCCAGCGCATGGGGCATCACCCCGGTGGCATCCGCGCTAGGGCTGTCCACCCGGCGCGCCAGGTTGCAGTCTTCGCAGTACCGCCCACCGCTACCGGCCAGTAGCGTCGACGTGGCCGCCCATACCTGGGTAGCCGCGCCCTGCGCGGGTGACTTGAACGAGGGATCGACCGGTCGCCCCGCCGCATCGAGCCAGCCGGCGGTGATCATTTCCTCCCGCGGCAGATGGCGCTGCAAGGGCGTGAAGATCTTGCCGGGATGCACGGAGAAGGCGCGGATGCCGGCCTGCCCGGCCAGGCGATCCAGCTGCACCGCGAAGAGAGCGTTGGCGGTTTTCGACTGACCATAGGCCAGCCACTTGTCATAGCTTCGGGTGAAATTCACGTCATCCCAGCGCATGCCGGACAACTGGTGCCCGGCCGACGAGACCTGGACCACCCGAGCACCCGCTGCCAGCTGGGGCAGCAGCCGATTGACCAGGGCGTAATGCCCCAGGTGATTGATGGCGAACTGGGCCTCCCAACCCGGCCCGACCCGGGTTTCCGGGCAGGCCATCACCCCAGCGCTACCGATCAGGATATCCAGGGTGCCGAGCCGCTGGGCGCAGCGCCGGGCGCAGTCGCGCACGCTCGCCAGATCACCCAGGTCAAGTCGCTCGATCTCAACCGTCGGCAACTCGCCCAGGCTGGCACGTGCCTGCTGTGGATCCCGGGCGGCGACGATGACCCGGGCGCCCGCGGCAGCCAGGGCGCGGGTCGTCTCCAAGCCGAGTCCCGAGTGACCTCCCGTTACCAGGGCGGTGGCGCCGGACAGGTCGAGGCCGCGGATCACCTCCCCGACCGTGGAACGAGCATCGAAGGGTGACTGCAAGGGTATCTGGGTGTGCATGGCTACCTCGACAAGGCCAATCCTGGTTGGCCGACAGTGTCGCGGCTGCACGCCTGGCATTGAATGCGGAATAATCCTCTTTTCTGTCGCGAGCGTCCGATTCCCCATGGATCCGCTATCGTCGGTGTTGCGCACCCTGCATCCCCAGCATGTCCTCTTTGCCGGTCTGCGCGCCGGTCAGGCGTGGGCGCTGGCCTTTCCGCCACCGCCCGGCATCAAGTTCAATGCCGTCGTCGAGGGCAGGTGCTGGCTGAGCGTCGAGGGCCTGCCCCAGGCCATCCGGCTGGACGCGGGAGATTGCTTCCTCCTGACGCAGCAACGCGGCTTCGCGCTGGCCAGCGATCCTGGATTGCCAAGGGAACCGGCGGAGCCGCTGTACGAGGCCGCGCCTGCCGGCATCGCCGAGCACGGGAGCGCCGACCAGTTCTTCCTGGTGGGGGGACGCTTCACCTTCGCCACCCAGGCGCGGCTGCTGTTCGACGGACTGGCACCGGCCATCGTCGTCCGCGGTGCATCCGAACAGGCGGCGCTACTGCGCTGGGCCTTGCCGCTGCTGGCCCGCGAATTGGCCGAGCCCGCGCCAGGCAGTGCGCTGGCCATCGAGCACCTGGGCCAGTTGATGCTGATCCAGGCCTTGCGTCTGCACCTGACCGATACCCAGCAGACCTTCCCCAACTGGCTGAGGGTCTTGTCCGATCACCAATTGGCGCCGGCGATCCAGGCCATCCACGCCGATCCCGCGCGGCGCTGGACGGTCGCCGAACTGGCGGCGATCGCACGGATGTCCCGCTCGACCCTGGCGTTGAAGTTCAAGACCCGTGCCGGCCTCGCGCCCCTGGAGTACATCACCCGCTGGCGCATGTGGCTGGCCACTACTGCGCTCAGCCGTGGCGACCAGACCATCTCGGCCCTCGCGGCCCAACTCGGCTATCTGTCGGACAGCGCCTTCAGCCACGCCTTTCGCCGCGTCCTGGGGCAGTCGCCCCGGGCATACCGGGCGCTGACCCAGGCGGTGCCCAAGCGCCCGTGCAAAGGCTCGTGAGCTAGAGACCAACACAGACCGGGCGGGCGACCCAGGGCCTTTTCAACGCAATTTGGCCAACACGCAGCTGGCGTTGAACAGGCTCCCGGGTATGACCACCGCACTCATGCAGTGCTCGCCCCTGGCCTTGAATAACTCGGAGCCTAGCGAGGCTCATGGGCTGGGCGAGCAGGTAGGTGGGTCCAGCTCGCCCTTCTAAGTCTGTTCGAGCAACCGCACTACAGCCTGGTGCGTACGCTGGCGTGGCGCGGAGTGAGGGTTTCCGGGTCAGGGACGGCCCCCATCGCGGGTGAGCGAACCCTGGCTACGCCAGGGCACCCATCAGTTCACCTTCCCCGGAGTACCGAGACCGGCATCGAGATCGGCCTGGGGTTCGTCGGCCGGACGGGTCACCGGCGGATGCTCCGGCGCCAACGGACGGGCGCTACGCGAGACCTCGCCGGTCTCCAGTTGCTGCTTGAGCCGGCGCAGGCCGAGATTGACCGCCTTGCCGGTGAAGCGGCTGATGCCTTCGGTGACGGCATGGCCGAGCAGACCGGCCGGAGCTTCGCAGGCCAGCACCACCTGCACCAGGGTACTGCGGCCCTGGGGGGCGTCGCTGAAGGTCAGGCTGGCCTTGTGCGCCATGAAGGTACCCGGCACGGTGCTCCAGAGCAGGAATTCGTTGTCGCGACGTTCGCTCTGCTCCAGGGTCCAGCTCAGGGTGCGCCCCAGGGGACCGGAGGCATGCCAGTGGCTGTCGCCATCGGCGCCCAGCTCGATGCGGTCGACGAAGGGCAGCAGCGCGCGCAGGTGCTGCAGGTCGGCGCAGTAGGCGAACACCTCTTCACGCGGTTTGGCGATGGTCACGCTGCGCTGGATGGCGGTGGGATTGCGCCAGCCCCAGCGCTCGCCCAGAGCCTGTTCGAAAGGCGACGGCTGCAGCGCGGCCTTGAGTTCGCAGCGCTGGCGCACACCGCGGCTGAGGGCCATGGCGCCCAGGGCCATCCTCACGCAGCCGGCCAGACCACCGCGGCGCAGGCCGCCAAGGATCAGCAGACCGCCGCCGAGCAGGGACACGACCCGTTCAGTGCCCTGGACGTTGGGTACCTGGCTGTCGGAAGGCGCGTGGCGCGTGCTGGCGAGGGGTTGGGATAGGTCGTGCATGGGGTCTCCTCCGGTATGGGCTACATAGAGAGGGGGACCCCAAGGTGCGGGACGTTGTTCCGAAGGGAAAATCAGTCCGCTGGAAGCCTTTCGCCGCGATCAGGCGGGCAATTCGCCAAGAACCTCGCGGTAAAGGCCTTCCAGGCGGGTACGCAGCTCGTCGTCCAGGGTCTCCGCGGCCAGGCGTTGGCTGAAGACGTCCAGCGGGCTGAGCTCCTCCAGCGTCTCGCGCTGGCTGCCCGGCAGACTGGGCGCCACCGTCGAGCGTGCCCGGCGCACCCGCAGCACCTCCAGCGGCAGGTCAGCCACCAGGGCCGTGATGCGTGGCTGCAGATCGGCCAGGTAGTCGTCGCCAGCCACGACCACCTCGGCCCACACCGGGCATTCGGGACGCCCATCGGCAGCCGCCTCGATCAGGGCTGCACCCAAGGTTTCGAGAGTGCCCTGCACCACCGCCAGCGGCTGGAAACAGGGCACCGCCAAGGGCGTCACCCGCGCCAACGCCGCGCCGAACTCCACCAGCAGGACCTCCTTGGCCCGCTCCTCGTCGAAGCTCAGACACAGGGGCGAACCGCTGTAGCGCACGTGGTCCAGGCCACCGACCCGTTGCGGCCGATGGATATGGCCGAGGGCAATGTAGTCCGCCGGCGGAAAGGCGCTGGTGGGAAAGGCATCCAGGCTGCCGACATAGATCTCCCGTACCGACTCGCTGGCGCTGGCGCCCACGGTGGTCAGGTGGCCGGTGGCGATGATCGGCAAGGCGACGCCCAGCTCGGCGCGACGTGCCTCGGCCAGGCCATGGAGTTGGGCATAGTGGCCCTGGATGGCCTGTTGCAGCGCCTGGCGCTTTTCATCGGCGCTCTGCCCGGCCTGGCTCTGCACCACGTCACGCGGGCGGACGAAGGGAATGCCGCAGAGCAGCGCACCGATTTCGCCATCGCGGCGACGCAACTCCAGCAGTTGATCGGCTGGTGTCTCGCTGACGCAAGGGATCACCCGGGTGTCCAGGCAGGCCAGCAACTCGCGCGACTCGGCCAGCACCGCGGCGGAATCATGGTTGCCGCCCAGCACCACCAGGCTGGCGCCGGTACCGCGCAGGGCGACGATGAAGCCGTTGTACAGCTCGCGGGCGTAGCTCGGCGGCGTGGCGGTATCGAAGATGTCCCCCGCCACCAGCACCACGTCCACCCCCTGCTCTTCCACCTGGGCGACCAGCCAGGTCAGAAACGCCCGATGCTCGGCCTCACGGGTACGTCCGAGAAAGTGCTGCCCCAGATGCCAGTCGGAGGTATGCAGCAGGCGCAGGCCGGCGCGGGTAGCCGGCTTGCGGGCACGCTTGGGCTTGGGCTTTGCCACCGGCGCGGCGGCGGGCAGATCGAACAGTGGGAGGTTTTCCATGGCAGTTAACGGACTCTCAAAACAGAGTTTCATTCGTTACGCCAAATTGTACGGGCAAAAGCAAGAAAAGTACAAAGTACCTCTCCATAAAACCACGACCAGAAGATTATCCGCCACCCCAAAACTAATGCTTAACATTCAATGAACAAGATACAACACCCAGTTCAACTCGGGACAGAGCCAAGGTATTGACTTGAACACCACTCTTCTCAAGATAATCAATCCACCTAATGAGCTTGTAAAAATCCACCCGAGGGATATTGACAGAAAACACCCCGCTTGGCGAAAGCTCATAACGCTCGATATCAACCCCCTCAGACTTGGCACTTTTAATGAGCAGATCCTGTATACTGGCAGAACTCTGTTCACGGCCTGACGGCCCCGCAGCTACAAATCCCTCAAGTTTGTTTCTCACATAAGCATTGAGCTTGCGATTTGACTGTAATTCGCCCAAAGAGCTCTCGAAGCTTTTTAAACCAGGAAGCACTATTAATTTATAAATCAGCACTCCCACTAGAAACAGAATCAAACTTACAAGAAAAAGCTTTTCGCGAGCGGACAGCCGGCTCCATTGCTCAGCACCTTTGTTCTTTAGCGACTGAAACTTAAGCCTATCCATGAGACGAGTCATCATCCTCATTTCCCGAATCCACTGACGGAAAGCTCCGCCATTGCCTTTCCTTCTTCTTTAGTGGCCGACCCCATTAGTACAGTATAACCTTCGCCCCCCAGCTTCTTTCTTAGAAGCTCGAGATCAGCGAATTCCGAGGACCTCATACCCAAGGACGCCACGCCTTTCTCAGCATTCCAGGAAAAGCTCGCCACCTCCAATGAGGGTATAGTCGCCACCTGCGCCTCAATTATCGACAAAATAGAAACAATACTCTCACGCCCCTCTTCTTTCACACCATTCAAGCGACTATCCAGCTGAGCTCGCAAATTCACTATTCTTAAATCTTCTGGAAAAGCCTTTCTGTAGATGGCAAGGCTATCAGCGTACAACTCACGCGACACACCATCAAAGTACCGCACAGTGCAATAATTAAATACTATCCAAAGCAGCAGCAAGCAAACACCGTAAAGAAATACTCCTCGCCATGCCCCCATTGCCCTACTGGACCTATTTAAAGAAAACTCACCCTGCGCTACATTTGTACCCAGATGCAAGTTAGCTGCGAGATAGGCATAAGGATACGAGCTTTCAGTGCCTCCCGAAGACGCACAGTTCGAAAATTTTTGAGGCTCATTTTCTACCGACAAAGCGGATGAATTCAAAAAAGTGAATTTCTCTAGGTAGCTATGGTAGACCGAATACTCGGCATACCCAAAGCCGCCGCGCACTCCGTCTTTTCCCGAAAAAATCATGTTATCCCGACAAAGTAGAAAGTCACCATCCTTAGGAAGCAAATCGGCATCCACGTAGATGGCCGCAATAAAAACCCCACGACTTTCGAAAAAATTCAGCCACATTTTCAGAGTGCTCTTTCGCACCGCTATCACGTCATAGGAACCTATGCTTTTTTTCTGCCCAACAGCGAAATGCATTTCGTCCACACTCTCGGCAACCAGTTCCTCAAGTGCATAAGTAGCAGCTTGGCGTAGCCAATGTGGCTTTACCGCAGGAAGATCCACGACAAAAAAGCTGAAAAAACTTGCTGGCATTATCAAAACGATCGACTTTCCAAAGCAGGTGACAACTTGCTCTCCTAGCGTCCCGATGGAAACCTCGGTGGTTGAAGAGACGTACACTATAGGTAACTCATCCGATATTTCATCAGAGCTAGGCAATGCAGACAAAAAGAGAGCATCCATTTAAAGCGCTCGACTACTGACGGTTTGCACAGCCATCTCTTGCGGCTGAGAGAGCTCACGACCTATCACGCGCACTTCCCCTTTGGCATTCCTATGAAACGTAGAGAGTATCGTCCTACTATACCCTTCCCAACGCATATAAAAGGTCGCCCTGAAATATTCACTATTTACCGCCAACCCCCCAGGGTATATAGGCGCATCCTTTGAGGCGCTTCCTAAAAATTCACTGAGACGCGAATAACCATTGGCATTATGGCCTTCTGTCTGTGAGGAGCCAGTCTTTGTATCCGAGTGACTCGATAAGCACGCGAGTACTGTGTCCGAGGCAGTATTCACATTAAGACCAGTAGCCCCCTCAGGCAAAGCCACTACATAGGGCTCTATTTTCTTGTAGTCTGACCTGCTCATTCCAACCTCCAAAAATTCAGAAGTATCGTTGAGCAATATAGCAGCCCTGGTATCTCCCGCGCTCGAAGTGGGCGCAGCAACCTGTCCTTCATTCGATTTATCTGCAGACGCCTTCGCCTTGTGCCGAGAGAGCAAGCGCTCGACGTAGACCTGATCGATATTGAACAGAGCCAATAAATTTCTGACACGCGTCAACTCACCATCGTCTCCAGTGAGTGCTCTGTTGAGGTCCAACCGCCCCTGCAGATCCTCCACTACAATGATCATCTTTCCGTTTTCAATAGGAAAATCCTTAATGGGTTTGGCCCATGCTTCTCCCAAATGATCAATGTATGTTTCGGAAGCTTCTGACTGCCGCCAGTCTTCAGTGAGTAGATGCGTCACCCACGCTTCTCCTCCCAGCATGTAGCTCCACGCCCGCCCCGACGAAACACTGGCTGAGGCCAGACGGATCATTAGACTTTGTCTGAATAGCATCTCGCTGGCCAAGGCGCAGACGATAGCGACTATTGAAAGTACCAGGACAAGCGCAACGCCCTTTTGTCGCTGCCTAGCCATTCTACTCGACACCCTCTGAGGGAGCCGCGGCCCTGCCGTTTTCATCCCTTGCATCAGCAGCAGACTCTGGCAATAGAAACAGGCGGTTAATATTGCCAAACAACTTATGCTGTAGACTCACCTCGATAGCCTTCGGAATACTGAATGATGGCCCTCTTCCTGCTTCCATAAGAGGCTTCCAATCATCTCGCCACACATTTTTCGAATCCAGATATCTGACGTTGAACTCTAAAATATCTGACAAAACCTCCTGTACCCGTGGCTGTATAGGTCCACCTTCGTATAGGCTCCAGTAGCTTCGCTGCAACCTGCCATCCTGTAACTGCCATCTTATGTGCACAACCTTGGTTTGTCTGTCGTCAGCAAGACTGCTCCATCCTCGACGGATAAACTCCAAGGCCCCTTTCACTTGGAGGCCGCCCCTCGGAGAGTCTGGAAAACCTTGAACTTTCGATGGCTGCTGAAAAGACTCCAGCATGATCTGCTGCATATCTGTCTCCAGCAGATTCACAGCCCTGATCAACGACCGAAGCTCCGCAGAGTGCTTCGCGGTTACCTCACGTCCTTCGATCATTACACGTAGCGCCTGATAAGCGGCCAGTGCTATGAAGGAAAAGATGACCAAAGAAATCAATAGTTCCAGAAGGGTGAATCCTGCTTGCCCTTCGTGCGAACGTTGCACCTCAACGCTCCGAATACAGATAAGTAGCCAACCGAGCTGAGGAGCGCTGCTCTAGGGGCAAACTGGAAAAGCCATCAGGTTTCGTTGCCACCCAGATGGTGACACCTCGTAAACCTGGCGTTTGGGTATTCTCAACTACACTGAGCGTATCCCAGCGCTGATTGGCGAACTTCACTTCTCGCGCCTCACGACTGCTGACGAGGGGACCGGTCGCGATCCTCATTTCAACGAGTCGGTTTTCCGCAATCCACATCGCAAAGCTCCGCTCCTGTAGATGAATAAGATTGCTCGAAACCTGCTGGGAAGCGGCCAAGACCGCCGCTGCAATGACGGCCAAGATAGCCAAAGCCACCAGAATCTCCACTAGAGTGAATCCGCCGGAAAGGCTTCGGCTACCTTTCATCTCTATGTCCATCGGCGCTTGATATATTCAAGCCATCACTGGCCAAACTAAAAACCACTAATTTTGACTCATTTTCATATAGAGCCAAAGAAAATGGTGACAAGGTTCCGTCAGGCACCACTACAATATTATTTAATGCCGTGCTTTCTCTGCGAATATCGACAAGTGCGCTAAGATTCGCCACGCTGTTGTCCTTTAGACTGATCTGCAGCTTCAAGCCCTCGGGGAGCCGATGCGCCTCATGCCCCAGATCCGTTACCCACTGCTGCTTGGCTTCATCAAAGATGGAAACCTGATACTCATCTGAAGTCACATTCAAGCGGTAATACCTGTACTCCAGCAGCGACTGATCCTGCATATACTCAAGCAAGCTAGCCAGCCTGCTCCCTTCCAGCTTTCCCATTCGCTGCAGTGAGGGAGGCCCAAAATTCACAACCGCCAGCGAGGTTACAATGCCTAATAATAGGAGGACGATCAGTATCTCCACCAATGTGAACCCCCTCTGGCGAGGGAATAACGGCATTTTCACTTACTCCAGTTATTGATGTCAGCGTCCGCGCCTTCGCCACCTTGCTTCGCGTCCGCCCCTAAAGAGTACAAATCAAAGGCACCGTGTTGACCGGGCGAAAGGTATAGATATTCGTTACCCCAGGGATCATTTGGCACCTGCTTCAGATAACCATCCTTATTCCAGTTGCGCGGTATGGGATTGCCGGCAGGTCTCGTAACAAGGGCAGCCAATCCTTGCTGGGTGCCAGGGTAAACCCCGTTATCGAGCCGGTACATCTCCAAGGCAGCCGATATAGCCTTGAGATCTCCTTGAGCCACTACTATTTTGGCCTGATCGGGACGATTCATGATTTGAGGCACCACCAAGGCAGCAAGTACTCCGATGATGACCACCACCACCATGATCTCGATCAGCGTGAAGCCTTGTTGTCTACTTTTTCTCACCGTTTTTACCCTACCAGTTGATTCAAAGAAAGGATGGGCTGCAAGATTGCCAACACAATCAGCAAAACGACCCCGCCCATAAAAATCAGCATGAAGGGCTCAAAGAGCCCAACCAACATAGTGAATTTCGTCTTCAGGTCGTTCTCTTGATTCAACGCGCTGCGTGCCAGCATTCCGTCCAGATCACCCGATCTTTCACCACTGGCAATCATATGCATCATCATTGGGGGAAACTCCTCGGTCGCTTCTAGCGCACGTGTCAGACTGCCACCTTCTCGGACTTTCTGAGAGGCCTGGATGACTCTTCCCCGTATCCTGACATTGCCTATTACCTCAGCAGCAATGGCTAGCGCCTCGACCAAAGGCACACCGCTGCGCGACAGGATGGAAAGTGTCGAAGCGAATCGAGCAGTATTGACAGCTCGAATCAAACTACCGACCAAGGGCAGCTTCAGCATCAACCCATGAAACTCGTGTTTGACTTTTTCTTTTTTAAGGAGAGAACGTCCTCCTAAAAAAAGCAGCAACAGAGAGAGCACTGTCAGCACACCATATTTACGTACTGCCTCACTCGAGCAAAGCAAGGCTTGAGTCAACCATGGCAGCTCCTGCTTTGTATTGACGAACACCTTGACGATGTCGGGTACCACGGAGCCCAGCAGAAAACCTATTATCAGTATCGATACGCAGATCAATATGGAGGGATATATCAGGGCCATCTGGATTCTTTGCCGTGACGCCTGCTGCTGTTCGGTATAGTCCGCCAACTGCTCCAAAACCGTACCTAGATGCCCCGCATGCTCACCGGCAGCGACCGTAGCGCGGAAGAGATCGGGGAAGGATGAGCGGTATTCGGCAAGACTCGCGGCGAGCCCGTGCCCCTCCAGGACTCGCGAGCGGATGGCCAGCAGTATCGACTTGATGCGTCGCTCCTTGGATTGCGCAGCCGCAGCGCGCAAGGCCTCTTCCACCGGTAGCGATGCCTGTATCAGCGTGGCAAGTTGCCGGGTGACCAGAGCAAGCTCGGCCGCCGATAGTCCTCTTGAAAACAGACTCGGCTTATGGGCAGCACGGGTAGTTGTAGGCTTGACGTCTAGAGGCACGAGCTGCCGCTCGCGCAAGAGCTGGCGAGCCTGGCGCGAGCTATCCGCTTCGAGCACACCTTTCCTTTGCCGTCCCTGCTCATCGAGCGCCAGGAATTCGAAAGCTGCCATTTACTCGTCCGCCGTCCCTTGCGCGTCAAGCGGGAAGGTGCCGTCAATCCTCTTGCGTTGCACGTATCACCTCCTCCAAGGTCGTACTACCCTCCAATACCTTGCGTACGCCATCAAAGCGGATACTCGTGCTCGTCCGCCTCGCCAGGGCCAGCAATTCCTGCTCGGGCATTCCGCTATGAATCGCACTGCGCATACGCTCATCAAAGACGATGAGTTCATAGATGCCGGTTCGCCCTCGATAACCCAATTGCCGACAGCTTTCACACCCCACGGCGCGATAAAGAAGAGTTTTGGATGCTGCCGATAGTCCCAGCACCTGCTGCTCAGCCGCCGTAGCTTCATAGGGAAGCTTGCATGAAGGACAAAGCGTTCTCACCAGCCGCTGTGCCAGGACTCCAACGAGGGAAGATGACAATAAAAACGGCTCTATCCCCATATCCACCAGGCGAGTTATCGCACCGATCGCGCTGTTCGTATGCAAGGTGGAAAGTACGAGGTGGCCGGTGAGGGAGGCTTGTACGGCAATTTCCGCGGTTTCCCTGTCGCGAATCTCACCAATCATCACCACATCAGGATCCTGACGCAGAATGGCTCGCAAACCCCGGGCGAAGGTCATGTCGACCTTCGTATTGACTTGAGTTTGGCCGATGCCTTCTATGTTGTATTCGATCGGGTCTTCGACCGTCAGGATGTTACGTCGCCCATCGTTCAACTGAGCGATACCGGCATAGAGCGTCGTCGTCTTGCCGGAGCCGGTAGGCCCCGTGACCAGCAGGATCCCATGCGGTCGTTGGATTATCTCAAGCATGAGTCGGCAGTCATTTTCCCCCATGCCCAGTTTGCTGAGGTCCAAACGACCAGCCTGTTTATCCAACAGTCTCAGCACCACACGCTCGCCGTTCACCGAAGGCAGTGTCGACACCCGGACATCCACTTCTCTGCCAGCGATGCGGAGCGCTATTCTGCCATCCTGCGGAATGCGCTTTTCAGCGATATCCAGTTTGGCCATGACCTTTATTCTTGAAACCAGCAAGGCGGCCAGCTCGCGCTTGGGCTGCACGATTTCGCGGAGCACTCCATCGATCCGAAAGCGAATCAGAAGCCGCTTTTCGAAGGTTTCGATGTGTATATCCGAGGCATTTTCCCGAATCGCCTCCCCCAATACGGCGTTGATCAGCCGGATGATGGGCGCATCATCCTCCTGCTCCAGCAAGTCCTCGGCCTCGGGCAGTTGCTCGGCGATACTGGCCAGATCCACATCGGCACTCATTCCCTCGACCATCTGCTTGGTAGCCGAGGAATCGTTCTGATAATGCAGGGTCAGTTGCTGATCGAATTCCGCATCGCTTAGCGAATGCATCAGGACCGGCCCACTGGCATAGCGCCTCGCCTCCTGTATGGCGGTCAACAGGGCGCCTTCTCTTACCCACAACTCCATTCGCGCCTGTCCCTTCGTCAGCAGCACGCCATGGCGTTTGGCAAACGAATAAGGCAGGCGCCGGAAGTCCTGGGGTGGGACAAGATCAGGTCTACCCTCAAGCATTTCCATACGGCCCCCAACATCTACAGACGCTTCCATCGGCCAAAGGCGTGGCCTGGGGTAACAGCGGAATGCTTGTCCCACGCCGTTGCATCATTGGGTTTTCGTACCCGCCGTGATCGTCCACCGCAAGCGTCCTAGCTGCGGAGCAATATTGGCGGGCTGCGTCACTGTCAGCGTTTGGCCGGCAGGCGTTTTCTGGTTGTAGCTCGCCTTGCCAAATACGAACACATCGTGCGCCGATAGCCGGATATCGCCCCCGTTTACAGCAACGCTAGCCGTCGCGCCCGCCAACTCCTCTCCGAGGTTACGTAGTTCCGGACGCACCACGATGTCCACCATGCCCGGATTAGACGGTGTAGCGGTGCGGGAGACGATTTGATAATCGCAAACGAACAGTTTCTGACCGGGTACCTCGTTATCCTTGTTGACCAACAGGATGTCCCGTATGCCGATATCGGAGATCTGATCGCCGTTCGCCTGGGGGGCCAACCTGAGTGCCACGGAACGATCACCATCGATCTTGCAATCATCGACACCCTGCACGTAGATCCGTTGCGGCTGCGACCAGTTGCTCGAGTCAAAATGCAGATAAGGCTTGTCATTAAGCAGCCGCGCCTCGCCGGGATCGTCGAGGCTCACGTCCAACGTCAGGCTACCGCCCGATGCCGGGGCCTCGGTCAGGCTGACGTCGAAGGTCGCGACGGCCTCGCCCTGTTCATCCACATCGAGACGATCAAGGGGGCGAACCTGTACCTTGGGACTGGCCGGGGCAACGGTTATCGAACAGCACGAGTCGATGATGCGCATCCCACTGGCATCCCTGACCACAGCCCTGATCTGGTAGCTGCCTGCCGGGATGCCATTCAGCGTTTGCGTATAGCGGCCGCGGGTGACCGGCAAATCCTTGGCGATCTGGGTGGTGTTGGCATAGATATCTATTACCGCGGCGCTTTGCGGATCGGTGGTTTCCCACTGGAAGGTGATAGCCCCCTCGGCCACTCTCAGATCCTTGACCGGGTAGATGAACCGTACTCCCGGCAGTTGGTCGCCGGTGTTCTGATTCACGTAGAACCGCTGAGAATCGGTCCAAGGCGAGAAACGTCCCGCGCCATCGACCGCTCGGGCACGCCAGCTGTACCAGCTATGGTTCGGCAGATCCTGTTCCGGAGTCCAGGAGGTAACCAACACCTTACGGGCGGCCAGCAGTTGGCTACCGCTCCCGTTATAGAGTTCGATCTCGTAGCCGACCTGGTTTTCCCCTTCGCTGACAGCGTGCAGCGAAAGCGGCGGCCTCGGGGTATCCACCCAGGCGTTCTGCCCTGGGTTGTCGACCACCGGCGTGGCGGGCGGACCTTCCGGCTCGATGTAGAAGCTTCCTACCCGCCAATCCGATTCCAGCTGCCCATCGGAAGCCTGGGCGCGCCAATAGTAGGTCTGATTACCCACCAAGGTCGCCGGTATGCTCCACTGAAGAACACCATTCTGAGCCGTGAACCAGCCGGAATCCATGCTGCTTTCCGGTGCGAAGCGGGTATCGACGGAACCCTGGATGCGGTACTTGAGCGGTTGCCGCTCGGGGTCCGTGGCAGCCTCCAGGCGTAGCGTCAATCCCTGGGTCCGCGAGAGGCGCTGGCCGTTGGTGGGCCAGGCCAGGCCCGGTGCAGTGGGCGGCTTGTTGGCCAGGCTCACGCCGAACAGGCTGGGCTCGCTGGGCGTGATGGCGCCCCGAGCATCAATGGCATCGACTCGCCAGAAGTAGAACTTACCCTCTTCGAGATTTTCCGGGGAATGCCAGGAGGTGACTCCTCCCTCGCCCGCGGCGATTCCGGTGGCCTTCACGACCGGATTCTGGAAGTTCTCATCCTGCTCGGCGTAGACGACAATATTGTAGGTGATGGCGTCTTCGTCCACGTCCTGGCTGTTGTTGAAGCTGAAGACCGGCTTGAGGTCGGCCACCAAGCCCATCGGGGTAGGTTTGAGCAGCAGCGGTGCGCTGGGCGCATCGTTCGCCGTGTCGATGAAGAAGCTGCCATTGAGCCAGACACTGCTCGCCTTGGGCGAACTGACCTTTACTCGCCAGTAGTAGCGATGGTTGTCGAGCAACTCCTTACCCGACGGCAACTGCTCGGCCTTGACCAGCCACTCGGTCGTCCGGCTGCCCTCCTCGACGGCCGCGGACTTCGCCAGCAAGGAGCTCATGGCCGCGTCTTCGTAGAGTTCGAACCAGTAGCTCAAGGTGCCCTTGCTCAGCCGCGTGGTGCTGTTGGTCACCCGCAGGGCGGGATAGCGCAGGGCCACATGGGCATTGAGCGCGGGTTCGAGCAGGGTCGGCGGCAAGGGGGTGGTATCGTCCGCCCCCGAACCGCCGCTACCGTCGGAGCCTGAACCCGAGCCGCCTCCCGAATTACCGCCGGAGCCGCCGGTATTACCGCCGGAGCCGCCTCCCGATCCGCTATCACCAGGACTCAAGACGGTGATGCCAACGGGCAAGGTTGTTTCGAGTCGACCATCGCTGGCCTTGAAATTGACCACGTAATGGCCAGCCTGCCCGCTTTGGGGCAACCAGTTGAAGGCGCCCTCACCCTGGCCACGGTCGACGAAAGTCGCCCCGCTGGGCAAGTTCGCCACCGAGAGGGCCGGCACGGTGCCATTGGGATCGCTGGCGCGGACCAGGAAGCCGACCTGCCCGCCCTCCTGAATGGAGCGGTCCGCCACGGGCATGAAGACCGGGGGGCGGGGTTCAGCGCTCAGCTCGCCGAAATCGACGCTGTAGCTGCTCGCCGGCTGGGTATCGAAGACGTTCAGGTAGTAGTCGAAGGAACGGCCATCGGCCGCGCGCTCCTTGCTGAGCCAGGCATTGCTGGCCGACAGCGTGCGGCCATCCGCGCGCGCGACGCGCTGCAGGCCTTTGCTGCCGCTGAAGGGGTCGCGCACCTTGATGAAGCCGAAGCCGGCCTGCGGCGTCACGCTCAGGGTCAGTTGCCCCGCTCCTGAAGAGAGCTGGGCGACGAGCGGCTTCACTGCCGTGCAGTCCTGGCAGGGCGCGTTGCTCGCTTGCCCGGTACTGTCGGACTCGAAGACATAGAGGTCATCGCCGACGAAGGCCAGGAAGTCGCGGATCCCATCCCGATTCGCCAGATCGACCAGGACATCGTGCACGAGAAAATGCGCATTGGTCGCCTCCACCAGGGAGGTCATGCGTCCGCCCAGCTCGTCGGGGTGGCTGAAGGAAGCGGAAAAGTCGATGAATCGCCCGGAGAGGGAGCTTTCCATCAGCCAGCGTCCCACGCGATTACGGCTGGGGGCGATGGTGCCGAAATCCAGCAGCAGGGTCGGTGCCGCGGGCGCCTCGTCGACGAAGCTCTGGGTGATCTTGAAGTTGATGGCCAGCCCCATGTCGTTACCGACGATGTGGGGTTGGCTGGACTCCAGCTTCACGCTCTGGGCAGCGGCGCGACCACTGTTGCGAATGCGGATACCCAGGGTATAGGGCTCCGGCGGCTCGATCACCGACGTGAAGGCGTCATCGGCGATGATTTCCTTGGTCAGGAAGTAGTCCAGCGTCAGTTGCGGCTGGGGTTTCACGGTGATGGTGTCGGGCGCCACGGACAGGGACTCGACCTTGCCGCCGGCGTTGTAGCTCAGGCTGGCGCCCACGTTGTAGCGCTTGCCGCCCAGGCTGGTACCCGCCGCGCCGGCGGTGGGGATGATCACCCAGCGCAACACCCCACTGGCCTTGGCGGCAATGACGCCATTGGTTAGGGCACCATCGGCGCCCGATTGGAGGGTGTCGACGTTCTGGCTGTCGTCCAGGCGAATGAAGAAGCTGGCATCGGTCGCGTCCGGATCGGAACTGGCCTTGACCACATGCCCGGAATCATCCTCGAAGGACACCTGGATCTTGAGTTGACTCAAGGCCACCGAGTCGAGGCCATTGTTGATCCGCATCGTGGCTTCGAACCCTTGACGCTCGAAGGTCGCCTCCTGGGCGATCTCGATCAGGACCACGGCGCAGAGTTGGTCTTCTGCGTGGGCGCCTAGGGACCAGAGGGCCAATAGTGCTGCAATCCATTGCTTTGTCATTCTACCCTTCCATTAGCTCTAGTTCCGAAAACATAAAAACAAAAATCTGCCACAACCAGCCGACAACAAATCATTAAATACATTCTCAAAACTGCGCAACATAAAAAACAGCAACACCAGGGGAGACTACAATTTCATCCTATTCAAAATATTCAACGTAATACGAGATCACCAAAGTCATAACACACGCTTAACGCGTAAGCGGCTTTTGCATGGCCAGGTTCAAAGGCCTTTTCAAGCATTTCAATACTGCGCCCTTCGAACTCAGCGAGTGTCTCATCCTTACTTATACCAAACGTCGAATATAGGAAAAAGCCTCTGCATTGGATTGATCAATTAGAGGATTCAAAATCTCTCTAGCCTTTTCTAGACGCACCTTACTAATAAGATTTTCTGCGAAACGTATTTCTCTCTCTACATCTTTTGGCTTATCCATGAGGAATAATGCGGCTTCCACTCGGAGCTGTGCATCGGCATTGAAAATGACGTGTAAATTTCGCTCGAAATCCTAACACTGACTTCCACTCAACTTATTAATTGCCAGCGCACATATTCATTTCGGACAGACCTGCTTAACAGGAAGACCATCTTTGTATGAGTAGTACTCGGTGCATAACACTCCATTTAGCCGAACCTCTCTCTTCCCAATATCACTCGCAGCGAAAAAGTCCGCCATCGAAGTACTGCCCTTCTGACCCCAATCCATTTCTCTCCATGAATACCCTTGCCGCCAACTGGCCACAGCCTTAAATGCGAAGTAGACAACAATAAGAAATGCAAACACGGAAGAGGCCCTTATGATCACTTTGCCCATGGCGCACTCCTTCCACTGCCAGCGCGTGAGGCAGGATATTCTACGATTCTATCAATATTACCCATATCAAGGAGTCTATTGCCAAGCGATACAGGCAGAGTCTGATTTCCGGTATCTACACCTACCTGCTTCAAGCAATTCTGGATCGGGCTTCCACAGTTGTTTCCAATCACACTGTAGCTGCCCTGTGAATTCGACATACAAGCTTGAAGAGCCGCCTCTTGCTGAGGGGGCAGTTTGAGTCCAACAGCCGTACCATTACGGAATCCATTCCTAGCTACATAGTCAGTGGTAGGCATAACGCTCATGCCGCCCGGACCAAACGAGTAAGTTGTGCCGTTTATATCGGTGGACACATGCCCGAACGATGATTCCCCCCATCCAACCGGCTGCCAAATCGTCACGTTCGTAGCAAGGCCAAATTGATCCACGCTACTTAACGAGTTCCCGCCGACATAAGCATATCTATTGATACCACCTGCAAGCCCAATCGGATCACTTTGCACATACCGCCCCAAGCTGGGGTCGTAATCCCTGAAGTAGTTATAGTGCAGCCCCGTCTCCGCATCCCAGTACTGCCCCGGAAAGCGCAGCGGGTTGTCGATCAGTGAGCGGCTGACGCGAGTGGCGCCAAAGGCCTGGGCGGTGGCCTGCCAGGTCAGGGTACCGCGTTTGTCGAAGGCCACTTCCGGGGTGCCGAGATGGCTGGTGCCGAAGTAGCTCACCGTCCAGGCGCCGGTGTCCTTGCGCTTGGCGCGGGTGAATAGTGGCTGGCTCATCCAGGCGGCGGTGGGGTCGTAGCCGTATTCCTGGATCAGTGCCCCTGTCGCCGAGTATTCCGCTGCCAGGCCTTGCTGGTTATAGAGGTAGAAGGTAGTGAGCCCTTGGTCGGGCAGGGTCTTGCTGAGGCGGCGTCCTAGGGGGTCGTAGCGGTAGGTAGCCACCAGGGTGGCATTCTTGCGCACTTCGGCCAGGCGTCCGCGGCTGTCGTAGCCATAGGTCCAATGGGGGCTGGCCGCTCCCTGGACGAGGGTGCCATCGGCCTGGAGGATGCCCTGTTCGATCAGGTGGCCATCCTGGTCGTAGCGATAGCCGATGCCGTTGCGGCTGACCAACTGGTTGCGGGCGTTGTAGCGCCACCGGCTCGGGTCCAGTTCGGTAGCGGTCGCTTGCTGGTCCAGCCGGTTGCCGACGCCGTCGTAGGCATAGGCTTCGGCGGTACGGCCATCGCCGCTGGGGTAGCGCGCTTCGGTCAGTTGGTAGCGGGTGTCGTACTGGTAGCGGGTGTCGCCCTGGGGGCTGCCGAGGGTGACGAGGTTGCCAGCGGCGTCAAAGGTGTAGCGGTAGTCGAGCAGTGTCTTGCCTGCGGGGTCCTTCAGGGTCCGCAGGACTTGACGCAGCAGGCCGTCGTAGGTCAGCTCCCAGGCGCTGCCGCCGGGGAAGAGCACGGCACGTGGGGTCAGCCAGGCATAGTCCTGGTAGCTGAGGGTGCCTTCGCCGGGCAGGCTGAGGGCGGCCAGTTGGCCATGGGCGGTGTAGCGGTAGTCGTAGGCCTGCGCTTCCGGGTTGGTATAGCCGGTCACCCGGCCATTGGCGTCGTAGCGGTAGCTGAAGGTCTTGCTGAAGGCAGTGGACGCGCGCTTGTAGGTGACGGTGGTGGCGGTGAGCCGACCCAGGGCATCGTAGGTGTAGGCGCCGCGGCTGGTTTCGTCTTCGTAACTGGCGAGCAGGCCCAGCTCGTCGTAGCTGTACTGGGTGGTGGTTTCGCTGTTCTGGAAGGCCTGCCGCGTCTCGATCAGGCGGTTGTCGCGGTCGTACTGGTAGCGGAAGGTACGCCCGTCAGGGCTGGTTTCCTGAATGGGATTTCCTGCCGCATCGTAGGCGAACAGGCGGGTGGCATTGCCCGCGGCGCTGCCCCCTACCTGGGTTTCGCTAATGAGTCGGTCGAGGGCATCGAAGCGGTACCGGGTGATACGGCCCTCGGGGTCGGTGACCTGGGCCAGGTTGCCTTGGGCATCGTAGGCGAAGCGGGTGATGCCACCCGCCGCGTCGGTCTCGGAAACCAGCTGTTGCAGGAGGTTGTAGCTGCGTTGCTGGGCGTTATCGGCGGGATCGCGACGACGCTCGACGAGGCCATCACGGCGGTAGTCCCACTGTTCGAGGCGCGTCTGGGTCGTCTCGAGGCTGGCGAACTGTTGCCGCTGCGCGGTCAGGCGGTTGCGGGCGTCGTATCGATAGCTGTCCTGGGTGGTATTGGGGTAGCGGATCTGGCTCAGGCGTTCCTGGTCGTACTGGAAGAGCGTCTGGTTGCCGAGTTCGTCCACGTCCGCCTTGCGGCGACCGCGCTCGTCGTATTGGTACTGGCGGGTGTTGCCCAGGGCATCGACGACTTCGGTGAGCTGTTGCGAGGCGTCGTAGCGGAACAGGCGTTTGGCCTGGAGGGCGTCGGTCAGGCTGAGCGGCTGACCCGCGGCATTGAGTTCGAGGGTGGTGGTGCTGCCATTGGGCAGGGTGGTGCCGATGGTCTGCCCCAGGGCGTCGTAGGTATAGCGCGTTTCCCGGCCTAGGGGCGTCTTGGCCGTGAGGCGATTGCCAACGGGGTCGTAGGTGCTGAGCCAGACGTGCCCCAGGGCATCGGTGCGCTGGGTCGTGTTGCCCAGAACATCGTAGGCGTAGCGCGTTTCGTGGCCGAGGGGATCCTGGACGGAGGTGCGATTGCCCTGGACGTCGTAGGCATAGGTCCAGCGGTTGCTGCTACTCCCGGACGCCGAGGGACGCAGTTCCTGGACGATCTGGCCAAAGGCGTCGTAGCGATAGTCGAGGGTCAGGGCCTCGGCGCTATCCGCCGCGCGGATCACCTGTTGCAGGTTGCCTTGGGTGTCGTAGCGGTAGCGCGTAACGCTACCGACTTCATCCTTAAGCTCGGTGAGCAGGTTGGAGGTGGGGTCGTAGCGGCGGGTTTGCTCGCCCCCATCGGCATACTGGACACGGGTGACCTGGCCCAGTCGGTTGTAGTCGGTGACAGTCTGGTTGCCGTGGGCGTCCTGCTCGGTCATCTGGGCGATGTAGGGGGAAGGTGCCCGCCCCTGGCGCTCGGACATCTCGCGGGTGACGGCCAGGCTGCGGCCCGTGACCCGATAGGCTTCAGCGAGCTTGGCGACATCGCTGGAGCGATCCGAGAGCAGATAGGTGCGGCTCAGCTGGGTTTCGCCGTTCACTGCGCGCCGGACCAGTTGGCCCAGGCGGTCATGCCAGGTTTCTTCGATCAGCCCGGACTGGTCCACCTGACGGACATAGAAGAGTTCGGTGTTCTGGTCGAAGCCATAGGTGTAGGTATAGGTGCGGCCGTCGGGCAGGCGATATTCCTGAACGCTGCCCTTGTTGCCCAAGACATAGGTGGTGCGCTGCCCGAGCGGATCGGTGTAGCCGGCCAGGCCGTTGCCGTCGTAGTGGTAGAGCCAACGTTGCCCGCGGACATCGGTCACGGCGCTGAGGTTGTCACCGCTGTATTCGTAGGTGACCTCGCGGCCGCTGTAGTCCTGCAGGCGGACGAGTTGACTGTCTGCATAGGTCAGGGTGATCACGGCTTTGCCGTTGTGATCCTTGACCGTGACGATGCGGCCCTGGGCATCCCGCTCGACGCTGACGGTGACGCCGTTGCGTTGGCTGTAGCGGGTCATCCGGCCCTGGGCATCGTAGGTGATGCTGTTGCCGGCGGCGTCCTGCCAGCGATAGCCGGCCAGGCCGCGTTGCAGGGCGACCAGGGTGCGCCTGGGCATGTTGTTGAAGGTGACGTCCTGCCCCCGCACGGTGCTGCTGGCCCGCAGGTAGGTCTGCCCCGCCCGGATCACCGCATAGGGGCGGTCGGCATTGATGGCGTCCGCCGCGCCCTGGGGGGCGCTGGGGTCGGCAGCGCCCAGCACCTGCAGATCCGCCCAGCGCTCGTTCCATACCCATTGACCGTCTTTCCAGGTTCGCAGGATGCGGATGGGCCCCCCGATGGCCTGCACCTGGAGATCGAGCACCTCCAGTTGCAGGGCTTCGGTGTTGTAGTGCGGCGGCGCGTACTGATGGTCCAGCCCTGGCGCCGCCAGGAGCGACGGGGCGACCAGGAGCAGCAGACTGAGCAGCAGCCAACGGTACAGCAGGCCAAGGCCCTCGATGTTCATCCCTTTCTCCTTGTCAGTCCCCGTCCGTGGGAGGACTGCTTGATCAAACTGGAGCTGCAGCCGATACGAGCTGCAGCAGCCTAGCAACAACGTCCTTAGTGAGCCGAGCCGTTAGGGCCGGAGCACGATTCGCAATCAGGTGGCGGCGGACAATGCTTGCCACTGCCTATGGGGGTAGGTCGAGGGATGAAACTACCACTACCCCAACCAGCCACCCCACCCCAGCCCAATCCTCCAACCCATCCTATAGGTGGACTGCCTCTGCAATCGCCAGAACTGCCATTGGCACTCCAGACCAGGCTGGCCTGGCCGCCGATGACCGTGCCGTTGGTACAGATGCTGTCGTAACGGATGCTGCCCATGAGGGAGAAACTCCAGCAGCCGGCGGCGCCATTGAGTTGATCGTCCGGGTCGAAGCTCTGGAGGGCGACGATGCGATAGGGAATGATGGCGACTTCGCTAGACTCCAGGGCCGTCGGCACGGGTCTGAGGTACTCGATCCTGACCCTAGAATCGCCGGACGGTAGGTTGGACGTGACGTTATCGGCGCGGATGAGTCCGTAGTTGGTCAGTGTCAACTCGCCCTGGAAGACATCTCCCCGGCGCATGGGCGGCAGATTGATGGCAAGGGGCTCGATCAGGACCAGGGCCGTGGGCACATTGGTCTTGAAGGTCGCGTTGAGCAGAATGTCGTAGCGATCCTGGACGGAGATCTCCTTCACCGACCACTCCACGGTGACCAGCCGGCTCTTGAGGAAGACCCGCTCGTCCTGGGTCAGGCCCGGCTTGATCCACAGTTGCCCGGTCAGGTCTTCGTGATCCCAGGCGGACAGGCGATAGCTGTACTCGCCAGCGGGCAGGTCCTTGAGCAGGGCTTGTCCTTTCTCGTCCGTGCTGGCGGCGAACTCCGCGCTGAGCACCTTGCGGTTCTGCAGCTTGATCCGCGCGCCCTGCAAGCCGAAGATGCGTTTGCCCTGCTTGTCCAGGGTACCGGTGTAGATGTCTTCGACCTGGAAGATCACCCCACCCTTGCCGGACTGGTTGATGGCGATGCTGAGCGGGATGTCGACCACCGGGTGGTTGTCGCTCTGCACCCGCAGGGTGAAGTAGTAATCGCCCTCCGCCAAGGTTTCCGAGGGCGTGAAGGCCACGCTCATCAAACTGCTCGATCCCACCGGCAGGCTGGCAATCCAGTCCGGCGTGCGCAGGCTGACCCAGGCTGGCGCCGCGCTGCCCTGGTCGTTGAGCAGGCTGATCCGCGCATTGCGCAGGACATCCAGCCCGGTGTTGCTCAGGGTCAGGTCCTCGACCTGCTCGCTGCCACGGACGGCCCCGGTACGCAGTTGCGCGGGTTGGATGCGCACCACGGGCGAGGCTTCGCCGAGGCTGTACTGGATGCGCGTCTGACCGATCGGCTGCGCGAGATCGTCGGCGACGAGGCGATAGTCCAGCAGGCCGCTGGCGGCGGCCGTGTTGTCGCCACTGATACTCAGGGTCAGGGTGCCCTGCTGCTGGGCCGCCAGGTTCAGCGGGGCGGACTGGGTCACCCGAATCCCCGTTGGCAGCCCCGCATTCGTGCCCGGCTGAACGTATTCGAGGTGGACGTTCTGCAGGGCGGTGTCATGCCCCGCGACCACGACGATCTCCACGCGCTGTTCGTAGTTCTTGGGAAAGCTGACCTTCACCAGCGCGGGTGAATAGGTCGCGCCCTTGATCGAGAACGTGCCACTCTGAGGCCGGGCATCGAGGTTGGGATGGATGACCGATACCTGATAGTTGCCCGAGTCGGTCAGCGCGGTGGCATGCCGATACTCGAAGGCGCCCTGGGTATCGGTCGTCACGCTGAAGGTCCGCTCGAACCCACGGGTCGCCAGGACGAGCTTCAATTCGACGCCGGCCAGGGGCTGCTGGGTGTCGCGCGCCAGGGCCCGGCCACGCAGGATCACCGTCTGTCCCGCCTGGACCGCCTCAGGGGCCACGCTGGTCAACTCGCCGTAATAGGGCGTTTTCGCCAGGGTCAGCTCGCGACTGCTCTGGGCACCAGCGATCTGCAGCTCATCGGCTTGCCCCGTGTGGTAATGCAGGGCAGAGGCTTCCAGGCGTAACCGCACCCGTTCCGGCGCCCCTTCGGGCACCAGAAGGCTGAACGGACCGGCCTCCACTGTCTCAAGCCCGCCCACGCGCGCTACCGTCCGGCCATCCCGCACGGTGACGAGGGCCGTGCCCACCGATGCCTTGAGCGGCTCGCTGGTCAGGATGTTGCCTTGTAGGTCTTCCAGAATCAGCCGTGTTTCGGCCGAAGGCTGGGTACCATTGCCCTGTGCGGTGATCAGTTCGGTCGGCACCGCTGTGGGATTGGTCAAGCGCAGGCGTACATTACCCTTGGCGCCGGCCACCCACTCATCCGGAACGAGCTCGACCAGTAGACCGTTCGTTCCTACTGGCAGCGACTGTTGCCGGGCGACCCGCGCCTCCTGACCCGGCTGCGGGGCATAGAGTACCTGGGTGGTGAGGGAGGCAGTGCCGGTGAGGTCTTGATAGCCACCGACCACGACCCCAACCTCGCTGGAGGCGCCCGGAGCCAGGTCGAAGAAGGACGAGTAGTGCTGCTTGATCTGACCTTGGGTTTCGACCCCCAGGGCCAGACGCAACCGCTTGAGTTCGTACGTCCCATTGTTGACGACCCGAACCCGCAGCTCACTGAACACTCCGCGCTCCAACGGCGGTGTCGCCAGTACCTGCGCCTGTACGGCGGGCAGCAGCAAGTCACTGGGCAGGCTCTCGACACCTTGGGCATCCACCGCCGTGACGCTGTAGAGACGCTCACCCGCGAAGGGTACGGCGACTGCGACGTCGCGATAGGAGGATTGCGTCAGCAGCGTCCGGTTGAGTTTCTGAACCGCTCCATCGAGCTTGGTATAGACGTTGTAGCCGGCAATGCCCGTGCCCTCATGCTCCCACTGCAACACCGGTACGGCGTCGGCCGTCGCCTGGATGGTCAGGTTGCGTACCGGCAGCAGCTTGGCATTCAGGTAGACACTGGTGGAAGGTGACGACTCGTTGCCAATGGCGTCCACCGCCGTCACGGCATAGGTGTGCTGCTGGCTGGAGGGCTGGGCATCGAGGGCGGCCGTCTGGGTGAGGTCCGCTTGCAGCGCGGTCAAATTGGCAATGTCCAGAGATTCGCCTTGCGCCACGGCGGCCCGGTAGAGGCGATAGGTCTTGACGCTGCTGGATTCGGACGCCTGCCAGTTCAAGGCAACCCCGCCCCCCGTCAGCTCGGCCTGCAGCCCTGTGGGGGCCTTGGGTGCCCGGCTGACCACCTCGACCTTGATCGGATCGCTCGGCAGGCTCAAGGCCTCTTCGCCGTCATGCTTGCGAATGCTGGCGACCCGGTAGTAGTAGATTCCATCCGCCAAACCTGCCGCGGCAAGGTCGTCCAGGTAGTGCAGCTGCGTCGTCCGACCCAACTGGGTGAAGGCGCTCTCACCTTCCGCGCGGCGAGACACCGCATAGCTGTCGGCCTCGGCGACCGCGCGCCAATTGAGCTCGACGCGGCCACGTGCGAGGGCCTTTCCCGTCAACCCCTGGGGAATGTCGAGCGGTGGCAGGTCACCCGTATAGACTTGGAACTGATTGCGGCCCCGGATGGTTTGGCCGACGTTGCCCAAGGCATCCGTGGCCTGATAGGAGAAGCTCAAGAGCTGAACCTTCTTCGCGCCCAGGTCCGCGGGCAAGGTGAAGCTGCCGCGGTATACCGGAGTATCGGCAGAGGCGGTGGCGTCGGCGACCAGAGCCAGGGGCCCCGGAATGGACGAACTCGGCGCGCCATCGACGTTGACGCTCAGTTGCGGCGTGGCGACGACCGCCTCATTGAGGCGCAGCGCAACCTGCACCGTCGTAACGCTCTCCCCCGTACGTACCACGTTGCGGATGGGATGCGCAGGTTGCAGGGTCAGTTGCTGCACCTCCGGCCCCTGGGTATCGACCTTCAGGGTCTTGCCGTCCAGGATCTCCGTCCCCTCGTTGCCGGCGGCGTCATAGGCCGATACCCGCGCATAAAGAGTGCCGGCCGGCATGGCCGAGGTCAGGTCGAAGCGGCCCTGATACAGCAGCGGATCGCTGACCGCCTTGGTCATCCGTACCGGGATCGACAGGCCGTTGGGCATGTCCAGGCTGAAGAAGGGTGCGTTGCGCAGTTCTTCGCTCATCACCAACTCAACCTGAACCTGCCCACTGCCATAGCGACCATCGGCAGATACCGGACCAGAGCTGGCATAGCGGGCGACCGTGACACGCGGCCCGGTGCGGTCGATGCGAGCGGACTGTTGCGTTGACAGCGCACTCTCGGAGCCCAGGGCGTTGACGCTGCTGACGCGGTAGTAATAAAGGCCATCTTCGCCGGGGTGATGTTGATAGCTGGTGCTTTTCAGCAGGGCGCCATTGAGGCGCGTCACGCCCGCCTCACCTGGAGTGGTGAAGGGCTGGGTGGCGCAATACAGGTTGTATCCAGCCACGGTACTGACGCTGCCCCATTGCGCCTGGATGACGCCCCCGGACAGGGTCGCAACCTGCAGGCCCGTTGGCGCATCGGGAATGGACGTATCCAGCAGCACCTGAACAGCCGCACTCGCCGTGCCAAATTGGGTTCGATTGGTATAGCGGAGTTGGGCGGTAAGGCTGTTTTCGCCCTGCTGCAAGGTGACGGGCAGCTCTGCGCTACCGGAACTATCGAGCAGTACCTCGCCAAGAAACTCTCCGTTCAACGCGACTCGCGCTGTGGTACCTGCCACGCCCTGCACCAGCACGCGCTGCAGCACGTCCTTGGTTTGCGTCAAACCGCTGAGCAAACGAAGCGTAGGTGCTGCTGGGGGTGGAAGGGAGACACCGAAGGGACGTACAACTTCACTTGTATTATCAAGAGTATCTGTCAAGACAACGCGCAACTCATGGTTGCCGTCTGCAACACTCTCTGCATCGAAGGAGAATCTATAAGTGGCACCATCTTTGCGCAAAATGGGTAAATTAACACTATCGACTTGCAACTGAATGCTAGCCACACCCGACACATCATCTGCCTGAAGCTGGAATTCGCCAGAGAGCAAATCTTGATTCTGAATCAGAACATCTACTACACCAGAACTACCGCGCCAAATAAAACTTTTGAGATCAGGACCTCGCGTATCGGGCAATAAATTAACCTCTACGGGAATTACAGCAGGGTCGTACCCGCTGTTTATATTCTTAGCCACTACCGCAGCATAATAGGTCACGCCAACTTTCAAACCAGATATCGAAGCTGCCAGACCTGCAACAGGCACCGAAAGTTCTGGCTGCATGCCTGATACGTTATCGAAGTTACTCTCGGAAACATAGATATCATATTTTTTCACATAAAGAGAAGGCGATGAAGCATCCCAAGAGAGTTCAAAACTATTGACGTCAGCTATAGATCGAAGCGAACCAGGATTTCTCAAAAGAACAAAAGCACTCCCGCTTTCAGGAAGAGTGCTTTGATTATGAGCCCTGTCAAAAGCCCCGACCTTATAATACAGAAGCTTGCCATTGAGCGAACGATCCAACTCTACAACCGCACTACCACCAGACAAATTAACTGTGGATATCACGTCTTCGGAGCTAACGCCATCTGAAATCACCAAAAAGGCATTCTCTACACCCGAGACGCCATCTGAAGCCTCATAGGAAACCCTGACCGAATTAAACGAAACCTGCTCGATCGAAAGCAAATTAGCGACAGGCATTTCCTTGTCAAACAAAACAGGCTCACTTGGATTAGACCAAGCCTCCCAAGTCCCGCCACTATTTACGCTTCCTCGAACACGGAGCCGATAAGCTTTGCCTGTTTCACCATCCGACCACGAAAACGCATCGACGTTACCTACCACAGCCTTATACAGGCTGGCTCCCGTCTCACTTAAAACTTCCACCTCATAAGTATTAAGGCTTGAAACTTTGGTCCAACTCCACCGAGCAGCGACATTGGCATAGGGTTCTTGAGAAACGGGACTTACCACTGTATATCCAGAAATATCTATAAAATCGTAAGGCACAGTCTTGTCAACGACATAGCCCTCACCGCCGAAGTACTTAAAAGACACTGCCGACTCTGGCTGTATAGCTTCTGCCTTATTGCAGCCCAACTCAGCGTACATACCGTTCAAACCCTGAATGCCGATGGTTGCACTGCTACCCCGACTTACGCTATCCAACAGATTACGATACTGAACTTTGACCTCGTTAGTCCCTTCATACAGCACTACCTGAAAGGTACCCATGGGCAAATTCGATCCGTAAAAATATTGATTCGTCCATTGAACTATCAATTTTCTATTAGGTGCATCACCAACAGTCAGATATTCGATTTTTCCAGAAATCTGACCTGGCGAGTCCGTCCTGAGATCATCCCAAAAAGCATAAATGGTGGCACCCATGCTGGGAAAGCATGAATTATTATAAGCATTAGTGGCATTTTCGAATTGCAGTAACCCATTGGTCGAAGCATAGAAATTTTTATAAACCCGACCTTGCATGGAAAACTCGAAGCCTATCGGGAAGGGGCCTGCCACATGGTCATCACCGGCCAAATTTGTATTTATCGCGGCATAGGGCTTAGACATCAAAAAGCAACTTAGAGACAAAAAAATACAAAGCCGCCAAGTAAAAGCCCAAAAAGCAGGCTTCAAAAAGAATGAGATCCCTGGAATAACGTTCATAAGCACGACCTTCCTTAGCCAAGCTGATTTCAGACCAAACCATCAACGATCAAGCCAATGCACTGATCAGTCTAAAAATACTCGAAATCTATTATCACTAGGCGCAAAAAACTGATAGTGCAAATCTTTCTCGTCGACGTAATAGTGCACCCCCACATATCGTCTACCAGCACTCACATCATCATAAAAAACATAAGAAGAATCTACTATTAGCCAACGCCCCTTATCGTACACTTCCAACCAGTCATGCAAATCACTTGCGGTCAATCTCCCATCAATGGAAGAAAATACAACCCCCAAAACCCTTCTAACGGTCACACCGTTACGAGCCAACAGCTCTCCCGCCAACAACATATGCTCAGTACAATCACCCGACTTTTTGGAAAGTGCATATTCTGCTCCTTCCACCTGCCTATCGATTCCGGTGAGCTTTATATTCCCCACCATCCATTGGTAGACAGCACGAATTTTTTCTTGATAGCTCAATCCCGCAAAGCTTTCAGCCAGGGCAATCAGTTCGGGAGAAGGCGCCGCAGTCAAAGGATAAGATTCCGCTACGACGTTCTGCTCCGCCTTACTCCCCATACCTACAAATGAAAGCCTTATTCGCTTTACTGCAAAAGGCCCGAAGCTACCCACCGCTAATCGAAATCTTTCACCCTCCACAATCACCGGCACCGAAGACTCCACCCTCCACTCGTAGGAGGACCCATTGAGGGTCATAGGCAAAGCACCTTCAACCTGAGCATCAACCACTACCGAGGACGCCGTGTTTTGCAGGCGGAGATCAAACTCTACGACTTGACTCCAGGCAAACCCGGGGAAAACACTAATTGCAATAATACAGACCAGCTTTATCCGTAAGGTCCTGCGAAATACTCGCCACCTGATTAAGAACATCTCTGACATGCTCTGCCGTATCGAAAGAGAGATAGAGCCCTGGGACCGGGTTTGTCGAAAAGAAATCGAGAAAAGCAGCCTGATCTTCAGGACGCACGAAGAGCACCAGGGGCTTGGCACTGCTTGCAGTTCTCTTCGCCAGGATCTTTGCCGCTACTCGTGCAGGATCTCGTATGGATAGGCGCTCCAGTCCCCTGCCCGAGGCGATCTTTTCTTTCCCTATGAAATAACCTTCCACCTTGCCGGCCAGGATATTGGTGGCCAGACGGTCGATGGTAATTACCAGCCAGTCCCAAGCAGGCGCCTTCTGTTGAGCCAAGAGACGTTCACGACCACCTACAAGGAAATGTGCCGAGTTCGAGCCCTGACTCAAGCCCAATTCCTGGCAGAGGCTACTCGCCAACAAGACGTCATAGGCGGGTAGCAATAAGCTGATCTGCTCCTGCGCCCCACTCAAGCGAGCGGGTAACAACGCGGGCGTCATCGTCCAGGCGCCCTTGACGGCACCATCCCCGTTGACGTCGATGAGCACTTTGCTCGGCCTTTCGCTCCAGCAATCGGATTCAGTAGCGTTGGCTGCTGTCGACAGGAAGCCGCCTAGAGCGACAAGTGCGCAGGACCATAGGATGCTATTCAATTCTATATCCCATGCTGGCTGCAGATTTGTCGATATAGCGATACCGCCCTCCGGTGACCAACTGTGCATCATCAACTGTTCTAATGATGCGCGGCTGGATGAATACCATCAGATTATTCTTCTTCTTGCTCTTGCTATCATTCTTGAACGCTGCGCCGATGATGGGCAATTTACCCAGAAAGGGAACCTGAGCATCTCCGTTCTGAGATTCGTCGGAAATCAATCCACCTAGGACAAGTGTCTGGCCGTCCTGCACCAAGACTCGTGTTTTGACCGAGCGGGTATTGGTCACGATATCCTGCGCCTGGGCGACCCTGGAGTTGGACACACTGGATATTTCCTGAAGGATATCGAGGGTTACCGCATCGCCTTCGTTGACTTGGGGTTTTATGGTCAGAGAAATCCCTACATCCTTGCGCTCGATCGTTTGGAACGGGTTATTCACTGGCGTTGCGGCGCTCGTGGAGCGGCCGGTCACAAAGGGCACATTCTGGCCGACGACTATCTTCGCTTCTTCGTTGTCCAGCGTTACGAGATTCGGCTTCGACAGGATATTCAACGCATCCTGGGTCTCCAATGCCTTGATCAAGGCCCGCAAAGAGCCGTTCCGGTAGAAACCGAGAGAAAGCCCATTGAAAAGACCAGGCGCCTCATCAATCGCGCCCGCTCCATCTCGATACAGGGTACCGCCAAACCAACCGTCGCCCGCGACCGAGCTATTCGACGTTCGCCATTCGACTCCCAACTCTTTTCTAAGGTTTTCAGAAACTTCGACGATCACGGCCTCTACGAGAACCTGTGCGCGACGAATATCGAGTTTCTTTACGACTTCGTCTATTGCCGCTATGACTTCCGGCGGGCCTGTAACTACCAGAGCATTAGTCGATTCGCTCGCCTGAATGCTGACGTCCACAGCCGCATCATAGACATTCAACTTCTGCTTTTGAATACTGGTTCCTAAGCTCTGCACGATAGGCAAAGCATCTGCCGCCCTCAAGTAATGCAGATAGATGACCTTGGTATTGCCGACACCCTGTACTTTGCGATCAAGCTTGGCGATAACCGCCTTGACCTGGCGCCGCATCACTTCGTCGCCCGCGATGACGATACTGTTCGTGCGAACGTCAGCGCCTATGGCAAAGAAGCTTTCTGGAGAATTCGTCTGGGGCTTGGGAAACAGGCCATTGACCATGGCGAGAATATCAGCGGCATTGGCGAAGCTCAGGGGGACGACGTCCGAGTTCACTTGCCAAGACTGATCGAGCCGCCTCACCAATTCATCAATTTTTTTCAGATTGGCTGCACGATCAGCCGCTATTATAAAGTTTCTATCAGGGTAGGCAGCCAGATAGGCTGACTGCGAAACCAAAGGCTTCAAAATATTAACCAGCTGCGTAGAAGAAACATTTTCCAGTTTGTACAACTTTATTGCGGTGTCTCCGGCCATTCCGTCAACGGCACCTACCGGCAAGCTGGAAGACTTTGCATCTGCTTCCGGGATGACCTTGTAGATGCCGTTATCATTGACAAGAGCATAGCCATTCACACTGAGGACCGTGTTCAGCAGCTGGTTCAAGTCCTCATTCTCTATGGGCCCATTGGTCGTCAATGTCACACGACCTTTAACCCGGGGATCCAACACTATCTTCTTACCGGTTTGACTAGCCACCCATTGAATGAGCGTCCGAATATCCGTATCTTCCAGATCGACACCAAACTGTTCACTCTGACTTTCAGCCATCGCTGAAAAAGCTAAAAATATCAAAGAAAGGAAGACGACCACTCTCATTTTTGTTCCCCGCGGGCAAGCGACTTCAACCGATTCAGCTTTTCGCTAATGTCCGTTTGTGTACCCGCCCCCCCCTGAACCACACGACTTGGGATGCGAGACCTTTCTTTTTCTTCGCCTTCTTTTATCGACGGCGACTGAGCAATATGATCGGTAGGTGGTGTATCTTGGCCACCGCCACTACTTCGTTCAAGTCGGACAGATTTCAAACCATCAGCCCCCGTTACAAGAACCTCCTGGTCCTGCACGGAAACGAGCTTAAGCCCATCCGCCAGAAGATCTCCGGCATAGTAAATCCGTTGTTTACCGCCATCGAGGGACATGATGGCAGCCGCTTTGCGCTCACCCGACCCCATCAGAACACCATGCAAGGCAATGGATGCTTCTGGTTTTTCCCTTTCTTTTGACGCCTTGGGTACAACTTTCTTGGCATCGCCAAAAAAACTTTTAAGCTTTTCGACAACGTGATCAGACGAAGAGCCAGCTTGAACCGCTATTGGCGCCTGGATTAGAGGATTCTCTCTTTGCTCGTGGCGCGATACTTCTAGGATCACGCTGAATTTCGAATAGAAATACCAAGCCCCTAGACCTGACATAAGAAGAATGCAGGACATCGGCAGGACATAGGGAATCCAGGATTTCATAGTGAGCACACGAAAAAAACACGCAGCGTCCGCACGTGGGAAAATGCGCATCCACGTGGTTCTAGTGACCGTGTGGCCTGTATACAAGCTGACATAAGCGTCCCTGCCTAACCATCAATAATCGTGCTGAGGGGATTTCACGTCCTTGGACTATCCAACCGAGGCGCTCGACCTGCCTGTCCGTTAAAGTCGCTCTCGGTTTCACTTGAACGAAATGCGCTCGGGAGTTTCAGGAACTTTCCCGCTGCAACCTCTGCCTTAGGGACGCCTTAAGCTTTACCGGGATAAATACAGAGCCTAAATCCTAGCCCGCCAACCCAGGCACAATCAAACTGCTAGCGAGCCCTCTAAATCATAATACTATTTCAATGAAAAGACAGCATTCCAAAAATTAATCCCTCCAAAAAAAACGATAATTTCGCCTAAAATCCCATAAAAATCCCGAAACAAGGCACCAACAAGCATGCAAATCATATTTTAAATTTTGAATATTGAAAAAATGACAGCACAAAATAGAATTACTAATTAGGCGAGACTTCGTACTATCTGCCTCCATCTCCCCTATCATCTGACAACACATCTATAGATGAGAGGCTGTTGATAGCCGACACAAGGTCGCGCGACCTACTCCTACGGCTCATCGGAGAGCTGCACCAGACGATGCCTCCAACAGCTCGAGGACTCTTGGCATGGGTGAGCACCTGCCCTAGCGACGTCGATAGACCCACTCTTGGAAATGAACAGCGTGAGGACGCGATGCGGTAGCGCTCAGACTAGGGCTTGACCGTCTGATAGGTACCTTCGGCTACAACCTGAAATCCTCGGCGATCAAGGCGGCCAGCCGGGCGCAGGCTGGGCTGCGTTCGCCGGGGGGTGAGGCCAGGCGCAGTTCGTGCACGGGCAGTTGTGAAAAGCCCTCCTCCGGCGTCAACTCGCGCATCAGGGGCGTCAGCCGCGCCCGGTCGATGATGGCCACCGCCTGGCCCAGCTCGACCGCGGCTTCCAGCGCCGAAGAGGCGGCGCTGGTCACCACGGCGTGCCAGCGACGGCCCTGGCGGGTCAGCAGGTCGATGCCCAGTTCGCGATAGCTACAACCTTCGCCATGCAGCGCCAGGGGCACGCTGGATTCCGGGGTCAGCGGCAGGCCAGGGCCGCCGACCCACACCGGCTGGGTATGGCCGAACATCTGGCCGTCCGCCCTATCCGTACGGGATGGCCCTACCAACAGCGCCAGGTCCAGCAGGCCCTGGCCGAGCCAGCGCCGGAGCTGGCCGCTGTTGCCGGTGAGTACCTCGAGGAGGATGCCCGGATGCTCGCTGCGCAGCCGTGGCAATACCTCCTTGAGCAAGCGGGCCGCGTAATCCTCGGCGACGCCGAAGCGCACCTCACCCACCACCGGCTGGCCGGTGAGGCCGGCGAAGATGCGGTCGTGGGCCTGCAGCAGCTCGGCGGTTTCCAAGAGCACGCGACACCCGAGCGGGGTCAGGGTCACGGCCTGGTTGTCGCGCTCGAACAGCCGGCCGCCGGTCTGCTCTTCCAGTCGCCGGATCTGGCTGCTCACCGCCGAGGGGCTGCGATTGAGCTGCAGCGAGGCGGCGCGGAACTGCCCCAGCCGGACGATGGTATGGAAGGTGCGCAGGACGTCGATATCGAGGGGAGCCGGCATGATGCGTTTTTATAGAACCATAGATACAGATAATGTCGTTTGAGTGTATTACCACCCTCGGTCAGGCTCAAGGCATCCCGTCACCTGGAGCCTGGTCATGTCCTCCGCCCTCTCTTCTCCGTTGTTACGTCAATTCGCCCTGGTGCTGTGCTGGAGCGCCGGGTTCGTCGGCTATCGCTATGCGGCGGAGCAGGCACCGACCCTGCTGGTCACGCTGTGGCGCTTCGCCCTGGCCGCCCTGCTGCTGTTGCCCTTCGCCTGGGCCGAACTACGGCGACTGCCGCTACGGGTCATCGGCCAGCAGGCGGCCATCGGCGCCCTCGCCTTCGCCGGCTGCATCGCTCCGGCGGCCAAGGCCATCGAATTAGGTGTCTCGCCAGGGCTGGCGGCGTTGCTCTCGGACCTGTCGCCCCTGCTGGTGGCCCTGGGTTGCTGCCTGCTGCCCGGCCAGCGTACCAGTGGTCGCCAATGGCTGGGATTGGGCTTGGGGCTGACCGGGGTATTGCTCGCCACCGGCGCGGGACTGGGTCTGGGCGTAGCACCCGGCTGGGCCTATGCCCTGCCGCTGGGCGGCGCCCTCGCCCTGGCCCTGGCGACGCTGGTGCAGAGCCGGCTACCACCCAGCCGCCTGGCACTGCCAACCCAGCTATTCATCCAGCTCGCCGCCAGCAGCCTGGTGATGATGGTGGCGGCCAGCCTGGAAGGCCCGTTGCGACCGCCGCTGACGCCTGGCTTCGCCCTGGCGTTGCTTTGGCTGCTGGTTCCAACCCTGCTCGGCTACGGCCTCTACTGGCTGTGCCTGCGCCAGGGCAGTCCCCAGGCGGTGAGCGGCGCGCTCTATCTGAGTCCGCCGGTAGCGCTGCTGTGGGCCTGGGCCTGTTTCGACGAACCCCTGGCACCGGGCATGCTGCTCGGCCTGCTGTTCGCCCTGGCGGGCTTGCTGTGCCTGAATGCGGCGGAGCGGACCCGGCAACCGGAGACGGCGCTGGCGCCGGGCCGCTGACTCTGGCGGGAAGGTGCGATGCCGACGGCCGTCAGCATCGGCGAAGGCCTCGCGTGCTGCGAGGCTGGCAGACGGTCAGGCTTTGTCGTCGGCCTGCTCGTCGTGCTCCTTGAGCGCAGGCTTCTTGCCCGGTTGCGGCGCGTGCTCGGCATCGGGCGCGATGTCTTCGCCCTGGTGCTTTTTCTCTTGCTGCACTTTCTTGTCGTGGGCGACGTTGCGTGGATCGGTCATGGGATTTCCTCGGCTGGGTAGGTCATTCGGATACCCATCGATGCCGCATGCGGGCAGTGTTGCACCGGGGTGACGATTCGATCCTGAGCGCACGCCGCCGTTCATCCGCGCCGATGAAGGGGCTGGGCCAGGCCATTCGGGCCCTCGCCCTTGAGGACTGCCGCTGTCGGCACCCGCGCTGCAGCTTGCCTAGTACTTCAACCGCCGCTCCTTGGACGGCGGATAGCCGAAGTAGGCCGAATATCTCTTGCTGAAGTGGGTGACCGAGGTGAAGCCGCAGGCGACCGCCACTTCCAGCACCGACAGGGTGGAGTGCTGCAGCAGCCGGCGGCCCTCGGTGATGCGCAGTTCCAGGTAGTAGCGCATGGGCGCGGTGTCGAGTTGCTCGCGGAACAGCCGCTCGACCTGGCGCCGCGAGCGGCCGGCGTAGTCGCACAGCTGCTCGATGGTCAGGGGTTCCTCGATGTTGGCTTCCATCAGGGTCACCACTTCGCGCAGCGGCGGGGTCATCTGCACCTTGAGCGTCGGGTTGACCTGGCGGAAGCGCGACTCTTCGAAGGCCAGGATGTTGACCAGGCCATCGGCCAGGGCGCTGCCGCACTGGGCGCCGATCCATTCGAGAAAGAGATGGAAGGCGCCGCTGGGACTGGCGGCGGTCAAGCGATCGCGATCCAGCACATGGCTTTCCGCCGAGGTCTTGCAGCCGCGTACCCGCTCGCTGAAGGCGCTGCGGTGCTCGGGATGGATGGCGCAGCGATAGCCGTCCAGCACCCCGGCCTGACCCAGTTGCCAGGCGCCGTTCCACAGGCCGCAGAGGGTGACCTGCTGCTTGGCCGCGCGCACCAGCAGGGCCTTGAGCCGCGGATCCAGCTCCAAGGGCGTGCGCAGGCCGCCGCAGACCACCAGCAGGTCGAAGCGGGCACTCTCCGCGGCCCGGTAGTCACCGTCCGGACGGATGACGAGGCCCAGATCGCTGAGCACCTCGGCGCCGGTCGGGCTGTAGGTCTGGGTGGCGAAGGTGCCGGCGGCCAGCAGGTTGGCGGTGACCAGGGTATCCAGCGCCTGGGTGAAGGACGGTAGGGAGAAGTGGTCGAGCAGGATGAAACCGACCAGCCGGGAAAACTCCGGACGCGGTCGCGTCGATTGCAACTGCAGGTAGTTCTTGCCCTGGACACCGCTGCCAAAGGTTCTTGAATCGATCACGTCCTACCGCCCTACTCCACGTCTCGGGCCTATCCTAGCCCAAAGCCGCATTTCCACCTGGCGAGAGAACCGCCGCCGATCATGTCGCAAACGACCAGGGGCGCGCCGCCGCGCTCGACGGCACGCGCCCCAGGGATGGCGGAATCAGCCCACCGACTGCAGCGGGATCGGACCCTGTAGACGCTCCAGCAGGGTCACGCAGTACCAGTCGTCGAATTGACAGACGCCATGTTCGGCGACCTCCGAATAGGGACCCGGCTCGTAGGACGGCGAGTTCACCCCGGCCTGGGCGCCCTCCACCAGCCGGCGATCCTGGTCGTTGGTGGCGATCCAGACCTTGGTCAGGCGCTCCAGATCGTAGTCCACCCCTTCCACGGCGGATTCCGGCACCAGCCATTTGGTGGTCACCAGGGTTTCGTTGGGACCGAGGGGCAGCACGCGAAAGCTCAGGGCGTGATCGCCGAGGAAGTGGTTCCAGCTGGAGGGATAGTTGAAGTACAGCAACGCGCCGATGTCGGCCTCGCCGCTCCGGTCCAGGCGCCCCGCCACCGCCGGCAGGCCATCCAGGGTGTAGCTCACCGCGCCGGCCGACAGCGGAATCCGCGTCATGGCGATGGTGGTACGCGAGCCCATCGGCGTGGTCGGCCTGGTGCTGCCCTGGAACTTCCCGCTGCTGATGCTGGCCTGGAAGATCGGCCCCTCGCTGGCGGCCGGCTGCTCCATCGAGGTCAAGCCGGCCCAGGAAACCACCCTCAGCGCCCTGCGCGTGGCCGAACTGGCCCACCAGGCCGGGGGCGTGTTCAACGTGGTGCCCGGTGGTGGCAAGGAGGCCGGCGAGCCCCTGGGGCGCCATCCGGACGTCGCCGTGGTCAGCTTCACCGGCTCCACCGCCACCGGCCGGCTGTTCCTCAAGTACGCCGCCGAATCCAACCTCAAGCGCATCGTGCTGGAACTGGGCGGCAAGAATCCCGCGGTGGTGATGAACGACGTCGAGGATCTCGATCAGGTCGCCCAGCACGTGGTCAATGGCGCCTTCTGGAACATGGGCGAGAACTGCTCGGCCACCTCCCGCCTGATCGTCCACCGCGAGGTCAAGGACGCCCTGCTGGAGCGGGTGCAGGTGCACCTGCAGGACTGGCAACTGGGCGATCCGCTGGACCCGGAGAATCGCCTGGGCTCCATGGTCAGCAAGGCGCATTTCGACAAGGTCCGCGCCTACCTGGAACACGCCCGCGCGCAGCAACTCAAGCTGGTGACCGGCGGCACGACCCGCGACGGCGTCTACGTCGAGCCGACCATCGTCGATGGCGTCACACCCGACAGTCGCTTGTTCCGCGAGGAGATCTTCGGCCCGGTGCTGAGCGTGACCTCCTTCGACACCCTCGACGAAGCCCTGGCACTGGCCAACGACACTGCCTACGGCCTGGCCGCCTCGGCCTACACCGGCAACCTGCGCAACGCCATCAAGCTGGCCCGTGGCATCCGCGCCGGGATCGTCACCGTCAACTGCTTCGGCGAGGGCGATGCCTCCACCCCCTTCGGCGGCTACCAGGAGTCCGGCTTCGGCGGGCGCGACAAGTCGCTCTGGGCCCCCATGACCAGTACACCGAGATCAAGACCATCTGGATCGACGCGTCCTGATCGCGGCCTCTCGATCCGCCGCCTCCGGGCGGCGGCTCTCCCCCTCCCGCACAGCAGCGATCCAGCTGACGTTCGCCGGCTCGGACCACACGACCAAGACAGACGCCAGTCGTCGCGGATCGGCGTTGCTCCCCCCTCCGCGCCCTTCGCCGGAACGCGCACCGACGACCGCCATCCCACCCAGCGCCCTTGGCCTGCTAAGCTTCGCCGCTTTTTTGCCACCTGCCCATGTGGATAGCCGGCCGCGCTCAGCGTACCGCCCCACCGCGAATGGCCGCCAGAGCCATCGCCGCACCCCGTTCAACTGCCAGCTGGAAACCCCATGTCCACCGCCTCTCCGAGTCTGCAGCGCCGGCTCAAGCCCCGTCACCTCAACATGATCGCCATCGGCGGCTCCATCGGCACCGGGTTGTTCGTCGCCTCCGGCGCCACCGTGGCCACGGCCGGTCCGGGCGGCGCCCTGGCGGCCTATGCGCTGATCGGCCTGATGGTCTATTTCCTCATGACCAGCCTCGGCGAGATGGCC
>Ga0157371_10000725_pt1 | contig 38633 bp, 31 predicted proteins | sample C45metaG_FD_113462 | JGI IMG/M metagenome (GOLD analysis project Ga0157371, IMG submission 113462) | Corn rhizosphere microbial communities from Kellogg Biological Station, Michigan, USA - C4-5 metaG | ecosystem: Host-associated > Plants > Roots > Rhizosphere > Soil | place: USA: Michigan... | reverse complement strand
TTTTGCGCACATGCGGCCTACGGTTTGATTAGTACCGTCAACAACGTACCAGTTACGCTGCACGGTAGCCTCGTTTGCATGTTTGGTGGTGAAATGTAATTTGCTCATTTTTCTTTTTTAGTGTCCCAGATATTTACAATATTGGAACCGGTTGAATTTTAATTGCCGCTATCCCGGCATTTTTTTTTAGGATTGCGAAGGTAAGATGAAAGAGGTTGAAAAAAATTGATTTAAAAAAATATTTTTTAAGACACCTTCATAACACATTGATTATCTATATAAAATTTGCATTAAAATTTTTAAAAGCAGGGGTTCCTCCGAAAAATGCCAAAAAATGGAAAGCGATTCTTTACATTTTTGTTGAAATCATTTATGATAGCAAACAACAAAAATGGCAGATTTCTTTTCGGGAGAAGTAAAAACCTCAAAAAATTTTCCCTCAATGTATTTTACAATTATATTTGCCAAAAAAAATCTGAGATGGAAGATATACAACCGGTAGGCAAATGGTGGATCATGTTTTTTATAGCTGCCATTGTGCAAATTGTCTTTTTGATATTCATCAGGGAATATTTCTGGATGATTCTTCCATGGTGGCTCACTGCTTTTGCTAAAGCTATGAGGCTTATCTAATTCCTCTATTTTAATACCTCAGCCAGTTTATCGTGCAATTCGCTGCCTCTTAATTCTGTAGCGATTATTTTTCCCTGCGGGTCAATTAGTACATTGAAAGGAATTGCCTGCACATTATATTTTTCAGCGGCTGCACTGTTCCAGAATTTAAGATCGCTTATTTGCTTCCATACCAATCCGTCATCTTGAATGGCTTTTAACCAGGCTTTTTTATCCTGGTCAAGAGAAACTCCGAGAATAGTGAAATTCTTGTCTTTGAATTGATCGTAATTGGCCACGACATTCGGATTTTCCTGGCGGCAAGGGCCGCACCAACTTGCCCAAAAATCAACTAAAACATATTTTCCACGAAGTGAACTTAAGGAGAAGGGCTTCCCATTTACATCAGGAAGGGTAAGATCGGGAGCGGTTTTTCCTGGTGCAATTTCAGTGTTTTGTGTTTGCTTTGTCTGCGAAGCCATATACTGATCAAGCTGCTGCACCATCGACGCCACTGAAGAATTCTTCGGATATTTTGCACTTAGATGATTTAATATATTTTTTACAGTGTCTAAATTTACATCCTGGGTATACCCGATTGCAAAGAGTGCATTCATCGGGCTTTTTGTGGTATCAATATATTTTACCAAAAAGTTATTATACCATTCGTTGCTTGCAGTGAAAGCGCTGTTGGCGATTAATGCCATCGAATCGTTATTCTGCTGTTTATAATCTTTTCTTTGCTGATCTTCCCTCAGAAGATTTGTATGAATAGAATCCAGTCTCATGATAAAAGCAGTAAGAGATGCATTGGCTGGCGTATTAAACTTGGTTGTATTTAAAACAGAATCTCTTGCATCAGCAGAAAAATCGATATCGTCTTTATCATTTACGAAAATATATCCGGCATTTTTTTGAAACCGGAGGCGGTAAAGTCCTTCTTCAGAAGCTTGTGCTTTTACAGTAAATTTTCCGTTTTTCATTTCAGAAGAATCGAGAACCTGAGGCGGCCTTTCATCAAAATGCAATTGTTCCAGGTAAACTCTTTGATCAGGCGCATTTTGCAGATTCCCGTTCACGGAAAAAAGCCCTTCTTTATGTGTAGAAGTGCACGAAAATAAAAAAAGTGCACTTACAACAATTACTATTTTTTTCATTGTGATTATATTCAATTATTGATTAAGTTTTTGATTGAGAATTTGAATTACCGCCTGCATATCGGCTTTGCCTTTACTTTTCCTTTTTACTTCACCTGCAAATAAACCGGTAAGATTTTTCTTGCCCTTTTTATATTCCGTTACCTTCTCAGGCATGGAAGACAAGACTTCGTCTACCCATTGCTGTAATGTATCATCATTTTTCACCTGGAGAAGATTCAAATCCTTCGCAACCTTCAAAGGATCTTTGCATGGAGAACCAACTAATTCGGGAAAAATTCTTGCTGCTGCAATACCAAAACTCACTTTTCCTTCTTCAGTAATATCAACCAGTTTAGCCATCGTAGGTGCACCTATCGGAAACTTTTCTATATCAACGTTATTCTCATTTAAAAAAGATTTAACCGGTCCGATTATCCAATTCGAAGTCGCTTTAAAATGATGAGTGTGTTTAATAATCTCGTCAAAATAAGAAGCCGTCTTCCTGTCGCCTGCAATTACTGCGGCAGCTTCAGCGGTTAAAGAAAATTGATTCACCAATCTCTTCTCGAGGGCCAAAGGCAATTCGGGCATTGACGATCTGATCGATTCAATTTGCTGTTCACTAATTAAAAACGGTGGAAGATCAGGTTCGGGGAAATAGCGGTAATCATTAGCTTCTTCCTTTGATCGTAAAGAAAAAGTGGTTCCGTTCACGGCATCAAAACTCCTCGTTTGTTGTTTTACTTCTTCGCCCTTTTGCAATATTTCTATCAACCGGTTTATTTCAAAGTCTATCGCTTTTTTAACATTACGGATCGAGTTAAGATTTTTTACTTCCACCTTGGTTCCAAGTTGCTTTTCACCTTTCACGCGCACAGAAACATTGGCATCGCAACGCATACTCCCTTCTTCCATATTACCATCACAAATGTCAAGGTGGCGAACCATTTTCCTTATTTCTGTTACATAAGCGAAAGCTTCTTCTGAAGAATGAATATCCGGCTCTGAAACGATTTCAAGCAATGTAACTCCCGCACGGTTTAGATCTATACACGAATAATTCTCATCCACATCGTGAACACTTTTGCCCGCGTCTTCTTCAAGATGAATCCGGTTCAACAAAATATTCCTTTTTTGTCCATTTACTGATATTGCGATCTCACCGTTTTTACATATCGGAGTCGTATGTTGAGAAATCTGATAACCTTTTGGAAGATCAGGATAGAAATAATTTTTTCTTGCAAAAAAATTATCACGCACAATTTCACAATTAAACGCAAGGCCGAGTTTAATCGCAAGTTCAACAGCCCTTTCATTCATCATTGGCAAGGTTCCTGGATGTGCAAGGGAAATGGCGCTAACATTTGTGTTGGGCGGATTTCCAAACCTGGTACTATCACCACAAAACAACTTACTTTTTGTAAGCAATTGCGTGTGGACTTCCAAACCGATAATGGCTTCATATTTATCAAAATCCGGCATGGCAGCGAAGATATGAAAAGAGATTTCCTTTTTGTTGCAATGAAAACTAAAATTCTTTTAATGTTTGCCTTCGTAATAATTGCATTGCTCAAGGGAACCAAGCCTGAAATGAATAGGGATATTAGTTGCTTTTTCTATTTTCAATTCCTGGCGACAAAAGAATCCATAATCGCAGGTTACAAAATTGCCAGCAATAGCTGCTGGAATTGCCATATTAAAATCCCTATTCCCCAGAATCATTTTTTCCTGTTTTAAATTATAGGCGGAATTTGTTTGAGAAAAAGTCAATAAAGAATTCTTTGAATCATTTGAAATAAGAGTTTGGCAAGCAAGAAAACTATTTTTTAACGAATTTTTTTTTGAGAAAGGAAATGCCTGTAATGGATACTGAGCATACGAAACATTTATCAAAATAAAAAAAAAGATAATAATTCCACAAAACTTGTTCCAAAAAAACATATCGTTACATTTGCCTGTAAATTTACATTAATAAAAAGAAAAGAAGGACATGTCGTTAAGCCAGCGATTACAACAAAAGTTATTACAAAAATTATCTCCGCAGCAGATCCAGTTGATGAAGTTATTGCAGGTGCCCACTGCTCATTTAGAAGAAAGAATAAAGGAAGAACTTGAGGAAAATCCTGCCCTTGATACAGTAGAAGATGGGTATAATGAGGCAAATGAAGCACCTGATGAGTTTGAAACAGTAGATGAATTCGAAAGTGATGGTAGTGAAAGTGATTATGATAATATCGATATTAGTGAATATGTGAACGACGGTGATGATGAGCCAGGCGATTATAAATACCGTGATGACAATTATGCCGATCCTGATGATAAAAAAATAGTGCCTCACAAAGTTGAAACTTCATTTTATGATACTCTGAAAAGTCAGTTGCTGATGCTTGACCTGACAAGTGACGAAAGAAGAATTGCAGAGCAGATCATCGGTAGTATCGATGATGATGGGTACCTCCGTCGGGATGTGACCTCCATATGCGATGATCTTGCATTTCGGCAAAATATAATTACTACAGAAAAAGAAATTGAAAAACTTATCTGTTTAATTCAACAGTTTGACCCCCCGGGTGTGGCAGCCAGAAATTTACAGGAGTGCCTGTTATTGCAACTCAGAAGAAAGGAAAGAGAGGGATTACCGGTTGGAACAGCGATTCAAATAATTGAAAATTACTTTGATGAGTTTACAAAAAAGCATTATGAAAAAATTCAAAAAAGCCTGAACCTGGATGAGGATGAGATTAAGGAAGTAATTACCCAGATTATAAAATTAAATCCAAAGCCAGGCGGGGAAGTAGGAGAAAGCAATAAATTACAAAGCTATGTGATTCCTGATTTTTTTGTATCCAATAACAATGGTAAACTCGAAGTAACACTCAATTCAAAGAATGCTCCAGACCTTCGTATCAGTGAAGGGTACAGGGACATGCTAAAGGATTATGACCGCGGCAACAAAAAAGATAAAAGGCAAAAAGAAGCCGTTCTTTTTATCAAACAAAAAATTGATTCTGCCAAATGGTTTATTGATGCTATCAAACAAAGGCAACACACATTATTGAGTACGATGCAAACGATCGTTGATTACCAAAAGCAATTTTTTCTTACAGGCGAGGATATTGATTTAAAACCAATGATTCTTAAAGATATTGCCGAAAGAACTATGCTTGATATTTCTACTGTAAGTCGCGTAGCCAACAGCAAGTTTGTGCAAACAGAATTTGGAACGTATCGCTTAAAATTCTTCTTTAGTGAAAGCCTTGTTACCGATAGTGGAGAAGAAGTAAGTACGCGCGAAGTGAAAAAAATCTTAAGCGACCTTATTGAAGAAGAAAATAAGCAAAAACCTTTAAGCGATGAAAAACTTACTGAGCAATTGCAGGAAAAGGGCTATAATATTGCGCGCCGGACCGTTGCAAAATACCGTGAGCAGTTGAATATTCCTGTCGCACGCTTAAGAAAAGAACTTTGAATAATGATAGAAAATTTTTCTCCACTGGAAAATGAATTTAGAAGAAACCAGAGTGTTGAAGCAAACTTGCACTTTCCCTGGATATTAAGATTTTGGGCCCAATTTTTTTCTGTCATTTTTCACCCGCTTTTTATTCCTTTGATAGGCGCGTGGTTTTTGGCTTTTGTGCAGCCGGGCTATTTTACAGGAATTCCGCCCCACGAAAAAATGATGATCGTTATCCGTGTAGGATACAATACGATCTTTTATCCTGCACTGACAGTTGTTTTATTGAAGGCGCTTGGTTTTAGCAAAAGTATTTTACTAAAAACCCAACGTGATAGAATTGTTCCTTATATAGCCACCAATATTTTCTATTTCTGGATATTTCTTGTTCTTAGAAATCAACCTGAAGTTCCGGCTATCCTTACTGGTTTTATTTTTGGTGCTTTCCTTGCATCTTCTGCCGCGCTTCTTGCCAATATTTATTTTAAAATTAGCATGCACGCTCTCGGATTGGGATCTTTATGCGGACTAATGCTCATTATCATTTTTTCCGGGTTTACTTATGCAGTTTTTCTTACAGCCATGCTGGTTTTTATAATCACTGGCATCGTTTCCACTTCCCGGTTGATTGTGAGTGATCATAAACCATTTGACATTTATTCGGGCATTCTCATTTCCATATTGTGCCAGCTGATTGCTTTTAGCATAATGGGCTAGTAAACCAATAAAAAATAAACATTTTTATTCTACAGTAAGAGAGAATGTAACCATTCTTGAATTAATCTTGTCAATCACATTTGAATATTTCAAATTCGGATCACGGGCATGAATATTCATAAGCCCGCTACTAAGTTTTATTTCCGGTGATAAAACAAAATAGGGAAAATAAATATGAAATCCGAGTCCTAATTCGACGCTCAAATCTGACCGGTTTAATTTGATGAGATCTTCTGCTTTAGCCGCACCGGCGTTGCTGGCAAGATCATAATCTAATTTTGCACCAGCAAGTGTATAAACTTTAAAATTACCGATACGGTCGCTGCTGAAAGCGATGTTTACCGGAAAACTCAGAGTAATAGATTGAACCTTTTTAGTTACCGAAGAATCAGCTTCATATTTTTGAGAATACAAAAACGCTTTCTCGGAAAAAGTGAGATCCAAAGGATGAACACGGACATCGAAATGATCGCTCATCCGAACATTCACCAGCCACGCCAGGTTTATTCCCGGGTTGTTGATACTCTCCACATCCAGGATAGAATCATACCGGAGAAAACGTGGATGATGTGTAAAATTAAAATGCGATTCGTTGTAGCCAAGATTAATACCAAAGTGATACGGTTTATCATCATGGCCTTCCTGGTTTACTACGTTATCCTGTGCGATAGCTGTAGCTGAACAAAACGCGAACGACAATCCAATCAAAACTATTTTTCTGCGCAATAAATGGAGCATATTCCTAAAGTCAATGTTTTGTAAAAAGCATTTCGATAGTTTGATTGGTTTAAAATGTGAATGAATGATTCTTTCTCCGGAAATTGAAGAACAGAATCGTTTAAATATTGATAAGCTTCATTATTTTTTGCAATAATCTTTCCAATTTTTGGTGTAATCGTATTCATGTAGAAATTATAAACCTGTTTTATCACAGGAGCCGCAGGTTTTGTAAATTCCAAAATTACCAGTTTCCCACCCGGTTTCAAAACTCTTCTTATCTCTGTCAAACCTTTTTCAAGATTTTCAAAATTTCTTACTCCAAATGCGACGGTAACAGCATCGAACGTATTGTCATCAAACAAAATTGCTTCGCTATCGCCCCTCAAAAGCTGTATGTTCTTGTGTAATCCAGCCTTTTCTATTTTTTTTCTTCCGATTTCCAGCATGCCTTCACTGATATCAATGCCAGTAATTTTTTCGGGTTTTAATATTTTAAAAGAGGTTAAAGCAAAATCACCGGTTCCTGTCGCCACATCCAAGATATTTTTTGGCTTTGACGGAACCAATTGTTTAATTGCCTTTTTTCTCCATCCCACGTCGATTCCGGCACTTAAAAACCGGTTTAAAAAATCATAACGGAAAGCAATTTTATCAAACATATTTTCCACCTGCTTCTTCTTGCTTTCTTTTGAATCCTTAAACGGAACAACCGTATCGTGCGGATAAATATTCATTGGGCCAAAGATAGTTTTTTGAACGTATAAGATTTACACTTAACTATTCTTTCACTTTTATTTTTGAAATTGACATTAGAAGGGCTTCGGAACGCTGCTTACCACTTTAATGTATATTGCATTATGCAACTGAAAAAAGCGCAATATCTTGTCAGCAGCCCTTCTTATGAAAAATGTCCTGCACCAACTCAACCGGAATATGCATTTATTGGTCGAAGCAATGTGGGCAAATCATCTTTGATAAATATGCTTACAAATAACGACAAGCTTGCCAAAACTTCCAACTCTCCCGGCAAAACACAAATGATCAATCATTTTGAAATAAAAAGTATCGCAAAAGCCGGAGATACAGAAGAAACCAAATGGTTCCTGGTTGATCTTCCAGGATATGGTTTTGCTAAAATTTCGCAAAGCAGCAGGCGCAGATGGGAACAAATGATTGAAAATTATTTGAGAAAAAGAGAGAACCTGGTAAACGTGTTTGTATTGCTGGACTCAAGACATACACCACAAAAACTTGATCTCGATTTTATTAAGAACCTGGAACGGTGGCGGGTTCCCTACACACTAGTTTTTACAAAGGCTGATAAAGAAAAACAGGCCATTGTAAGTAAAAATGTGAAAAGTTTTTTAGAACGACTTAGACAAACCCAACAATTTTTGCCTCAACATTTTGTTACCAGTTCAGCAAAAAAAATGGGAAGAGATAAAATTTTAAAACTGATCGAAGAAAAAAACCTGGATTTTTGAGGCAAGAAAAATAGTGATTAGCATACAAACAAATAAAGCTGTTTTTCATTTTTTTGCCTAATAAAAAAAGGTCGCATTTGAGCAACCTTTTTTAATATTAGTTCAAAATTGATTTAATTAGAATTCCGTGGTTGTCTTTGTGGACGAAGAGAAACCTCCACTTCGTTCTTCCATTTGCTATATTGATCAGCCGTGAAAATTTCTTTCAACTTTGCATCCCTTTCATCCCGCAACTTTTGCATTTGGCCCTGATCTGGTCTTTCGCCTGCAGATCTTGCATCCTGGAACATTTTCATCTGAGAAGTGTAAAAATCAGTAAAAACACTGTCGGTACTTGCCTGTTGTGTTGCATCAAGATTTAAAGCAGGTGTAATTTTATCCATAGTCATTTTTACTCTTTCAGGAACCGTACGACGTTGCATTCCCTGGGCATAAATGCCGGTTGTTGCCATTAATATAAAGGCAACCAACATGGTGATCTTTGTTTTCATGAATTTTGTTTTTGTTTTTTATTTTTTTTAAAATCTTTTATCACAATTACTTTTTGTGTGCTTGACCCGGTCTGCCGATCATGCGTACCACTACCTTCTTCATTAAGGAATCAAATTTTTGTTTTTGTTCTCCAGTACACATTGCCCGCAGATTTTTAAAATACCCAAACATTTGCAGGTCGAGACGCTTTTGCTTTTGAGCGATAGAATCAGCGCCAGCATCGACCAGAGAATCGGAAACCTGTCCGGAATTGATAAGTGTATAAAAATCTTTCTTTGCTTCTCTCAATTCATCAAACATTGGATGCACTTTCTTCATTTGTTCTTCTCTTAAAACTTTATATTGGTTCAATTGATCTTTAGAAAAACCAACATCATTTTGCAGACTCTTATACATGCCGTTTGATTCATGATTTCTTTCTCTTCTTTCTGCAGGCTTGCTTTGCACCACAAAAAAGATCAGCATGGCAATATTGGTGATCAAAAGAAAAATAATGATCGTTATAAGCGATTTTGTCTTTGTGTCATTGTTCATTATGGCGCTGAATTTACAAATTCATACAAAGGAGCAGTAACAGAATTATATTCATCTGCAGTTGCTAATTCATTGTTTTGCTGGTCGGTCGAACTTTTCAGATTAGCTGAAGAAAGAATAACGGCTGTATTTATCACAAGAATCAGAAAAATGCAGGCGATAGCAATAACGGGTTTTGACAAAAAAGAGGAAAGCGTTTCCCAACGGCTTTTCTGTTTTTCCAGACGAGCTTCAAGACGTGCAAAGAAATAAGGACGCGGCGATGCTTTTCCAATGCCATTAATGCTTTGCATCGCTTTGACAATTTTCCTGTTTAAATTTTCATTCATTGCTCCTTTTTTAATTACTACTGAAATCTACTTTCTTTTTATTTAAAACTGCCTCAAATTTTAGACGCTTTATTATAAATAAACCTGCTGTCGATATAGATATTTATCCCATTTATGAATCCAATAACAAATAATATTCCTTTAGATGAGCCTGCAGATTTTTCTTTGCTCTTTGCAAAAGAGAATCTACTGCCGATTCGCTTGAATTCATAATTTCACTAATTTCACGATAACTTAAATTTTCAATTCTGTTCAATACAAAAGCGGTCTTCTGATTTACCGGTAATTTATCAATTGCCTTAAAAAGAACTGCTGCATTTTCTTTATTTTCTGCTTTTACTCCTGGGTGAAAAAAATCCGGAGGATCGATTAGCAGAATATCATTTTTACCGTACAAACTTTGGATAAAGGCAAAGCGCTTTTTTCTTTTTTTTTTCCTCAGCTGATCGAGACATTTTGAAATCGTGATCCTGTAAATCCATGTCGAAATTTTTGATTCTTCCTTGAATGAAGCAACCGATTCGAACACCTGCAGAAAGACTTCCTGAGCTGCATCCTCCGCATCTTCTGCATTTTGTAAAAAACCGATAGCAGTATTAAAAACCATATCCTGCCATGTTTCTACAATCTCCTTAAATGCTTCCCTGTCTTTATTTTTAAGAAGGGCAATCAGTTCACTTTCATTCAAAGCAAAAATATTTAGATGCTAAAGCTGCGGACCACCGCGGCCATGTGGAGGGCCAAAACCTCCAAACTTCCGAAAGTCCATTTGCCGTTCGTCGTTATTTACAGGCTTGCCTTTTCCAAAGGTCTTCAATTTGTAAGTAAATGTCAGCATAAAATATTGTTGCAATACCTGGTTTATCTGATCCTGAACATAAGATTCAGTCACATTTCTTGTAATGCTTTTATTTTGTTTTAAAAGATCAAACACCGATAATTTCAGTTCGCCATCCTGGTTCTTTAAAAACTTCTGACCGATCGCGATATTCCATAACCAATAATTCTGATTAAAACCGTCGGTTAATCCTTTGTAAGATTCGTTGGAGAGATCATTTTTAAAAAACAAACCCTTCTTCGTCAGAAAGTTCGCATTTATTCCTGCTGATTGGGTAAAATAATTATTATTTAAAGCAGGCTGAATTGTATTTTTTACATTGTTGATATTAGCTGAATAAGAAAGATTAAAATCAATATACTCACTGATATTACTTGAAAGAACCGCACCAAGGTTATAGTTGTAAGCGTTGGAAATGTTTTCAACGTTGTTAAGCATTCCAGGCTGCCTTGCATAACTGAAACCTGCGTTCATATTAAGATTCAGTTTGGCAAACTTAATTGGCGTTCCAAAGGTGAAGAACGAACGCGCGTTCACATAACCGTTCATGTTTACCGGTTTGGAAATATACGAACCGCGATGAAGTGTGACAGTAGAAGTAAGAACTGAATCTTCGTTTGGTGAGTATGAAGCATTGGTCACATAATCATTAATCGTCTGAAAAAAAAGATTTGCAAAAAAGCTTTGACCCTTTCCGCTATTTGTATATGTATACCGCGTAATCAAATTATTGGTATACTGCTGTTGTAAATCCGGATTACCTGTGGTTATAAACAACGGGTTTGAATTATTAATTACATTCTGGAGTTGCGTTACTGTCGGGGGACTAACTGATCCGCGGTAGATAATACGTAAAGTGCTCCTGGACGAAAGTTTAAATCTGGAAAATACATTCGCTAAAAAATTGCTGTAGGTATTGTCTATTTGCGAAACCTGCGGAAACACCTGGTGGCTGTTTAATTCACTGTATTGATAGGAAACTCCTGCAGCAATCATATTGTTCCTGTCTCCGTGACGGACCGTAATTCCGGCGTTTTGGGTGTTATAGGTATTATTAAACTTATTACTAAGACTGTCGTTGAAAACCGTATATTTCCGCGCGCTGTTATCATAATCAAAAGTTTCCTGGTCGGCCTTACTGGTTTGAAAAGAAGGACTGTAATTGATTTGCATCTGTGTTTTTGGAGCGATTGGTTCCGTATATTCCAAACTAAACCGATATTGATTCGTAAGACTTTTTTGATCAGTAAGTTGCTTTATTGTATCCTCAGTTGGCACAGGTTTATAATATGAATTAAATGCATCTAAATAATTTTCGCCATTTCTGTTATTCGAAGACTGAAAAATACCGAGCGAAATACTTCTTCCTGTTTTTGCAAAAGCATGGCGAATCAACAGCATATTACTTAAACTGTTTCCATTGGTATTGCTGCTTAAATCGTTTGCGGTCTTACTTAAAACATTCTGTTTCGCCTCATCAAAGTAATTAATCCCATTAACAGAATTGACAGAATTATTTTGCTGAAAATTAAGATTAGATGTTGCAATAATTGTATTGCTTGAATCAATCCTGTATGTAAGCCTGAAGTTTACACGATTATTATAATTTTTAGTATCAGAAAGCGTGTTCTCGTCATAATATTGCGAAGAATCTTTTGTGATAAAATTCTGCTGACTTATCATTTGATTATTAGTGGTATTGCTGTTATTGAAAAAATAACTTCCCGTAACATCAATTTTCTTTCCCCAGGCATCGCTGTAATTAATTCCGAATGCATTTGTTTTTGCGATACCGCTTTGAGGACCGACCATAAAATTAGAACCGCCTCCGCGGAAATTTCCTCCTCCTCCGCCTCCTCGTCTTCCTCCGCCACCTCGGCCACTTCCGCCACTGGTAGCTCCAATTAAATCCTGTGATGAAAAGTTTTGTTGGTTTACATTATTAAACAATCCAAGCAAAGAAATTCTTCTTGCATTATTAAAAAAGCTTACGTTTCCGCCACCACTATACCGGTCATCCGTTCCATAACCTGCATAAATCCGCCCAAAGTTTCCGTTACGCATGTCTTTTTTTGTAACGATGTTTATTGATTTTTGGGTATTGCCATCGTCAAAACCCGTGAGTTGCGCCTGATCGCTCAGTTTATCAAATACCTGGATCTTGTCAACAACTTCAGCGGGTAGATTCCTCAAAGTTGCAGTGGCATCATCGCCAAAAAAGTCACGCCCGTCAACGGTAACTTTTTTTACAGTTTCGCCCTGGGCTGTTACCGTTCCGGTTTTATCAACAGTTACTCCTGGCATTTTTTTAATAAGATCTTCGCTTGTTGCATCCGGGTTTACTTTAAATTGACTGGCAGAATAATCAAGTGTATCCCCATTCTGTTTTACCGGCGGAGGCGCTCCGTTGATAAAAACGGTAGAGAGCGTTTGTTCAGTTTTTGAAATATTTATCTTCAAATTAATATTTTGATCAATCACCGTTACAGGCTTGGTTTGGCGGGTATAACCGACAGAAGTAACCGATAAATTATAAGCCCCGTTTGAAACTTCATCAAAATTAAAATGACCTGACGCATCGCTTACCGTTAACATTGGCGCTTCTGATGAATCTGCAACTTGTAATTTAACGGTTGCATTAGAAACAGGCATATTCGTTGCCGCATCCTGAACGGTTCCGGAAATCGATTGTGCGCTCAAATTGAATGAAAGAATGCTTGCAAAAATGAAGGTTGATAAATATCTGAACATAACCATGATTAAGTAAATATTGGACGACGATGCATTTAAAAACCTGCGTACCGTTCATCACATTTTTAATGCAACCACTTTTATTTTTTGTTAACGGAAACTAAAAATCATTTCAATTATCTTGCACTCCCAAAATCAAAAAAATATTTATGGAGTATAATAAATTAGTTTCTGTAACAGGATTACCAGGTTTGTTTGAATTAATATCATCAAAATCTGACGGCGCAGTTGTTCGTTCTTTGGAAGATAATGCCACAAAATTTGTAAGTAGCCGCCAGCACAATTTCTCGCACCTGGAAAGCATAGAAGTTTATACCGCAAAAGATAACACCACACTTGCTGAAGTGTTCCTCGCTATGAAAGAAAGTAAGGAACCTGTCCCTGAAGTAACCGCAGACGGAAAAGTGTTGAAAGCGTATTTTGAAAAAGTTTATCCTGATCTTGATTTTGACCGTGTGTATGGTAGCGATATGAAAAAGATGGTAAAATGGTTCCAAATCATTAATAAGAACAATATTGAAATCAAAGCAAATTCGGAGGAAGAAAAAGAAGCGGCTTCTGAAGTTAAAAATTCCAAGCCTGCACATACCGAAAATGCCAATGTAAAAAACGCCAAACCTCAAAAGGCAAGTCCAAGGAAAATTGAAAGCAGGGGTGTTAAGTAACGGCAAATGATAAAATAAGAATCGTTCTTGTTTGTCGATTTACAGTATTTGATAAAATTTAAATTTCCGGGGTTATGACAGCAGATATCAAAAAATTAGAAAGGCATTATTTACCGCAAGATCTTACAATTTCTTCATGGGAAGTAATTGAGCCATACTTTAAAGAATTGTTGAAAAGAGAAATCAATTCAAAAGAAGAAATGGAGCAATGGTTGAAAGATATGAGCGAACTGGAAGCTGCTGTAAATGAAGACGTGTGCTGGCGCCAGATAAAAATGACATGCGATACAGGAAATAAAGAACTGGAAGAATCCTTCAATTATTTTGTGCTTGAAATACAACCGCACATTCAGCCTTATGCTTTTGAATTGAATAAAAAACTCGTGAATTCACCTTTCACTAATGAACTTGACCAGGAAAAATATTTCACTTACCTGCGTTCGATTCGGAAAAGCATAGAACTTTTCAGGGAAGAAAATATTCCTATCGAATCAGAGATTGCAGTATTGCAGCAAAAATATGGAATGATAACCGGCCAGATGTCGGTTGAGGTTAACGGAAAGGCGTACACGCTTCAACAAGCTTCAAAATTTTTTGAAAGTCACGATCGGAAACTTCGCGAAGAAGTTTACAGAAAAATTGCCGAAAGAAGATTACAGGATAAAGACAAACTCAATGATCTCTTTTCGCAATTGGTAACTAAAAGAAACCAGGAAGCATTGAACGCCGGTTTTGAAAATTACCGAGATTTTAAATTCAAACAATTAGGCAGGTTCGACTATACCAAAGAAGATACTTTTCGTTTTCATGAATCAGTAAAACTTCATGTGTTGCCCTTGATAAATAAAATTTATGCCCACAAAAAAGAAAAACTAAAGGTTGATCGTCTTCGCCCATGGGATTTGGAAGCAGAGCCTGAAGGAACGGAACCATTAACCCCGTTCCAGACAGGAAAAGAATTATTGGATAAAACAATCGAATGTTTTACCCGGCTTCGTCCGTTCTTTGGTGATTGCCTCCGTAAGATGAATCAGATGAAACATCTCGATCTTGAAAGCCGCAGCGGCAAAGCGCCCGGTGGTTACAATATGCCTTTGGCAGAAAGCGGTGCGCCGTTTATTTTTATGAATGCGGCTAAATCCATGCATGATGTTACTACAATGGTTCATGAAGGTGGTCATGCCATTCAGTCCTTCCTGACTCATTCTCTCGAATTGAGTTCCTTTAAAGATTACCCGATGGAAATTGCTGAAGTTGCCAGCATGTCAATGGAACTTTTCTCAATGGATCATTGGTACGTATTCTTCGATAATAAGCAGGATCTTAAAAGAGCGAAAGAACATCAACTGGAACGTGTGATTACCATTTTCCCTTGGATAGCTGTGATCGATAAATTTCAACATTGGATATATGAAAATCCGAATCACACTTTAGAAGAAAGATCAGAAAAGTGGATGGAAATTTTCAAAGAATTTGGTGATGATGTAGTTGATTATTCGGGACTCGAAAACTATATGGAAAACGGATGGCAAAAGCAATTGCATTTGTACGAAGTTCCGTTTTATTATATTGAATATGGGATTGCGCAATTAGGGGCAATTGGCCTGTGGAAGCAATATAAAAGTGATCCGGAAAAAGCATTGGATAACTATGTGAATGCTCTGAGTCTCGGTGGAACTAAAACTTTACCTGAGTTATACCAGGCGGCAGGCTTGAAGTTCGATTTTTCTCCTGAGAATATAAAAAGCCTGATGGAATTCGTAAATGATGAATTGGAAAAAGTAAAAGAATAATAAACAGGTTTTAAAAAGGATTTTTGTTTTGAGTTTTAAAAGAGCAAAAAGAGTAACAGATTTATACTTTAAAATCCGTTGAAAAAAAAATCCCTTCCAATTCATTTCGTGATTTTACATTAATTTCACGGCTCTATTCTCAAATAAAAATTGTATTAATACTATGGCGGAAGCGATAAGAATGCCACGAATGAGTGATACCATGACAGAAGGTGTGATAGTGGAATGGCACAAGAAAGTGGGTGATAATATTAAACCAGGTGATCTTTTAGCCGACGTGGAAACAGACAAGGCCACGATGGAACTTGAAAGTTATAACGAAGGAACTCTTTTATATATAGGTGTCGAAAAAGGCCAGGCAGTTCCGGTTGAAGGGATCATTGCCATTGTCGGAAAAAAAGGTGAGGACTATAAACCGTTATTGGAAGAAGAGAAAAAAAAGGAGCCTGCAAAAAATAAACAACAGGAAAATGCAGAAGTTCTTCCCAGGAAAGAAGAGAATGAGGAAAAGGCAATTGCTGAAAAACAGGAAAAACAATCTGATAATAAACCAGCCGATGTTACTCAGAATGTAGAATTACCAAAAGGTGCTAAGGTGATCCGTATGCCACTGATGAGTGATACAATGACAGAAGGAAAAATAATTCAGTGGAATAAAAAAGTAGGCGATAAAGTAAAATCTGATGATTCTCTGGCAGAAGTAGAAACCGATAAAGCCACGATGGACGTTGTTGGTTATGAAGAAGGAACACTTTTATACATAGGTGTAGAAGCAGGAAACTCTGCCAAAGTAAATGATATTATCGCAATAGTGGGAAAAGAAGGAACGGATGTAAAAGCCTTCGTAGAAGCACAAAAACATACGCCGCAAGAAGGTGAAGCAAAAGCGGAAAAACCAGAGACAAAATCAACAGCACAATCTGCCCCGGCTCCTGCTCCGCACCAAAATGCTACTGCTCAACCTTCTTCTGTTTCTGTTGAAGGAGGAAGAGTAAAAGCTTCACCGCTTGCAAAAAAGCTGGCAGAAGAAAAAGGGATTGATATTTCCCAGGTGCAGGGAAGCGGCGACGGAGGAAGAATTGTTAAAAGAGATGTCGATACTTATGTTCCCGCTGCGGCTCCTAAACAGGAGACTAAAAAGGCTGCTGCAGAGGCCAAACCTCTTCAACCCTTTACTCAAATCGGGCAGGAAAGTTATGAGGATATTCCAAACTCGCAAATGCGTAAAACCATCGCACGCCGCCTCGGTGAAAGCAAATTCCAGGCGCCTCATTTTTACCTGACCATGGAAATTAATATGGACAACGCGATTACTTCCCGCAAATCCATAAATGAATTGAGCCCGGTAAAAGTTTCATTCAATGATCTCGTAATAAAATCCTGCGCTATGGCATTGCGCCAGCATCCGGCAGTGAACAGCAGTTGGAGAGGCGATTTCATCAGGCAAAACAAACACATTCACATTGGTTCGGCGGTAGCAGTTCCTGATGGATTGATCGTACCTGTGATTCGGTTTGCCGATCAAAAATCTCTTTCTCAAATCGCTGCAGATGCAAGCCAGTTGTACGAAAAAGTTAGAACCAAAAAAATTCAGCCTGAAGAATTTACCGGAAATACATTTACTGTTTCAAATTTGGGAATGATGGATATTGATGAATTCACTGCCATTATCAACCCGCCGGATAGCGCGATACTTGCTGTAGGGGCAATCAAAGAAAAAGTGGTGAAAAAAGGTGACAGCTTTGCGGTTACGAATGTGATGAAAGTCACAATGAGTTGTGATCACAGGAGCATTGACGGCGCCGTTGGTGCTGCTTTCCTTCAAAGCGTGAAGAAGTTTTTGGAAAACCCGGTTACGATGTTAGTTTAATTTAAAATCAAATCACTAGAATTTATTGGTTTACTGGAAACAGTGAACCTTTTTTGTATACACTACTTAAAAAATAGTTTTAAATTTAAAAGTGAATTTAAAACTACAATCCACTTTACAACTTCTGCGTTTCCATTTTTCTTTCTTTTTGATGCCGGTTTATTGGTTTGCTTTAAGCCAGCTAAACAATGTCAATGGGAAAAATGCGACTTTAATTTTTATCATCCTTCATGTGCTGTTATATCCAGCCAGCAACGGCTACAACAGTTATATGGACCGTGATACCTCACCGGTTGGTGGATTGAAAAATCCGATGCAACCGACCGAACTCTTATTTTATGTAACTCTTTTTATCGACACATTGGCTGTTATTCTAAGCTTCACCATTTCTCCAGTTTTTGTAATAGGAATTTTTTTCTACATTTTAGCTTCGAGAGCGTACAGTTACAGAAAAATACGGCTCAAGAAATTTCCTGTAACTGGCTACCTTACTGTGATTATTTTCCAGGGTGCAATTACTTTTTTTCTAGTCTATAATGGAAGCAGTGGCAACCATAATTTACAAATTCCCGTTTTGCCAATGATTGCTTCAAGTTTGCTCATCGGCGGTTTTTACCCGCTGACGCAAATTTATCAACACCGTGAAGACTATGAGGATGGAGTAATAACGATCAGCTATGTGTTAGGATATAAAGGGACTTTCGTTTTTACTGGCATTGTATATGCTTTGGCTTTCGTTACGTTGGGTTGGTATTTTTATTCTGTATCAGCGTTTTTCGAGTTTATTATTCTTCAGGTCTTTATGCTTCCTGTCATCGTATATTTTTTTTACTGGTTTACAAAAGTTTTGAAAAACAACGGTGAAGCAAACTTTAAAAATACCATGCGGATGAATATACTCGCGTCAGTTTTTACCAACCTCGGGTTTATCACGCTATTAATTTTAAAAACATTTGAGTAAAATCGTTTCCATAGCAACCGCGCTACCTTCTAATAAGCATGAGCAAAAAAATATTTTGCGGTTTATGCAGAATGTGTATGCGATGAATGAAGTTGAAAAAAGGAAACTGAAATTTTTATATCACCAGAGCGCTATTCAATCGCGTTATTCGGTTTTACCCGATTATAGCTTAAATGCCGGTGAATGGCAGTTTTATCCTCCATCAGAAAACCTGGAGCCTTTTCCTGATCTTGAACAGAGAATGCATTGGTATAACAAAACTGCTCCCAGATTGTCTGTGACTGCAATAGAAAAATGTCTGGATCAAAAAATAAATACAAAAGACATCACTCATTTAATCACTGTCAGCTGTACTGGCATGAGCGCTCCTGGACTGGACTTGCAGATAATGGAACTAATGCATTTGCCAAAAAATATCTTCCGCACTTCGGTTAATTTTATGGGTTGCTATGCAGCAGTTCATGCACTGAAATTGGCTGATGCATTCTGCAAAAATGATATAGATGCTAAAGTAGTTATTGTATGCACCGAACTGTGTACCCTTCATTTTCAAAAGGTAAATACGGTTGATAATATTGCGTCATCACTTTTATTTGGAGATGGTTCTGCAGCTCTTTTAGTGACAAATGATGTCTCAGATTACGAAGGATTAAAGATAAAAAGTTTTTACAGTGAAGTTGGTTTTAACGGCAAAGAACACATGAGCTGGCAACTTTCTTCTTCGGGATTTTTAATGCAACTATCAGGCTACGTACCCCAATTAATTGAACAGGATTTTAATCGTCTTTTGCAAAATGCATTGCTAAATGCCCGAATGGATCAAAATGAAATTACTCATTATTCTATTCATCCTGGTGGCAAACGAATTTTGTCAGCAATAGAAAAAAGTACTTCGATTTCAAATGAAAATTTGAAATTTTCTTACAAGGTTTTAAATGACTATGGCAACATGTCTTCGCCAACGATTTTATTTGTGTTGAAAGAAATCATGAATTCTTTGCAAACCGAAAAAAAAAGAAAATCAAATATTTTCGGAGCTGCTTTTGGTCCCGGACTTACAATGGAAACTTTCATTTTAGCAAATGATTGATTATAAAAAACGTTCGATACAAAAAGAAATTCTTGACCACGAAAATATTTCTTTCGCAGATATTGCTTTGAATTTGAAAGAGCTTAACTGGATCAATTCCCATCTCGGCGGACATTCAATTTCTATTCACGGATTTAAGGAACTATTGAAACATAGAAAATCGATATCTGTATGTGAAATTGGCTGTGGCGGCGGCGATAATTTAAATGTGCTCTACAACTATTGCAATAAAAACAATATTGATGCAACTTTTACAGGTATTGACATTAACAAAGAATGTATTGCCTTCGCAAACGAAAAATCATTGATCAGAAATCCAGAATTTATTATCAGTGATTATAAAAAAGTAATTTTTAAAATCAAACCGGATATCATTTTCTCATCGCTTTTTTGTCACCACTTTACAGAAAAAGAATTGGTTGAAATGATGAGCTGGATGAAAGAAAATTCAAAAACCGGATTTTTTATAAATGATTTACACCGTCATCCGATTCCTTACCATTTTATAAAAACCGCGAGCGCTTTATTTTCCAAATCTTATCTGGTAAAAAACGACGCGCCTCTTTCTGTATTAAGAGGATTTAAAAAGAAAGAATGGGAAAGAATTTTTAATCAAGTAGGCATTGAAAATTTTTCAATAAGATGGAAATGGGCTTTCAGATATTTAATCCTTGTTTTTAACTCTTAAATTTTGTCCGAAGAAACAAAACATAAAATAAAAAAAGATGAAATTTGTTCATTTGCTGTCGCCGTAGTTGGTGGGGGATTATCAGGACTTTCACTTTCTATTCTGCTTTCGAAAGCGGGTTATAAAACGATTCTGTTTGAAAAAGAAAAATATCCCATTCATAAAGTTTGCGGTGAATACATCAGCCTGGAAAGCTGGAGCTTTATTGAACGGCTTGGATTAAATCTTTCTGATCTACATCTGCCAATGATAAAGAAACTTATCGTTTCTTCCCCCGCCGGAAATTCAATTCATGCAAAACTTGATCTTGGCGGCTTTGGCATCAGCCGTTTTTTTCTTGACAATAGATTGAAAGAAATAGCGGTTGAAAATGATGTAACTGTTTTTGAAGAAACAAAAGTGACAGAAGTGAAGTTTGATGGAAACGAATTCTATATAAAATCTTACAGAGGCGAAATTTTATCAAAGATGGTTGTTGCTGCTTTTGGAAAAAGAAGCAACCTTGATGTAAAATGGGATCGTGATTTTATAAAACAGAAACCAGGAAAATTAAATAACTATATCGGCGTAAAATATCATGTGGCCGCTGATTTGCCAACAGATACAATTGCTTTACATAATTTCAAAAATGGATATTGCGGGATTTCAAAAGTCGAAAATAATGAGTATTGCCTTTGCTACCTGACAACAGCAAAAAATTTAAAAGACAACCACAATTCTATCAAAGCAATGGAAGAAAATGTTTTGTTTAAAAATCCATTTCTTAAAAAAATTTTTACTGAATCCAAGCTTTTATTCGACGAACCGGTTACTATTTCTCAGATAAGCTTTGACAAAAAAAAACCGGTCGAAAATCAGGTGATGATGCTGGGAGATGCGGCGGGAATGATAACACCTCTCTGCGGGAATGGAATGAGCATCGCTTTTCATTCGTCAAAGATTGCTTTCGAAAATATCGATTCATTTTTAAAAGGTAAAATAAGCGCTAAAGAAATGGAAACTAATTACGCAGATGAATGGCAAAAACAATTCGGCAAACGATTAAGAAACGGCAGGATCATTCAACAATTTTTCGGGAAAGAAAGTGTTACCAATTTATTTATCAGCGCAATTAAACCATTTCCCTTCATCATTGACCGTCTTATAAAATCAACCCACGGTAAAGAGTTTTAGCAAATTTGCAATATGCCAATCGGAGATATATGGCTTTATTATTGTTCCTAGAAAAGTGTTTGGTTCGTTGCCTGGAGTACGTTCAACATTTTTAAATGAAACTGTATGAAAAACAAAAAGACATTGGTTTTAGGTGCCACAACAAATCCTGCACGCTATAGTTACTTAGCGATAAATAAATTACGTGAGGGAGGGCATGAAGTGATAGCAGTTGGACGACGTACAGGAAAAGTAAGTGATGTTGAAGTTGTTGCAGAAGAAAAACCAATTGAAGATCTTGATACAATTACGCTCTATTTGAATGCCAACAATCAAAAGCCTTACTACAATTATATTCTTGAGCAAAAACCAAAACGCATCATTTTCAATCCCGGAGCAGAAAATGATGAGCTTGAGCAACTCGCAAAAAAGAACAACATTACCACGCAACATGCGTGTACGCTGGTGTTACTAAGCACCGGCCAGTATTAATACTTTTTGCAGCGTACTTTCACGCAACTTTCAGCAGAGGAGACACTTTTTCATAATACAGTGAAATATTTTAAATGGATTGTCGTTTTATAGGCATCCAAGATTTAAAACGAAAATCCTCATCTATGAAAATCACGTACAAAATAGCAGCTATATGTATGATCATGATGTTTTCATATAAAAGCCACGCACAGGTTCTCACTTCGAACAGGCAAAATCATTTTGATAAATATTCGACAGATCTTCCTACTACTCAAACAGAATTAAGCAAAGCATTTACTGTACCTGAAGGTGGAAAACTAAAACTAAGCTTTGGTGACTTTACATTTAACGGAATCGTTGCTTCTTCTACCAAACGCTACGATAATTTATACACGGTGATAGTAAAATCGCCCGGATTAAATAATACTTTACTAGCCATTTCAAAAAGGATCAATGATGATAAAACCATTACTTATGTTGGCAGGATCATCAACGATAACTATGCAGATGGTTACGAATTAAAAAGAGAAAATAACGGCTCATACGCTATGCATAAAATAAAAACTGATGCCCTGGTAGAGGATTATTAATCTACCAACCCCGTTTCCCTAAAAACGGTAATTATCCAAAATCCACATACCATGAAAAAGATTCTATCTGTCATTTTAACGCTGATGCTTTTGGTTTCATTCAAAACTTATTCATTGCCTAAACTTAGCAGCTTTCCTTCTGCAAAAGCTACCATTTATCTTGATTTCGATGGACAAACTGTAAGTGGAACGTCCTGGAACGGAGGTGGTACATTCTATTGCATGCCTGCCGGTTTAACTGATAACCAGATCACTGAAATTTTTAATCGGGTTTCCGAAGATTACCGGCCTTTTAATATTGATATCACAACTGACTCAACCGTATTTTTAGCAGCACCGTTAACTCAAAGAATGAGGATAATTGTAACACCAACCAGCGGCTGGTATCAGAATGTGGGTGGCGTTTCTTATACCGGATCTTTTATTTGGGGCGATGACACTCCCGGATTTGTTTTTCCTGACAGGCTAAATTACAGTACAAAATTGATTGCAGAATGTTGCACACACGAAAGCGGCCATACAGTGGGACTTTCGCACCAGGCAAAATACAGCGGAACCTGCACTTTGATCTCGACTTATAATGAAGGAGATGGAATTGGAGAAACTAGTTGGGCGCCGGTAATGGGAAACAGTTATTACAGAAATCTATCAGGTTGGAACAACGGACCTACACCCAGTGGATGTACCGCAGACCAGGATAATCTTTCCATCATTACAACAAGAAACGGTTTTACCTACCGCAAAGACGATTATAGTGATGATCCCGGAAAGAATCCGGCGACGCTGAGTATTACAAACACACAGTTTTCTGCTGATGGTATTATAACAACAAATACCGATAAAGATGCATTCAAAATAAGTCTGCCGCAAAATGGAGAACTACATGTAGACGCGAACCCATTTTCAGTTGCCGCAAATAATGAAGGTGCCGACCTGGATATACAGGTAACGTTGCTGAACAGTGATATGAATATAGTACAGGTTTACAATCCAGCAGATAAGTTGAACGCAACCATTGATACCACATTGATGGCCGGAGATTATTACCTCCTGGTAAACGGATCGGGCAATGCAAACACAAGTAATTATGGAAGCCTTGGATCATATACTATTAGCGGAACTTTTTCAATTCTACGAACAACACCTATTGAGCAGGTACTTCTTTCGGGGGAAAGTGATAAAGGAAAACACAACCTGAGCTGGAACATTATTTCTGATGAGCCGATCAAAAGCTTATCCATTGAAAGCTCTTTTGATGGTTCAATTTTTACTGCACTTACTAAACTTTCTGTAACTGACAAAAGCTTCAGTTATGTACCGCTTTTAAGCGAAAATATTTTCTACAGGTTAAAAGTTATTTCTGTAACGGGACAGATAAGTTATTCAAACGTTATTCCTTTAAAGCCTTTAGAAGAAAGAAGTAAATCTTTTACGATAACAACCATTGTTAATTCACACATTACAATAGACGGTTCTCAAAATTACAAATACCAACTAGCCGACATAAGTGGAAGAGTGGTAAAGACCGGAAGCGCCAATGCCGGAATCACGAATATCAATATCAATAATTCTCCCGACGGAATTTATATAATGCAAATCATTTGTAACAACCAAAGAACAACGCAAAGAATTGTAAAACTGTAAGGTAGATTCATGTGTAAGTTAGGGGGCAGCGTTAGGGGCTGTCCCCTTTTGTTTTTATAGAATTAAATCTTCATCATTTCTTTGTTTACCGAAGCACAGTATTATCTGATCGTTAATTTTTTCAAGCCATTAAAAATTTAATTCTCATTTCCAAAATATCGGTAATTTTAAAAAACCTTATTTTATGTTATGGAGAAAATTTAATGGAGAGCCAATCGAACTGCCCATCAAAACTGCCGTAGAAAAAGCAATCCAAAAGGAAACTGAAGCCGGCAACAAATTAAAAGTTTGCATCGGAACTGATAGCCAGGTAAAGGGGAAAGACACAGAATTTGCTACCGTTATCGTTTTTCTTCGTGAAGGACGGGGAGGATTTATGTTCATTCACAATGAAAAAAATTCACAAACATACAGTATCAAAGAAAGAATGCTTGTGGAAGTAGCAAAAAGTATTGAGATTGCTTATGAGCTCTGCGATTTATTTACATTATATGATGTAGATATGGAAGTTCATGCAGACATCAATACTAATCCGCACTTCAGAAGTAACGAAGCATTGCGCGAAGCGATGGGCTACATCCTGGGAATGGGTTTTGCCTTTAAAGCGAAGCCTGAAGCCTTTGCAAGCAGTTGTTGCGCTGATAAAATGGTGAACTAACACTTGCAATTAACATTTGGATTTTTTACTTTAGCTTTCATGGAAAAGCTATTTGTTATCCTATTCTTACTGGCTTCAATAAGTGCTGTTATTCTTTATAAAAAATTCCCCGGCAACACGAAAAAAGGTGTCCTGATGCGATTTTACTGGTTCATAATAGTCATGTCATTTTCATTCATCTTCCTGAGCGAAAATGCGACGATACGACAAAACATTATTTTAGGAATTTTTACTACCTTAGGGCTTGTTTATTTCCTTTATAAGTTTAAATCATTTGGGCAACGCACTAGTGATTAAAGTTAAGATTGCTTTATATGGAAAAATTATTTTTCATCCTATTTGTTCTTATTTCTGGGGGCTGACCACTTTTCTTTTCAAAATATATAAAGGAAATACAAAACAAGGGATTATCATTCGCATTTCATGGTTCGCTATATGCATCTCTGCATTCTTCTTATTCTTCAGTCATCATTTTACTATTGCACAAAATGTGGTAATGAGTTTTTTCGCTGCTGCAGGATTGGTTTATTTCTATTACAAGTTCAAAACATTTAGGCAGCGAGTTAATCATTAAAAATCAAACAGCCATCTCCATAGCTTAAAAACCTGAATTGATGGCTTAACGCGTAATCGTAAACTTCTTTCCATCTATAGCCAATCATGGCATCTACAAGTAACAATAAAGTTGATTTAGGCTGATGAAAATTAGTGATCATTCCCTTCGCAATTTTCCACATATATCCGGGCGTAATGATGATTTGTGTTTGGATAAAAAGCCGGTTTAAATTTTTTGAACCTAAATAAGTCAACAAAGCAGTTAATGATTCTTTTGCTGAAAGATGCGTTTTAAATAGTTCTTCTTCATACACTTCCCATTGATTTATTTTTAAATCTTCATATTCGATTTCAGGATTGAGAAATACTTTTAATCCCATCCAGTAAAGGCTTTCGAGCGTGCGGACCGATGTAGTTCCCACACAAAAAACAGGATCAGAAATATTCTCAATCAACTGTTTGATAAAATTTACGGAAACATCCATCCACTCTGCATGCATTTCATGGCCTTCCATATTTTCCGATTTCACCGGTTTGAAAGTTCCGGCTCCCACATGAAGCGTAACAAATCCTGTATGAATATTTTTCTCTTTGAAGGAAGAAAAAATTCTTTCTGTAAAATGCAAACCTGCAGTCGGCGCAGCAACTGAACCCTCATAATGCGAATAAATGCTTTGATATCTTTCAGCATCACTTTCTTCTGCTTTTCTTTTGATGTAAGGTGGTAAAGGCGTTTCTCCTGCATGATCAATAATTTCTGCAAAAGAATAATCACCCGGGTTCCAGGATAATTCAACAACATAAGCGTCACTTAAACGCTCCGCTAATCCGGCTTTTAATTCAACCGCTTTACCGTTTAACGTAAGATTTTTTTGAAGAAATTTTTCTTTCCATTTTCCCGCACCGCCAATCATGCATTTCCAGCGCGTTGATTTCTTTTGCTGGAGAACGACAGCATAATCATTTATTTTTTCATGTGGCTCAAGGCAAAAAATTTCTATAACCGCACCGGTAGTTTTTTGAAATAAAATGCGTGCTTTTATTACTTTGGTATCATTAAAGACAAGGAAAGAATTCTTGGGTAAATGATCAGCAATATTCCTGTAAATGTCCTCAGAAATATTTCCTTCTTTATAGATCAACAATTTGGACTGATCACGTTCGGGAAGAGGATAAACCGCAATTTTTTCTTCAGGAAGATCATAATCAAAATCGTTTATGGATAAGTTTTTCGGATGCATCCTGCAAAGAAAATAAAAAAAGCTGGGCTGCATTTTACAGTTGACCAAATTTTAATTCCTTTTTTTATTTTCCTGGATTACACCTTGTTGTTTTTTATTTCATCTACGACTCCCGGATCCAACAAAGTTGTGGTATCGCCCAGATTATCCATTTCGCCTTCTGCAATTTTACGAAGAATGCGTCGCATGATCTTTCCGCTTCTTGTTTTTGGAAGACCGTTTACAAATTGGATTTTATCAGGCTTAGCAATTGGCCCGATAATTCTTGAAACCGTTTCTAAAATATCCTGTTTGGAAAGTTCATCTTCAGCATGCTTTTTTTCTGTGATCACAAAAGCATAAACGCCCTGTCCTTTTATTTCATGCGGGAAGCCAACGACTGCGCTTTCTACCACGCTCGCATGCATATTGATGGCGTTCTCAATTTCTGCGGTTCCTATCCTGTGGCCGCTTACATTCAAAACATCATCTACACGTCCTGTAATTCTATAGTTGCCGTTTTCGTCTTTCAATGCGCCATCACCGGTAACATATAAATTTTCATAAGTGGCAAAATAATTTTTACGGCAGCGCTCATGATCGCCGTAGGTGGTTCTGATAATTCCCGGCCATGGAGCTTTGATACAGAGGTTTCCTTTCAGTAAACCGTTCTCATCTTTTTCGGTTACTTCCTCTCCCTGGTCATTTACCAACACAGGCCGGACGCCTGGTAAAGGCAAAGTAGCCCATCCGGGTTTAGCCGGCGTTACTCCCGCCAAATTAGAAATTAAAATCCCTGCTGTTTCGGTCTGCCACCATGTATCTACAATAGGACTTTTCTTTTTACCTACATGTTCGTCATACCAATGCCATGCTTCCTCATTGATCGGTTCGCCGACGGTTCCCAAAACTCTCAATGAAGACAAATCTTTTCCCTTTAAAGGTTCTAAACCATAACTCATTAAACTCCTAATGGCGGTGGGTGCAGTGTATAAAATATTTACATTGTATTTATCAACAATATCCCAAAACCTTCCCGCGTCGGGCCAGGTCGGAATTCCTTCAAACATTACGCTAGTAGCCCCTGCTGCCAAAGGTCCGTAAACAATATAGCTATGGCCTGTGATCCAACCAATATCCGCCGTACAAAAATGAACCTGCTGAGGTTTATATTGAAATACATTTACAAAAGTATAAGTAGTCCAGATCATATAGCCCGCACAAGTGTGGACAACACCTTTAGGTTTTCCTGTAGATCCTGATGTGTACAAAATAAATAAGGGATCTTCCGCATCCATTTCTGTAGCGGGCATGGTAACCACATTGTTTTTTTCTATTTGTGATAGCGCATAATCCATTTCGTCTTCCCACCACAAATCCCGTCCTTTGATCATGGAAACAGGGCGCCGTGTGCGTGTGTAAACGATCACTCTTTTGACGCTTTTGTTACCGATCAGCGCATCGTCTATAATGCTTTTTAAAGGAATGTCTTTGCCACCACGGTAAGCGCCATCGCAGGTAATTATAAATTCAGCATTGGAATCTTCCAAACGGTCTGCAATACTTTGCGCAGAAAATCCTCCAAAAATCACATTGTGAATTGCTCCGATCCTTGCGCAGCCAAGAACCGCGTAAGCGAGTTCAGGAACCATACCCATGTAAATACAAACCCGGTCGCCTTTTTTAACACCATTATTAAGCAACATCTGTGCAACCTGGCAAACTCTCTTGTGCAATCTTGTATAAGTAACGATTCTTGTCCTTTCTTCAGGATTATTTGGCTCCCAGATAATGGCAGGCTTTTCGCCCATTGTTTCAAGATGGCGATCGATACAATTCTCTGTGATATTTAGTTTAGCACCTTTAAACCATTCAATTTTAGGTTCTTTAAAATTCCATTCCAATACCTTATCCCACTTTTTTCTCCAATAAAAATTGTCGGCAACTTCGGCCCAAAAATTATCAGGACTATCAACACTTTTCTTATAAGCTTCGTGATATTCTTCCAATGTTTTTATCTGATAAGGATACTCCATGATTGAAATGTTTTACGGTTAATACGTTTAAAAATTGGTTTATAAAGTTAATACGTTAATCAAAAATGCACAGAAAATAAAAATTTGAATTAATTGTTTCTTTACTTGTGAACATTTAATTCGGTTATTGGCGGTTGATTTTCCATTGCTTCTCTTTTCACCACCTCAGGAATAGCAGGAACCATTGCTTTATAAATCGCGTCTTCGATGGCGCCTCTTATATTTAGTTTATATAAGTTGGTACTCCTGGTTGGATTCACGCGATTACTTAAAAATACGTAAACTAAATCATATTTTGGATCGACCCAAATGCAACTCCCGGTATATCCTGTATGACCAAAGGTGAGTGGTGAAGCAAACCTCGATGGATATGGATGAGGATCTTTCGTAGTATAATTGTCTTTTTCAGGTTTGTCAAAAGCTATACCACGCCTGCTAATATTTGAATTGTAAGCAGTAAATAATTTGAGAGTTGAAGACTTAATGTATTGCTTTCCTTTGAAGGAACCCCCATCCAGAAACATTTGAAGAATGGCACCGATATCTTCTGCGTTACTGAATAAACCGGCGTGTCCTGCATCTCCCCCAAACATTGCACTTCCCTCATCATGGACGTCGGCATGCAAATGCTGAAACCGGAAATATTGATCCATTTCTGTTGGGGCAACAAGGTTTGTATCAAACCGGTTTCTTGGGTTAAAACCAATCGAATGAAGACCCATCGGTTTGTAAAAATATTTGTCTGCGTATTTGTCAATCCTCAGACCTGAAATAGCACGTACGACATCAGCCATCAGAATAAAATCATTATCACTGTAGGCATATTTTTCCTCAGGTAGAAGTTTGCTGTCAAGAATACTTTTGTTCATCGAGTCAACATAATCTCTTCGCAGGTATAAATTCTGTGCAACTCTCACATTAAATTTGGCAGATGAATCGGGTTGGAAATATCGCGGCAATGGTCTTCCGGTGACCGGATCAACTGTTTTCTTATAAAAAACAACATCAGGAACGAGCCTTGCCTGGTGAAGCAATATCTTTTCGAGATTAAGGTTCGCTTTATCACTTTTTCGTACCCATGGCAAATAGGTTCCTAGTGTTTTGTCAAGATCAAGTTTTCCCTCGTCATACAACTTCATCACACCCAGTGTAGTTGCGCAAATTTTTGTAACTGAAGCCATGTCATAAATCGAATTGAGATTAACCGGTTCAGGAGTATCATAATTGTATTTGCCATATGCTTTCTCGAAAATAATTTTTCCATGACGGGCAATTAAAACCACGCACCCTGGAAATGCTTCGCCGGAAATACCTTCCAAAGCGATAGAATCAATGTCGTGTGTCATTTGCAAACCATTAATACCTTCTTGATCGGCAGAAGCCAGTGGCATAATTCTTTTCGGCAAAATGCCACTACCATATTTATATTTTGCACATACAGATACAGGTAAGGTACCTTTCGCGAGAATTTTTCCTTCCAACATATCTGCTGCTGTATTCTGGGTAATAGAATCATCTTCGTAACACGCGACTAAATTTTTTGCATCGCAAAAGTTTTTGATAGCATACGGATTTCCAAAATCAAACAAAATAGTTTTGTAATTAGCGCTATCAGGCTGCTGCAATTGTTTGATCAGATCAAAAGCATAATCAGTAATACCAAATTGATTTGCCGGATAACGATGGTAATTATGAACACCAATCACCACGGTATTATAATGGCTCTTGATTAATTTGGCAAGGGTCAAAACTCTTCTTGCATCTTCTTTGTAAGAAAAATAAAACCCTTTGGCTCCCAAGTCGTTTCCCATTCGTGAGCCGAAAGTGTTTATGCTGTCGATACCAATACCTACATAGGCAATTCTTTTATTTTCATCAGTCAGAGGAAAAAATTCTTTATCATTATTATTCAGAACAGTAATCGCATTTTCCGCCACTAGTTTTTTCATTTCCACTATTCCCTGGTTAAGATCATTAGTAAGATTTTCGGTGCTTATTCGCTGAGGATTTGCCATTCCATACATATATTTATAGGCAAGCACTTTTTTGCATTTTTCATAAATGTCATTCCAACTCAACTCGTTACTGTCAATTGCTTCTCTGATTCTGGCAATTGCAGAATCAACATTTTCGGGAAGAGAAAGAATGTCATTACCAGCAATCAATGACTGGACCGCAATTTTTCCGCCGGGGAAATATTTAGCAACTCCTTTCATTCCCAAGGCATCAGTAAATGTCAGGCCATTAAAATGAAGTTTATTTCTCAACAAACCTGTTACATTTTTTTTCGAAATCGAAGTTGCAGTGTTGGCAGTTGTATCTATGGCAGGAATATAAAGATGAGCGATCATTACACTTGCCACGCCGGCTTTAAACATCCTTTTAAAAGGATACAGTTCCAGCGAATCGAGCTGCTTCATCGATTTATTAATCACAGGAAGATCAAGATGTGAGTCAACCGTTACATCTCCATGACCAGGAAAATGTTTTGCACAAGCCATCACTCCTTCATCCTGAAGACCTTTCATGTAGGCAATTCCATAACGCGCAACTTTATACTTATCTTCTCCAAAAGAACGATCATTAATTACAGGATTATCAGGATTATTATTGATATCTACAACCGGAGCAAAATTTACCCGGATGCCCGTTCTTTTTAATTGCTTAGCCACAAGTTTTCCATATTGGTACACCAAAGTAGAATCATCAATTGCTCCAAGCATCATCTGGTGATTCAGCGGTTCGACACTATCAAAACGCATACCTGCTCCCCACTCTCCATCCACGCTAACCATTAAAGGCGTTTTCGCAATACTTTGGAAATAATTAATAAACTGTACTTGTTTTACAGGTGTTCCCTGGAACAAACAAATGCCACCAATATCATATTTCTTAATAGCGGCAGTAACTGCCGAATCATAATAAACAGGTCCTTCAGGTGTATAACTGCTTTCCCGTAAAATCATCAATTGAGCAATACGCTGATCGTCGGTTAATGAATTGAAAACACTATCAGCCCAATGGTTTGCAGCAGTATTTGAAGTTTGAGATAAGGCAGAAAATTTTAAAAAAGTTAGCAGTAAAAAAGTAAGCAGGGTTCTTTTCATCAGAATAAATAGTTTTTAAGAATGGCACAAGTTAAAGAATAAACTTTTTTTCTTTTCGAAATCACTTTAAAAGAAAATGGTTTTCACAATAAATTCTTATTTATTTTTAAATGGCAAAATCGAAAACCTACTTTTGCCTTATGAATATCGAAGAGCTTTACAAAATTTACAAACAGTTTCCGAACGTACAAACAGATTCAAGAAACTTACAAAAAGATGAAATTTTCTTTGCGTTGAAGGGACCGAATTTTAATGGAAACAACTTTGCAAAAAAAGCACTTGATTTAGGCGCCGCTTATGTTGTGGCAGATGAAGAACTGGATTTTAAAGATGAAAGGATCATCAAAGTGAATGATGTTTTACAAATGTTGCAACAACTCGCAAAGTTTCACCGTGAACAATTTGATATTCCTTTTATTGCCATCACCGGCAGCAATGGTAAAACAACAACGAAAGAATTAATCCATGAGGTTCTTTCCGCTACTTATAGAACATACACCACAAAAGGGAATCTCAATAATCATATAGGAATTCCTCTTACCATTTTAAAAATTAAAAGTGATGCTGAAATGGCTGTTATAGAAATGGGAGCCAATCATTTGAACGAAATTGCTTCCTATTGCGTATATGCTAAACCGTTATATGGGTTAATCACCAACATTGGCAAAGCACACCTGGAAGGATTTGGAAGTGTTGAAAATGTAAAAATAGGTAAGGGTGAACTTTTTACTTATTTAAAAGTTAACAATGGAACAGCTTTTGTAAACACGGACGACAAAGCAGTTTTTGATTTGGGTAAACAAGTAAAGAGTGCTGTTTACTATGGAAGTAAAAGTAATAATATCAAAGGAAAAATATTAAAGAACGACCCTTTTATTGAAGTTCAACTTGAAGGAGAATCCTCTTTACAAATTCGAACAAATTTGGTCGGCACATACAATCTGCCGAACATTCTGGCAGCTTTTTCGGTTGGGAAATATTTTGGAATAAACGAAGAAAAAATAAAGAATGCTATTCAGGGTTATCAGCCTTCCAATAGTCGCTCACAGTTAATTAAGAAAGGCTCGAACAAAATTATCCTGGATGCATACAACGCAAATCCGGGAAGCATGCAAGCCGCGATTGAAAATTTTGCCAGCATGCACGGAAACAAAAAGATTCTTCTTTTGGGAAGCATGATGGAACTTGGCATTGACAGCGAAAAAGAGCATAAAGCAATTATTTCTTTAATTGATCAACACCAATGGGAGGCGGTTGTTTTAGTAGGAAAAAATTTCAAAGAGGTTAATAAAAACCATATTATTTGTGAAAATTCGGCGGAGGCGGCGAAGTGGTTAGAAAAAGAAAATCCTCAAAATTCATTGATACTTATAAAAGGTTCACGAAGCATGCAGATGGAAAAAGCGCTTTCGCTGTAAAAGGATAAAGTTGTAAATTTGCATCTCAATTTTTAAAATAAAATGCTATCGGGCCCTGATATTCTTTCAATTGCTCTGAAACGCCCTGTAATGGATGAGGAAATGGAATTGGTGCAACATAACTCACAAAAAATTCCTGGTTCTGTTCAATATGTAATTAATCGTTACCGCAATGTGCCTCAAGTGGTTTTTGATGAATCTGCGACGCTTGTTTACAATTACAAGGAAGATGAAAAAGAACGCCACCTGGAACTCGTCTTTTGTAAGGAAGGAAGCCGGTATTGTAAAATTAAAGATTCAGAATGTAATTTTTGCAAGCATTCAGAAACACATAATTGTGGTGAATTGATTCACACGATTGATGTAGCCTGTTTTCGGTACAATGAAGACCATTTGAGCCAGTTTGTTAAGGGTTTGAAAACCACTTCTTTTTCAGAAAAGGTTTTAACCTTTAAACACACTACTTCATTTAGCAGAACGCTACCGCTTTGCAGCAGAACAAGAAGTGTGTTGGAAGATTTAATGAATAACACCTACAAGGACAGCTTTGAAAATATCTATATCAATGCGCAAACTCAGATGCTTTTATTATACAGCATTGAGTGCATGTGTGGTGAGGAAGAGGAAGGCCTGGGATGTAAATTTTTGACAAACGAAGTTGAACGTGAGAAAATATCCCTTGCAAGAAGTATATTGCTGGAACATATCGGTCAACCGTTGACGATCAAGGAATTGAGTCGCAAAGCAGCGATTAATGAATGCTATCTGAAGAAAGGATTTAAAGAAATGTATGGCACAACGATTTTCGATTTCTTTCAAAGTCAGCGAATGGAGCATGCAAAATATTTGTTGTATGAAAAAGGATTGACCGTCACAGAAGTTTCCGATTCACTAGGTTATTCATCTATCTCCCATTTTTCCACTGCATTTAAAAAACACACCGGAATCAAACCTTGTGAGTTATTATTTCGCTGAACACAAACAAATCCTCCCTATTTCTCTGTTTACTACTGATTAGAATGGGTTCAAATACAAAGGAAGGCGAATAAATCCGCCTTCCTGCGTTTCCACTGCAAACTGTTGATATGTATAAGTATTAATTTTTAAATACATAAAACCAGTGTTTTTCATAAATTGCAACGGCTTATTCTCTATAAATAAATACAGTGCCAAAGTTATAGCATGTGAATAAAAACCCTTTTAAAATAGTTGATTTTCTCATTTTTAATAAAATTCCGATAGAAATATTTCAATAAACTATACTTTTTGCGACCAACAGCGATAAAATCTGCTTATAAAAATCTTTACCTTTGCATCCTTTTATTTTAACTGAAGGTTTACCAGAAATGAAGAAATATCGTGAATACAAGCAGTTGAATCTTACTCAAATCGCTGATGAAATACAGGAATCGTGGAAGGAAGAAAACGCATTTGAAAAAAGCATTACCAACCGCGAGGGAAAAACACCTTTTGTTTTTTATGAAGGACCTCCAAGTGCCAATGGAATGCCTGGCATTCATCATGTGATTTCCAGGACGTTAAAAGATCTTGTTTGCCGGTATAAAACTATGCAGGGATTCCAGGTAAAGCGTAAAGGCGGTTGGGATACCCATGGCTTGCCCGTAGAACTTGGAGTGGAAAAATTATTGGGAATTACGAAAGAAGATATAGGGAAATCAATTTCTGTTGAAGAATATAATGCCACCTGTCGGCGCGAAGTCTTAAAATTTAAAGACAAATGGGACGAAGTAACCCAGAAGATGGGTTATTGGGTGGATTTGAAAAAGCCTTATATAACCTTTGAAAACAATTACATAGAAACGCTTTGGTGGTGCTTGAAAGAATTATACAAAAAGGGGTACTTGTATGAAAGCGTAAGCATTCAGCCTTATTCGCCGGCGGCGGGCACAGGTTTGAGTTCGCACGAACTTAATCAACCCGGAACTTATCGTGATGTAAAAGATACAAGTGCAACGGTAATGTTTAAGGTGAAAAGAAATGAGAATTCTGAATTCTTGTTTGATGCTTTAGATGATGATGAACTGTTTTTTCTCGCCTGGACCACAACTCCATGGACTTTACCTTCCAATTTGGGTTTAACCGTTGGAGAAAGTATTGAATATTCTATTGTCAAAACGTTCAATCCTTATACGTACTTACCGGTTAAGGTGGTATTGGCGTCAGTTCTTATTCCCAAATTTTTTAAAGAAGATAGTGAAAATATTTCTTTTGAAGACTATAAAGAAGGAGAAAAGAATATTCCCTGGAAAAAAATTTTAAGCTTTAAAGGAACTGATCTGAAAGGGTTAAGATATGAGCAATTAATGTCTTTCGAAGCCAATTCGTTGGAAACAATTAGGGAAATAACTCCGGAATCTGATCCTTTTAAAGTGGTTTTGGGAGATTTTGTTACTACAGAAGACGGAACCGGGATTGTACATACGGCTCCGGCTTTTGGTGCAGATGACTTTAAAGTCGGAAAGAAATTTAACCTTGGTATATTAACGTTGGTTGATCGGGAAGGAAAATTTATCGATGGAGTTGGGGAATTTAGTGGACGGTACGTAAAAAATTATAAAGATGATCCTCATTATGTAGATGTAAATGTTGATATCGCTGTAAAATTAAAAAAGGAAAATCGCGCTTTTAAAGTTGAAAAGTACGAACACAATTACCCTCATTGCTGGCGAACAGATAAACCGGTGATCTATTACCCCCTCGATGCATGGTTTATAAAAACTACTGCAGTCAAAGAGAGAATGATTGAACTGAACAATACAATAAACTGGAAACCTGCGGCTACAGGTACAGGAAGATTTGGCAATTGGCTGGAAAATATGGTGGACTGGAATTTGAGCCGAAGCAGGTTCTGGGGTACACCGTTGCCTATCTGGCGAACTGATGATGGTGATGAAGAAAAATGTATAGGCTCCTTAGATGAATTAAAATCAGAAATTAAAAATTCAATTGATGCAGGAAATATAAAATTGAACAAGGATCAGACTCTTGAGGTTCAGATCGATAAATTGATTTCTGACCTTCATAAACCATTTGTAGACAATATCGTTCTTACATCTACCACAAAAAAACCAATGAAACGCGTTCCGGATCTGATTGATGTTTGGTTTGATAGCGGAGCGATGCCTTATGCACAATGGCATTTCCCCTTTGAAAATAAAGACCAGTTTAAAAATAATTTTCCCGCAGATTTTATTGCTGAAGGTGTAGATCAAACCCGCGGTTGGTTTTATACTTTGCATGTGCTCGCGGTGTTATTATTTGATAGCGTGGCATACAAAACCGTTGTAAGTAATGGCCTTGTTTTGGATAAGAATGGAAATAAAATGAGCAAGCGGTTAGGAAATGTGGTGGATCCATTTGAAACGCTGGAGATTTTCGGACCCGATGCCACACGTTGGTATTTAATCACTAATGCTTCTCCATGGGATAATTTGAAATTTGATACTGAAGGAATCAAAGAGGTGCAACGGAAATTTTTCGGTACTCTTTACAACACTTACCAGTTTTTTGCCCTGTATGCGAATGTGGATGGCTTTTCTTTTGAAGAAAAGCCAATTGCAATCAACCAGCGACCGGAATTGGATCAATGGATTCTTTCATCTTTAAATTCTTTAATTAAAGAAGTAACCCAGTCATTTGATGATTACGAACCGACACAGGCCGGAAGAGCAATTGAATACTTTTTGGATGAACAGCTTAGCAACTGGTATGTCAGGTTGTCCCGCCGGAGATTTTGGAAACCGGTTGATAAAACCAGTAAAGAAGGCGAAATGGATAAGATTTCCGCTTATCAAACATTATATGAAAGTTTGGAAGTAATAAGCAGGTTAATTGCACCTATTGCTCCTTTTTTTGCCGATTGGCTCTTTATGAACCTGAATACGGTAACTCAAAAAAATCCGGCCGAGTCTGTTCATTTGACTGATTTTCCAAAATATGATGAAGATGTCATCAATAAACCCCTTGAAGAAAGAATGCAGTTGGCGCAGCAGATTTCTTCACTTATTTTATCACTTCGTAAAAAGGTGAATATAAAAGTACGGCAACCTTTGGAAAAAGTAATAATACCTGCGACAGATAATGATTTTGAGAAAAAGATACGGCAGGTAGAAAATATTCTTAAATCTGAAACTAATATTAAGGAAGTTGAAATTCTTCCTGCGGACAACAACTTCATCAAAAAGAAAGCAAAAGCGAACTTCAAAACCCTTGGTAAAAGATTAGGATCAAAAATGAAATGGGCTGCTGCCACCATCCAAGAGCTTAATGACGCTGCTATTAACAAAATCCAGGAAGGAGATTTTGTACTTAACCATAATGAAGAACCGATTATAATTACTGCTGAGGACATTGAAGTGACAACCAACGAAATTCCGGGTTTTGAGATTGCGGTCAAAGGCAACCTGACAGTTGCTCTCGATCTGGTGATTTCCGATCAACTTTTAAAGGAAGGATTTGCCCGTGAATTTATCAATAGAATTCAAAATTTTCGAAAGGAAAAGGATTTTGAGCTCACTGATAAAATACTGCTAATTATAGAAGAAAAAGCCGGTATTAAAGATATAATTACTGAATTTAATGAGTATATTTGCGCCGAAATTTTGGCAGAGAAAATTGAATTTGCTCCTGAAGTTTCTGAAGGCGTAGAAATTGATGTCAACAATGACACTTTTAAAGTAAATATTACTAAAAAAAGCTATTAATTTTATGGCAACAAAGAAAAAAGCAACTGCTGTTGCATCAAAATCTAAAACTGGTAAATCAGCAGCCAGAAATTCTGCTCCTGCGGCAAAAAGAGCCAAGGTTAAGACTGCTATTGGAAAAGACAAGTCAAATTCAAAAAAAGCAGCAACCAAGAAGGCTCAACCCGCTAAAATCTCTCAGAATTCGAAAGCAAAGAAAGCAGATAAAAAACAGCCTGTAAAAAAAGCGGCATCGAAATTGAGTAATAAAAACACAACTGTTACTCAAAAAAAATTGCCTGTTAAAAAAACTGCTAAATCAGATTCAAAAAAAGCAGCCCCAAAAAAATTGGCAGTAAAAAGCCCAATTGTGAACATCAAAAAATCAACACTCAAAAAGGAAAAGATTTCAGAAAAAAAATCTCCAGCCATTAAGAAAAGCCAGAATACTAAACCCATAAAACAAAAATCTTCCGAAAAAACTTCTTTAAAAAGCTCTACGGATAACCATAAAGCAGAATTGAAAAAAGCAATAGCGAAAGTGAAAGCGGAAAAGGAAGAGAAAAAATCGAAAAAAGAATTTATAATGCCGAAAACAAATACAGATAAAGCAAGAAAATATGAACCTGAATTCACCAAATCCGTGCTGGACCAAAAACCGGCGGAAAATAACGGTCCTACTATGAGATACAGTGATGCAGAATTACAGGAATTTAGAGAATTGATCACACGAAAACTTGATACGGCTAAAAAAGAGCTTGGATACTTACAGGGATTAATTACTCGTAAAGATCAAATGGGTGGTGATGAAAGCGACAACCGCTATATGACGATGGAAGATGGAAGTCTAAGCATGGAAAGAGAACAATTGAGCCAGATGGCCAGCCGCCAGATTACCTTTATTGATCACCTGGAAAAAGCAATGATGCGTATTGAAAA
>Ga0157371_10000724_pt1 | contig 38696 bp, 37 predicted proteins | sample C45metaG_FD_113462 | JGI IMG/M metagenome (GOLD analysis project Ga0157371, IMG submission 113462) | Corn rhizosphere microbial communities from Kellogg Biological Station, Michigan, USA - C4-5 metaG | ecosystem: Host-associated > Plants > Roots > Rhizosphere > Soil | place: USA: Michigan... | reverse complement strand
TGCAGGCCTTGCCTATAATTTTAAAAATGATTATGAATTGCTGTTTTGGAGACTATATTCGGAAATTGCGTATTGACAAAGCAATTCAATTAATGCAAACAGGAAAATATTCACTGACCGAGATGGAGATAATGCCGCCATAACCGGTGACTTGGTTTTACCAGCAGACGAAGTAAATCCCGTAATTAAGGTCCTCATTGAGAATGGCATTAGCCCTACTGCCTTGCACAATCATATGATACTCGATAATCCACGCTTATTCATGATGCATTTTTGGGCAGTTGACGATCCGGAACAATTAGCCGAAGGATTGAAGCAGACAATAAAAGCAACAAATCACGCTGGAATAAAAAAATAAATACTGAAAATAATTAAGTACATATTGATCATTTCAGGAATTGGTATAACAATATATGGATTTACAAAAGATAACGACCTGATAACGTTTTTTGGAGTTGCTATTTTTATTTTATCTTTCTTTTTAAACAGCCTGGTAAAAGCTTTTAAACCATGAAAAATAATATCCTGGTTATTCTTTTCGTTTCTTTGTGTTCTTGCAACAGCTGTAAAGGCCAGTCAAACTTTGGCGAGAAGTATTTACAATTACAGAAAACAATTGTATTACCAAATGTAACTGGACGGATTGACCACATGGCTGTTAATGTAAAGGAAAACATCGTGTATGTGGCAGCATTAGGTAATAATACTTTGGAAGCAGTTGATCTTAGAAACGGTAGAATTATTCATAGTATTCATGGCCAGGATGAACCGCAGGGCGTTGAATACATTCCTCGAACCCATGAAATTTTTGTTGCAAATGGAGGTAATGGAGACTGCTATTTCTATAACGCTTCTACCTTTGAAAAAACCGCCACGATACATTTGCCGTCAGATGCAGATGATGTAAGATACGATTCAGCCAGCAATGCAATCTTTGTAGGATATGGTGAAGGAGGAATTGCCATAATAAATGCGAATACTCACCGACAAACTGCAGATGTAAAACTGCCGGCGCATCCGGAAGGATTTCAAATAGACAGTAAAGCTAATTCCATATGGGTTAATGTGCCTGACAAAAACATGATTGGCGTAATTGACTTAGTCCAATTAAAATTGGTTAAATCCTTGAAAAGAAATTCGCCCTCAGCAAATTTTCCTATGTCAATAGATGTTCAAAATCATCGTGCCTTTATTGGATATCGGCATCCTGCTAAATTGGTAGTAGTGGATATGATAACAGGCAAGGATATCACTTGGCATGATATGGTCAGTGATGTGGATGATCTGTATTACGACATGAACAACAAGCGGGTATACATAAGTGGTGGTGGGGGATTCATCAATATATTTCAGCAGGATACTGCCGGCTCTTTTACCCAGATAACGAACATGCCTACACGCAGCGCAGCCAGGACTTCGCTGTTGATCCCACAGTTAAGGTTATTTGTACTTGCTGAACGTGAAGTAAGTGGTAATTCCGCAAGGTTGCTGGTTTATGACATTTCACATTAAGTATCTCTTATGAAATGCAATATAAGGGGAAGGCGAAAAACAGATCGTAACAGTTATCCGTTTGTTCACTTCACATGTTCGCTTTTCCCAACAGAACTTTTATTACAAAAGCTTCCTGCTTTAATTTTTTGAAAATTTTGAGAATAAACTTTTACAACTCTGACATCTTGTAGACATGTTTCAACAACACTGGGATATAAGAAAACAACAACAGGCCTTATTTATCCCAATATGCCATGTTTTTCGCCCAAAAGGTTGTATTGGCAGTATAATTGTAATTCACCCTTCCACAAAAATTCAAATGCATATTATAATTTTACTCGCGCTTTCTTTATGGATAAAATCGACACTCTGGGACTTGTTTCAGGATCAGCCTTCATTATCGGAGCGCTCCTTGATTATTTTACAAACGTTCCCGGAAAAATCATTGCATTTGTAATGCATTTGGAAGTGGGGTATTAATCTCCGCGCTGGCCTTTAATCTTATGGACGAAGCCTATAAGCGTGGAGGATTCGATTCAACTGCAATTGGTTTTATAGCAGGCACCGTTATTCATTCTGTTTTCACACCTGTTAAGTAAAAAGGGCGCGAAGCACAGAAAGCGATCAGGAAGCAAGCAACCGAGCGAAAAGCAGAATTCCGGCAGTGGCCTCGCTATCGCTTTAGGATCATTAATGGATGGAATTCCGGAATCAATAGCGATCGGGTAAGTATGATTGCAGGAGGTGCTGTAAGTACAGCCGCGGTAATCGCCATCTTCCTTTCAAATATACCTGAGAGTTTCTCAAGCACTTCAGCAATGAAGAAAAACGGAAGATCTGCAAAATATATATTTGGTGTGTGGCTGAGCATTTTTCTTATTTCAGGAGTTGCTTCCTTTTGTGGTTATACTATTTTCAAAAATTTTTCTCCCGAAGTAATTGCTGCCACCATCGCTGTTGCTGCAGGGGCTATCCTTGCCATACTAAGTGATACAATGATGCCTGAAGCCATTGAAGAAGGGCATGATATCGGAGTTATAACCGTAATTAGTTGCGTTCATACTAACAAAATTGGGAGCGTGAAGGTTGCCTTCGTGGAAAAATTTCTAGACCGCCTCCTTTTTGCAAAAATGAAAATGCGCGAAATTTATTCTTTTACACGAGCCGGCATACACGAAAATCTTAATCTATATCAACATTATTTCTTAAGCCAAATCATTGGATCATGGCACTTCAATGATGGAAATTTGCATTCACATTTCGATATTAGATTAACAATAAAAAAACAAAATGAAAAAGATATTAGCTACAAATCCGACAAATACAACCGCATTAATAGCAAGATTGGCTATAGGTATTGTAATATTTTCTCACGGAGCACAAAAACTCTTTGGATGGTTTGGAGGGTATGGCTTCAGTGCAACAATGAGTTTTCTTACCGGTGGCGCACATTTACCCTGGTTAATAGCATTACTGGTTATTCTTATTGAAAGCATAGGAGCTTTATTTGTTATCGCCGGTTTTCTTACACGCATTGCTGCATTGGGAATTTTACTTGAATTTATTGGAGTAATGATTACCGTTCATTTACAGAATGGTTTTTTTATGAACTGGGCCGGTAATCAAAAAGGAGAAGGGATAGAATTTTTTCTTTTATTGTTTGCCCTTGCTGTTATTCTAATAATCACCGGTGGTGGAAGAGCAAGCGTTGACGCTGCATTCATTTCAAACAAACGAGTGAATAAATAACCAATTGCAAAGCTGCAAAGGCTAGCAATTTTTATTCTAAAATTCATTTTCCATATTGCTCATCACAGAGAATCCATCAACTTTGTATTTCCTGTTCTGTTACTTTATTTAAAATTTCATTAATACGTACGACAAAAGAAGGGATTTTATATTTTTTAAGAACAGGAGCATTAATTTAAAAGATCGGAATTACCATCCGCCACTGGCACCTCCGCCACCACCGCCGCCACCGCCAAAACCTCCGAATCCACCTCCGCCAAAGCCTCCGCCACCACCGAAACCTCCCCCGCCATCTCTTCCTCCGCCACCACCCAACATGTTGCCAAGCAAAAACCACGGTAATGCATTGCCGAGAAAACTTCTTGAACCACGGCGACTCATATAAGAACCACCACCCCCGCCACCGCCGGAAAAAAGAAAAATGATGACAAGAAAAATAACGATAAGTGGAATTATCTTACCTATGGTGAAATTATTCTTTTTTCCTGCGTTTGGATCGGCTTTGTATTCGCCTGCTGCCGCCTGGATGATCGCGTCGACAGAATTATTAAGACCGCCGTAATAATCGCCACTCTTAAAAAAAGGAATCATCCTTTCGTCAATGATTTGCTTCGCTAAAATATCCGGCAAAACGCCTTCCATTCCATATCCCGTCTCAATTCGCGCTTTATGGTCGTTTGCAGAAACAAGAATAACTACGCCATTGTTTTTTTCTTTGGTGCCAATACCCCAATCTCTTAAATATTTTAAAGCTACCTGTTCAATATCATAACCGTCAAGGCTTGGTACCGTAATAATCACAATAGCAGATGAAGTGGAATCATTATACGCGTCGAGCTTTTGTTTGAGCTCCTGTTTTTGAAATGGCTCCAACAAATTGGCAAAGTCATTTACCGCCACAGGAGGATTCGGTTTAGGCTCAATTTTTTGAGCATAACCCGTTTGAAATCCAATAAAAATAAAAAGCAGTAAAAATAATTTTTTCATGAATGAGAAGTTACACGATCGTTATTTGCCAAAAACAATTTCGTCGGGAAGTTCATTTTTATCGACCTCTTTATCATAAGGAAAGTGGGTTTTAAGCGCTTCACCTATTTTATAAATTGAAGTAGTTATGCCTTCAGTCACATTATCTTTACTAAAAACAGAAAGGATCTCTTTGACCGCGGTTTTCCAATAATCTGCACCTGCCGCTTCGTGAATTCCTTTGTCGGCAAAAATCGCCAGTTGCCTGTCTTTTACAGCAAGGTAAAAAAGCACTGCATTTCGAAGTTCAGTTCTTTCCATTTGAAGATTACTGAAAATCTCTTTCGCGCGATCCAGTGCATCAACATATTTACAGCGACTTTCCACGAAAATCCGTATTTCACCGCTAGTCTGCTTTTCAGCTTCCTGGATAGATTGAATGATCTTTTCATTTTCTTCCGGGGTAAAAAATGTTTTTTTGCGGGAAAATCGCCACATACAATCTGCTTTATTTAATATCGAAATTTATGTCAGGCGCTTTTTGACTTCCTGCATCAGCCTGATAAAACGCTTTTTCATGATAGCCAAATATGCCTGCAAAAATATTATTAGGGAAAGTTTTTACTTTCAGATTGTATGACTGTACAGCGCTGTTATAATCCTGTCGTGCCACATTGATACGGTTTTCTGTTCCTTCGATCTGCGTCTGAAATCCCTGGAAAGCCGCTGTCGTTTTCAGATCAGGATATCTTTCAGCTACTGCCAGTAATCTTCCAAAAGAACTTTGTAAACCGGCCTGTGCGTTTTGATAGGCTGACAAAGATTTTGGATCATTAATATCCACATTAATCGATGTAGCTTTTGCACGCGCTTGTATCACTTCTGTCAAAGTACTTTTTTCAAAATTGGCTGATCCCTCAATGGTTTTAATCACACTGTTATACAGATCAGTTCTTCTCTGGTAATTGGTTTCCACATTGCTCCATTTGGTTTTCACTTCCTGGTTGGCAGTTACCAAACCGTTATATGCGCCGCATCCCCAAAAAAGTAAGATCACCACGATCCCGAGAATGACAAACAGCGTAGTTCTTGATTTCATTATTGTAGTTTTTTTGTAAATAGAAGAATTAAAGATAAAGGATTCGATTATAAGTATTGAAGATTTTACTTAACCGGTAAAACTGCTATATGATTTTAATATTATAAATTATGAATTACAGTAACTCGAAAAATTCCATCAATTTATTTTTTATTTTCTTGGTTTTTAACTCCTATTCTGCAATCGCCTTAATACCCGGCAATTCTTTTCCTTCAAAATATTCAAGCAATGCTCCGCCGCCGGTGGAGACGTAACTTACCTTGTCCGCCAAACCGAATTCATTAACCGCAGCCACACTATCACCGCCGCCGACGAGACTGTACGCGCCGTTTTGAGTGGCTTTGGCAATCGCTTCTGCAATTGCTTTTGTACCTGCCTGGAATTTTTTCATTTCAAAAACACCCATTGGGCCATTCCATAAAATCGTTTTACTTTCCATTATTTTATTGTTGAAAATGGCAACCGATTTTGGGCCAATGTCCAATCCCATCCATCCTTTTTCGATATCGTCGTTATCTACCGTTTTTGTATCGGCGTCTTCAGCAAATTTATCAGCGATCACACTATCAACGGGTAATAAAAAATTTACATTTTGTGCTTTAGCTTTTGATAAAATATCGTTTGCCATGTCGAGTTTATCTTCTTCACAAAGGCTGCTGCCAATTTCTTTTCCCTGTGCTTTTAAAAATGTATAAGCCATGCCGCCGCCAATAATAATGTTGTTGGCTTTTTTCAACAGATTCTCAATGATCTCAATTTTGTCTGAAACCTTTGCTCCACCAAGAATCGCGGTAAACGGTTTTTCAGAACTGTGCAATACTTTTTCAGCATTTGAAACTTCTGCATTCATCAACAGGCCAAACATCTTTTTACCTGCAGGGAAAAACTGGGCAATTACGGCCGTTGAAGCATGAGCGCGATGGGCAGTTCCGAAAGCATCATTTACATACACATCGCCCAGCTCACTTAATTTTTTTGCAAATTCTTTACTCCCTTTTTCTTCTTCTTTATAAAAGCGAAGGTTCTCTAAAAGCAGCACCTGCCCCGGTTTTAGTTCCTCAGCTTTTTGTTTTGCCTCTTCACCAATACAATCATTAGCAAACAAAACTTCTGTATTGCCAAGCAATTCTTTTAAATGCGGAACAAGATGTTTTAAAGAAAATTTATTTTCAGGACCATTTTTTGGTCGTCCCAAATGCGACATTAAAATTACACTTCCTCCATCATTCAATATTTTTTTGATCGTGGGAACGGCGGCGCGCATCCTTGTATCGTCGGTAATATTAAAATGTTCATCAAGCGGTACGTTGAAATCCACTCTTAGCAATGCCTTTTCATTTTTAAAATCGTGTTCTGAAAATTGACTCATGTTATTTTTTAATTTTTTCAAAAATATACAAAAAGGTTGAGTAAGATTTGTTTACGCTTCCTAATCAACAGCCGGCAAGAGAAAACAGAAAAAGTTTAAATTTGTTCCTTTACTACCGATATATATTTTTAAATAAAAAAAAAATTGTTCACTTAATTAATTCCCTACTATATTTGTAGGATATTAAAGATGATACAGACAACCCATACATTTCAATATTCATATTCATTCTATCGTTGCATGTATATTCGTTGTATGCCGTAAGGCATAATACTCTTCATATCATCCATTAGAAGGCTATGCCTTATCCAATCAACAAAAATCATTTCATATTTAATATTATAAATCTTCATTTATGAGCTCTCAACATTTTGAAACCTTGCAACAACACGCAGGCCAGGAAGTAGATCCAACAACAGGTTCACGGGCTGTGCCCATTTATCAAACCACTTCTTTTTCATTTAAAAGTTCCGAACACGGCGCTAATCTTTTCGCATTAAAAGAATTCGGAAATATTTATACGCGCATCATGAACCCTACCACGGATGTTTTTGAAAAACGCGTTGCAGCTTTGGAAGGCGGCGTCGCAGGATTGGCAACGGCTTCCGGATTATCAGCACAATTTATCGCACTCAATAATATCCTGCAGGCTGGCGATAATTTTGTTACAAGTCCATTTCTTTACGGAGGCACCTACAATCAATTTAAAGTGTCTTTTAAAAGATTGGGAATTGAAGTTCGTTTTGCAAAAGACGACCACGCAGACAGCATTGAAAGCCTGATCGATGAAAATACCAAAGCCATTTATACAGAAACAATAGGTAACCCCGACTTTAGTATTCCAGATTTTGACAAATTATCTGCAGTGGCGCAGAAGCACGATCTGCCATTGATCGTTGACAATACTTTTGCTTGTGCAGGATTCCTTTTCCGGCCTTTGGAACATGGCGCTCATGTGGTGGTCCAGGCTGCAACCAAATGGATAGGCGGACATGGGAACAGTATCGGCGGTATCATAGTGGACGGTGGCAATTATAATTGGGGTAATGGAAAATTCCCTGTTTTTTCTGAACCATCTGAAGGTTATCACGGTTTGGTTTTTAATGATGTTTTTGGAAGTAAAGGACCATTTGGAAATATCCAATTTATCATCCGGGCGAGAGTAGAAGGACTGAGAGATTTTGGGCCTGCCATTTCTCCGTTCAATTCATTTTTATTGATACAGGGATTGGAAACATTGTCTTTACGTGTGGAACGCCATGTACAAAATACATTGGCCTTAGCGCAATGGCTTGAAAAAAATCCCAATGTAGAAAAAGTAAATTACCCCGGTTTGGAAAGCAGTCCACATTATGCAAATGCACAAAAATATTTGAAAAAAGGTGCAGGGGCTGTGCTTTCATTTGAAATAAAAGGCGGCAAAGAAAACGCAACCAAGTTCGTTGACAATTTAAAATTGATTAGCCACCTTGCCAACGTGGGCGATACAAAATCTTTGATCATTCAACCTTCTGCAACAACCCACCAACAATTATCAGATGCAGAACAGTTATCTGCAGGTGTTACTCCCGGGCTTTTAAGAGTATCTGTAGGAATTGAACATATCGATGACATCAAAGCAGATCTTGAACAATCTTTTGAAAAGGTTTTTTCAAAATAATTGAATTAGAGTTGGATCGTGAAGATGATCACGTCGCCGCAGTCTTTTGATTGCGGCGATGTGGTTATCATTTATTTTTGCAAAAAAATTCAATAAAAAAATTTGACGTACAGTATTTTTAATTCGCCCAAATCTCTCACGCTCGAATCCGGCTATCTTTTACCTGAATATCATTTGGCGTATACCACTTATGGTAAGTTGAACGACGCGAAAGACAATGTGGTGTGGATTTTTCATGCACTTACAGCTAATAGTGTTCCAACAGAATGGTGGCCCGGTTTGGTTGGCAAAGGAAAATTATTTGATCCTGAAAAATATTTTATTGTTTGCGTTAACATGCCCGGAAGCTGCTATGGAAGTACAGGACCGCTGGATGAAAACCCTGTCAGTGGACACATTTATTATCATGATTTTCCTTTTTTCACACCACGCGATATGGTACATTCGTACCAGCCGTTGAAAGAATATTTGGGAATCGAAAAAATCAAAATTGGCATCGGCGGTTCGATGGGAGGACAACAATTATTGGAGTGGGCGATTGAAGAGCATGATTTGTTTCAATATATTTTTCCTATCGGCACCAATGCCCAACATTCTCCATGGGGAATTGCCTTGAACGCCGCACAAAGAATGTGCATTGAAGCCGATAGAACGTGGACAGAAAAAAATCCAAAAGCAGGAATCGAAGGAATGAAATCTGCCAGAAGCGTAGCCTTAATTTCGTACCGAAATTATGAGACCTATAGCGTTACCCAAAAAGAAGATCAGCTTGAATTAATTGAAAAGTTTAAAAGCGAATCATATCAAAAATACCAGGGCGAAAAACTCGGCAAAAGGTTTAATGCTTTTAGTTATTATTTCCTCAGTAAAGGCATGGATTCACATAATGTAGGTCGCGGAAGGGGGACTGTTGAAAAAGCCTTACAAAAGATAAAGGCAAAGGCATTGGCTATTGGAATAACCTCTGACATTCTGTTTCCTGTGAACGAACAAAAGTTAATTGCCGAAAACATTCCCAAAGGAAAATATGTAGAAATCAATTCACTTTATGGACACGATGGGTTTTTGCTGGAGTATGAACAAATTGAAAATATTATCAGTGATTTTTTAAAGAAGTAGAAAACTAAATTTTCATTTTTGCAATTCATCTAATATTGGAGTTTTAATTCCACTTATTTTCTTTTGATCGTCATTGTTTATTTCTTCAAAAACGGTGATTGTATTCTTTCCGTTTTTCAACCAGCATCCCGGTAAATATAAAGTTTGCTGTGGTCCTGCATTCCAGTATCGGCCGAGGTTGTGCCCGTTTACGAATACGATTCCTTTTCCCCATTTTCTCATATCTAAAAAAGTATCTCCTGTTTTTGAAAGTGAAAAAGAACCGTTATAAATTACAGGGACATCTTTCGTGTAGACGCCACCGTTACTTTTTAAAACCGGTTCATGATCCATGGGGAATTGATACATTTTCCACTCGCCGGTAATTTCCTTGCCATCAATTTTTACAGGACTGATAATTCCTTTCAGATTGTGAATAATCTCTGCGCCGTAATTGATGCGTCCCATATTTTCAACTAAAATATCAAGAGTTGCATTTTCGGGAATATCGATATCGCAGGAATAATTGTTATAATAACGGTTAAGAACACACGATTTCTTATGATTTATATACACGATCGCATAATCTCTCAAACCTTTTATTTCCAGTTTCCCTTTTACAGGATTATTAAATTTCCTTCTATACACGACATAACCACATCCCTGGTTCAATTGTTCAAACGTGCGTGGAGTATCGCTTTTAACAGGAATCATATTTTCTTCCAGTGAAAAGACAGATGTCGGTTTGTCTAATTTAATACCGGGAATTGCTATAACAGCTTCTGCTGGCGGAACAGGAGGAAGTTTATAAGGAAGATATTGCTGAAATAATTTGCGAAGAGCCATGTATTTGGGTGTTGCCCATCCCGCTTCTGAAATTGGGGCATCGTAATCATAACTTGTGATATCGGGTTGTATGTCGTGATCTTTATCATAGTTTGCACCGCTTGTAAAACCAAAATTGGTTCCGCCATGAACCATGTAAAAATTAAAAGAAACTCCTGCTTTCAAATATTTTTCTGTTTGATCCACCACTTGTTTGGTAGCTATTTTTTGAAATGGCTCTGCCCAATGATCGAGCCAACCCGGGTAAAATTCCGCAACCATGTAAGGTCCTTCATTGTTATGATATTGATTGACGACCTTCTTTAAATTCTCAATGTTATCTTCCCCATTTGCAGCTGGTAATGCACCTGCAACCGTTCCGCCTTCAAACAACCAGCTTCCATCAGAAGTAAATAATGGAACATCAAAGCCAGCGTCGGTTAATTCCTTTTTAATTGCTGCGCTGTATTTTCTATGGACCTCTAGTTCAATATCTTTCCGTTGCGCTACATAAGAACCAAATTCATTTTCTACCTGAACCATTATGATGGGACCGCCGTATGTTATTTGCAAATCTTTAACCTGCGAAGCAAGATGGTTTATGTAAGTTTTACAGGAATCCAAAAACAGTTGATTGTAAGTTCGCAGTTTAAGAGAATCATTTTTCTGCAGCCACCATGGAAACCCTCCAAACTCCCATTCAGCACAGGCATAAGGGCCCGGCCGTAAGATTACAAATAGGCCGACTTGTTGAGCGGTTTTTATAAATTCTTTAATATTTTTATTTCCTGTTTTAAAATCCCAAACACCCGGGGAAGTTTCGTGATAATTCCAAAAGACATAAGTAGCGACAGTATTCAGGCCCATCGCTTTCATCATTTGCAATCGCTGTTTCCAATAAGCTTTTGGAACTCTCGCAAAATGCATTTCACCCGAATGAATCTGAATCGGCTTTCCATCATACAAAAAATTTCCTTCTTTAATAAGAAATGTGTGTTTCTGCTGACAAAAGGAAGTAACAGAAACAAATAGGAGCGTTAAAACAAAAGAGAGAAATTTCTTCATAATTCTTAGTAATAAAAAGTGAGAGGTGTTTCAAACTTAAACGCATAATCAACAGTAAACAAATAAAAATTGAGGATTTTTAATTTTACACTTTTAAAAACGTAAACCTAATTTACAAGCCAACCAATGATTTTTATTATTTTCATCCACTGAACAATCCATTTTTTTATTTTTCGAATTCAACAAATATTCTTTAAAAAAAAGAATTTTATTTTAGTCGTATTCATCTCTGGTGCCTAATTTTCTTTTGCACAACAGTCAAAAAATTTTATTGCCGTTCCAACGCCGGCGAAACTCGCAGAACATGCAATTTTATTTGTTCGTTCATTTTGGCCCTAATACTTTTACCAATCTTAAGCTGAATGTGATGTAAGCATAAGGCCAGGATGGCTTTATCACAAGAAAAAAGATTCACTGGTAAAAGCTCCGCAAAATGGGGGAAGGGAACAAAGAATGCTGAAGCTTTTGCTCCAACCACTTTTTGAGATCTATTTAAAAAGCGTGGGCCGGGGAAGCAATTTAATTGTAACTGTTCCTGCCGATGGAAGAGGTTTATTTACTAAATACGATTCAGCTTCTCTCACCAAAGAATTAACTGACAACAATGAAGAAACTATCGAAACTTTTACAAACCCATCTTTGCAATCAATTGAGATTACGCTGAAAAGCACCGAAAAAATTAATCGTATTGTTGCGAAAGAAAATCTGATAAAGGATAAAATGCGCAGCGTTCACAATAAAGTTATTCAATAAAAATCACCAATTCCAAAAAGGAAGTCGATGGAACTACTATCGGCCATAAAAGGATACTTACTTTTCCTTCACAGGAAGTAAATTTCATCACCTTTTCTATTACGGATCAGAAAGCATCTTCAAGAATTTCTGAATTAAAAACGTATTTAATAATAGAAGAATTGGTAGAAAAGTAAAAAACACTGTCATATTTCTATCAATTTTTTCGAACGGTCGCATAGTTTGATTGACAACCAAATAATGATTTTTTTCTTCATAACTTGCGCTCCGAATGACCAAAAAGCGGAAACAAAAAGAGGTGGAAAAGGAAGTTAAACTTTCATTGTTCCCTTTAATTTATTGGAGCGTTTATTCAGTCAGCCGTTTCACAATTCACCAAAAATTTTCTTTTCCCGGCGCTGGGATTCGGCCTTACAACAAAAGGTTGATGGGCGCTGGAATATTCTTTGGTGGAAAATGAGCCCTGATTTCAATAGCCAAGCCACCGCCTGAAATACCAATGATAAAGGCAAAGGAGTATGTTTTTCAGAAAAAATAAAAAGAATAAAACCTTGAACAAAAATTTACTCACTTTAGTATTATTCCTATTCCCTTCTTATTTCCTATCAGCTCAACAAACTGATAGCTTGCCAGTTTTACAAAATGCCACTTTGCAAAATTGCGTTCAGTATGCGATTATTCATAATCCTGATGTTCAAAATGCCCAAATCAATCAGCAGGTTATTGAAGCAGAGATTCAAAATAAATTGGCTGATTGGTATCCCCAGTTGAATTTCACTTACAATCTTCAACATAATTTTCAACTGCCCACTTTTAATTTTAATGGTAATCTTTCTCATTCGGGCACTTACAATACTTCAGGAGCCAACCTTGCTTTAACCCAAAATATTTTTAACCGGGACGTATTATTGGCTTCACGTACATCAAAAGACGTTCGGCTTTCAGCAACTGAAAATACAGAAGCACAAAAAATAAATCTTGCGGCATCAGTAAGCAAAGCTTTTTATGATTTAATTCTTACACAGCAGCAATTAAAAGTTACCCAGGAAGATATTGTAAGAATACAGCAAAGTTTAAAAGACGCTTATTATCAATACCAGGCCGGTATTGTAGATAAAACAGATTATAAAAGAGCGACTATTTCTCTAAATAATGCCAAAGCGCAAAAGAAGTTTGGAGATGAAAGCCTTAAAGCAAAATATGCGTATCTGAAAGAATTAATGGGTTATCCTACTGAAAAGAATTTTGACCTGGAATATGATACTACAGAAATGGAAGATGAAGTATTAATTGATACTAGCCAGACCATTAACTACAACAACAGGATCGAGATTCAGCAATTACAAACCCAGGAAAAACTGCAGCAGTTCAACCTGCAATATTATAAATGGAGTTTTCTCCCGAACATTTTTGCCTTTGGTAATTACAATCTTAATTACCTGAATAATAAATTTTCGAAATTGTACAGTAACTCTTATCCGAATTCTTTTGCAGGAATAACACTTTCCCTCCCGATCTTCCAGGGTGGAAAAAGATTGCAGGAAATAAAGCAGGCACAATTGCAGCTAACACAAGCGGCAAACGATATTACGAGTTATGAGCACCGGGTGAATACAGAATACGAAAATGCAATGTCTGCTTATAAAAGCAACCTTTACAATTTTTTCAGCCTGAAAGAAAATCTTTCGCTTGCCACTGAAGTATATGGTGTGATACAGATGCAATATCGTTCAGGTGTAAAAGCTTATTTGGATGTAATTACCGCAGAATCTGACTTACGTACGGCTCAAATAAATTATTACAATGCGCTTTACCAGGTTTTATCCACTAAAATAGACGTAATGAAATCTTTGGGAAACATAAATTATTAAAAAAGACGAGCATGAAATTGAACCAATATATTTTCTTTGTTTTAGCTTCCGGAGTTCTTATAGCATCGTGCGGCAATAAGCAACAAACGCAGCAACAAGGGCCGACTCCTGCTGTGCCAGTTACCATTGCAGAGGTTGAATCAACCAACGCGGTTTATTACGATACTTACCCGGGAACCGTAAACGCCTTGAATGAAATAAAACTGACCTCGCAGGTTAATGGCTACGTTACGGAAGTAAATTTCCAGGACGGCCAGCAGGTAAAAAAAGGAAGGCTATTATATGCAATAGATGCACAGGTTTATAAAGCTAATTACGAACAATCAGTTGCCAACCTGCAGGTGCAGGAAGCGAACCTGGAAAAAGCACAAAAAGATGCAGCACGGTATGAAGAACTTGAACAACATGATGCAATCGCCAGGCAACAGGTTGACTATGCAGAAGCAGCGCTGGCCGCCGCGAAAAAACAAGTCGCCGCAGCAAAAGCTAATGTAGCAAGTTTTCAATCAAACGTACAGTTCTCGCGAATTTACGCGCCTTTTTCAGGAACAATAGGAATTTCCCAGGTGAAAAAAGGCACTGCAGTTGTAGCAGGTCAAACCGTTTTAAATACTATCTCAACCAATAATCCGATTGCAGTTGATTTTACGGTAGATCAAAAAAATATTTATCGTTTTTCAGAACTGCAACAAAAAAAGGACAATGTACGAGATTCTACTTTCACTATTGCTTTTGGACAAGAAGTGTATCCTTATCCCGGTAAAATTGATTTTATTGACCGGGCAGTAGATCCTCAGACAGGAACGATAAAAGTGAGGCTTAGTTTTCCGAATGATAAGGACATCCTTAAGCCGGGAATGAATACCACAGTACGCGTGAAGAACACTGCTTCAAAAAACGCAACCATTATTCCATATAATGCAGTGACCGAACAGTTAAGCGAATTTTCTGTTTATGTATTGGGTGATAGTTCAAAAGTACATCAACAGCAAATTGAATTAGGAACGCCGATAGACGATAGTGTTATTGTAAAACAAGGATTAATGCCAGGACAAAAAATTGTAGTAAAAGGTATTCAAAATCTACATGAAGGTTCGGTTGTAAATGTCAATGGTAAATAGTAAATGAAGATTTGGGACTTTGAATTTCGGATTTAGAAATTTTTTGAAAAATGATCGCAGAAACTTTTATAAAACGGCCGGTTACGGCAATTGTAATTTCGATCGTCATCGTGCTGGTTGGGATTATTTCAATAACCAATCTTCCCGTAGCTCAATACCCTGACATCTCGCCGCCAACAGTTTCAGTAAGCAGTAATTTTATTGGTGCAGACGCGGAAACAGTAGAGCAAACGGTGACGACACCACTGGAAACCCAGATCAACGGAACGCCTGGAATGACTTATATTACAGGCAACAGCACCTCGAGCGGAAGTAGTTCTATCAGCGCCACTTTTGATGTAGGTACAGATGTGAATATTGCAGCGCTTGACGTACAAAACAGGGTGAATGTTGCGCTGCCTTCGCTGCCTAATGAAGTAAAAAGATTGGGAGTTACCGTTTTGAAACGTAATCCCAGCTTTATGGAAGTGCTTGCTTTTTATTCGCCCAATGGAACGCATGATTCGAAATTTATCAGCAATTATGTAAATATTTACATGGTTGATGCGTTGAAGCGTGTACCTGGTGTTGGCGATATTAACGCATTCGGAAGTGATTTTGGAATGCGTATCTGGCTTGATCCTGAAAAACTTGCGGCACTCAAACTTACACCTGCTGATATTTCTGCAGCAATTAATGAGCAAAACCTGGAAATAGCGCCGGGCACTGTAGGTGGTGTTCCTCAACCAAGTCCTCAGAGTTTTGAATATAGCGTATTAACCAACTCACGAATCAATACCCCTGAGCAATTCAGGAATATCATTATCCGCTCAGACCCGGCAACCGGAAATATGATCTACTTAAAAGATGTGGCAAGAGTAGAACTGGGAAAATTTACTTATGGAAACAATGCCCTCGTAGATGGGAAACCTTCAACATTCTTGTTGATCTTCCAGGCTCCGGGAGCCAACGCTTTGGAGACTTACGCGGGTGTTACCAAAGAACTACAAAAATTAAAAAAGACTTTCCCTAAGGATTTGGATTATTCGGTTCCTTCAGAATCGGTTTCTGTGGTAAAAACTTCAATGAGAGAAGTTATATTTACTCTTTTAGAAGCATTGGCTCTTGTTGTATTTGTGGTGTTTCTATTTCTTCAAAACTGGCGGGCGACTTTAATTCCTGTTCTCGCAATTCCAGTATCCCTGATTGGTACATTTATATTTTTTGTTCCTTTTGGTTTTACCATCAACACACTTACCTTATTTGCATTCATCCTGGCTATCGGGATAGTAGTGGATGATGCGATCATTGTTGTAGAAGCGGTTCAGCATAATATTGATCATAACAATATGTCCCCAATAGATGCGACGCGAAAAGCAATGAGTGAAATTTCCGCTCCCGTTATCGCTATTGCCCTGATATTGGCTTCAGTGTTTATCCCTGTAGGATTTGTCCCGGGAATTGTAGGAAGATTATATCAACAATTTGCGATTACAATTGCGGTTTCAGTAATAATTTCCGCTTTTGTAGCCCTGTCCCTTACGCCGGCTTTATGTTCTATAATGCTCAAGCATTCAAAAGATGAAAAAGCGAAAAGGGATTTCCTGGAAAAGATCTTTTCTTCCTTTAATAACTGGTTCAGAAGGGTGACTAATTCTTATTCGAGAGGCGTCGCCTATTGGATCAGGAAATGGCCATACATCCTGGTTTTGCTCGTTGTAATTTTTGTGGGTTTATTTTTTCTCTTCAAGGCGAAACCCACCGGCTTCATTCCACAGGAAGACGAAGGAAGGCTTTATCTTACCTATGAAATGTCCGAAGGCGCATCCACTACACGAAGTATGGATATGCTGAAAAAACTGCAGCAAAGATTAAAAGATATTCCTGAAATTAATGTAGCCGGCGGATTGGCAGGATTTAATATAATCAGTTTCTCGAATAAATCAAATGTGGGAACGATGTTCATTCATTTGAAAGATTGGGACGAACGCAAGGGAGAGTCCCACAGTCAACAAGCCGTAATGCAAAAGATCTATCAAAAAACCGCAGATATAAAAGACGCCAATATTTTAGTGATAGCGCCTCCGGCGGTTCCGGGGCTTGGTCGCACCGCAGGATTTACATTTGAACTTCAGCAAACGACGAGCACGGATGACATACAGGAATTTGCGCAGGTAGCCCGCAATTTTGTTGGCCAATTAAATAAAATGCCACAGATAGGTCGCGCATTTACTTTTTTTACAGCGAATACGCCCAGCTACAGGGTAGATGTGGATCGTGAAAAAGCAAATCAACTTGGAGTTTCGGTTGCGGATGTATATACTACTATGTCAACTTTGCTCGGCAGTTCATACGTCAACGATTTTAATTTGTATGGAAGAAATTTTAGAGTAGTTGCCCAGGCTGATAGTAATTATCGTTCATCTCTTAGCGATATAGGACAATATTATGTGCGGAATAGAGAGGGTAATATGATTCCTTTGAGTTCCTTGATTACCACCAAATTAATTGAAAGTCCTACTGCCATATCCCACTATAACATTTACCGTTCAATAGAAATAAACGGAAGTCCGGCGCCCGGCTATAGCAGCGGCCAGGCTATTGAAGCTTTAAAGGAAGCAGCAGCAAAGTATTTACCTCCGGGCTATGGTTATGAGTTCTCAGGAATGAGCAGTGAAGAAATAAAAGCAGGAAACAAAACCGGGATGATCTTTGCCATTTCTATTGTCTTCGTGTTTCTTTTCCTGGCAGCCTTGTATGAAAGCTGGTCCGTACCATTTTCTGTTTTGTTGGCGGTTCCTATTGGAGCGTTGGGTTCTATCGTAGCACTCACTTTTTTACCCAGCCTTACTGATAACATTTATGCTCAGATCGGTTTAATAACCTTAATCGGTTTGGCAGCCAAAAATGCAATCTTAATTGTGGAATTTGCCAAGGAACGTGTAGATGCAGGCATGGACCTGATGAAGGCGACCATCTCAGCCGTCAAATTGCGTTTGCGACCAATATTGATGACTTCTTTTGCATTTATTTTAGGCGTTTTGCCACTGGCTTTTGCTTCCGGCGCAGCGGCGGAATCACGCAAGACCATTGGCTGGACTGTATTTGGCGGAATGCTGGCTGCCACTTCGCTTGCTATTTTTATCGTACCTGTTTTATATGTGCTAATAACAAAAGCGGCTTACGGCAGGAAAAAGCTGGCGGAATTAAAGGCTGGTTATGATCCCAAAGCGCACCAGGAATTTGAGGAAGACCTGGATTAATAAGAAATCAAAAAGAATTGAAGTTGTAGTAAACAAACAAAAAATACGGTTTTGTATGTTGAATAAGCTAACGCAAAACGTTGGCTTATTTTAATTTTAAATCTTCATAAAAAGATTGAAAACTCATCCAGCAGATAACTGAAAAAAGAACACCGATAAAACTTCCGACACTAACATCGAGCAAAAAATGCTGCCCGAGGTAAATACGGCTGTACGAAATAATCGTAGCAAGCAGCAGGAGCGGAATCGCGTATTTTTTATCTTCTACCGCAAATGCAATTATGGAAACAAGAGCAAAAGCTGAAGTAGAATGACCTGAGGGAAAAGAATGGAAATTGTGGAGTGTAACGTGATTAATGAAATAAGGATATTTTGTTTTTTCCAAAAACAGTGCAGGGCGTGCTTCAATAACAAAATCCTTTATTACCTGGGTTAAAATACCCGATGTTGCAAAACTTAAAAACACAATGAAGCTGAGATAGCGCTTTTTTACAAAAAGTAATACCACACAAAAAGCGACAGTAAAGAGTCCATCACCAAGTAAAGTAACTCCTTCAAAAACAAAATTGAGAAAATCACAATGGTAAGGATTCAATAAAATAAAGCCTGCTTCTTTGGTATTCACGAGCAAGATTATAACCGCAATTAGCAGGAGAAAAAAATAGCCAAGAAAAAAAGATTGGTTTTCTTTATAAACCGATTTTAATGTCATTCACATTTTATTCGAATTTCCAAAAATAGTGAATGTAATAGCAAATCTTTTTAAAAGAATGAAATATTACAAAAGAATATGGCTTTGTGTTTCCGCTGCAAGGGGTTCAAAATAAATTTCAGCAAAAATGGTTTTAAAAGATTTTGTATTCTATTTTTGCCTATATGGGAAATTCTATTTTAAAATTTTTTCTACCGAAGGATAAAGTATTCTTTCAATTATTTGAAAGCGTTTCTGAAACCGTAGTTCACATGGCGGAAAAACTAAATGAACTGGTACATGAAAAAGATTTTTCCAAAAGAAACCAGGTAATAAAACAGATTGAAGATCTTGAACACGTCAATGATGATCACACCCACCGGATCTTTACCGAATTAGGAAGAAATTTTATTACTCCGTTCGACCGCGAAGACATTCACTACCTGGCAACTTCGCTTGATGATATATGTGATTACATACATGCTGCTTCAAAAAAGATTAATTTTTATAAGGTCAACCCCGACAATATGACCTTTCATAAGATGGCTGACCTTATCTTAAACAGTTGTACAGAGGTTCGAAAAGCTGTGATCGAATTAAGGGATATGAAAAACCTTCGGAAAATAACTGATGCGATGGTGGCGATCAACAGCATTGAAAACCTTGCCGACGACGTATTTGATCAAAGCATTGAGCAGCTATTTGAACATGAACCCGATGCCAAAGAGGTAATTAAAAAGAGAGAGATTTACCAGGTAATGGAAATAGTCACTGACAAGTGCGAGGATGCAGCCAATGTAATTGAATCCATTATTATAAAATATGCATAACAGCGTTTTAAAATACAGTAAAACGTTTCACTTTTAAAAGCCGGGTATGTTTGTTTTTCTAATTGCCATTATTGTCCTTGCTCTTCTTTTTGATTACATAAATGGTTTTCATGATGCTGCAAACTCAATAGCAACAATTGTTTCAACGAAAGTTCTTACACCCTTCCAGGCGGTACTGTGGGCTGCAGCATTTAATTTTATCGCTTTCTTTATTTTCAGAGAACATAAGGTAGCGGGAACCATTGCAAATATCATGTCCGAAAATATTATCAATTTTAAAACCATTATCGCGGCTACCATTGCGGCAATAAGTTGGGATATTTTGACCTGGTATTATGGCATTCCTTCCAGCTCTTCACACACTTTAATCGGCGGATTAGCAGGTGCAGCCCTTGCTGCCGGTGGGTTGGCCGGGGTAAATACTCACCCTATCTTGATCGCTTTAATATTTATGATCTTATCACCGATCATCGGTTTGTTGTTCGGTTTTGTAATTACAGTTATCACGGTGAATATAGCCAAAAGATCCAGGCCATCTAAAGCTGAGAAGTGGTTTCGCAGATTACAACTTATTTCTTCCGCTTCACTCAGCCTTGCACATGGCGGTGGAGATTCTCAAAAAACTATGGGTTTAATTTTGACCGCCATCTGGTTTTATCAAAAAAGCGCACACGGGCTTACCTTTTCCATAGAACAAATGGCAATGCCCGATTGGTTACCGCTTGCATGTTACACTGCAATAGCATTGGGAACCATGTCTGGCGGCTGGCGAATTGTAAAAACCATGGGAACAAGAATTACGAAAGTAACTCCATTGGAAGGCTTCTGTGCAGAAACAGCGGGTGCAGCAACTATTTTTCTCACCATAGCTTTTGGAATTCCCGTCAGCACCACACATACATTGACAGGTTCTATTGTTGGTGTTGGGGCTACCAAGCGCTTGTCAGGCGTACGTTGGGGTGTAACTGTTAATTTGGTTTGGGCGTGGATCCTTACCGTTCCTGTTAGCGCATTGGTTGCAGCAATAGTATATTACCTGATCCATTTTCTTACCTAGAAATAAATCTTTTACCCGTCAATTTTTGTAATCAATTTTCTCTTACTTTGTAAGATGAACAAAATACTCGTTACCGGCGGTTGCGGCTATATTGGTGCCCATACGCTAGTGGACCTTATTGAAAATGGATTTCACCCCGTGTCTATTGATAATAACTCAAGATCCACAACTTCTTTGCTTGCCGGCATTAAAGATATCACAGGAGTGCAGGTTAAAAATTACAAGGTAGACCTCGCTAATTTTGACGACACTTTTGCAGTTTTCCAGGAAAATACAGATATAAAAGGCATCATTCATTTTGCAGCATTTAAAGCTGTTGGCGAATCTGTTGAGCGTCCGTTAATGTATTATGAGAACAATTTATTTTCTCTCATCAATGTTTTAAAATGCGCCAAAGAATTTGAAGTGCCTCATTTTATATTTTCTTCTTCCTGCACTGTTTATGGAAGCCCTGACCACATTCCTGTAACAGAAGAATCGCCAATAAAACCTGCAGAATCTCCTTATGGTGCTACCAAGCAAATGGGCGAACAAATTGTGAGAGACACAACTAAATCTTCAGGTTTAAAAAGTATTTTATTGCGTTACTTTAATCCCGTTGGCGCTCATCCTTCCGCTTTGATTGGCGAACTGCCTTTGGGCAAACCGGAAAACCTTGTGCCGGCAATAACACAAACGGCGGTCGGCAAAATAAAGGAGCTTACTGTTTATGGAGATGATTATGATACAAGAGACGGATCATGCATTCGTGATTATGTGCATGTTTGCGACATTGCCCATGCTCACACGCTTGCATTGCAACATTTGATGGAACAAAAAAATATAGCAGATTGCGAAGTGTATAATCTTGGCACCGGAAATGGTGTTTCTGTTCTTGAAGCCATACACGCTTTTGAAAAAGTGAGTGATGTAAAACTGAATTATAAAATCGGACGACGCCGTCCCGGCGATATTGTAGCTATTTATGCAAATAATTCTTTAGCAAAAGAAAAACTAAACTGGCAGCCAAACTATTCTTTGGACGAAATGATGGCCACTGCCTGGAAATGGCAATTAAAATTACAAGAGGATGAAGCGCTGCACAACAATGCAAATTTTCAAATGAATTAAAATAAAAATCAGTAAAAATTGTTTGCTTACTGAATCAACCATTCGAAGAACTTTCTTTATTGATACACCCTTACATAATCAACTTCCATCGTTGCTTTTGTAACTTTCGGATCAACAGGTCCGCCGAAGTTCCCTCCCATAGCTTCGTTCAGGATGATAAAGAAGTTTTGATTGAAAGGAATGTCCGGAGAATTTTTTACCGTTTGATAAACTTTTCCATCTAAAGAAATTTTTATTTCTCCGGGTGACCATTCTAATCCGTAAACATGAAATTGAGTCGCATCTTTGATGCGTATTGTTTTGCCATTAGCATGATCGCCAAAATGTTCGGGATAATGAAGCGTACCATAAATCGTATGCATATCTCTCCCCAGATGTTCCATAATATCAATTTCGCCGCAGGCAGGCCAGTTAGCTGAGTCAATATTACTTCCGAGCATCCAGATAGCCGGCCACGTTCCCACGCCTGAAGGCAACTTGGCTCTCACTTCTACCCTGCCATATTTGAATGAAAATTTCCCTTTGGTAAGTATACGCGCAGAAGTATAATGACTTCCTTTATAATCTTCTTTCAATGCGGTAATATCCAGCATTCCATTTTTTACAACCACGTTTTGTGGATGATCAGTGTAATATTCCAATTCGTTATTTCCCCAACCATTTCCGCCGATTTCATAGCCCCACTTTGAGCTGTCGGGCGCACCGTGATAATTAAACTCATCAGACCAGATAAGTTTATTATACTTCCTTTGAGCAAAAGTGTCTTGTTTCAGAAGAAATAAAAGAATTAAAAGAACAAGGTTATTTATTTTCAGCATGAGATGAAGATTGAATTAAAGAATAACTATCAGTAGATATATTAATAGCAAATATAATAGAGTTGAGTTAATGCAAAATATTTGACCCAACGGATTGCATCAACATATTTTAAAACTTCTACATTTCGTTGAATCCATTTGTAAAAAAATCAGTAATTATTTTTTAATCCACAGCCATCATAAATTCATTTTTAATTCTTTAATTTCACTTTATACCTTTAAAAAACCAGAGCGCATTGTCTTAACATTCTAAACCTTAACGAATGATCCAGGATTTCAAATTTCCCTTACGGATACAGCCTGAAGAGTTAGATACGTATCTGGCAGCCGGTTGGTACAGGATGGGACAATGTGTGTTCACGACTGATTTCGTAGAACGTGATGGAGTTTATTTCAAGACAATATGGTTAAGAAATCGTCTTAAGAACTATCAGCCTTCTACCAGCTTTCAAAAACTCGAAAAAAGAAATAAGGAATTTGCAACAGAGATTATTCCTTTCAACTATTGCAAACCATATGAATTACTTTTTCAAAAATACCGTGCATCTCTTCCTCCCGGCAGAGCCGGAGATCTGCATAGTTTTCTTATCGGTGACAGTCCCTATCTTATTTTCAAATCGTGGGTCATTAATATCTATGATAATGGAAACCTTATCGGTTCAGGTGTTTTCGATCTTGGAAAAAAGAGCGCTGCAGGTATTTCAAGTTTTTATGATCCTGATTACAAAAAGTGCAGCATTGGAAGGTATTTGATTTATAAAAAAATTGAGTACTGTAAGCAGATGGGATATGATTATTTTTATCCTGGTTATTTTGTTCCGGGTATAAAAGCTTTCGATTACAAACTCGATATTGGAAAAGAATCACTTGAGTATTACGATATGGACAAAGACCAATGGAAACCGTTGTCACAATTTGTTTTGAAAAACCAGTGACGTTCTATTTTTAGTAAAGCAACAAAAATTCAAAATTTTTATTTCGCTGCTGTCTTTTTCTTATAAAAGGAAACGGAAGCAGTTTGCTATTTCAAGCTTTTCCGATTAAAAGCCAAAATGAACATTCTTCTTTTATTAAAATTCTTTATTTTAGAAAAACCGGAAATAAATATTGATTAATGGAAGTTTACAACATCATAACGTTGATAGTAGTGCTGGCGGCCATTTTCGCCTATATTAACTATCGCTTTATCAAACTTCCATCCACCATTGGTATCATGCTGATTTCACTGCTGGCGTCTTTGATCGTGATTGTTCTCGGAATCATTTCTCCACGCTTTTTTTTACGCACTACAGAAGCGCTGACGCTTATAGATTTTCAAACAGTACTGTTACGCGTCATGCTGAGCTTTCTTCTTTTTGCAGGTGCCATTCACATTGATTCTAAAAAGTTGAGAGCTGAACGGATTTCGGTAATTACCTTTTCAACTATCGGCGTTATTATTTCAACATTTATAGTAGGGACGTTATTATATCTCGTCATATCAAAGTTTGGACTTAATGTCGATTATCTTTATTGCCTTTTATTTGGCGCTTTAATTTCTCCTACTGATCCAATAGCCGTGATAGGTATTTTAAAAAAAGCAAGAATCCCTGAATCACTTGAAACAAAGATCAGTGGTGAAAGTTTGTTCAATGATGGGGTGGGTGTTGTGTTATTTATTTCTTTTTATCAAATAGCGCAAATCGGTTATGCAAATATTTCTGTTTGGAATATTATCTGGCTTTTTATCCGCGAGGCTGGTGGTGGTATTTTATTCGGATGGCTTTTGGGTTATATTGGTTTCCTTGCTTTAAGATCTATCGACAATTACGTAGTTGAAGTAATGATAACATTGGCGATTGTAATGGGCGGTTATGAACTTGCTGAGATCATCCATGTAAGCGGTCCTCTTGCTATGGTAATGGCCGGTTTGTTTACCGGTAACAGGAGTATGAATGAGGTGGCAAGCAATGTAAGCAGTGATTATATTGGTAAATTTTGGGAAATGGTAGATGAGATGATGAATGCGATTTTATTCCTACTGATTGGCTTTGAAATGCTTATTATTCCTTTTAATGGCACTCTATTTTTGCTTGGATGCATCACGGTCTTAATTGTACTGTTCGCGCGTCTAATTTCTGTTTGGCTACCTATTACTCTGTTAAAATATAAAAAGTCATTTGCTAAAAATACAATTCCGATTCTTACATGGGGCGCGCTTCGTGGAGGTATATCCGTAGCACTTGCTTTGTCTGTACCAAAATATATGTATGGAGAAATGTTTGTCTCCATCACTTACTTTGTCGTCTTGTTTTCTATCATGTTCCAGGGACTCACTATCGGTAGATTCGCTAAAAATCTTGCGGAAAAAGATGGCGAATCAAAAGACGAAAACGCTTGAGGAATATGTTTTTTCGAATCCGCTATTAACTGTTTTTTTAAATAATTAAATTCATATACTTTACAACGATTATTCGTAAAAATGGCTGCTACAATTATTATATTCATTTTTGCATTAGGGTATCTTGCGATTGCTTTTGAACAACCACTGAGGTTAAACAAAGCTGCATCCGCTTTAATAACAGGCGTTTTGTGCTGGACTGTTTTTATAATGCAAAGTCATGACGCTGCCGTAGTAAGTCAAAAACTTGTAGATCATCTTGGAGAAATTTCTTCGATCTTATTTTTTTTACTGGGCGCAATGACGATTGTAGAATTGATCGATTCTCATGGGGGATTTAATATTATAACTCAAAAAATCACTACCCGAAGTACACAGAAATTATTGATAATAGTAACCATTCTCACTTTCTTTCTCTCTTCATTGTTAGATAATTTAACCACAACAATTGTAATGATCTCCCTCTGCTCAAGAATATTGAGAAAAAAGGATGACAGGCTTTGGTTTGCAGGAATGATTATCATTGCGTCGAATGCAGGCGGAAGCTGGTCTCCTATTGGAGATGTAACAACAACAATGCTTTGGATAGGAGGACAGATATCAGCTTTTAATACTATAAAGATGTTGATCTTACCAAGCGTCGCAGTTTGCATTATTCCGGCATTAATAATAGCCTTTCGCTTCAAAGGCCAAACATTTTTATTACCACCTGTGAATGAATCTTCGGCCTTAGAGAAAACACAGGGGAAAATTATCCTTTACCTCGGCATCGGCCTTTTAATTTTCGTTCCTTTCTTTAAAACACTTACCCACCTTCCCGCCTTTATGGGAATGTTATTGTCTTTGGGTTTAATTTGGGTAATTATTGCCTTTCTTCATAAAAAGAAAGCCCCTGAAATAATCCGGCAATACAGTGTTGCACATGCGTTGCAGCGTATAGACACACAAAGTATTCTTTTCTTTTTGGGAATATTACTTGCTGTAAATGGGTTGCAATCTTTTGGATTGCTTACTCATTTAGCAAAATTTCTTAGCAGTTCCTTTAAAAATAATTACATAATCGGAACTGCATTAGGCCTGCTATCGGCAGTTGTAGATAATGTGCCTCTCGTTGCTGCTTCACAAGGGATGTTCAGCTTATCAGATTTTCCTATCGACCATCCTTTTTGGGAATTTCTTGCCTTAACCACAGGAACCGGGGGAAGCGCGGTAATTATTGGTTCAGCCGCCGGCGTAGCAGCAATGGGTATTGAATGCATTGATTTTATGTGGTACCTGAAAAAAATTAGTTGGCTGGCCTTACTTGGTTTTGCAGCCGGCATTGCTGTTTACCTTTTACAATTGCAGTTTATAATCGCAACATAATGCAAAAACATTCTAAATATTTGTATGCATTTTGTTATGTTGCCACGTTCATCTAATTTTGCACCTTTGCAGGCGGATTTGTTTATTGTTCGGCCTGCGAAATCCTGCTGGCTCGCAACTTTTTAAACTGAACTAATAAACGAAACTTTATTCTGACACTTCTCCAGATTTTCAAAATTTCGTTTTCGTTCATTTTAAGTGTGGTACTTGCCATCAGTCGGCATTGTAATTTTGATGTTATGACTGTATAAAATTTTAAAAAATGAAGAAATCAATCCAGGAATGCCTTAACGAGCGCATACTAATAATTGATGGCGCCATGGGAACAATGATCCAGCAATACAAACTGGAAGAAAAAGAATACCGAGGAGAAATGTTTAAAGATTGGCATAAAGATGTGCGGGGAAATAACGACCTGTTAAGCCTCACGCAACCACAAATCATACAAGCGATTCATAAAGCGTATTTAGAAGCAGGTGCTGACATTGTAGAAACAAATACTTTCAGCAGCACCTCCATTGCACAGGCGGATTATGACATGCAATCATTAGCTTATGAATTGAATGTAGCAGCTGCACAATGCGCACGAAAAGCAATTGAGGATTTTACAACCGACAGTAAACAAACAAATAATTGCAAATTTGTTGCCGGCGCCATCGGACCTTTGAATAAAACATTAAGCCTTTCTCCTGATGTAAATAACCCGGGCTTTCGTACCGTAACTTTTGATGAAGTGGCGAACGCTTATTATGAACAAATAAGAGGATTGGTTGATGGAGGTGTTGATCTTCTTTTGATTGAAACCATTTTTGATACGCTGAATGCAAAAGCCGCGATTTTTGCAATCAAAAAATATTTCCGGGATACGAAAAAACCGGAACTTCCGATCATGATAAGCGGAACGATTACTGACGCAAGCGGAAGAACATTAAGCGGTCAAACGCTCGAAGCCTTTTACATTTCTATCTCACACGCCAATCCTCTAAGCGTTGGTTTAAACTGTGCTTTGGGTGCTAAAGAAATGCGCTCGCACATTGAAGAATTAAGTGAAATAGCGAGCTGCTATACTTCTGCATATCCTAACGCAGGTTTGCCGAATGCTTTTGGAGAATACGATGAACAACCTGAAGATACGGCGCATACTATGGAAGAATGGGCACAACAAGGTTTTGTAAATATTGTAGGAGGCTGTTGCGGAACAACGCCCGATCATATCAGGCATATTGCCGAACATGTGAAAAAGTTTAAACCAAGAAAGTTACCGGTAGTCGAGAAAGAATTGCAAGAAACAACAGCATAATAATTGTGATAAAAGAATAAGATGTCAACAAATAAAATCATACAACCGTTTTTAAGATTATCAGGATTGGAGCCGTTGGTGGTTCGACCTGAAACTAATTTTGTTAATATAGGAGAACGGACCAATGTAACAGGTTCCAAAAAATTCGCGCGTTTAATTCGCAACGGCGAATATGAAGAAGCACTTTCAGTGGCGCGTCAACAAGTAGAAGGCGGAGCACAGATTCTTGATGTAAACATGGATGATGCGCTTCTTGATGGTGAAAAAGCGATGACGACATTTTTGAATTTACTTCAGTCGGAACCGGACATTGCGAAAATCCCTGTAATGATCGATTCTTCTAAATTCAATATAATAGAAGCGGGATTGAAATGCGTGCAGGGAAGATGTATTGTCAATTCTATTTCGATGAAAGAAGGGGAAGAAAAATTTATAGAACAGGCTGTTATTTGTAAAAGTTTTGGTGCGGCGGTAATCGTTATGGCATTTGATGAAAAAGGCCAGGCAGATACGAAAGAAAGGAAAGTGCAAATTTGTAGACGAGCTTTTAAAATTTTAACCGAACAGGTTGGCTACAAACCTGAAGACATTATTTTCGATCCAAACATTTTTGCTATTGCAACAGGCATTGAAGAACACAATAATTATGGCGTTGATTTTATTGAAGCGACAAGAGAAATAAAAAAATTAATGCCTTTGGCAAAGGTGAGCGGAGGCGTTAGTAATATTTCATTTTCTTTTCGAGGAAATGATACGGTGAGGGAAGCGATGCACGCTGTGTTTTTATATCATGCGATAAGGGCAGGAATGGACATGGGCATCGTAAACGCCGGACAGCTGCAGGTTTACGAACAAATTGAACCGGAATTAAAAGAACTTTGCGAAGACGTTATCCTTAACAGAAAAGAAGATGCAACCGATAAGCTATTGGCTTTTGCCGAAACAGTAAAAGCAAAGGGAAAGGAAGTGGTAAAAGATCTTGCATGGAGAAAAGAGGAAGTTCAACAACGTTTAAGTTACGCTTTGATAAACGGCATTACGGATTACATTGAAGAAGATACGGAGCAGGCAAGGCAAAAATATCGAAAACCACTTGATGTAATCGAAGGGCCCCTAATGGATGGAATGAACATTGTTGGCGATCTCTTTGGAAGTGGTAAAATGTTTTTACCGCAGGTTGTAAAGAGCGCACGGGTAATGAAAAAAAGTGTGAATTATTTATTCCCATTTATTGAAGCAGAAAAAGAAAAATTAAAACAGGAAAATATTGAAGCAGGAATTTTAAATACAGAAGGCGCTGGCCCCGCAAAGGTTTTAATGGCCACCGTAAAAGGAGACGTACATGATATCGGCAAAAATATTGTAGGTGTTGTGCTGGGTTGTAACGGTTACGAAGTAATTGATCTGGGTGTGATGGTTCCTGCAGAAAAAATTTTGCAGACAGCAAAGGAAAAAGAAGTGGCGATGATTGGTCTCAGTGGACTAATCACTCCTTCCCTGGATGAAATGGTGCATGTGGCAAAGGAAATGAAAAGGCAGGATTTTTCAATTCCGCTTCTTATAGGCGGCGCCACAACCTCACGTCTTCATACCGCCGTTAGAATTGCCCCCGAGTACGATAACGGAGTGGTACATGTTTTAGATGCTTCAAGAAGCGTGACCGTTGCCGGCAATTTGTTAAATAAAGAAAGCAAAAAAGAATATCTATCGACGATTTCTAAAGAGTATGAAAAATTAAAGAGAGATTTTGGTAATAAAAAATCAACCAAGGTTTTATTACCTTTTTCACAAGCACAGGAAAATAAAGTTCCGATTGAGTGGCAAAAGTTTTCTCCTGTAAAACCTTCGTTCACTGGCGTAAAAGTTTTTAATGATTATGATCTGAATGAAATTTACAAATACATTGATTGGCAACCTTTCTTTATTGCATGGGAATTGCATGGCAAATTTCCTGACATCTTAAAGGATGAAAAGGTTGGTGCGTCAGCTACCAAATTGTATCAGGATGCACAAGCCTTGCTTAAAAAGATGATCAGCGAAAAATGGGTTACGGCAAGAGGTGTAATTGGATTTTGGGAAACAAACAAAATTGCGGATGACACCGTTGAGCTAAAAAATTCTGATGGCGAAGTTTTTAAACTTGAATATTTGCGCCAGCAAATAAAGAAAGCACCCGGACAACCAAACCTTTCTCTCGCTGATTTTATAAAGCCTGGTAAAGGAGATTTTATTGGCGCTTTTGCTGTGTCTATTCATGGATTGGATCCTTATATTGAAAAATTCGTCAAAGAGTTTGATGACTATAACAAGATTATTCTTCAGGCCTTGGCAGACAGGCTTGCAGAGGCTTTTGCCGAATTGCTTCATGAAAGAACAAGGAAAGAATTTTGGGGTTATGCAACTGATGAAAATCTGACTTCCAAAGAATTGGTTGAGGAAAAATATTTGGGCATAAGACCGGCTCCCGGCTATCCTGCGTGTCCTGATCATACAGAAAAATATAAACTCTTTAAATTATTAAATGCTACTGAAAATGCAGGAATAATTCTTACAGAATCTTTGGCAATGAATCCTGCCCCTTCTGTTTGCGGATGGTACCTTGCCAATCCTGAAAGTAAATATTTTGGAGTTGGAAAAATTGCAAGCGATCAGTTAGAAGATTATGCAAAACGAAAAAATATGCCCCTTGAAGAAGCTGAAAGATGGTTAAGACCCCAATTGGAGTAAACAAAAAAAATTCACCCAAAAATTATTTGGTATGAACGACAATATCCGCATTATTACTTACAATGTAAACGGAATAAGAGCTGCAATAAAAAAAGGGTTTATCGACTGGCTTAAAACCGATCCCGCAGATATAATTTGCTTGCAGGAAATAAAAGCCAACGAGAAGGATATAGACCGAGAGGCGATTGAAAGCGCAGGATATAGGCCTTACATTTTTTCTGCTCAAAAAAAGGGATACAGCGGGGTCGCGATACTTAGCAAACTTGAGCCGGATAATGTCGAATATGGACACGGGAACAAGCAAAGTGATTTTGAGGGAAGAGTGTTACGTGCAGATTTCGGCGATATTACTTTAATCTGTGCCTACTTCCCTTCGGGAACAAGCGGTCAGCATCGGCAATCATACAAGTATGTTTGGCTTGATGAATTTTTAGAATACCTGAATGAACTTCGAAAAACCCGGAAAAGATTAATTGTTTGTGGCGATTATAATATCGCTCATAAGGAAATTGATATTCACAATCCCAAAGCAAATAAAAAAACCACGGGCTTTTTGCCAGAAGAAAGAGCGTGGTTTGATAAATTTCTCAGTCATGGATTTACTGACGGATTCAGACACCTCAACAAACAACCACATAATTATACATGGTGGAATGTAATAAGACCGACGACACGTCTTGAAAACAAAGGATGGAGAATTGATTATATTAATGTAACAGACACTTTAAAAGACCATATTCAGAAAGTACAAATTTTTCCTGAAGTAAAACATAGTGATCATTGTCCTGTTTATATGGAACTAAAATATTAACGATGTTTGTTTACAACATTACATTTAAAGTAGATAACGACTACCTGGATGATTGGATGGAATGGCAAAAAAAAATTCAAATTCCTGACATCCTTGCAACCGGTTGTTTTTATGATCACCGTTTTTATGAATTAATGAATCTGGAAGAAGAAGATGGAAGAACATTTGTAATACAGTTCCTAACAAAATCAAAAAGCGATTATAACCGGTACCAACATATTTTTGGAGGATCATTGCGACACCGTGCTGTTGAAAAATGGAAAGATCATGTTGTTTCTTTCAGAACCCTCCTTAAAAATGTGGAATAAGTGTTTATATTTTTTTGTAATCATCATTTTTAGTAAAATTACTTTTTCTTAAAGCCTTTCCAATCAGGCTTTTTTTTGATCAAAGGCTGCTGAAACACAATGCCAGCTTGTCTTTCAGACAAAATGTTTAAATATTATAGAAATAGTAAAATCCCGTTGTGAGTGCTGGAATGCTTGCCAATGCTGCGTTTGAAAGAATCTATATCAAAAAGTTTTTTTTGTAAAAATATTATTGCATCAAAAAACCTTCTATATTTGTTGCTGTTTAAAAAATCAAATAAAATTATTATGAACAAAGCTGAACTAATCGCCAAGATGGCCGATGACGCAGGAGTTACAAAAACCCAAGCTAACGCTGCTTTAGATTCTTTTACTACTGCAGTTACCAAAACTTTAAAAGGTGGAGGTAAAGTTACCCTTGTTGGCTTTGGAACTTTCTCTGTTAGTAAAAGGGCTGCCCGCAATGGCCGCAATCCTCAAACTGGCTCTGTGATTAAAATTAAAGCTAAGAAAGTAGCTAAATTTAAAGCAGGTAAAGAACTGTCATCGAAAATCTGATTTTCGGGAAAAATTCTAAAAGCAAGATGCATTATTGTATCTTGCTTTTTTTATTATTAATATTCATTCAATTCAAATAAAACATCAATGGGACGCGGAGATAAAAAAACTAAAAAAGGAAAAATCTTTATGGGATCTTTTGGTAAGTCAAGGCCTGTGACAAAAGCAAAAACAAAACCTGCTGAGAAAGAAGCGGATAAAAAATAAATTTTAGTTTTCACATGCCGGTTCGTCGGAAAATAGAAACAGTAAATTTTTGTTTGTTTACGGTTAGCTTTTAATAATACCAACAGCTCGGAGGAATTTTATATTTTATTAATGGTGATTAAGATTGGGAACGTTGCTTTTTTATGGTGCAAGCCTTTGTATGATCCAGTTGTTATCTTCATTTAAAGAATATTCCAACCTGTCGTGAAGCCTGCCAGGCTTTCCCTGCCAGAATTCCATAACCTGTGGTTCTACAATATAACCGCCCCAAAATTCTGGACGAGGAACCTCCTGTTCATGAAATTTGTCGTAATATTTTTTCATATTCTGATGTAAAAATTCAGCACTTTTAATTACAGAGCTTTGCGGGGAACTCCAAGCGCCCAGCTGACTTTCACGCGGACGGCTGGAAAAATATTCTTCACTTTCTTTTGCACTTGTCTTTCTCGCTTTTCCTTCGATTCTTATTTGCCTTTCCAGCTCTTTCCAAAAAAAGACAAGAGCAGCAAAAGAGCTTTCTTTTATTTCATGAGCTTTGCGGCTCTTATAATTGGTAAAAAAAACAAAACCATTTTCGCTAATCCCCTTCAATAATACAATTCGTGCAGAAGGTTTGCCGTTGGCATTGCATGTGGCGAGTGTCATGGCGTTCGGTTCCTGAACTCCCGAATTCACTGCCTCCTTCCACCAATTTTCAAACTGTTTTACCGGATCAGCATTTACCTCTTTTTCGTCTAAGGATTTAAGTTGGTAAACCTTTCTCATTGCAGCGATCGAATTATTATCAGCCATTACTTTGATTTTATATTTTCTTATGCAAAATTTGTAAAAACTCCTGATAAAAAAGAAAAAGCACTATTTAATATAGCGCCTTTAACTTGTTTATTAAAATTCTTGTCTGAAATAATCCTGATAAAAATAAAGTGATCACTCCACACCTTGGTTTATATTTTCATTTTCATGTTCTGTAGCATTTAGCTTTTCCTCAACTCTAGTTGAATCGGTAGTTGAAGGAGAATTTTCGGGATTTCCAAACTTATTCTTTAATCCAACCTTCAGGCTATCAAATCCTTCTTTAAGATTATCAGCTGGCGACCTCAAAAGATAAGCAGAAAGCACAATTCCAAGAGCTGCAATCGCTGCTATATAAAGTCCGAAACCTACCAAGGCAGACCCCAGTATGGAACTTGTAATTTCAGAATAATACCAGATGGTAAAGAGTAGTGCAATAACTCCTGCTAAAAGAGTAACCGTCCACATTGTTTTATCAAGGTTCTTTTTTTGGTCATCAATATATGCGATTACACCGGTTACAACAAAACATAAAAAAACCACGATTCCTTCTTTATGCATTCCGTTTACGCTTTGCGTATAGCCGAACATTGAGATAGAAACCCAAGGTAAAAACATTGAAACAAAACCAACAGCAGAAGAGATTAAAAGAAATTTCCTTTGCTTACTCATTAGATTAAAATTCATGATCGTAAGTTTTAAAGTTAATAATTGAAGGTGGTATTCAGCTATTAAGCGGTTTCATAAACTACAGATGAATTCAACTTAGTAAATATAAAGAAATTTGAATAAAGCCTAATGTGAATTTTTAGCAGAAGAAACGATTTTGTTTTGACTAACCATCATCTCAAGATTAGCGATCATTTTAGCTTTCTCTTCTTCATAAATGGAAAGCTGTTTTTCCAGTTCATGTAAACGCGAAAGACCAATTTCAAGTTGTTTTTCTTTATTATGGATTTCTACAAGCTGTTTTCTCAAATCATCGTTTTCACTTCTCAAACGCACATTTTCACTTTCCAGCTTGGAATACTGCTTTTTTGCATTAATCTCCGCAACCAGCGATAATTCCAATTCTTTTTCCCGGACTGCAGCCGCTTCCAGCTGTCGCTGCAATAAGCCAATATTGTTTTGCATTGATTGCAGATCATTTAATCTTGCATCGTATTCACTTTGCAATCCCGTCCATTTACTGTTGTCGTTTTCGATTTCACTTATTTGCTTTTCCACTTCTTCAAGCCTTTGGCGGGTAAGATCAAGTTCATTTTCCAACTTCTCTTTCACTTCGTTTTCTTCATAATACATTTCCTTCCAATCTTCCTGGTGTCCATTTTGGGAGACAGTCATTTGTTTTTGGCTTTGATATTGCACCTCAAGTGCTTTTAATCGTTCCTGCATTTTTGAAAACTGAATTTCATAAAAAGAGGAATTTTCTTCAACCTTCTGTAATTTATTTTTCAGATCCCATATCGCTTCAGGCCTTGGGGAATGGTTTTCAAAAGGTGAAGTCTTTTTAAAACTCAGGAAATTCTTTTTTTCAGCCGGAAGCAGATCATAGCTGCTTACTATTACTTTATAAGCAAAAATGAAACAGCCGATCAGTACAACCAGGGATATAATCCACCAAATCCACATAGTGCAGTTACTTAAAATGTTACACAATTATTTTACAGCCGGGGGTTGTTCTTGTGTTTTTTCAAAGGATAAATTTCTGCATTCCCGAGCAGAATAAGGATCGATGTTCAAATAAGCGCAGCGTAAATTAATACAAATTATCCAGTTACCAAAGTGCCCACTTTTTCACCGGTTATAACCCGCAATAAGGTACCTGGGGTATCCATGTCAAAAACAATGATAGGCAGTTGGTTTTCCATGCATAAGGTGAAAGCAGTCATATCCATGACTCTCAGATTCCTGGCGATACAATTGGCAAATGTGATGGTTTCGTATTTTGTCGCTAGTTTATCTTTTTCAGGATCGGCAGAATAAATTCCATCTACGCGGGTGCCTTTCAAAATGGCATCGGCCCCGATTTCAACGGCTCTTAAAGAACCTGCTGTATCAGTAGTAAAATAAGGATTTCCGGTGCCCGCACCAAAGATCACTACTCTTCCTTTTTCCAAATGCCGGATAGCTCTTCTGCGAATATACGGTTCGGCAATTTGTTCCATTTTAATGGCACTTTGGAGCCGGGTATAAACGCCAGCTCTTTCGAGAGAACTTTGCAATGCCATTCCATTTATTACGGTCGCAAGCATTCCCATGTAATCACCTTGCGCACGTTCTATGCCGGTTTCAGCTTCATTCATTCCGCGGTAAATATTTCCGCCTCCAATTACAATAGCGACCTGCACTCCCAATTCTGTTATCAGCTTAATGTCTTGCGCATATTGGGTAAGAACAGTAGAATCAAGTCCAAAATTTTTATCACCCATTAAAGACTCACCGGAAAGCTTAAGAAGGATTCGTTTAAATTTAGGAAGCATAAATTGATTACTGTTATTTTTAAATCGCTGCAAGATAATGGATAAATTTTTATTTGGAGTTCCTGTATCTCATTTCAACCTGAATCGATTTTTTAAACAGTAAAACCACAAAGAAGTCGATTTTTTATTGAGAAATCAAGATCGATCTATTAAAAAAAAAGAGCCACCGTAAGGCAGCTCTTTTTTTGTATAACATTTTTGAATCTATCCTAGAGCAACTCTTTTAAAAGATAGCACTTTTAATTCGGGATCGACTGATTTTAAGTAATCTGCAACTGATTTATTACCATCTTTTACAAATGCCTGGGCAACTAAAGTGCTTTCCTTAAAGAATTTATTGATTTTTCCGGCTGCAATTTTTTCGGCCATTTCTGCCGGCTTGCCTTCAGCTTTTATTTGTTCAATGGCAATGATTCTTTCACGCTCAACTGTTTCTGCAGGTACTGAAGACTGATCAATTGCGATCGGGTTCATTGCTGCAATCTGCATAGCCACATCTTTTCCTGCTTCTTCATTCACTTTATTTAGTCCTACTAAAACGCCCATGCGATAAGCGCCATGGATGTAGGAGGCAACATAAGGCGCCTCAATTGTTTCAAATCTTGAAACGCTAATTTTTTCGCCAATCTTTGCAACCTGTTCGTTCAATTTGTCGGCAATGGTTTCATCACCGATCTTTACCGAATTGAGTTCTTCTAAAGAGTTTACATTATTAACAATTGCTGCATCCATTATTGATTGTGCAAACGCAATGTAGTCTGCATTCTTACTTACAAAGTCAGTTTCGCAACTTACATTAATGATATAACCTGTTTTATTATTTTCTGTAGTTTGTGCAATTACTACACCTTCTTTTGCCTCACGATCTCCGCGAAGTGCAGCTACTTTCTGTCCTTTTTTTCTTAAATAATCGATCGCGGCTTCAAAATCGCCATTAGATTCTACAAGTGCCTTGCGGCAATCCATCATTCCTGCACCGGTTTGCTGGCGTAACTTATTAATTTCTGATGCTGTTATAGTTGTTGTACTCATTGTTTTTTGTTGAATGTTCATAATAAAAATGGAATAGGATGAAATTGCTTCCACAAATCCTATTCCTGTTTATACATTAGCAATTTTTGATAAAATCATCTGCGTCCTCCGCCTGGTCCCCTGCTTCCCTGGCCTGGTCCTGCTACACGGCGTTTTTGAGGTCCTACAGCTCCACGCCCTTTTCCTCCTGCCGGTCCGCCACTTCCGCGACGACGTTCTTTTCCTTCATCTGCCCCATCATCAAATTTCATTTCGCGTGTGTTGCTTTCTTCAACTTCTTCAGTTTCTTCTTCTTTTTCAGCCTGTCTTTCGGCGAGTCCTTCAGCAATAGCAGCAGTAATATAATTAGTAATGATGGCTATAGATTTCGTAGCGTCATCGTTAGAAGGAATTGAAAATTCGACTTTATTAGGATCGCAATTGGTATCAACCATTCCAAAAGTGGTGATGTTCAGGCGTTTTGCCTCTGAAAGTGCAATGTGCTCATGCCCAATATCAACTAAAAACAATGCAGCAGGAACGCGGCTTATTTGCGAGATGCCACCCAAAACTTTTTCCATCTTCTCCTTGTCACGTGTAAGGGTAAGGCGTTCTTTTTTGGTGATGCTGTCCAATGTTCCGTCGTTAAGCATTTTTTCGATTGCCTGCATTTTCTTCACACTTTTACGAACGGTGTTAAAGTTAGTAAGCATACCTCCCAGCCAACGCTCAGTTACAAAAGGCATATTCACTCTCCTGGCTGCTTCGGTTACGATTTCCTTTGCTTGCTTTTTTGTAGCCACAAACATGATCTTCTTACCGCTTTTGGCAATTGATTTCATGGCTGCTGCAGCTTCTTCAAGACCTTCAACAGTTTTATTAAGGTCGATGATGTGAATGCCTTTTTTCTCAGCAAAAATGTAAGGCAACATTTTGGGATTCCATTTCTTTTTTAAATGGCCAAAGTGAACGCCCGCTTCTAAAAGCTGCTGTTGTAGGGAAGTATTATTTTCCATTTATTTTTTATTAAGGTTGTTTTAAAAATTGAATCAGAAAAAGCACGCTATTAACGTTTAGAGAACTGGAAGCTCTTTCTTGCTTTCTTCTTTCCGGGTTTTTTACGCTCAACGGAACGAGGATCGCGGGTAAGTAAGCCTGCTTCTTTTAAAGCCGGACGATATTCAGGATTTACCTGCAACAAAGCACGGGCTATGCCTAATTTTACAGCTTCGGCCTGGCCTTTCACACCGCCACCGGTAGCATTAACCGTTACATCAAATTTATCCATAGACTCGATGGTTTTTAACGGTGCTTCTACCTGGTTTTGCAAATAAATAAGTGGAAAGTAAGTCTTATAATCTTTTCCGTTGATAGTAATGTTGCCATCACCTTTAGAAAGAAACACGCGCGTTACAGCTTCTTTTCTGCGGCCAACTGCATTTTTTTGTTTTTCCATTTTATAATTTTTTTCGCTTCATTAATTAAAGCCGAGTGGAATTAAAATTTTAATTGTTGTGGATTTTGTGCTGTGTGCGGATGTTCTGAACCCACGTACACAAATAGTTTTTTATACATTTTGCGACCCAGCTTGTTTTTAGGCAACATTCCTTTTACCGCTCTTTCAATAACTACTTCAGGGCGACGCTTCAAAAGATCACCAGCGGCTTCTTCTTTTTTACCTCCTGGATAACCGCTAAAATTGATGTACGTTTTCTCGTCAAGCTTATTGCCAGTAAATCTAACCTTGTCGCAATTGGTGACAATCACATAATCTCCGCAATCTACATGCGGTGTGTAATAGGCTTTGTTCTTTCCACGAAGAACAGACGCAATTTTTGCGCACATGCGGCCTACGGTTTGATTAGTACCGTCAACAACGTACCAGTTACGCTGCACGGTAGCCTCGTTTGCATGTTTGGTGGTGAAATGTAATTTG
>Ga0157371_10000723_pt1 | contig 38704 bp, 45 predicted proteins | sample C45metaG_FD_113462 | JGI IMG/M metagenome (GOLD analysis project Ga0157371, IMG submission 113462) | Corn rhizosphere microbial communities from Kellogg Biological Station, Michigan, USA - C4-5 metaG | ecosystem: Host-associated > Plants > Roots > Rhizosphere > Soil | place: USA: Michigan... | reverse complement strand
GCGGCGGTGGCGGTGGCGGCATGCCCCCCCAGGTCGTCGGTGAAGGCACCGGCGTCGTAAAGTTCTTCAACGGACAAAAGGGCTTCGGCTTCGTCGTTCGCGACGATGGCGGCGAGGACGTGTTCGTGCACATCAGTGCGGTCGAGCAGGCCGGCCTGACCGGTCTGGCCGAGGGTCAACCGCTGGGCTTCACGCTCGTCGATCGCGGCGGCCGCATCTCGGCGACCGACCTCAAGATCGAGGGCGAGCCCTTGCCGGTCCAGGATCGCGGTCCGCGCCCCGAGCGTGCGGCAGGCGGCCCGGGTGGCGCTGGCGGCGGCGGTGGCCGCGAGCTGACTGGCGAGAAGGCGACCGGCACGGTCAAGTTCTTCAACGCGATGAAGGGCTTCGGCTTCATTCAGCGCGACGACGGCCAGCCCGATGCATTCGTCCACATCTCGGCGGTCGAGCGCGCCGGCATGACCAGCCTGAACGAAGGCGATCGGCTCGAATTCGAGCTCGAGGTCGACAATCGTCGCGGCAAATACGCCGCGGTGAACCTGACGTCGATCTAATCGCCCTCCGGTTCTGCTTTTGAAAAGGCCCGGTCCGCCATGCGCGGGCTGGGCCTTTTTCTTATTCCTCCCCGGAACGGGGAGGATTTGAACTACCCTCGAAGAATCAGCCCTGCCCCAGCCAGAATCCCCAGCACGGCCACCCCGCGTCCGACCGTCACCCGCTCCTTCAGAAACACGACGGCGATGATCAGCGCCGTCACCATCCCCGTCTCGCGTAACGCGGCGAGCGGCGCGGTCGGACCGATCGACAGTGCATAGAGCGCGAGGCCGTAGGTCAGGATCGACAGCGCACCGGCGATCGCGCCCGGCCGCCATTGCTGGCGCATCGATGCGAACAAAGTGCCGCGCGTCAGGATCGCGAACAGGCCGACGATGACCAGCCCCATCGTCACGAACATCCAGGCGATATAGCTGAACGGCGTCGGCGCCGCGCGCACGCCGGCGGCATCGATCACGGTATAGGCGGCGATGGTCAAACCGGTCAGCACTGCCCAGCCGAACCCGGCGCGGCTGAGATGACGGCCGATCGCCAGGACGAACATCGACACGCCGATCAGCGCGATCCCGGCGACCGCCAGCGTCGAAACATGGTCGCCGAGCAGCCCGAGCGTCACGCCCGCGGTCACCAGCGGCGCGGTGCCGCGCAGCACGGGATAGGCCGACGAAAAGTCGCTGACCTGATACGCCCGGATCAGCGCGTAGAGATAGAGCGCGTGGACCAATGCCGTCGCCGCGAGCCACGGCCAGGCGCCATCCGGCAATGGCACGAGCAGCAAGGAGGGAAGCAGGATGATCGCCGCCGACCCGTCGGTCATCGCGCGCGACGCCATCTTGTCCTTGCCGCCCTTGACGATCGCATTGACCACCGCATGGATCGACCCCGAGGCGATCATCAGCAGCGGCGCGAGCGAGACGGTCATCCTTGCCCTAATTGCGTGCGCCGCCGCCGACGTCTAGTCATGCGCGGTGCGCCCACCTACCGATCCCGCCGCCGCGCGCGCTCGCCTGACCGAGGCGTTGGTGCGTACGGGCGCGGAGGATCGCGACGCGCTGCAGGACGTCTATCGCCTGACCTCGGCGAAGCTTTTCGGGATTTGCCTGCGTATCTGTGGAGAGCGGAGCGCTGCCGAAGATGTATTGCACGAGGTTTATATCACGATCTGGAAACGCGCTGGCGCCTATGAGCCCGGTCGCGCCAGCCCGATTTCGTGGTTGGCGACGATCGCCCGCAACAAGGCGATCGATTGGGTGCGGGCGCGCGGTGCGCGGCCCGCGCATCCGGTCGAGGAAGCCGCGATGGTAGCGGACACGTCCCCCGACCAGCGTGAGATCGCGGAGCGCGACCAGGAATCGCAACGGCTGCACGATTGCCTCGACGCGCTCGACGAGCGTGCGCGCGATGCTATCCGAACGGCGTTCTTCGATGGGGTGACCTATGCCGAACTGGCCGAGCGCAAGAACGTGCCATTGGGCACGATGAAGAGCATCATGCGGCGCGGCCTGCTCCAGCTGAGGGGATGTGTCGATGACGCCTGACGCTCCCGATCCCGATATGACCGCCGCCGAACTCGCGCTCGGCCTGCTCGATGGCGAGGCGCGCGCCGCGGCGCTGCGCCGGGTACTGGCCGATCCCGATTTCGCGCGCGAGGTCGAGCAATGGCGCCAGCGGCTGGCCGGATTGTTCGACGATTATCCCGAAGTCGCCGCGCCCGAGTCGGTTGCCGCAAGGCTGGCGCAACTCGACCGTCCCGCTCAGCCGGCACCGCCGCGGCGCCGGAATTGGCCAATCGCCGCCATGGTTACGGCGGTCGCGGCGATGCTCGCCTTGTTCTTCGTGCTGCGCCCGGCGCAACAGATCGTCTCTCCGCCGCATCACCTGATGGTGGCGTCACTGATGATGAGCGACAAATCTGCCGCCGTCCCCGCGATGGTCGACATGACAACGGGCGAAATGCGCGTCGGCGGCGCGGCGATGGCCCCAGCGGGCAAGACTGCGCAGCTCTGGATGATCGGCGGCGACGGCGTGCCCAAGCCGATGGGAATGCTGGCATCGAGCGGCCCGTCACGCATGGTGCTGCCGATGGAGAAACGCCACTCCCTGAAGGCGGGAGTCATGCTGGCGGTATCGATCGAACCGCTCGGCGGATCGCCGACCGGCCTGCCGACCGGGCCGGTTGTGGCGAGCGGGAAATTGTCGCTCACTTAGGGTCCGATCCTTCCAACTTAAACGCCTCCCCGGTGAAGGCCGGGGCCTGGTTGCAATGGGTTTTCGGTGGCGGGATGCCATCTCCGCGTCATCGGAGCTGGACCCCGGCCTTCGCCGGGGAAGCGTTCTATTTCTGTCACTCCGTTCTCTCATGCACACCTGCCTGCATCCGCGAGCAACCCGCACCCGTACCTCCTGACGCACGCGTCCAACGGCGTGCTTCAGGAGACAGGGACATGAAGGCAATTCGTAAATTGATGCTCGCGACCGCATTGGTCGCCGGCGCGGGCGTCGCGGCGATGAAGAACCCCATGGTCGGCGGTGCCGCAATGTATTCGACCAAGACTATCGTCCAGAATGCGGCCAATTCGAAGGACCACACGACCTTGGTCGCCGCGGTCAAGGCGGCGGGACTGGTCGACACCTTGTCGGGCAAGGGCCCGTTCACCGTCTTCGCCCCGACTAATGCGGCATTCGCCAAGCTGCCCGCAGGCACCGTCGACACGTTGCTCAAGCCCGAGAACAAGGGCCAGCTGACGTCGGTCCTGACCTATCACGTCGTGCCCGGCGGCATCACCGCGGCGATGATCGCCGCCAAGGCCAAAGCCAATGGCGGCGTCGCCAACTACACCACGGTCCAGGGCGGCACGCTCAAGTTCAAGAAGATGGGCGCCGGTTGGGCCGTGATGGACGACAAGGGCGACACCGGCATGATCACCATCGCCAACGTGATGCAGTCGAACGGCGTGATCCACGTCATCGACACCGTCATGCTGCCCTGAGTTGCACGTTAGCCCCTCTCCTTCAGGGGAGGGGCTTTTCACACTTCACCTTCTCAGGTCACCAGCTTCCTGATCCCGGCGATCGTATCGGCTTCCGCCGCCGGCTTGTCGGTGCGGATGCGATGGATGCGGGGGAAGCGCATCGCGACGCCCGATTTGTGGCGTTTCGACTCGTGGATCGAATCGAACGCAACTTCGAGCACCAAGGTCTTCTCGACCTCGCGCACCGGGCCGAAGCGATTGACCGTGTGATTGCGGACGAAGCTGTCGAGCCATTTCAGCTCGTCGTCGGTGATCCCTGAATAGGCTTTGCCGACGGGCAGCAGCTCGCCCTCTTCGGTCCAGCAGCCGAACGTATAATCGCTGTAGAAGGACGAGCGCCGGCCATTGCCGCGCTGCGCGTACATCATCACGCAATCGGCGGTCAGCGGGTCGCGTTTCCATTTGTACCACAGGCCCGTGCGACGGCCGGCGACGTAGTCGGAATCGCGCCGTTTGAGCATCACGCCCTCGATCGCGGCATCGCGCGCGCCGGCGCGGATTTCCTCGAGCGCGGCGAAATCCTTCGCTTCGATCAGGACGCTGACGTCGAACCGCTCGGAATCGAGCCGCGTGGCGAAGCTTTCGAGCCGCGCGCGGCGCTCGATCCAGGGGAGCGCGCGCATATCCTCGCCGCCGTCGAACAAGATATCGTAGAGGCGGACGAAGGCGGGATAGTCGTCGAGCATCTTGGCCGACACGATCTTGCGCCCCAGCCGCTGCTGCAGCGCATTGAAGCTGGCGGCACCCGCGCCTTCCTCGAGCGCACTGCCCTGTGCCTCGCCCTTCACCATCAATTCGCCGTCGAGCACTCCCGGTGTGCGGAACGCCACGGCGATGTCAGGGAAGCTGCCCGTGATATCGTCGCCGGCACGGCTGTAGAGCCGGGTCGTCCCGCCGACATGGACGAGCTGGACGCGGATGCCGTCCCATTTCCACTCGGCCGCGTAATCGGCGAGGTCGAAGATTCCGTCCTCCAGCGGATGGGCGAGCATGAACGGGCGGAATACCGGAACGTCGTCGGCGGTCGGCTGCGCCCCGCGTCCTTCGACCCAGTCGAACAATTCGGCGTAAGGCGGCCGAATCGCGTGCCATACTTCCTCGACACCTTCGACCGCGACACCGAAAGCCTGCGCCAGGGCGGTCTTGGCGAGGCGTGCCGACACGCCGATGCGGAGCGCGCCGGTCGCCATCTTGAGCAGCGCGAACCGCTCCTCCGCATCCATCCGGTCGAGCATCGCGGCGAGCGCTGCCGGGGCGTCCGAGCGCGACAGCGAATTGAGCGTGTCGACGACCTGGCCGACTGACAAGGGCTCCCCGCTGCCGTCATCGGCGCCGGGCCACAGCAAGGCGATCGTCTCCGCGGTATCGCCGACATAATCGCGGCTCATGCGGAACAGCACCGGGTCGACGCGCTGCTCGATCAGCGCGCGGATTACCGCGGGTTTGATCGCGGGAAGGTCGAGATCGCCGGTCAGCGCGGCGATCGCCCAGCCGCGATCGGGATCGGGCGTCGCCTTGAGATAATCGCCGATCAGCTTGAGCTTGGCGTTGCGCGACCGCGTGTAGATCAGCGAGTCGAGGAGCTGCGCGAAAGCGTGCATGTCGCGACCAACATGGCGCCGGCGTAACGGTTCCACCAGCCCAGCTCCCAAATCCTCCCCGGCACAGTGAGGAATTTTCGGGGCATTGCCCGCCGCCCGCACACCACCTACGCCTTCGGCCATGCGCAAGCTGCTGAAGGTCGTGCTGATCCTGTTACTGATCGTGGCGGGATTCTATCTCTACGCCCGCGCCGAGGCGCGGTTCGATCCCGTGGTCAGGACCGCGACGATCAAACTGCCGCGCTGGCCCAAGGGGATAAAGCCGGTCCGCGCCGTCCTGATCAGCGACGTGCATATCGGCAGCCATGCGATGGACGAGGAGCGGCTGACCCGGATTGTCGATCAGATCAACGCGCTCAACCCCGACATCGTGCTGATGGCGGGCGACTTCATCTACGGCCACGATCCACATGGCGCGAAGAAATTAGGGCCCGGCCTGGTCGCGCCATTCAAGAAATTGCACCCGCCGCTCGGCGTCGTTGCGGTGCTGGGCAATCACGATCATTGGACCGGCGCCGATGACGTTACCAGCGCGTTGGCGCAGGCGCGGATCACCGTGCTGGTCAACGACGTAACCGCGCGCGGACCGATCGCGATCGGCGGGGTCGACGACGATTACACGCACCATGCCGACATCGCCGCGACCATGGCCAAGCTGCGTCCGTTCGAGGGAGCGCGCATCATCCTGACGCATTCCCCCGACATCGCGCCGCGGTTGCCGGGGGATGTGCATCTGTTGCTCGCCGGCCATACGCACTGCGGCCAAGGCGTGCTGCCCTTTTACGGCCCGGTCGCGAGCGTATCGCATTTCGGGGACCATTATCGCTGCGGGCTGGTGCTCGACCCCGGGCTTGCCGTCATCGTCACCGCTGGATTGGGCACGAGCGGCCCTCCGCTAAGGTTCGGCGCGCCGCCCGATCTGTGGCTGATCACGATCGAGGGGTGAAGCCAGCGGTTCCCCTCCCCTTTCAGGGAGGGGAAGTTCGTGAGGTTACGCCTTGCGCCCAGCCTCGAACAGGAACCAGGCGCGGCGTTCGGCCTGGTCGGTCCAGTCGTCGATCATCGCGCTGGTGGCATTGTCCTTGGCAGTGTCGGCAATGTCCTTGGCCTCGCGCAGGCTTTCGACCAGCTTGAGGTTATCGTCGCGCAATTCCTTGAGCATGTCGTCGGGCGCGACGAAATCCTTGTCATTGTCCTTGATCGTCTGATGCCGGGCGATGTCGCCGATCGAGCGCAGGGTGACATTGCCGGTCTTGCGCACGCGCTCGGCGATGTCGTCGGTCGAAGCGAAGATTTCCGCCGCCTGTTCGTCGAGCATCAGATGATAGTCGCGGAAATGTGGGCCAGAGACGTGCCAGTGGAAATTCTTGGTCTTGAGGTAGAGCGCGAACGAATCGGCCAGAATCGCGTTGAGCGCGTCCTTCACGCTTTTCGCGGCGTTGGAGGACAGATCGGTCGGCGTTTTGAGGTCGGCGTTGGGCATGGAGTCTCCGTTGAGCGAAAGCGTCGTTGCGACAACGGATCAATATAGGATTGGCTCCGCCCCTTGCCGCACGAAAATGCCGGGCAGAGTGATCGACGCCCTAGATCAGCCGCAGGGCGGAGAAGGCCAGCCAGAGCCCAGCGACGGCAAGCAATCCGCCCAGGGCGATGCCGATCGCGCGGTGCGGCAAGGTGCGCCAGATCAGGTCGCCGCCAAGCGCCGCGAAGCCGAGCACGACCGCGCTGCCGATGAACCCGCCGACCCCGGCGAGCGCGGCCGTACCGCTCATCGCCAGCGCGAGCGTGACGAATTCGCTGCGCCCGCTCCACCCGCCGGCGATCAGCCGCGCGGCGACGGTCCAGAACGGATGGCGCCCCTCGCCCGGCGCGATCGGCTTGCCCGGCCAGATCCCGCCGCTCGCCGCGGCAAGCAGGGCAAAAGCGACGAACAGCCGCTTAGGATTGGGCGTGAGATGCGGCGCCAGGAAAAAGCCCGCCACCGCGGCAATTGCGTGGGTGATGAGGATCGCGACCAGCGCAGCGGCCAGCACCGCGCTGGCCTTGCGAGAGCGATCGGCGACGCGCGCGACATAGGTCGCGGTCGGATCGGTCGCGCGAATCAGCAAGGCGGCAACCAGCGCCGCCATCAATGAATCCATTAGCCGCCCAGTCGCATCGCACCGGCGGCGAGGAAGACATGGCCGGTCTGCGCGTCGGTCTGACCGCAGCCGACCGCCTCGGTCAGCATCGCGATCCAGCCGCGCACGATCATCCCGCTCTCTCCACGTCCCAAGGCCGCTTCGAGCGCATGCGCCACGGCCACCACGGGCAATACGCCCGCCGCTTCAGCCACGCAGCGAATCGAATCGACTTCGACGACAAGGTCACGCGGGCGCACATGCTGCGCCATCAGGTCGAGCCGCGCGATCCGCGCGGCGAGATCGTCATTACGAGCAGAAACCCCCATTTCCCAAACTCCCGCTTCGCTGACGCGAGAGTGCTACCGTTATGGTAAAGGGAGTGTTAAAGCCCCTTGCGCTTGACAATCCCCCTCGGTTGGGCCAATGGCCCGCCCCTGACAAGCGGCGGCACGTCCGCCGCTTTTGCATTTCAAGCCAAACAGGAATTTGGGTCATGGCTAAGCCGACCACCGTCAAGATCAAGCTCGTCAGCTCGGCAGACACCGGCTTCTTCTACGTCACGAAGAAGAATCCGCGCACCCAGACCGAGAAGCTGTCGTTCCGCAAATACGATCCCGTCGTGCGCAAGCATGTCGAGTTCAAGGAAGCGAAGATCAAGTGATCGGGCGGGCGGCGTAAGCCGCCGGTCGATCATCCCGGCGCAGGCCGGGATCCAACAGGCCGCAGGGGCAACCCTCGCGGCCTTTTCGTTTTTTGCCCTTTTAAGCCCTCTCCCGCACGCGGGAGAGGGAATTACAACAGCGCGTTCACTTCCTCTACGAATCGCGCGACCGAGATCGGTTTGGACACATAGGCATCGGCGCCGGCGGCGCGAATGCGATCCTCGTCCTCGCGTCCGGCATAAGCGGTAACCGCCATGATCGGGATCTTGCCCAGATCCCCGTCCGCCTTGATTTGCAGGATGAGGTCATAGCCGCTGACATAGGGCAACTGGATATCCATCACGATGAGGTTGGGAACGAAGGCGCGCGCGCGCTCGACCGCCTCGCGCCCGTCGCGCACGGGTTCGGTCTCGAATTCGTGCGCGCGCAGCAAATCGCAGAACAGCTTCAGATTGAGTTCGTTGTCCTCGACAACCAGCACGCGCTTTGCCAACGGGGTCTCCTTGGACCACGACATAGCAATGAACCCCACCGACACCAACGACGCCCCGACCCTGGCATTGCACGCGCTGGCCTGGACGCTGGCCGATCCGGCGCGCGCGCGGCGATTGCTCGACCTGACCGGACTCGACGCCGATGACCTGCGCGGTTCGGCGGCGAATCGCGGTACCCAGGCGGCCGTGCTGGGATTCCTCGAAGCGCACGAGCCCGACCTGGTCGCTTGCGCGGCCGGGCTCGGCGTCAAGCCCGAGATGTTGGTCGCTGCGCGGCGGAGCCTGGAAGCATGACGCGCCCGTTGCTGATCTGCGATTGCGACGAAGTGCTGCTGCACATGGTGCGGCATTTCGGCACTTGGCTGCGCGAGCGCCACGACATTGCCTTCGCGCACGAAACGGGCAGTTTCATCGCCATGACCCATGCCGATGGTAGCCCGGTCGAGCACCAACGGATTTGGGCGATGCTCGATGAGTTCTTCCCCGCCGAAATGGAGCGCCAGACCCTGGTCCCCGGCGCGGCCGAGGCGCTGGCGGCGCTGGCCGAGCGCGCGGACATCGTCATCCTGACCAATCTGGGCGATCATTGCCGCGACCATCGCATCGAACAGCTGGCGCGGCACGGCATCCGCCACCGGGTCGAAACCAATCAGGGCGGCAAAGGCAGCCCCGTCGCACGGTTGGTCGCGGAATATGGCAATCCGGTCACGGTTTTCGTCGACGATCTGGCAACGCACCACGAATCGGTTGCCAAGCACGCGCCCACAGTCCACCGGCTGCACCTCGTCGCCGAGCCCGCAATGGCACCGCAAGTGCCGCCCGCGGCGCACGCGCACGCACGAATCGACGACTGGGGGGCAGCGCGCGACTGGATCGCCCAGCGCTTCGCCGCCGACCAGCCGGCCATAACAGAAGGGATTTCCGCATGACCGACCGTATCGACCGCAAGCTGGAGGAAATGGGCCTGAGCCTGCCGTCGCCGGCCGCCCCGGTCGCCTCGTACGTGCCGACGGTCGACGCCAATGGTCTGCTCCACATCTCCGGCCAGTTGCCGTTCAAGGACGGCAAGGTCGTCACCGGACGGCTCGGCGATGGGATGGACAAGGTCGCCGGGCAGGAAGCCGCCGAATTGTGCGGGCTGATGCTGGTCGCACAGATCAAGGCGGCCCTGGGTGGCGACCTCAGCCGCGTCGAGCGGATCGTCAAGCTGGGCGTGTTCGTCAATTCGGCGCCCGATTTCACCGATCAGCCCGAAGTCGCCAATGGCGCGTCGAACCTGATGGAGGCCCTGTTCGGCGAGGCCGGCAAGCATGCCCGCAGCGCGGTGGGTGTGGCGGCATTGCCGCGTGGGGCCGCGGTCGAGGTCGACGCGGTCGTCAAGCTCGCCGACTGAGCGAACCAGCACACGAACTAAACGTCATGCCGGGCTTGTCCCGGCATCCACCGATCCGCATATCCCTGACATGCAGGACGCGCGGCACGGTGGATCCCGGCACAAGGCCGGGATGACGAAGGGTAGCGACGCTTGAGTCGCGCCTCGATTACCGCGCGAATTTCGGAAGGCGTGTCGCAAGTGGCGGCGGCCGACTGGGATGCCTGCGCGGGCGCGGGCAATCCGTTCGTGCGCCACGATTTCCTCTCGATCCTCGAACAATCGGGCAGCGTCGGCCGCGGCACGGGCTGGCAGGCGCTGCCGGTGATCGTCGACGGCGCCGACGGCCGCCCGGCCGCGATCGCGCCGGCCTATGCCAAGAGCCACAGCCAGGGCGAATATGTCTTCGACCACGCCTGGGCCGATGCCTGGGAGCGCGCCGGCGGCGATTATTATCCAAAGCTTCAGGTTGCGGCGCCCTTCACCCCGGTGCCCGGCCCCCGGCTGTTGCTGCGCGATCCGGCGATGGCCCCCGCCCTCATCGGCGCGATCGAGGCGCTGACCGATCAGAATGGGCTGAGTTCGGCGCACGCGACCTTCGTCGCGCCGGATCAGCTACCGCTGTTCGAGGCGGCAGGCTGGCTGATCCGCGAAGGGACGCAATTCCATTGGCGGAATGACGGCTATGCGACGTTCGACGATTTCCTCGCCGCACTCGCCAGCCGCAAGCGCAAGGCGATTCGCCAGGAGCGCTCCAAGGCGGTCGAGGGACTGACCATCCGCCACGTCACCGGCGCCGAGCTGACCGAGGCGCATTGGGATGCCTTCTGGGCATTCTACCAGGACACCGGCAGCCGCAAATGGGGGCATCCCTATTTGACGCGGCCCTTCTTCTCATTGCTCGGCGAGCGGATGGCGGATCAGGTGCTGCTGATCCTGGCTGAACGTGACGGCCGCCCGATCGCGGGGGCGCTCAACCTGATCGGCGGCGACACCCTCTATGGCCGCTATTGGGGATGCGTCGAGGACGTGCCCTTCCTCCATTTCGAGCTCTGCTATTATCAGGCGATCGACGCGGCGATTGCACGCGGCCTGGCGACGGTCGAGGCAGGCGCGCAGGGCGAGCACAAACTGGCGCGCGGCTATGTCCCGGTGCCGACCTGGTCGGCGCATTACATTCCCGACCGCAATTTCCGTCGTGCGATCGCCGATTTCCTGGCGCGCGAGCGCGCCGGCGTCGAGAGCGATCAGCAATATCTGGCGCAGCTCACGCCGTTCAGAAGAGGGGAACCTTGCTCTTAGGCGGGAGCGGGAAGTCGCCTCTCTTGGCCTGGGGCGCCACATCGACATGATTGACCTTGAACACCACGCTGTCGCCGCCGCGCCAGATCGGCGTCAGGTCTTCGACATATTTGGCGTGATAGGGCGGCGGCGTGATCAGCCACACATAATCGAATGCTGGGCGCGGGAAGAGTGCCAGGCTGCGATCGATCGGGCGCCACCATTCGCGCGGGCACTGGCGCTCGGTGACGATTTCCGACGGGTCGTGCGAAAAGTGCCCGGCGGCGACATATTTGGTCGTGAGCAATTGCGCGCCGGGCATCGACCATTGGTCGTTGGTATAGGCGGCATTGCGTTCGAGCGCGAGCGCGGGGAGATGCTCCAGTCGGCTCATCAGCCATTCGTTGTTGCACGTCTTGCCAACGAAGCTGACGAGGCGCGCGCCGACCGGGATGTGATCGAGCGCCTTGAGTTCACGGTCGTAATTCTGGTCGAAAATGTAGAAACTGACCGTCGTCGCGGTGGTGCGGACCAGCACGAAGGCAAGGCCGAGCGCCGCGACCGTCTTCATCGCGCGTGACGACACCATTTTTTTGGGCCGGATCGCGATCACCGCGATCGCGACCATGAACGGCGCCAGCCGCATATCGGCATAGGCCGAACCGAATACGATGCGCGGCAACAGCACGAAGACCGCGACCAGGAACAGGGTCGAGAGCCCGACCGCGCGCGAATATTCGAAATTGGGGTCGCGCACCGCCTTGTAGATGACAAGTCCGATCATCGCGACCGAGGCGATGTCGAACGCCATCCAGCGATCACGCAGCATCATCGTCAGCCAGCTGATCTTGGCCTGCCAGTTGAACCAGTCGCCGGTCTGTCCCGACACGTGCTGGCCGTTGCGCCAGGCGATCATCATCAGCATCGGCAGACAGAGCGGCAGGCAGTGCAGCCCGGCGCGCACGAATCCCATCGCCCAGCGCTTGGCGCCTTCGCGCGTGATCGGCCCGATCCGCGCGCCGACCTGGTCTTTAATGCGATCATGCTCGCGCACCATTTCCGCCGAGAAGGCGAGCACGCCGAGCACGCCCCAGCCGAAGGTGTGGCAGACCCACAGGATGCACGACAGCGGCACGAAGATGATGGCGCGCAGCCGGAACTTCTTGAGCCGCGCGAGCCGCAGCCACAGCGCGAACATCGGCAGCGCCCAGGCCATCGACAGCATGAAATTCACGAAGCCGAATTGCAGCGGGTAGCAATAAGCGAGCGGCAACGCGAACAAAGCGGTGGGCGGGATGCGCCCGTGCACTTCGCGCGCGATCCACAACAGCCCGATCACGATCAGCGGCGGGATCGACAATACGATCAGCTTGACCGACAGTTCGAGCCCGAAGATCGGATGCATGATCTGGACCAGCAGATCGACGCCGAGATTGCCGATCAGCGACCATTGGAAATTGTACCAGTCGAGCAACCAGGGATAATTCTGGAGATCGACCTGGACGCGATAGCGACCCATATGGCCGGGCAAATCGACCAGCGGCGGGATGTTGGGCCATAATAGCGGCACCATCGACAACAACGCCATCGCGACGACGAAGGTGCGCGTCTGCCACCAATTGAGCTTGCCGATGCGATCCATTGCCGGCGGCTTTAGGCGGGGCCGGGGTCGTCCTGCAAGGTCAACGCACCCGCCACACTTTCGCTGGTGAGCCTGCAAGCGCCACCGGCGTCAGCCAGGCAGGTATCCGGCCGGAATCGAGACGTGCCAGGAACCCAGAGGGCGATCCGCTTTCGTAGATCATTATCTCGGGCAGACCGGGGCAGAACGCGACATAGTCGATTCGCCGTCTGAGAATGATGGCGTGCGCCTGATCCTCGGTGCCGACAAACGCCGCGATCACGTCATGCATGGCGGTTGCGCCACGATGATGCCCACTCGCAACGGCGTCGTGCGGCGTGAGCAGCAGGATGGCGGGCGAAATATCAAGCGGCGCAAGGACGTTGCCGCGCGGCAAAGCGTGGAGCGCCTGCATGTCGCTGGCGTCGAGGCACCCCATCGCCTGGTGCACCGTTGCGACCCGCGGATCGGGCGCCAACGCGGCCAACGACGTGTCGAAAACAGCGCCCGGTGCCGCTGCGGCGAAGACACCGAACGTTGCTGCGAGCCGCTTGGGCAGGCTGTCGATGGCCCGCGCCCGCAGGAGCAGCGGATGAAGCAGGCGCACCACCCCCGTGATCGCCAGCAGGTTGGCGACGCCGCCCGACCGCTGGACGAAGATCGCCGCCGCGGTCGCCGCCCCCAGCAGGAACAACGAGGTGATCCAACGTACGCGCTCTTCGCCGATGCTTGCCCTCACCGCCAGCATGGTCCCGGCCAGCCCGAGCAGCGGAAGGACGATCGTGTTGACGATCGCGAACGGCGTCTGGTCCCATAACGGCAGGCCCTCGGCCACGTTCATGTACCAATAGTGATGGACCAGCGGATCGAGTTGGCCGAACGGACCCGCCGCGCATTGCGGCGCAAGCAAGGGAAGCGGAGCGAGCGCGGCCAAGCCGACGCCCGCCAGTCCGACCAAACGACCGACGATCGTCCGGATCGGCAGCGCGGTCAGGGCGATCGTGCCCGCAGCCGCGACCACGAGCATCGCCAGATAGACAGGCGACACCGCGTCACACGGCGAGACCAGCCATGCGCTCGCCGGATGCGATACCAGGAAGAGGAAGACTGCGCCCAGGCTGGTGGCGGCCACCGTCACCGTCAGCAGCGGGCGATTGGCCGGCATCACCGCCCATTTCAACGAGACGAGCACCAGGATCGCCGCGATCATCGGCAAGCCTTCGAGCGAGATCGACAGCCACACGGCAATCGCCGCTCCGGCCAGTAATCCCGCCTTGCGGGTCGGAGCGCCGACCAGCGCATAGACAGCGAGCAGTGCGGTTGCCATCTGCCAGCCGTGATGGTCGATCCGCATCGGCCGAAGCTGGTGGAGGACTTCCACGCCCAAAGGCGTAATACACACCGCCATCAGCGCCGCACCGTCGTTCCCGAGCAGCCGCCGGGCAATCGCCGCTACCAATGCCATCACCGCACCGAGCGTCAGCAGCGGCACGACAACCAAGGCGACATGTTCGGCGGCGAGTTGGCCGAGCAGCGGTCGCAGCGTCACGATCACCGCCGCGATCGGCAGATCGACCACGCGCGACCAGTGCATCGGCACACCGACGGGATCGTTGAGACGGTGCTGGGTCAGATCGAACCAGCTCTGCCCCGCCAGCCAGTCGCGGACCTGCAACAGCCGCATCTGGTCATCGGGGTCGGGAAAGCGCCACGCGACAATAGCGCTCCAGGTGATGATGACGAGCAGGACCGAGGTGATCGCCCAGATCGCCGCGACCGACAGCCAAAAGCGCTGCCGAGTCATGCGAATACGATCTTAGCCCGCAAGAGATACGTAGCCTGGAAGCTCGCCGCGACCGCGACCAGTTTCGCCAGCCGGGCGTCGAGCCCGAACTGGACCGCAAGGCTGACGATCGCGACAGTGATCAACAGGCCGGCAAAGGCCGAGAGCAGGAACAGCGCCTGTTGCCGCGCGCGGTCGATACCGATGGCGCGCAGGTCGCCGGCGAACACCAGCCGGCTCGATATCAGCCAATGCACCAGAATGCCCGCGCTGTAGCTGAGCGCCGACAACAGCGCGACCGGCATGCCGCTGGCCTGGAGCGCCAGGAACAGCGAGACATCGACGCCAAGCGCGACGACGCTCGCGGCGAGATAGCGCAAATAGGTCGCTCGCCACAGCAGGGCCATGACGCGATTCATCATGCGGCCGCCCCCAGGCGGGCAGGTACGAGGCGCTCGGAGGCCAATGCGGCGCGTTCGCCCTCATTGCCGCTCTCGTGATATTCGGCGTCCTCGTTGACCGCCCAGATATCGTAGATGCGCTCGCCTGCCTGGATGTTCCGGACGGTGAGCATCGCGGTCATCATCGCGTGATCCTGATTGTTGTAACGATGCATGCCGTTGCGGCCGACCAGATGAAGCGTCGGGTAACGCGCTTCGAGCTCGCCGCGCATCTCCTCGACATTCGTCCGGTAAGCGTCGTCATAGACAGGATAGGCCTTTTCCTGCCGTACGACGCGGCCGCCGACCACGGTGGCCGGATCCACCAGCCCCAAGGTCGCGAGTTCCTTCGTCGCCAGCGCGACAAGATCGTCGTCCGAGGCCGACCACAGCCCATCGCCCTCGAAGCAGAAATATTCGAGGCCGACACAAGCGAGCGATTCGTCGGGCACCATTTCGGGCGACCAGCTGCGGAAATTCTGGACGCGACCGACCTTCACGCGGGGGTCGTGGATATAGATCCAATTGTCGGGGAACAGATCGTCCGACCGGATCATCAGCGCCACCGTCAGGAAGTCGCGATAATTGAGGTCGAGCGCGTTGGGCAGAGTCGCGGGCAGCGGATGAATCCGTCCCGCCAGCTCGCGCATCGGCGCGGAAGAGATGACGTGACCGGCATTGATCGTCAGCATCTCTTCGCCGCGCCGCGCCGCGACCCGCCAGCGCCCGGTCGCCTGGTCCTGGCTGATCTGATGCAGCGCGGTCCCCATCAGCACGCGGTTGCCCCCGGCCAGCACCTTGTCGCGCGCGGCATCCCACATCATGCCCGGCCCCTGGCGCGGATAGCGGAAGGTCTCGAGCAACGTCTTGACGGCCATGCCGTCGTTGCGACGCTTGTTGAGCCCGAGCGAGCGCTTGAGCCCGTCGATCACGGCACCGCCCAGGCTCAATCCCTTGATGCGCTGCGCGGCCCAGTCCGCCGACATTTCGTCGCACGGCATGCCCCAGACCTTTTCGGTATAGGTCTTGAAGAAGATCGAATAGAGTTTGTGGCCGAACTGGTTGACCACCCATTGCTCGAACGAGCGTGGGTCCTTGGTCGGAAACGCCTTGGCCTTGGCATAGCTCAGCATGCACATGGTCGAGCGCCAGATGCCGAGGTTCATCAGCGCCTCGAACCCGCGCAGCGGATAGCTGTAGAATTTGCCCTCATAATAGATGCGGCTCATCCGCGGGCGTTCGATGAAGTCGTCGGGCAGGATCTCGTTCCAGAGGTCGACCACCTCTTTCGATTTCGAGAAGAAGCGATGGCCGCCGATATCGAACCGGAACCCGTCATGCTCGACGGTGCGGCTGATGCCGCCGACATAGACCGGATCCTTCTCGATCACGGTGACCGAATAGCCGAGCTTGGTGAGCTGGTACGCAGCGGTCAGGCCCGCCGGGCCGGCGCCGATGATCGCGACATCGACTGCCTGGTCGTCCCGCATGTCCACTTTCCCCCAACCGCAATGATCGGGAGAAGCCTTGGCGGCAAAGTGGTTAACGGTTGGCTAAAACGCGCGTGGTGAAGCGGTGGAATCGAGTTATTCGCACTCGGTCACCCACGCACCAATCCGTCACCCCAGCGAAAGCTGGGGTCTCGAGCGAAGGCACGATGCGGCTTGAGATCCCAGCTTTCGCTGGGATGACGGATGTCGGCTCAGCGGTCGCGGCGTCCCAACAATCGCAGCCGCAGCGCGTTCAGTTTGATGAACCCAGCCGCATCGCGCTGGTCGTACGCGCCCTGATCGTCCTCGAACGTCACGACCTTCTCGCTGTAGAGCGAATAAGGCGACTTGCGGCCGATGACATACACCCCGCCCTTGTAGAGCTTGAGCCGCACAGTACCGGTGACCTTTTCCTGGCTATGGTCGATCGCCGCCTGGAGCATCTCGCGCTCGGGCGAGAACCAGAAGCCGTTATAGATCAGCTCGGCATAGCGCGGCGCGAGTTCGTCCTTGAGGTGGGCAGCACCGCGGTCGAGCGTCAATTGCTCGATACCGCGATGTGCGAGGTGATAGATGGTGCCGCCCGGCGTCTCGTACATGCCGCGCGACTTCATGCCCACGAAGCGGTTCTCGACCAAATCGAGCCGGCCGATGCCGTGACGCTTGCCGAGCTCGTTGAGTTTGGTCAGGAGCGTCGCGGGGGACATGCCCTCGCCGTTCAACGCGACGCCATCGCCGCGCTCGAAATCGATCGTGATGATCTCGGGCGTGTCGGGCGCGTCCTCGGGATTGTCGGTACGCGAATAGACGTAATCGGGGACTTCCTCCCACGGATCCTCGAGCACCTTGCCCTCCGACGAGGTGTGGAGAAGGTTGGCGTCGGTCGAGAACGGCGCCTCGCCGCGCTTGTCCTTGGAAACCGGGATCTGGTGCTGTTCGGCGAACTCGATCAGCCGGGTGCGGCTGGTCAGATCCCATTCGCGCCACGGCGCGATCACCTTGATGTCGGGGGCGAGCGCATAATAGCCGAGCTCGAAGCGGACCTGATCGTTGCCCTTGCCGGTGGCGCCGTGGCTGACCGCGTCGGCATTGACCAACTTGGCGATCTCGATCTGGCGCTTGGCGATCAGCGGCCGCGCGATCGAGGTCCCGAGCAGGTACAGGCCCTCATAGAGCGCGTTGCTGCGCATCATCGGGAAGACGTAATCCTTGACGAATTCCTCGCGCAGATCGTCGATGAAGATGTGCTCGGGCTTGACCCCAGCCATCTCGGCCTTCTTGCGCGCGGGCTCGAGTTCCTCGCCCTGGCCAAGGTCGGCGGTGAAGGTCACCACCTCGCATTGATAGGTCTGCTGGAGCCATTTGAGGATGACGCTGGTGTCGAGGCCGCCCGAATAGGCAAGGACGACACGATTGATCTTTTCCGACATGGCGGCTCCGAACGCTGAATTGGGGAATCGCGAGCGCGTCTAAGTCCCGGGGGACGGTTCCGCAAGCGGCGGGGGCGTTCCGACCTCTCGCAGCAGCCCCGGCCACCACAGGCCGAGCGCGGCGGCGCGGTAGACGTAGCTCAAGGTCAGCGCGATCCACACGCCGAGCGCGCCCCAGGGGCGCATCGCGAGATCGGTCGCGATATACAAGGCGGTCGACAGGATCGCGGCGTTTCTCAACGCCTTGCCGCGCGTCGCGCCGATGAAGATGCCGTCGAGCAACCACGCCGGCGCGCCGATCAGCGGTTGCAGCGCGGCGAATGGCGCGAGCGCCAGCGCGCGCTCCTGGACCTGGGGGTTGCTGGTCATCAGCTCGACCAGGAAGCGGCCGCCGAACGCGATCGCCATGACGAACACCAGTCCGCTGGCGAAGGAGAATTCGCCCGTCAGCCGGATCGCACGGAGAAAATCGCTCCGCGACTTCGCCCCGATCGCCTGGCCGACGCGCGATTCGGCGGTGAAGGCGAAACCGTCCAGCACGTAGGCAGCGAGGCCGACGAATTGCGACAGGACATGATTGGCGCCGAGCTGGACCGGCCCCAGCCGTGCGCCGGCATTGGCGAACCAGCCGAACAGGATCAGCAAGGCGATGGTGCGGACCATGATGTCGGCATTGACCCCGAACAGCCGCTTGAGTGCCGCCGGGTCGAAGGCGCGCACCGCTTCGCTGCGGATCGCGGCTCGGCCGTCGCGCCCGAGCACGACCGCGGCAATGACCAGACCAGCGGCGAGCGCGATCCATTCAGCGCTGGACGTGCCGAACCCGACGCCACGCGCGCCCCAGCCGAAATGCCAGACGAAGATCAGGTCGAGCGTGATGTTGGCAGCGTTCATCACGACCTGGAGCAGGAGCGCCGCGCGCGTCCGCCCCAGGCCCAAGAGCCAGCCGTTGATCGCAAAACCGGCGAGCGCGGCGGGCGCGCCGAACAAGCGGGCGGCGACGAACCCCTCCGCCACGCTGTCGAGTTCGCCCGAGCCTGCAAAGAGGCGGAAAGCGAGCGGGACGATCACCGCCTGGAGCGCAAGCAACACCGCTCCGAGCCCGACCCCCAAGGCGATGCCGCGGATGAGCAATGCACGAACCTCAACCGCGTCCTTGGCGCCCTCGGCCTGCGCGGTCAGACCTGTCATCCCCATCCGCAGGAAGCCGAAGGTCCAGAAGAGGAAAGTCACGACGAAACTGCCGAGCGCGACCGCGGCCAACGCCACCGCGTCCCCGGTCCGCCCAATGATCGCCGTGTCGACCAAACCGACCAGCGGCACGGTGATCTGCCCGATCATGATCGGCCAAGCCTGCGCGACGATCGAGCGGCGAGTGATCGCGGGGGTAGTCATGGCGCGGGACTAATCGGCTGTTTCACCGGCGTCACGTTGAAGTTGGCCATGAGGCTCGAGTCTCCCAGCCCACGCCCCTCTCACACCGTCACCCCGGGCTTGTCCCGGGGGTCCACTGCTCCACAACCGAGATGAGGCGTTGTTGCACCGTGGATGCCGGGACAAGCCCGGCATGACGGAGGGGGATGGCGTGGCTACTGTTCGGCGAACGACTCGAAGAGGAGCTTCGATGGCCGAAAACAAGACCAAGGCGACCGCGGTCGACCCGCACGCTTTCCTCGCCGCGGTCAAGCATCCGCAGCGGCGCGCCGACGGCCAGATGCTCGCCACTATCATGACGCGCATCTCGGGCGAGCCGCCGGTGATGTGGGGTCCGTCGATCGTCGGCTTCGGTCGACATCGCTACAAATATGAAAGCGGGCGCGAGGGCGAGATTTGCTCGATCGGCTTTTCCCCGCGCAAGGCAGCACTGGTTCTCTACCTGAGCTGCGATCTCGACTCGAGTCAGGCGCTACTCGACCGGCTGGGCAAGCACCAACGCGGCCGCGGCTGCCTCTACGTCAAGACGCTGGCGGATGTGGACGCGGATATACTCGAGGAAATGATCGCAGCCGCCTGGGTGGCACGCCCCTAAGGCTTCGCTCCGATCTCGCTCACCGACCCGGCGAATTCCTCGAAATCCTTCGCCTCGGTGAAATCCTTATAGACGCTGGCGAAGCGGATATAGGCGACCGAATCGAGGCCCTTGAGCCCTTCCATCACCATCTGGCCGATCTGCTCGGCGCGGATTTCGGGATCGCCCGAAGTTTCGAGCTGGCGCTGGATGCCCGACACCAGTTTCTCGATCCGCACCGGATCGATCGGGCGCTTGCGCGTCGCGACCGCAATCGAGCGCATCAATTTCTCGCGGTCGAACGGCTCGCGGCGGTCGTCGCTCTTGAGCACGACCAGGTCGCGCAGCTGGATGCGCTCGAATGTGGTGAAGCGCGCTGCGCAGCCTTCGCATTGCCGTCGCCGGCGGATCGCGGCGCCATCCTCGGTCGGACGCGAGTCCTTAACCTGGCTGTCTTCGTGGCCGCAAAAGGGGCAGCGCAAGGCGGATCAGTCCTTCGTCAGTCTGTCGAGCGCGGCCGCACCGGCGCCGATCACCGCGCCGCCGATCAGACCGATGCCCGCGACCGGCAGGGAGACGATCGCCCCCAGCACCGCGCCACGCTTCATCGCGCCACCGACGCCCGGTTCGGGCTCGCCGCCGCGCGAGCGGTGGAGAGCAGCGCGTGCCGCCGCGAGCGTGTCGTCCGAAGAACTCATCAAAGTCCCCTTATTTGGCGAACCGGTTATACGCCATGATCCCGGCGCCGATCACCGCACCCGTCACCATCGAGATCGGTAGCACGATCGCCGCCACCGCACCCACCGCCGCGGCACCCGCGATCTTCTGCGCATCCTCGTTCTTCATCAGCTCGCGCGCGGTCTTTTCGGCCTCGGACGCGCTGTTCATCACGAACGCCTTGGCTTCTTCATAGGTGGTCGAGCCATCGCCGGTCGCCACGCCGCACGCCGGGCAGAATTTCGCGCCCTCGGGCAGTGCCGCATCGCAATGCGCACACATCCGCTTCAGATTGTCTTCACTCATGACTCAGGTCTCCGGATAGATCGGGAACCGGTGACATAGTGCATTAACACGCTCACGCACAGCCATTTCGACTTGCGCGTCGCCCTGCTCGCCATTTTTGGCGAGTCCATCGAGCACGTCGGCTACCATATTGCCGATCTCGCGGAACTCGGCCGGGCCGAATCCGCGGGTGGTGCCGGCGGGCGATCCGACCCGGATACCGCTGGTCTTGACCGGCGGCAGCGGGTCGTTGGGGATGCCGTTCTTGTTGCAGGTGATGCCCGCGCGTTCGAGCGCTTCGTCGGCATCCTTGCCGGTGACGCCGAGCGGGGTCAGGTCGATCAGCGCGAGATGCGTATCGGTGCCGCCCGAGACGACCGCCGCGCCGCGCTCGGCCAGCGTCGCCGCCAGTACCTTGGCATTCTCGATGATCGCCGCGGCATAGAGCTTGAAGTCGGGGCGCAACGCCTCGCCGAACGCCACCGCCTTGGCGGCGATGACGTGCATCAGCGGGCCGCCTTGCAGCCCTGGGAACACCGCCGAGTTGATCTTCTTGGCGATCGCCTCGTCATTGGTGAACACCGCGCCGCCGCGCGGGCCGCGCAGGGTCTTGTGCGTCGTGGTGGTGACGACATGCGCGTGGCCGAACGGCGTAGGATGGACGCCGCCAGCAACCAGTCCGGCGAAATGCGCCATGTCGACCATGAAATAGGCACCCACCTCATCGGCGATCGCGCGGAACTTGGCGAAGTCGATCTGACGCGGATAAGCCGAGCCGCCGGCGATGATCAGCTTCGGCTTGTGCTCGCGCGCCTTGGCCGCGACCTCGTCGAAATCGATCAAATGCGTCGTCGCGTCGACGCCATATTGCACCGCGTTGAACCACTTGCCCGACATTGCCGCCTTGGCGCCGTGGGTCAGGTGACCACCCGAATCGAGGCTGAGCCCCATGATCGTCTCGCCCGGCTTGACCAACGCCAGCATCACCGCGCCATTGGCCTGCGCCCCCGAATGCGGCTGGACGTTGGCGAACTCGCAGCCGAACACTTCCTTGGCGCGATCGATCGCCAGCTGTTCGACTTCGTCCGACGGGTGGCAGCCCTGGTAATAGCGCTTGCCCGGATAGCCTTCGGCGTACTTGTTGGTGAATACCGAGCCCTGCGCTTCGAGTACTGCCTTCGAAACGATATTCTCCGACGCGATCAGCTCGATCTGGTTCTGCTCGCGAGCGAGTTCGTGGCGGACACCGGCGAACACCGCGGGATCGGCCTCGGCCAGGCCGCGAGTGAAATAGCCGTCGGGCTGGACGTCGTGGAGCGTGCTGGGATTGGTGCTCATCGGTCAGGCTTTCGTTGGTTCTGCTGGCGTGGGATGGCCGAGCTTGTCGACCCGGTGCTGGTGGCGGCCCCCGGCAAAGGGAGTGGACAGAAAGGCGTCGAGGCAAGCGATCGCCATCGCCTCGCCGGTCAGCCGTGCGCCGATCGCGATCGCATTGGCGTCGTTATGCTCGCGGGCAAGCGCGGCGGACAAAGGTTCGGAGACGAGCGCGCACCGCACTTTGGGGTTGCGATTGACCGCGATCGAGATGCCGATACCCGACCCGCAAAGGGCGACACCGCGATCGGCCGCGCCGGAAGCGACCGCTTCGGCGAGCTTGTAGCCGTAATCGGGATAATCGACGCTCGCGCCGTCGTGCGGGCCCAGATCGTCGACCCTATGCCCGGCCGCACGCAACCATTCCGCAAGCACTGCCTTGAGCGCGATGGCGGCATGATCGGACGCGATGGCGATGCGCATGAACTGGGCGCGGGTCCTTTGAGCTGTCGTGTGAGACGCCCTTACCGAGCCCCGGCGCGTTATGCCACCCCGACTTTACCTTTTCTGTCCTTTGATGCGGCCGGCCGGCGCGGCGCGCCTTCGCCTCAGCCCGTCGCGAGTCGCGTGGGCGTCATCGAAACGTCACCGGATTGCCCTAGCGCGAAAAGGTCGGGCGCGGTAAAGCCGCGCACCTCTGGGACACTTCGTATGGCCACTGCCCTTGCTCCGCAAAAGAACCGCGCCGTTCAGGATGCGGTCCACCGCCACGACCATCTGACCAAGCAGGGAATCCTCGAGCGCGCCTTCACCTTCGCCTTCCGCGGGCTGGTCTATGCGCAGATCTGGGAAGATCCCTCGGTCGACATGGAAGCACTGGCAATCGAGCCCGACAATCATGTCGTGACGATCGCCTCGGGCGGGTGCAACGCGCTCAGCTATCTGACCGCCAATCCGCGCCGGATCACCGCGGTCGACCTCAACACCGCGCATATCGCGCTCAACAAATTGAAGCTCGCAGCAGCCCGCCATCTGCCCGATTACGATGCTTTCCACCGCTTCTTCGCCGAAGCGAATACCAAGGCGAACATCGCGGCGTACAAGAGCTATATCCGCCCGCATCTCGATGAGCCGACGCGGCATTATTGGGAAAGCCGCGACCTGATCGGCCGTAGGCGCATCGGCGGCTTCGCCAAGGGGCTGTACAAGCGCGGGCTGCTCGGCGGCTTCATCGGCGCGGCGCATATGCTGGCGCGGCTCCACGGGCTCGATCCCAAGGCGATCCTCAAGGCCAATACGATCGAGGAACAGCGCGAGATATTCGATCGCGAATATGCGCCGTTCTTCGACAAGGCGTTCGTACGCTGGCTGACCGACCAGCCGGCCTCGCTGTTCGGCCTCGGCATCCCGCCCGCGCAATATGAGGCGCTGGCCGGCGACGCCAAGATGGCGACGGTGCTGCGCGAGCGGCTCGAAAAGCTCGCCTGCGATTTCGACCTCAAGGACAATTATTTCGCCTGGCAGGCGTTCGGCCGCGGTTATGGCGAAGGGCCGGAGGCACCGCTGCCGCCCTATCTCCAGGCCGACAATTATGCCGATGTCGTCGACCGGCTCGACCGAATGGAAATCCTCCATTCGAACTATACCGAATTCCTCCGGCGTCAGCCCGATGCCTCGCTCGATCGCTACATCCTGCTCGATGCGCAGGACTGGATGACCGACGAGCAATTGACCGACCTTTGGACCGAGATCACCCGCACCGCGCGGCCGGGATCGCGCGTGCTGTTCCGCACCGCGGGCGAGCCGACCATCCTGCCGGGGCGCGTACCCGACGCGGTGCTCGGGCGCTGGACCTATCACGCCGAGGAATCGCTCGATTACACCCGGCGCGATCGTTCCTCGATCTATGGCGGCGTGCATCTCTACGTGCTGGGGGACGCCGCCTGAGCGAGCAGCCGCATGCGGCGCAGATGGACGCGATCTATCGCTCCCAGCGCCACTTTTACGACCTCACCCGCAAATATTACCTGTTGGGACGCGACGCGCTGATCGAGGGCCTCGCGCCTCCGCCGGGCGGCAGCGTGCTCGAGGCGGGGTGCGGCACCGGGCGCAACCTGATCGTTGCCGCGCGGCGCTGGCCCGACGCGCATTATTACGGCGTCGATATCTCGGAGGCGATGCTCGAGACCGCGCGTGCCAATGTCGCCAAGGCGGGATTGAGCGATCGCATCGTTTTCGCGCAGGGCGATGCCACCGCGTTCGATGCGAAGGGCCTATTCGGCCGCGCCGAATTCGACCGCGTGTTCCAATCCTATACCTTGTCGATGATTCCCGACTGGATCGGCGCGATCCGCGAGGCGGCAAGCAAGCTCGCGCCGGGCGGGCGGCTCGACATCGTCGATTTCGGCCAGCAGGAGCGCCTGCCGCGCTGGTTCCGCGCGATGCTGTTCGCCTGGCTCGGCAAGTTCGACGTCACCCCGCGTGCCGATCTGTTCGAGGTGGTGGACAAGATCGGGCTGAACGCGCAACACCGCGCGCTCTATCGTGGCTATGCTTGGAGCGCGCGCCTCACCCGTGACTGAGCCTACCGATCTTCATCAGCCGATTATCGTCCTCGTCCGTCCGCAGCTTGGTGAGAATATCGGTAAGGCGGCGCGCGCCATGCTCAATTTCGGGCTGACCGAGATGCGGTTGGTGGCCCCGCGCGACGGCTGGCCCAATCCGCAGGCGGGACCGGCGGCATCGGGCGCCGACGTGGTGCTCGAACGCGCACAGGTGTTCGACAGCGTCGCCGAGGCGGTCGCCGATTGTCCGCATGTCTATGCGACCACCGTCCGCAAGCGCGGCGTCACCAAGCCTGTCATGACTCCCGAAGCCGCGGCGCGCGAAATCCACGGCCAGCCCGGCCGTTCGGCGATCCTGTTCGGGCCCGAGCGCTCGGGACTGGAGACCGACGACGTCGCGGTGGCGCGGACGATCGTCACCGTGCCGATCAATCCCGAGTTCGGCAGCCTCAACCTCGCCCAGGCAGTGATCCTGGTCGCGTACGAATGGTCGAAGGGGGTGGCGCTCGTCCAGCCGACCGACACCGACCTCCCGCTGCCGGCGCCGCAAGAAGAACTCGACGGCATGATCGGCCAGCTCGATGCGATGCTCGAAGGCGCCGGCTTCTATTTCCCCCCTGACCGCGTGCCGACGACCAAACGAACACTACGCACGCTTTTGACCAAGCCCGGTTGGTCGAGCCAGGAAGTGCGGACTTTGCGCGGCGTCTTGTCGGCACTTGCCAATCCGCGTCAGCGAGGCTGACGTTTTTGACTTCCTTCGGCGCCAGGGAACCGATACAGTTTCGCGCCAAGTAAAGCCGCTCTCACTTCGGAGTTATACATGCGTTTCAAGATGATGGCAGCTGCGGGCCTTGCGCTGCTGACCGTTCCCGCTTTCGCCCAAACCGGCGATACGGCGCCGGCGCCCAAGCCGAAAAAGGAAAAGAAAATCTGTCGCCCGCTCGAGCCGTTTCCCGGTTCGAACATGATGCGCAGTTCGTGCCATACCAAGGACGAATGGGCGAAAATCGACGGCACCGGCGTCGATCCCAACGCCGAACGGGCGCCCATGCCCGGCGTGCGCTCGGGCGACGGCCTCACCTCAGGCAGCGGTGCGTCGGACGCACACTGACACTTCATCGAACGCTGCCCGTCGTCGAACGACGAAGGCGTGCTGGGTCCAGGCGCTTCGCCAGGTTGGTGATGAGCGCCCCAGCCGCTTTGGCCTTCGCTCCAGTGACGAACACGATAGTCGGATAAGCAATCCAACCAGGGGAGTTACTAATGCATTTCAAGATGATGGCGGCTGTACCCGCCATGTTGTTCGTTGCGCCGGCGATCGCTCAGTCCGCCACCGACGCAACAGCGCCGGCACCCGTCAAGGAAAAGAAAATGTGCCGACGCGACGGCCCGGCGACCGGCTCGATCCTTGGCGGCCACGTGACGTGCCATACCAAGGCCGAATGGGACAGGATAGACGGGGCGAACGCGCGCAACGCTGATGATGTACTCCAGCGCTCGCGCGATAACATCGGCACGACCAGCCGCTAGCGGCCCAGACTTGACTCTGGCGGGCGTCTCTGCAACAGGCGCGCCCTTCGCAAACGGCCCCGCACTTCCGGTGAAGCGGTGGCCCTGCCGATCTCCTGATCTCAGCAGAGCGATGACCGGAATTAGCGCCGCCTTCGGGCGGCGTCGTTGTTGGCAATTGCAAAGGAATATTTATGTCGAAGCGCTCCAGCGCCAAGCACAAGCTCGACCGCCGGATGGGCGAGAACATCTGGGGTCGTCCCAAGTCCCCGGTGAACAAGCGCGAATACGGCCCCGGCCAGCATGGTCAGCGCCGCAAGGGCAAGATGTCGGACTTCGGCATCCAGCTGCGCGCCAAGCAGAAGCTCAAGGGCTATTACGGCGACGTCACCGAGAAGCAGTTCCGGCATTGCTATCACGAGGCCGCCCGGATGAAGGGCGATACTTCGCAGAACCTGATCGGCCTGCTCGAACAGCGCCTCGACATGATCGTCTATCGCGCCAAGTTCGCCCCGACGATCTTCGCCGCGCGCCAGCTGGTCAGCCACGGCCACATCCGCGTCAACGGCGTGAAGTGCAACATCGCGTCGCGCCGCTGCTTCGTCGGTGACGAAATCACGCTGGGCACCAAGGCCAAGGAAATGGCGCTGGTGATGGAAGCGCAGCAGCTCGCCGAGCGCGACATTCCCGATTACGTCTCGCCCGACGGCAATGCCAAGGTGACCTTCACTCGCGTGCCGACCCTCGACGAGGTGCCGTACCCGGTGAAGATGGAACCGAATCTGGTCGTCGAATTCTACTCGCGCTGATGACACGGATCGGCGTGAGCTGATCTGGACGACATCGTCGATATACGAAAGGGCGGTCCCTATGGGGCCGCCCTTTTGCGTTGACGGATAAACATCTAGGACTGTCCGAAGCTCTCTCGTGCGGTCGCGAGCGCCGACCCACCAGTTGGTGTCGCGAAACGGACGAACCGGCCGACGGCATTGGGGAAAAGTGATCGATATTCTGCAACGATACCCGCACGTTGCGGACGAGCCGCTCGCCATGGCGATGCTGTGCCAGGCACTCAAGACAAAGGGCATCGCCGGCGACGCTTATGCGCTCGGGTTGGCCGCGGTGGCGGCGGCGCCCGACGACACCGACGTGCGCGACCTGGTCCGCGCGGCACTGTCGGCGGGCGTACCGCACTGGCATGCGCCAATGCTGCGCGACGAGCCCCGCAACGCTTGTTACTCCCAAGCGATCGCCCGGCTGGTGACCCCGGGAATACGCGTGTTGGAGATCGGGACGGGGGCCGGGCTGTTGTCGCTCCTCGCCGCCCGCGCCGGCGCCCATGTCATCACCTGCGAAGCCAATCCGGTGATCGCGGCGGCGGCGCGCGAGATCGCGCAGCGCAATGGCCTGGCCGATCGCATCACGGTCATCTCCAAATATTCGACCGATCTGGAAATGGGGCAGGATCTGGCGGAGCCAGCCGATCTGCTGATGTCCGAATTGTTCGACGACGCACTGTTTGGCGATGACATCGTTCGGGTCATTGCCGATGCACGCGGACGGCTGGTCCGGCCCGACGCACCGATCCTGCCGCCGCGCGCCGAATTGCGGTGCGCGCTCGTCGCGCTCGACCACCCGGCCGAATGGCCGCTCGGCATGGTGGAGGGCTTCGACATGTCGCCTTTCAACCTGCTCGCCGCGCCCTCTCCGGCGGTGTTGCGCGTACGCATCGATGGAGCCGCCCGCCGGTCGCACCCGACCAGCCTGCTCGCCATGGACTTCGAGGCATCGACTTTCGGCCCGACCCGAGAGACTGCGACACTGATCTCCGATGGCGGCGTGATCCATGGCGTAGCGCAGTGGCTACGCGTCGATTTCGGCGCCGGGGTGACCTTCGAAAACAGCCCTTTCGACGAGTCGCGTTCGCATTGGGGCGCGCCGATCCATCCGCTGTCCGAACCGATCGAGACAGTGGCAGGCGAAGCGATCGAGGTGACCGCGCGGCTGGTGGCGGCGCAATTGCTGATCAGCGCGCGGCGCGCCGCATCGATGCCGGCCCTGTAATTCCATCGCGCCTAGCGGGAAGGCGTCGGCCTTTGCTCGACGCTTGAGCAGGCGCCACGTCGTCATCAAGCTGGCAGTCGAGCCCCGCGCCTCTCCAATTCCGACGTTGGTGTCGCCTTCGCCTTGGAACAGCAGAGCTCCCGGCATCGCGCGGCACGTCCGGCTTGCACCCTTGGCGGGCCGCTGTCAGACAGCGGCCGTCCCTAGCGAAAGGTCGCCGATGCGTCGTCTCGTCTCCTCTCTTGCCGTGCTCGCCGCGGTACCCGCCTTTGCCCAGTCGAGCGCACCCGCCATCTCGGTCGACACGCTCAAGGAGGTGACCAAAACCTTGTCGTCCGACGCGTTCGAGGGGCGCGCACCGACCACGCCGGCGGAGGATAAGACGGTCGCCTATATGGTCGAGCGGATGAAGGCCGCCGGTCTGAAGCCGGGCAACAACGGCAGCTGGTTCCAGGACGTGCCGATGGTCCAGCTGACCGCCGAAAACATGACGCCGATGACCTTCACCGGCGGCAAGGTTCCGGTCAGCCTGGTCTATCGCGACGACATGGTGGTCTCGACCTATCGTGTGACGCCCAAGATCGACATCCGTAACTCGGACGTCGTGTTCGTCGGCTATGGGATCAACGCCCCCGAAAAGGGCTGGAACGATTATGCCGGGGTCGACGTGAAGGGCAAAACCGTCGTCGTGCTGGTCAACGATCCCGACTGGCAGACGCCCGATAACAACGGCCTCTTCGAAGGCAAGGCGATGACCTATTACGGCCGCTGGACCTACAAGTACGAAGAGGCCGCGCGCGAAGGCGCCGCCGCGGTGATCATCGTCCACGACACCGATCCCGCCGCCTATGGCTGGGGCGTGGTGCGGTCGAGCTGGTCGGGCGCGCAGCTCGAGCTCGACGAGAAGGGCGACCATATGGACCAGAGCCAGGCGATCGGCTGGATGCAGCTCGCCAAGGCCAAGCAGGTCTTCGCCAGCGCGGGCAAGGATTTCGACCAGCTCCAGGCAGCGGCCAAGGTGAAGGGGTTCAAGGCCGTCCCGCTCGGGGTCAAATTCTCGGTCGGCTTCACCAATAGCATCAAACGCCAGGCGTCGAAGAACGTCATCGGCATCCTGCCGGGAACCGAGAAACCCGACGAGACGGTAGTCTATTCGGCGCATTGGGACCATCTCGGCCATTGCACCCCGGTCAAGGGCGACGATATCTGCAACGGCGCACTCGACAACGCCTCGGGCTCGGCCGGGCTGATCGCACTGGCGGAAGCGCAGGCCAAGGCGGGCCCGGCCAGGCGGACGATGGTATTCCTGTCGGTGACCGCCGAGGAATCGGGGCTGCTGGGGTCGAAATATTATGCCGAACACCCGATCTTCCCGCTGGCGAAGACGGTTGGCGGGGTGAACATGGATGGGCTGAACATCATCGGTCCGGCGAAGGATTTCGTCGTCACGGGCTGGGGCAAGTCCGAACTCGAGGATCTGATGAAACCGTTGGTCGAGGCGCAGGGCCGGGTGATGAAGCCCGAGCCCAATCCCGAACGCGGCGGCTATTTCCGCTCGGACCATTTCAGCTTCGCCAAATTGGGCGTGCCGATGTTCGACGGCGGGTCGGGCGAGGATCTGGTCGATGGCGGCGTCGCCAAGGGCCATGCCGCGACGCTCGACTATATCGAGAACCGCTATCACAAGCCGCAGGACGAATATAATCCCAGCTGGAACTGGGCGGGTGCGGTGCAGGATCTGACGCTCTACTATCAGCTCGGGCGCCAACTCGCCGACGGCTCGACCTGGCCCAATTGGTACAAGACCGCCGAATTCCGCGCCATCCGCGATCGCTCCCGCGCCGGGGCGCGCGCCGGCCAATGACCAGGATTGCCCCTCCCCGGCCCGAATGGGCGCCGCACAAGGCAGTGTGGATCGGATTCCCGAGCCATCCCGAATTGTGGGAGCTCGATCTCGAACCCGCGCGTGACGAAGTGACCGCCTTCGCGCGCGCCGTCCATGCCGACGGCAAGGGCGAGCAAGTGCTGCTGGTCGCCGCCGACGAAGAGGCCGCCGCCGCAGCGCGGCGTCGCGCCGGCGATGTCGCCAAGGTCGTGGTCCAGCCGTTCGGCGATATCTGGTTACGCGACACCGGGCCGATCATCCGCGGCGACGGCGTGGCGGCCGATTTCGAGTTCAACGGCTGGGGCGGCAAATATGATCTGCCCGGCGACGACGATATCGGCGTGCGGCTGGCCGAAGCGCGCGGCAAGACGGTCGAGACCTTCAACTGGGTGCTGGAGGGCGGTGCGATCGACGGAGACGGCGAGGGATTGGTGGTGACGACTGAGCAATGCCTGCTCAACCGCAACCGCAACGGATCCACGTCGCGCGCCGAGATCGAGGAACTGCTCCATCGAGACCTCGGCTATAGCGAAGTGCTGTGGCTCGGCGACGGGCTGCTCAACGATCATACCGACGGACATGTCGATAATCTCGCGCGCTTCGTCGGCACGCGGCGACTGGCGATTCCCGAAGCAAGCGAGAACGACCCCAATTGGCAAGTCTATCAACGCGCCACCGCGCGCGCGCTCCAGCATGGCGATATCGAGGTGGTACCGGTGCCGTCCCCTGGCCGCGTGCTACGCGACGACGAGATCATTCCGGCCAGCTACATGAACTTCTATATCGGCAATGCCAGCGTCGTCGTGCCGCTCTACGGCACCGAGAATGACAGCGCCGCGATCGAAGCGATCGGCGCGCTGTTCCCGGGACGCAAGACGGTCGGCCTGCGCGCCGACCATATTCTGACCGGCGGCGGCAGCTTCCACTGCATCTCGCAGCAGATACCGGCTTGAGCGGCTGCTTTGTTCCTGGCCTTGCCGATAAAAGCCCTGCTATTCCGTCAATTGGCTCCAAAATCGATGTAACTTTTCTTGACGCACCACAGGCGCGACGAGCAGTCTGACTGCCGTCAACAAGGGGGTTTCATGTCAGATTTTCACACGCCCGGCGCGCAGCCGCCGGAATCGCCACAGCCGGTCGCCAAGCGCGGACTTCACGGCTGCGTCTGGGCGATCATCGTCGTCGTCGGTCTCTTCATCGTTATCGCAGTCATCAGCGCTGTGGTCGGCGGTGGCACGAAATCGGGGAATGCCAGCGCACCGGCGGCGCCCGGGACCGCAGCTACGGAGTCACCTGCCGCCGCGGGAGACGGTTCGTCCTGGACCTATTCATCCGAAAAGGACGCCGTCCGCAATTCAACGGTGAACTATGCGGTGATCACCAGCGACAATACGGTTCAGTTCGATTTCCCCTATAATGGCGGATCGACGTTGAGAATGACGATCCGCCACGACCATCGCGGCGACAACGTGATTCTCGACATTTCCAAGGGCCAGTTCGTCTGCAGCATCGAATCGTGCGGCGGCGAAATGAACATCGACGGCGTCGCACGACATCTCACGCTGGACGAAGCGGCCGATGGCAGCGCCAACACGCTCTTCGCCCGCGGCGAATCGGGCATCATCAAATCGTTGAAATCGGCGAAGAAGATTATCATCGAGCTGCCCTTCTATCAGGCGGGCAACAAGCAATTCACCTTCACGACCTCCAAGGGGCTGGTCTGGCCGCCCGCCCAGTCAGGGAGCCAGGCGACCAAATAGCGTTCGGCGTCGGATCCGCTGCGCCGCGCCGATCGCGGCCAGCGCAGCGGGGCGAAGCTGAATTGCGCATATCCGCGGCGCATCTCGTCGTCCGCGATCAGAAAGATATGGGACTCCGTCGGCGCGAGCCGGCGGAGTCCCTGCATCAGCTTGGAGCATCGCGCGGAAAAGTGGGTACCGGTTTTCTGCAAAAAGCGATGCGACATCGGCGGTCTGGTCGAACAGACCGTCGCCGGCCGCAATGTCTGTGGCAAACGCACCTATGCCGCAGCCGACAGCCATGTTGCCTCGGTCACGCCGCCTTATTGCAACGTCACCCGGTCCTCGCCGTCGTGGCGGCCGAAGAATTGCATCAATTGCACGATCAGTTCGGCGCGTGTGGCCAGGTCTGCAGCCTCGAGCAACGCCTGTTTCGCCGCCGCGTCGAACGGTGCGATCTGCGCGATGCCGTTGACCAGCGCTTCGTCGTCGAGCCGCGCCACCGAATCCCAGTCGACCGCATAGCCCTGTGCATCGGCAAACCGCCGCGATTCGGTTTCCAACGCGGCGCGATGCCCCAACGACAATGTCTCGGATTCGTTCGGCAGCGGAATCAATTCGGCCTCGACTTGGCGGAACGGCGTGGCGACTTCCAATTCGCGCGCCACGCGGAACAGCGCGGTCCCCTCGAGCACGATATTGTAGCGGCCTTCGTCCAGCGCCTCGACCTCGGCGATACGACCGACACAGCCGAGGTCGAACAGCGGTGAAGGATCGCCAGCGCCACGCGGCTGGATCATCCCGATGCGACGGTCGCGCGCCATCGCGTCGGACACCATCGCGCAATACCGCGGCTCGAAGATGTGCAGCGGCAAATGCATCCGCGGAAACAGCAACGCTCCGGCCAGCGGGAAGATCGAGAGCCGCGTGGTCGTCACGTGAACAGAATCGCCGACAGCCGGCGGCGCTGCGCCGATACCCAGGGGTCCTCCAGCCCGACCACTTCGAGCAGCTTCAGGAATTGCGTGCGCGCCGCGCCGTCACTCCAGGCGCGATCCTTGGCTATGATCGTCAGGAACGAATCGGCGGCGGCATCGCGCTGCCCCGCGGCCATCTGCGCATTGGCCAGATCGAACCGCGCCTGCAGATTGTCGGGATCGGCCTCTGCCGCCGCGACCAAGGGCGCCAGGTCTTCCGCCGGCGGAGCCGAGCGCGCGAGGTCCAGCGCGGCGCGGGCGCGATCGATCTCCGCGCCCTTGGCGGCATCGTCGGGCAGGGCTGCGAGCACCGCCTCGGCATCGTCCAGCCGGCCGAGCGAGACCAGCGCGCGGACGCGGCCCGACACCACCTCGGGATGATCGGGCGCGATATCGGCGATCTGTTCGAAATAGGACAAAGCGCGCTCCGCGTCGCCGTCATGCAAGATCTGCTCGGCGGCCGCGACCAAGGGCTCGATCTCGGCTTCCTGCTGCGCCTCTGCGCTCTCGACGGGCAATTGGCGGAGCACCTGGTCGAGCATCGCCTTCAATTGCGATTCGGTCCGCGCGCTGGTCAGGTCGGCGATCAACTGACCCTGGAACATCGCATAGACGGTCGGGATCGACTTGATCTGGAATTGCGCGGCGATGAACTGGTTCTTGTCGGTATCGATCTTGGCCAGCACCACGCCCTTGTCGGCATAATCTGCGGCGACCTTTTCCAGCACCGGGCTCAGCGCCTTGCACGGCCCGCACCATTCGGCCCAGAAATCGATGATCACCAGCTTGCTCATCGACGGTTCGACCACGTCCCGGCGGAAGGCCTCGACGGCTTCCTTCTGCTCCGGGGTCATTCCAAGCGTAGCCAAGTCTCTTCTCCGTCAGCGACAAAGGCCCTTATGTGGGCGCTAGCGGCGCGAAGCCAAGGCTTTTCGCTCGCGTCGCAACAGGGGTTGCGGACCCGCGGGAGCGCTGCTAATGGCCCCGCTCCTTACCAGCCCGTGGCTTCACGGGCCGGCGCCAGAGCGGGCGTAGCTCAGGGGTAGAGCACAACCTTGCCAAGGTTGGGGTCGAGGGTTCGAATCCCTTCGCCCGCTCCAGTTTTCCAAATGATATCAGAGATATATCAGCGGGATTACTGCGCTTTGCGTGGTTGCGAAGCGTCACACGCACGCACTCGTCTCCAATTCATATCCATCGAAAATCGCGTTGACGGCTAAGATCGGCGGCAAATTTCGGATTTGATTAAGGGGAAAGCCTTCCCCCCACCGCCGTGCCAATGTCGCAGCAGACCCTTTTTGCGGGCGGTTCCGCCCCCGCAACGCCCCCGAGAGTGAGAGAGAAGCTACGCCAATCTGAGGCAATCCGGCGGCTCGACGCGTAGTCGTCCGAGACGATGCCTTTGCGGCATTTTCCGACGATCCATTTTCTGAAAATCGACAGGAATAGAATTCACGATGCTTAACCAAGCGAATCTCTACCACATCGGTGTCGTTGTCGATGACTTCCAAGCCGCGATGGATCGCTACGGCCGGCAAATGGGGGTGACCTGGTCGCCGCTCATCAATGTCACGGTGCAGATCTGGACGCGCGATCATGGGGAGATGGAGTTGCATTCCCATGCAATCTATTCCCAGCAGGAGCCGTGCATCGAGCTGGTGAAAACGCTGCCTGGCACCTTCTGGGTGCCGACCGAGGGACGACCACTCCATCATCTGGGATATTGGGTCGATGATCTCCCCGCTGCTTCAGCCGATCTCGAAGCGCGGGGCTGCCCGAAGATCGCCTGCGCGTTACACGAGGGCGCCATGATGGGTTTCGCCTATCATGAAATGAAGGACGGGCCCTATATAGAGATGGTCGACCGCGCCGTTTTCCCGGACTGGCCGGCCTTTCTGGCTGGCAGGACGCAGCATGAGGTCATCCACAAGGACTGACCTGCTGACGACGAAGCGGCAACGACCCGCCCGTCATCTAGGAAGCGCCGATGATCACACTCTATGGGATGTTCAGCCCCAACATGGGTCCGATCCTCCTCGCTTGTCATATCATGCGGCACAGCTCCGCGAACCGCTGCATCTGTGCCGCAACAGTACCATCACGCGTTTCGAAGGCGATACCAGCGCTCATGATCAAACGGACGACGCCCTGGATGACAGGCAAGAGGTGATCGGCGACCGCCGAGGTCCTCACCCCAAGCGGCGCAATCCCGATGGCGCGGATCGTGCGCGAGACCCGTCGCGCGGCTGCCCTGACTTCAAGCGGCGACCGTCGTGCACGCCTGGTGCATCGCCTCGGCCCTGCGCTTTAGCGCCCGCGCGGTGTCGTCGAACGCGCGCTTCACCCAGCCCTGGGTGAAGTTCATCACATGGATCGCGTTCTCGCCGAAAAAGGCGTCGGTGGACAGATAGCGGCAACGATAGGGGCCGAGCGGCGTGACGACCTGATCCCGCCGGGCCTCATAAGGGAATTCGGGGGTACCGGGCAGCTCCCAGGACAGCAGGCGCTCGGGCTCGAACGCGCAGAGATATTCGCACCAGGGAATGAGCGAGCCGGAGCCGGTATAGTCGACCAACATCATGTTCACCGGCGCGCCCATTTCCAGCGTCGATTCGGCACGCACGCAATAGGGGTTCCATTCGCCGTAGCGCGGCAGGTCGGTCAGGATCTCCCAGACCATGGCGGCCGACGCATCGATCTCGACGGGGTCGGAAGCCACGAGCGTGCGGCGGTCATATTGCGTGAAGGGATCAAACGTCATGGCTCACTCTCCTGCTATCGGATCGCTCCCAACATGACGCCGACAGTAGCGGGCGCCGCGCGCTTATCAATCGGGTGGGACGGCGCGCGATCAGGCTAGGGTCAGAACGCTGGTCAGGATTGACCGCACCAGGTCGGTCTGACCGCGCACGCCCATCTTCGCGTAGATTCTCTTGGAATAGCTTCGCGCCGTCTCCACCGTGATCGACAGCTTACGGGCCGCTTCCGTCAGCGATGCACCCTGACTGATGAGCAGGGCCAGCCGCGCCTCGCTGGGGAGCAGGCCGAACAACTCGGCGATCTGTTCGTGCCGACGCGCGCCGAACCGCGTTTCGCCTTGCAGGAACGCGATCATGACCGAGGTCCGGTCGGGCGATGCCGACACGCCGGAAAAGGGCGTAAGCATCATGTTGAGCCAGGGATCGTCCGAAACGCAGATCGCCTGGGGGCGGGTCGATGCCTCACCGACAATTGCGGCGATGGCGGATTGCAGCACTGCGTTTACCGAGGGGCGCATCGCGGCCAGGCGACCGTCCTTTCCAATCTTGAGCGCGGCGCTGTGGTCGAGGATCGCCGAGGCATGCGCGCTTGTCTGGACGACGGTGCTGGTCGCATCGAGAGTCAGCCAGCCGATGTTTAGCCGAGCAATGATGCTGTCCGCTGCGCGGGCACGGAGCAGTTGGCCTTCGAGCGCAATGTGGTTGCGCAGCGAGCGCCGGAAATGCGTCGAGAGACGCGCCAGCAGTTCCGCGTCGCGCTTATCGAACGGTTTGTCGCGGCGCGCGATGAACATCCAACCGGTAACCCCGCTCGGCTCGGTGACTCGCACCACCTTCATGTGCCGAACGCCGCGCGGCTCGAGGATATGCCGACGATATTCGCGGTGAAATTCGTTCGCCTCGTCGAACACGTCGGTCAGGTCGTAAACCTGTCCTTCGCGCAGTGTGACGCCCATGACCGGGTCGGAGCGGTAGAAGGTTTCCCGGTAGAACTGGTGGACCTCCAGCGGCGCGTCGTCGCCCGCAAACAATTCCACCACGCCGCCGGGACCACGATCCGGCGGCTTGAAGATGATGCCCGAATAGATTGCGTCCAGCTCCGCGCGCAGCAGCTCCAGGAATTTCGTCCACGGCGGCGTTTCGAAGGGGCCGTCGTGCAACGCTGCGATCAACTGGTCCGCGGCATCATCCATGCGCGTTGCACCTCCCATATGGGGACACCGCTGTCCAGACGATTCGCTATCGTCTCGCCATCATGCATCGCCGCCGCACCGAATGCGGCATCGGCGCGCGAGCAAGAGAGAGTGGAGAGCGATGGCAGGCAATACCCCGGGCAGCGCCGATTCGCACGAGCATGTGTGGAACGAGCACACCAAGGTCCTGGCCGACATCCGCGCCCAATGGTTCGCCTCGGGATGGGCGGAAACGCCCGAGGAGCAGGATCGGGCGATGTTCCACGTCATGTCGATTGAGCACACCGGCTTCAACGTCTTCGTCGCGCCAAGGCAGGACTACCCGTCCTTCAGCAAGACGCACGCCTTCCATCACCCGATGATCTTCACCTGGGGCCTGTGCTGCCCCGATTTCCACTATCAATTCGCCTTTGCCGACGGCGCGGGCACCTACCGGATCACGGGCAAGACCGGCACCACGCGTTGGAGCGAGCTCCACGTGCAGAGCGAGTTCTGGGGCGATCCCAAGTTCCGCCAGGTCGCCATCCTCGAGTTCGACAAGATGCACGTCGAATCGGACAGGAGTTTCGAGATCATCCTCTCGCCGGACCAGCATGACGGCAACTGGATCAAGACCGACCCGAGCGAGAACCAGTTACTTCTTGTCATTCGCGACGCGATGTACGACTGGACAAACGACGTACCGGCAATGGTCCAGATCGAGCGCCTTGACGGCCTCGACAAGCCCCGACTCCAGATCAGCAACCGCGACCTCGCCACCCGCATCCGCAAGCTGACGAACTTCGCCCGTGAGTCGGCGCGGCACTGGATCGGACGCAACGACGAGATCGTCGGCGACGTAGGCGTCAATGTCTTCTGGACCGGCAAGGAGCAGAACCTGGGTGGGATCCAGCACGCCGCCTATCATTTCATGGTGTTCGACATTGCCGAGGACGAGGGGCTGGTATTTGAGTTCGACCCGCCGAAGACTTCAACGTTCTGGGCTTTCCAGCTCGCCAACCTGCAATACGACACAGTCGATTATCTCAATAACCAGTCATCGCTGAACGCCATGCAGACAAGGGTCGATCCGGACGGCAAGATCCGCATCGTCGTCTCTGCCCGCGACCCGGGAATCGCCAACTGGATGGATACGGTTGGTCATCTGCGGGGCGTCTGCGCATCGCGCTGGGTCTGGTGCGATCCGGTGCCCGAGCCGGTCGTCACCAAGGTCAACCTCGCAGACCTGCCGAACCATCTCCACGTCGGCTCGCCCACGGTCTCGCCCGAGGAGCGGCGCGCCACTGTGGCGGAGCGCGGCGCGGGCATTCGCCGCATGTACGGCATCTGAAAGGAAAATGATCCATGGCCTTGCCAAGCGCAGCGGAGCTGATGCGCGCCGCTGAAATCGAAGCCGCGCTCGATGACTGGGCGCTCGATCATGTCGGCACGCCCGAGCGCCTGCTGACCACTTTCGTCAATGATCTCAACCAGCCCTCGAACCTGCATCCGCGCGGGGAGATGCGGTTCTACCGTTTCCTGATGGATATCCTGACCTCACGACTCAAGTATGTCGCCGATCGCAAGCGCCATCCGGGATGGCGCGACGAGACGGTCAAGGCGCCGATCTTCATCCTAGGCCTGCCGCGTTCGGGCACGACCTTCCTCCATAACTTGCTGGGGTCCGACCCGCTGAACCGCGCGCCGCGCCTGTTCGAGATGCACTATCCCTCTCCGCGCGCCGACGATGCTTTCGCCCGTGGTCTGCGTGAGACCAAGTGTCAGGAACGGCTCGGCGACCTCGGCCTGCTCGACGACGACTGG
>Ga0157371_10000721_pt1 | contig 38727 bp, 41 predicted proteins | sample C45metaG_FD_113462 | JGI IMG/M metagenome (GOLD analysis project Ga0157371, IMG submission 113462) | Corn rhizosphere microbial communities from Kellogg Biological Station, Michigan, USA - C4-5 metaG | ecosystem: Host-associated > Plants > Roots > Rhizosphere > Soil | place: USA: Michigan... | reverse complement strand
TAATGTGGTTTCTGCACCTTGGTCAGCCAACGCATAATATGGCGCTGCCAATTCTTCTGTCCAGAATCCTGTTTTCTTACCTGTGTTTCCCAGATCTTCGTGGCTCGTAAGCACGACTAATATTTTCTTGTTCATATCAATGATTTTTTAATTTTGATAAGACAAAATTGAACCAATCTCCATTAAAAACACAGGACATAAGTCACAAAATCACTGTGACGCAAATCACATTTTTCTGGTAATTCGGCTGAGAGTCTCTCTGGAGACGCCGAGATAGGAAGCGATAATGGTTTTAGGAACGCGCTGTGTGAGTGTTGGATATTGGATGGAGAATTGTTCAAAGCGTTCTTTGGCATCTGTGGTGAGCAAAGACAAAATTCTTTTCTGCAAAGCCACATAACCCAAACTATTTTTAATTCTAAAAAAATGTTCTATCTTGTGGTTGTCCAGACAGATTTTCTCCAAGTCGTCTTTGGAAAGGGCATACAGCTCAACATCTTCCAGACAATGGATACTCGTGACCGAGGGAACGCCGGTATAAAACGCCTGAAAATCTGAAATCCACCAATTTTCCATCGCGAACTGAATGATGTGTTCTTTGCCGTGGGTATCTATGTAAGAGGCTTTCAGCAGACCTTTGGTCACAAAATAAATATTGGTAATAGCTTCATTCTCCTGAATCAGATATTGGTGTTTCTTCAGTTTTCTCAACTTAAAATAAGAAGCTAACATTGTAAACTCCTCGTCGGTCAACGGTATCAATTCCTCAAAATGTTTCCTTAGTTCCAAACTCATTAGTGTTGTTTTAGACTGGTAGCCAAAGTTAGGGATTGTTTTGGGTATTTTGGGAAGCAGATTAATTTTGAAATGTGTGCCTGGATTATTTAACAGGTCGCTCCTACGGAGCTTGTTTGTGTGATTGGTTATTTTTCTATTAACAGTTTACCTCTACGAGGTATTACAATTTCTTCATTTAGCAATACAGATTCGATAATGCTAATAGCGTCGTTTAGTTTTGTAAGTTCAGCATTCGTGAACTCTACACTGATTAAATTTTCTAAAGCCATTGTGCTTATTTTTAAAATTAATATTCAATTGACACACACCAAATAATATTCAAGATGACCGTCGCCCAAAATATATTTAAAATATCAACACCACAAGATAAACGATGAAAAAATTACCATTCTATAATAAAAAAAGGCCAACTTTAATTGAAGCAGGCCTTTTATAATTGAGATCTATTTTACCAAAACGGTTATGATCTTGTCGTCTTTACCATCATTATCCATATCATCATAATCTGACACGAACTGAAATTCGTTATTGGTTCTGCTAACAATCTCCACATTTTCTCCGTCGATTGTGAGTTTCTTCGCATTGTGGTCATAAGTGTAAGGTACCGTTACCAGACCAAAATTCTTACAATCTCCTGCTGAATCAGAATCATAAATATGGGATGTCATTTTATTGTCTTCCTTGAAGTTAAAAGTGCTGGCCTTGTAACAATCTGAATAGGCGGTATTGGAGATGGTTACACCATTGCTGCCGACTACAATTTGTCTGGAGGGACTCCACGTGCCGATAATGGAAAACTCCTGAGTGGTCTCCTCATCTTTAGAACAAGAGCTTGCTATCAATGCAATAGAACACAGTGTAATTAAAATATTGTTTTTCATTTTCATAACTTTTTACCAAAGTAAAGTTTTCTGCGCTGATATGCAAAAGATAAAACTTCTATTCTCTATTATTAGTTTCAAAAAAATGATTCGAAATTACAATAATAGTATAAAATGATATTTTACAATTATATTTTTACCAGCTCAATCCTTCTGTTTTGGCTTTGCTTTCTTCGGAATCAATTGATAAGCTTTGTTTAACAATTGATTAAAATCAAAATTTCTGGATCAGCGATTCAGAACTGATTTCCAAGGATTTTATTGCCAGCTAAATTTAGTCCACACAAAATGAATAATTTAGATAATTTTTCCTTGTGAACAGGCGCAAAAGGTCTAAAGTTTGCTGACAGACTCAGCTGAATAAAATTCAGAATTACCAATAAACATCGGCATTTCCAATGAATCTGAATTTCACTTTGAATTAAATTAAAAATAAAATATGCAAAAAATCACTCAAACTATCACCAAATATTCTGCAACGGCAATGGTTGCTATCTTCGCTTTTTCTCTACAATCCTGCGCTGAACCTGCTGACAAATTCTTCGCCACCGCAGTGTTGAACACCAATACTATCAATGATTTTGCAACTCCAATTTTGGCAAAACATATCAATGATGAGACTGTGGAATTTGCGGATATCCCGTCCAGCAAAAAGAAAGGCGACGAGGCGGTGACTTATGTCAACAATAAAATCCTGTATCTGGAAAAGTCTCTGAAGGATATCAAAGCCCTGAATACCGGTTCTGATGACAGAAAAGCCATTCAGGAAAAGTCTGTAGCGCTCTACGAATACGTGATCCCAGTCTATAAAAATGAATATACCAACTACGCCAAACTCTGCGACAGCAAGGCAGATCAAGCCAAGAAAGAAGAAATCATCACCACGATTGGGGAAAAATATGGGATGAAATTCGAGCAAATGTACATCGACCTGATGGATGACGGAAAAGCCTTTGCCAAAGAAAATAATCTGAATGTAGATTGGGGAAAATAGGCTGACGGGTGATGAAAATTTAATTTCTGAATAAGACTTTGACAGCTAATTCTAAGATGGAATTCGTTTCTTTGTCATCTCAATCTTAAATCAATGTAAAATGTCAGAAAGGAAAACATTTAAACTAATCAATCTTTATCGTCATACGGCTCTGGTAGAAGCTGTTTCGTATCTGATATTGTTGTTTGTCGCGATGCCTTTGAAGTATATTTGGGATATCCCCGAAGCGGTCAAATATTTTGGATGGATTCACGGTGTACTTTTTCTTTTCTACTTCGCGATTCTAGTTGCAGCAGCCTTCAAATACCGCTGGAGTGTTTTAAGAATCATCTATTATCTGATAGGGTCGCTTGTTCCTTTTCTGCCCTTTTTATTTGATAAGAAATTGAAAGAGGAATCTTTAACGGCTTAACTTATAAATAAAAAAACGGAGTCAAAAGGCTCCGTTTTTTATTGAATTAAATTATTAGATGACACTCAGAAAAGCCATCGTATCCACATTATCCGCATAAGTATCCAATGAAGGATTCTGCGTTTCTCCGAAACTTATGGATTCTAATCCTAATTCTGGTTTAGCAACAATCGTTTGGATTTCGTCTTTGTTGGTTTCTACAAATTGCTTCACTTTTTCCAAAGTTTCGTATCGTGAAAAATTAATCACAGACAACGGACTGAATAACTTCTCATCTTCCTTGAGCATCACAAAATTATTATCCCAAAATAAGTCTTGGTTCAACAGATAAATGGCTCTGTTGTAATCGTAATTATTCGCATATTTATTATGATTGATGATGTCCTTATAATTGATAAAATTCTCAAAAAGGCCATCCAGTTTCATCTCTTTTGGAATGAAGATTCTAGTTACATTTCTGCAGCCTAATCCATAATACCGGAAAATATCGTCGGCTAGCAATTGCAATTCTTCATTGGTTTCATCGCCTTTCAAAACCGCAACAGATGTCCTGTTTTTTCTGATAATGCTCAAACTGTTTTTGAAATAGTACTCCAGGTATCTGGCAGTATTATTACTTCCTGTCGCAATCACGGCATCGAAGTTTTCTAGTCTTTCTACGATATGATATTCGATTTCATTGTTAGAAAATTCATTCCATAATTGCAAAAGATAAGGCAGCATCAATCGGTCTTTTGAAGATAATTTGATAACCGGAATATGATTACTTAAAACCACAGAAATAATATCGTGAAACCCAACCAACGGAATATTCCCAGCCAATATCAATCCTACTCTTTTGGATGTGTTGGATAATTGATATTTGGACAGCCAGTTTTCAATATTCTCTTTTGTGAAGAGACTTGACCATTGTTGTAGATTATATCTTTGATTCTCTTGTGTAAACCAAGGATTTTCGATTTCGGAACGTTTCATCAGATAAGCCAATCGCTCTTCTTTTTCATTGTAATGCGCATCATCATTTTTAAGGAAATTTTGGATGAATTCTCCTAACTTTTCGAGTCCTGAAATTTTGTATTCATTCAGCATAGCTGGCTTTTTTTTTGTAATTTTGTGCAAAATTAAAAATAAAATAGCAATGGCTATCAAGATAACTGACGAATGTATCAATTGTGGCGCGTGTGAACCAGAATGTCCCAACACCGCCATCTATGAAGGAGCAGTAGATTGGAAAGCTTCCGAAGGAACCGACCTGAAAGGTATGGTGGTTCTTTCTTCCGGACTTTCTGTGAACGCGGATGCTGCACAACAGCCTGTGGAAGACGATTATTACTTCATTGTAACCGATAAATGCACCGAATGTAAAGGTTTCCATGAGGAGCCACAATGTGCGGCTGTTTGCCCTGTTGACTGTTGTGTTCCCGATGAAGACAATGTAGAAACAGAAGAAGAATTGTTGGCGAAGAAAGCTTTCCTTCACAATGAATAAAATCAAAGCCATTAGCTCTAAGCTTGTGGCTTTTTAAAATTAAATACCCTAACACCTAATTACTTATAATAAATGAAAAAACATAATTTTAGCGCAGGCCCTAGTATTCTTCCTCAGGAAGTTTTTCAAAAAGCATCAGAAGCCATCCTTGATTTCAACGGAATTGGTTTGTCTCTTTTGGAAATTTCACATAGAAGCAAAGATTTTGTTGCTGTGATGGACGAGGCTCGTGCTATTGTAAAAAGATTGATGAATCTTGGCGACGACTACGAAGTTCTATATCTACAAGGTGGAGCAAGTCTTCAATTCCTGATGGTTCCTTACAATCTTTTGTCTGTTGACGGAAAAGCAGCTTATACCAATACAGGAACTTGGGCTTCCGGCGCCATCAAAGAAGCTAAAATGATTGGTAATGTAGATGTGGTTGCTTCTTCCAAAGAATCTAATTATAATTATATTCCAAAGGATTTTACAGTGGGTTCAGAATACGATTATTTCCACTGCACTTCCAACAACACGATTTTTGGAACGCAAATGAAATCTTTCCCGAAAGTAGATACACTTTTGGTTTGCGATATGTCCTCTGATATTTTCAGCAGAGAGTTGGATTTTTCTCAGTTTGATTTGATTTATGCGGGTGCTCAGAAAAATATGGGTCCGGCTGGAGCCACTTTGGTTGTGGTAAAGAAGTCAATTCTTGGAAAAACCGGCAGACAGATTCCAACTTATTTGGATTATGCGGTTCACATTGATAAAGAATCGATGTCTAATACGCCTCCGGTTTTTGCAGTTTATGCGTCTTATTTGACTCTAAAACATTTAGAAGAAAATGGCGGAATTGCTGCGGCTGAAGTGAAAAACAATGCGAAAGCTAAATTGCTTTATGACGAAATCGATAGCAATCCAAACTTCCAAGGTGTAGCAGCTGTAGAAGACCGTTCTTTTATGAATGTGACTTTCACTTTGACCGATGAATCTAAGCAGGAAGCATTTGATAAAGCTTGGAAAGCAGCCGGAATCAGCGGACTGAATGGCCACAGAAGTGTTGGCGGTTACAGAGCGAGTATCTATAATGCGATGCCAATCGAAAGCGTACAGGTTTTAGTAGATGTGATGAAAAGTATCTAATCTACTTTTCTCTTTATAAATCAGAAACGTCCTTGTTAATTCAGGACGTTTTTTTGTTAAAATAATGTTAATCAGAAGAAAAAGTCGTATCTTAGCACACCTTGAATTTGAACATAAACAAATCGCAGGAACGCAATAACTAAAGCATTTTTGAATTAAACAATGATTGTATTAGCCAATGATGGACTCTCCGAATCGGGGATTCAACTTCTGAAGAAAGCAGACATTACTGTTTTAGAAGCCAGAGTTTCTCCGGAACATCTGAGCCAATTCATCAATGATAATCAAGTTGATGTTCTTCTGGTGAGAAGCGCCACACAGGTCAGACAAAAACTGATTGACGAATGTCCAAACCTCAAAATCGTAGGACGGGGCGGAATCGGGATGGATAATATTGATGTAGAATATGCGATTGAAAAAGGTATCTACATCATCAACACACCAAAAGCATCCTGCAAATCTGTGGCAGAATTGGTTTTCGCACATTTTTTTTCATTGGCGAGGTTTCTCCACGAGAGCAACAGACTGATGCCTTTGGAAGGAGAAACACAGTTCAATGCACTCAAAAAATCATTCAATAACGCAACTGAATTATCAGGAAAAACTTTAGGCGTTGTCGGAATGGGAAATATCGGACTCGAAGTCATCAAGATTGGTATTTCTCTCGGAATGAAAATCTTAGCGTACAACAGAACGCCCAAAACCGAAAAGGTTGAAATCAGTTTCTTTGATGGTCAATCTGTCAATTTCGAAATAAAATCAGTAACTTTAAATGAAGTTTTAGAAAATTCCGATTTCATAAGCTTGAATACAGGTCTTACGAATGAATATTTGATTGATTCTAAAGAACTCGAAAATATGAAAGATGGTGTTTTCATTGCAAACACGGCAAGAGGCGGTGTCATCAATGAAGTTGCTCTTCTGGATGCTATCGAAAGCGGAAAAGTCTATGGAGCAGCATTGGATGTCTTCGAAAAAGAACCGACTCCCGAAGTTTTGATTTTGATGAATCCTGCGCTTTCTCTTTCGCCACACGTTGGCGGGAATACTATGGATGCTCAAAACAGAATCGGGGAAGAACTTGCCCAACAAATTATTAAAATAAAAGCTCAACTATAATATATGCCAGTATTTAAACCGTTTAGAGGAATCAGACCCAATCCTGATTTTATCGATGTCTTCCCGACTTATTCTTTGGATAATTTTACGCAGGAAGAAATCAATAAAAAAGCACAGCAGGAAGATTCTTACATCCAGATGATAAAACCTGCGGTCGTAAGCAAATCGAAAGATGTGGATAGAAATCTCAGGAAAATCAGGTCTAATTTCGAAGAATTATTGGACGATAAAAAACTAACACAAGACGATTCTGCGTACTATCTCTACGAGCAGACGCTTCCTGATAAAACCAGCTTCAGAGGATTGATGGGATTGGTGAGTGTCGATGATTTCTGGGAAGGAAAGATCAAAAAACACGAATCTACAATTACCGAAAGAAGAATGAAAATGGCGCATTACTTGGAAAAAGTAGGTGTGCAGGCTGAACCGGTTCTTCTGACATATCATTCCAATTCTAAAGTCGAATTATTGATGAATCACGAGCAGAAAAACGTTCCTATCATCAATTATACCGACGAGAAAAAAGTAAGACACAAAATCTGGAGAATTGATAACAGATTGAAACTTCAGCAGTTTAAAGAAGTGTTGGACCCGATTGATTCTTTCTACATTGCAGACGGACACCACAGGATTGGTTCTGTTGCAGAGTATGCCAAAAAGCAAAGAGACAAATACAAAAGGTCTCACGGAACGGAGCATTACAACTTTGTTTACAGTTTTATCGTTTCCAATCAATCCATCAAAATCAATGATTACAATCGTCTTATCAAAGATATCAATGGTCTGTCTGATGAAGAATTCCTGGAAAAACTAAGGGAAGATTTCCAGATTCACGATAAAGGTGAAGCGCCTTATTTCCCTTCTCAGAAATTCCATATCAGTATGTATTTAGGTGGCAAATTCTACAGTTTGCACGTGAAGCACAACATCCGTGAGGAAAATAGAAACGCTAACGATCTGGACCACCACTTGGTAGACAAATATATTTTCGAAAACATTTTAGGCATCGAAAATGCAAAACATACGGACAAAATCACTTATCTGAAAGGAACTTCTGACACAGTCGGTATTTCTGAACTTAAAGAAAAAGTAGATAGTGGCGATTACAAAGTCGGTTTCGGAATCTATCCTATCAGTTTCTCAGACCTTTTGAAAATCTCCGATAAAGAGATCAAAATGCCACCAAAATGCACGTTGATAGAACCGAAATTAATCACCGCTTTGATAATGTATGATATGAAATAACTCGATTATCGATGTTTTAAAATAATAGTAAGTGACTCATTTTTGGGTCACTTTTTTTAATTCCTGTAATTGCCGTTTTGAAAGTTTTTTAATTTGATTTTCAATGTATTAATCTCGATTCATTCTTAAAAACAGAGCTAAGAGAATAAAATTAACTATTGTTAATTTTAATGTCTATCTTTACTCACTAAAACACAAATGGGTTATAAAATTAATAATCAATTATGTACCCGAAAGAATATATCAACTGTGATCAGGAACCGATTCATATCTGCGGAGAAGTGCAGGAATACGGCTACCTGATTGGTACCAAAAATTCTAAGATAGTTTCCTACAGCGAGAATATTTTTGAACTTTTTTCTTTAGATTCATCAATACTTGGAAAGGACATTCACGTACTGTTCAATGACTTAAATCTTGACATCAACTGGAATAGTTATTCCGATAATCAGCAACTTGCTATTCAGCACGTTGGGATTAATGGTGAAGAGTATACTTTAAGCATTCATACCCACAACGAAGTAACTTTTTTCGAGATAGAAAAGGTAATCCCGAATCATAAAATCAATAAAGAATATGCGGCAATCCAGCATATCCTTAGGAATTCGGATGATGAAAACATCTGGAAAGTCCTGCTGAAGGAAGTTCAGGAAATCATTGATTATGACCGCGCGATGATTTATCAGTTTCTGTATGACGGCAGCGGCGAGGTGATAGAAGAATTGGTAAAGCCCAATCTGGAAAGCTATATACACCTGCATTACCCGGAATCTGATATTCCTGCACAAGCACGAGCACTTTATCTCAAAAATACGGTGAGAATTACTTCCAATGCTTCCGGTAAAACCTACCCTATTTTGGGAGAGCAGAAAGAAAGATTGGATTTGACCTATTGCACCACGAGAGCAACATCGCCTATCCACGTTCAGTATATCAAAAACAGTGGCGTAGAAGCAAGTTTCAGTACTTCAATTATTGTCAATGGACAATTGTGGGGAATGGTGGCTTGTCAAAATGCACAACCTAAACATTTGGATCTGCAATCCAGATTACTAGTTGAAACATTGACCAGAACTTCTGCTAATGCCTACGGATCTTGCAAAGCTTTGGAAACTCTGGAAGAATATCAGAGGATTAATCTGAGCAATATTTCTCTCCGTCAAAACCTGTTGAATGAAGAGGATTTTGGAAAATCTTTGGAGACCAATATCCAGGACATTATGGACAGCTGTAATGCCGACGGGATGATTATTAAAATTAATAATGAAATCCTGACTGCCGGCAATGTTCCCGGTCATTCTGATATCGAAAAATTAATCGTTTGGAGCAAAGAGAATAATGAAAATTTTGAAGAGAATATTTTCATCAGCAATACACTTTGCCAGGATATCAGTGTAGAATTGGACAATCCCGAAATCTGCTGTGGGGTTATTACCAGCGTTTTGGGTAACAATACTTCTGATATGCTGATTTGGCTGAGAAAAGAACAAGGTCAAAGTATAAAATGGGCTGGTAAACCTGAAAAAGGAACAGTCTCCGAGATTAAAGATGGTGTAGAAATCATTAAGTTCTCGCCAAGAAAATCCTTCGAAGTTTGGAAAGAATATGTGAAAGACTCTTCCCTACCTTGGAAAATCAAAGAGATAGAATCTGCAAGATGGATCACGTCTGTTATTCTGAAAGCATCACACACCAAATCTTCCCAGATTTTTGACCTCAATAATCAATTGAAGGAATTGAATCAGGAACTGGATTCGTTTTCACATACGATTTCGCACGACTTGAATACACCACTGACCATCATTAAACTGAATGCTCAGCTGGCGAAGAAGCTTCCGGATCCGGAGAAAGTTCAGAAAACCCTGGACAGCATCATCACACAAGTCGATACGATGAGCGAAATGATCCGCAATGTTTTGGAACTGAGTCGAATCAAAAAATCAGAGATTGAACTTAGAGGAATTGAGGTTGATGCGCTGATCAGCAAATTGGCAGAAGATTCCAAATTGAGCTTCAATTCGCCTCATACCAAAATCATTATTGAAAATACGCCAGAAGTTCTTGGTGACAAAACCATGATCTATCAGGTCTTTGTGAATATCATTGGCAATGCGGTGAAATATTCTTCCAAATCTGACAAACCATTGGTGAAAATCGTTGGGGAAGTCTATGAAGATGCTGTGACTTATAAAATCACGGATAACGGGATTGGGATTGATGATCAGGATTCTGGTAAGATGTTCAAGATTTTCAGCAGAATGAGTAATGCGAGAGAGTTCAAAGGCAACGGTGTGGGACTGAGTATCGTACATCATCTGATGGAGAAGATGGGCGGGAATATCAGCTATGAAAGTGAACACGGGAAAGGCACCACATTTATATTAAAGTTTCAAAAACCTAATTATGATTTCAGTATTTCTTAAAGAACAAACGAAACAACAACACGACGATACAGAGGCCAGACTACAGTCTCAGAAGATTTTTGACAAGTCCTACACCTTAGAAGATTACAAAACGCTGTTGATCCACAACTACCAACTCATCAGCAGATACGAACCTCAGATACACGAACAACTGAAAGCTTATCCTGAACTGAAGTTAGAATTAAGAAGTAAAATAGATGCTCTTAAAGTGGATCTGAATAATCTGAACATCAAAACTGAAGACGAAAATCCAACGCATAATCTTGAGAACGAAGCAGAAGCTTTTGGCGCATTGTATGTGATGGAAGGTTCTACGCTTGGAGGAAATGTCATCGCAAAGCAACTGAAAAGAAACCCGGAATTCGAGAATGTGAAGTTCCATTATTTTGGCGTTTATGGTGAGAACACGGGACCTTATTGGCAGGAGTTCAAATCTATTATAGATAAGAACATCACCGAAGAAAATTATGATGCTTGCGTGACAGGCGCTAAGAAAGCCTACCAACTATTAGCATAGGATCAAAAATATAAAATATAGAAGGAGTGAAATTTGTTTTTCGCTCCTTTTTTGATGCCATGAAGCCTTCTATCACACTCCCGAATCTAAAAAGTTACCTATATTAGAGTTTTTGTAATCTCTATTAGATATAGGCGAACCTCTATTGGATGTCGGAGAATCTCTATTAGAGCTTAGTAAGTCTCTATTGGAGAGTGACGAACCTAGATTAGAGAATGGCTAATCTAGATTAGAGTGTGATGAATCTATATTAGATTAATTCATATTTTTTCTTATCTTAGTCCAAATTAAAAACACAAATCTATGTTAAGAAGAAAACGCGGCGATCTTACGCCCAGACAGAGCAGTATTGTTCTGAATCTAAAACCGATAATGACGGCAAGACAAGTCATTTTTCCACACGCTTTTCTAAGAAAAATAGGCATCAGCAGCAATTCTGTGAATAAAATGCTGAATGGAGCGGCTGTTCAAATCAATTTCCGACAAATGACAGCGATTTGCCTATCGCTTAATTGTACACCCAATGACTTGTTTGCACTGCGCGAGATGCAGCAGCATTTGCCGGAAAATCATCAGCTTCACAAGCTGCAGGATATCAATCAGCCTATAATAGAATTGCAGGATTTCTACAAGGATAAAAGCCTGGAGGAAATCAGGAAAATGAATGAAGGTTAAAGTGTCTATCATCAGTCAATAAAAAAGGAGTGAAAAATTAATTTCACTCCTTTTTTATTGTTGAATCTGAAAAAGATTATTTCTCGATTTTAACCAACTCTACGTCAAAAACCAACCAAGAGTTTGGTGGGATCACACCGCCTGCACCTCTTTCTCCGTAGCCTAAAGCTGGTGGGATCAACAATGTTGCAGTTTCTCCTTCTTTTAACAAAAGGATACCCTCATCCCAACCTTTGATCACCTGACCTACTCCAATTGGAATATCAATCGGCTGACCTCTTTTGAAAGAATTGTCGAACTCTTCTCCGTCAATCAGTTTTCCTGCATAATGCACAGCAACCGTTTGTCCCGGAGTTGGGTTGGCACCTGTAGTGGTTTTTGTGATTTTATAGTAAAGACCAGATGCTGTAGATTGCATCCCTGCTTTCATATCGCTCACCAATTTTTCTTGGTTTGCCGCAAATTCTGCCAGTTTCTTAGCTTTTTCTGCTTCTGCTTTCGCTAAATAAGCTTTGTTTTTTTCTTCGATTTTTGCTTTACCTTCAGAGAAGATTTTTGCAGCATCGTAATGTTTATAAGCATCTCCTTTCCCGAATACAGCCACTTTTGTCAAAACAACATCTGTTTTAGGCTTGTCTTGTGGTCCTTTTTCTACGTTAGCGATAGAATCGATCACTGGCATTCCGGCAACCACTTTTCCGAAGATCGTGTGTTTGCCGTCTAACCAAGGCGTTGCTACTTCTGTGATGAAGAACTGGGAACCGTTGGTGTTAGGTCCGGAGTTTGCCATAGACAAAATCCCTTTTCCTGTGTGCTGAAGGTCATTTCTCTCGTCCCCGAATTTATATCCAGGATCTCCCATCCCTGTTCCTTGTGGATCACCACCTTGGATCATAAAATCTTTGATCACTCTGTGGAAGATGGTTCCGTCATAGAAAGGCTCTCCTTTTTTCTTCGCTTTGTTCTCGATTTTACCTTCGGCAAGACCAACAAAGTTAGCCACTGTAACCGGAGATTTTTCATCTTCGAATTTCACAAGAATGTCTCCTTTGCTTGTTACAAAATTTCCATAAAGCCCGTCTGGCAAGCTTTTATAAACTTCTTTGTCTATTTCCAATGTTTTACAATTTAATAATGTTAATAATGTTATAGAAAGTGCTATAATTTTTTTCATAGTTGCTAATATGCTTTGTTTTTATAATACTTTTACCTTGATGATCAAAGGCATGTCGTTGGTTATTTTTTTGTTGTCGCCATAAGTTCCGTACGCCAAAACAGATGGAACCAGGATTTCGGCTTCTTGTCCTTTCTTCAGATATCGGATCACATCTTCCACGGCATCCATTTCTACAAAATGACCAAATGATACATTGTCATTTTTTATAGAAGTCTGGTACAATTTGGTTCTGTCAAAATCGTAGATATCGTACTCGTAAGAAACCTTTTCGCCATTATTTTTGCGTGGCTGCTTGTCGAGACCATCTATATTGACCCAATAATTCATTCCCATTGGATAATATTTCACATCCTGTGCTTTGATCCAGTCTTCTATCTGGGCTCTTTCCAAATCATTCAGATCCTTGGTTCTGTTTTTGGAAACTTCCATTTCGCTTTCAGACATATATTGCTCTTGGGATTGATGTGCAGGCGCCTGTTTTGCACAAGAAGCCGTCAATACGAAAACTGAGATGTAAAATAAATGTTTCATTTTCTTATAAAGTCCTCTGAAATGTCTCAAAAAACTTTTGCAAAACTAAGAATTTTCAAAGACTTAATCCACATTAAAACAAAAACCGGAAAATTATTTCCGGTCTTTGCTTTTCAATTTACTTTTTATTTAATTCTATAAACTATAGACTTGTTCTTCAACCAAAACTCTCCATCCGAAAGGATCTTCAGTTTTATTGGTTTGGATATTCACCAGATCATTTTTCAGCTGTACCGCAAAACTTTCTTCGTCTGAAAGTTGTGGCAAAGTAAGATGCTCACCTTGGTAACCCAGCGCTTCAAAAATACTGGTTACTACTGCTGTTCCTACACCCCAAACCTCTTTTAATGTTCCGTTTCTCTGAGCTTCGATCACATCAGAAACTTTGACGTCGCCAATCACAACCTCAATTCCTCTTTTGTTGGCTAACTGAAGGAAACTGTCTCTGGTAACACCATCCAAAATCTTGTCAGATGTTTTCGGTGTATAGATTGTATCGTTGATTCTTACAAAAACGTTCATTGTTCCACTTTCTTCGAAGTATTCGTGAGAACAGTCATCCGTCCAGATGATTTGCTCGTAACCTTCTTCTATTGCCAATTGTGTTGGGTAGAAAGAAGCTGCATAATTACCCGCCGCTTTTGCTGCACCTACACCTCCACTTGCCGCTCTGGAATAATGATCTGCGATTTTTACAGATACCGGAGCAGTGTAATAATTTTTCGCTGGCGTTGCTACAATCGCGAACATATATTTTTCAGAGATTCTTGCTTTTAATGCTTCTTCTGTGGCAAACAATAATGGTCTGATGTAAAGTGAAGTTCCCTCTCCTTGCGGAATCCATTCTCTATCGATGTCAACCAACGCTTTAAGTCCCTCCATAAAGATCTCTTCGGAAATCTCAGGAATTGCCAATCTTTTTGCGGATTTGTTAATCCTTTCAAAGTTCTTTTCAGGACGGAAAAGGAATACCTGACCATCATTATCTTTATAAGCTTTCATACCCTCAAAACAAGCCTGTCCGTAGTTGACCCCCATCATTGCCGGGGTAAATCCGATAGGACCATAAGGAATTAACTGGACATCCCCCCATTTTCCATTCTCATACTCACAAATAATCATGTGATCTATAAATGTGTTACCGAATGAGAAATTATTAGGATCGAAGGTTGAAATTCTCGGATGAGTAGATTTTTGAATTATCATTTTTTAATTTTTTGTTGAGGTATTACAAATATATAATAATTTTTTAATAATCAAAATTTAGTTTAATTTTACAAAAAAATACTTTGAAAAGAGAATTAATCAGCACCAGCGACGGAAGTAAAACTTTATTAATCAATGATTTAGAAGAGACTTATCACTCAAAACATGGTGCACTACAAGAAGCGAATCATGTATTTATCGAAAATGGAATGAATTTAAAAAATGGTTGCGAAATTAATATTTTAGAGTTAGGTTTTGGAACAGGTCTTAATGTTTTGGTAACATTTGATGCATATTTGCGAAATAATAAAAATCAAAAAATCAATTATTTTGGTATCGAAAAATATCCGATTTTTTTTCATGAAGCGACGGAATTGTCTTATTCTGAATTATTTCCGAATAAAACCGTCAAAGATCTATCTCTAAAAATCCATGAAACGGATTGGGAAAAATTAGTCGAATTGGATTCCAATTTTCATCTAAAGAAAATCAAGGATGATTTTTTTAATATCAAGAATATGGACTTGCCAGAAATAGATTTGGTTTATTTTGATTGTTTCGGAGCGAGAGTTCAGCCTGACCTTTGGGAAATCGAACTGTTTGAAATCGTAGCTTCTAAAATGAAAACAGGCGGATTATTAACAACTTATTCTTCTAAAGGAAGTGTCAGACGTGCTTTGTTAGAACTGGGGTTTGAAGTTGAGAAAAAACAAGGACCTCCCGGAAAAAGAGAAATGATCAACGCCTGGAAAAAATAAAATCCTTAAATTAGACCTCACAAATCACAGTTTATGATTGATAAGATCAACATTCGCGTTTATGCGCTTTGTATCAAAGACAAAAAAATTCTTGGACTCCACGAAGAATATGTTGGAGATCACCTTCTGAAATTACCTGGCGGCGGTCTGGAATTCGGGGAAAGTACTTTAGAATGCCTGAAAAGAGAGTTTCAGGAAGAGCTTAACCTGGAGATTAATATCATTGATCACTTTTACACGCAAGACGATTTTTTGGTCTCCAGATTCCGAGATAATGAGCAATTGATTACGATTTACTATCTCGCAGAAATTATAAATGAAGAAGATCTGTTGATTTTGGATCCGTGTATAGAAAAGACGGAATGGATTCCGCTGGAAGGAGAAAATCCTTTCCCGTTACCGATAGATAAACGCGTTTTCGAAATGGCAAAACAAAAATTCCTGAACTAAGATTCAGGAATTTTTATTTTATGGTTGATTATTTCACTTCCACGAAATTGACATCGCCTTCGTATTTTCTGTCAATTATCAAAATCATAGACGTCTGTGTGGTGTACGATTGATTCTCGCCTATTACTTTTCTGTATTTAATTTCCAGAATATTGCTGTTTTTTCGGATTGAAATTGGTTTCAAGGAAACACTCTGAATTGAAGGATCTTCGATTTGTGCGACCACAAATTCCTTAGAAAAATTAATTGGCGTTGGTTTTCCATTTTCGCCCATTGTTGTTGCCATTCCAAAAACCTGATCAAACTCCTGTTGCGTTTCAAATTTCTGATTATCAATTGCTGCATCTAAGTTATTTTTCACGAAGTAATTCTTCGCTTCTCTGAAAGGAACATTCTCATTGAGAACAGAATCGCCAGGTTTTACAGAATTACAAGAGTTCAAAACCAAGGTCGAGAACACAAATAAAAGGATATGTTTCATTGAATTTAGATTTATAAGTTCCAAAGCAGGTCTTCATATTTTCTCAGAATAATATCTTTTGAAAATCTTGATTTTATCGATGCTTTGATGTTTTCCTTATCCTCGATCCTGTGAACTAAATGTTTTATTTTTCCAGCGAACTCATCATAATCTTCGATAGTGGAAATTTCACCATTCACTTGATCGATAATAATTTCATCAATTCCTCCAGGACAGCTGTTAGCCAAGGAATAGATGCCGCAAACTCCAGCTTCTAGAAGAACATTCGGAAAACCTTCATATCTGGAAGATAGGATAAAAAGATCCGCAAACTTCAGATATTGGTAAGGATTACTCTTTTTCCCATGAAAAATAACGTGCTCCAAACCAAGCATTTCTTTCATTTGTAGCAGAATCTCTCTGTCTTTGCCATCGCCTAAAATATGAAGTAAAATATTCTGGTTTTTAAGTCTTGAAAATACTTTTAAAAGGTTGTCAAAACCTTTTCTGGAAGACAGATTGCCAATCGCCACCACATTTTTGTGCTGATGCGAAAATTCTGATGGCCGTTCAGATTCTTTTAGTTTTCCTTCTATAAAATCAATATCTACCGGATTATTGATTTTAACTAATTTGTTTTTTCTGATGCCAAAATTTCTTATCAAATCGATTTCCATATCATTACTTTGCGCAATGATTTTGTCATAATTATTATAAAATTTGTAGAAAAACTTAATCTCTTTTCTGGTCACGTGCTGTGAAACGACATTGGTTTCTCTTGCAATGAATTTAGTTTTTGGAAAAAGCTTAATAAACAAAGCTAAGTAGGCGTTCACTTCACCAAATCCTGAGAAAACGATATCCGGTTTCCGACGTTTGATTTCGAGGAGTATTGGTTTCAGAGAATTTCTGATTCTTGGTGTTTGTATATCAATTATTTCCACATCAGGCTTCAATAAATCAAGATAAGAACCTTCTTTTCGTAATAAAAGAATTGCTGGATAAAATTTATCTCTAGGAAGATGGTTGGCGATGGTGGTTACGATGCGTTCCGCACCGCCAGTTTCAAGATCCGGTAATATGAAAATGATTGACTTTTTCATTGTTATAATAATTCTGGGAAATCCGTAGAATGATTGTTCAGAATATGATTAACTAAAAAACGATGGTCTTTTCTATCGAAGAAAAATTTCATTGATTTGAACTTCAAATTCTGAGGTGTAAATGATTATTTTTCCCAAGGCAAATTCCTAATAAATTCTCTGGATCTATTCTTCATTTCATCGTGAGGAATACCTTTCGACCATCTTTCCTCAAAATCATTTGTCACAGTATATTCCTTTTTGGATTCATTTACAGAGGTTTTTTCTTCTGACCATTTTTTCAGTTTCAAAAGATCTTCAATGATATTTTCGTCCTGCAAATCTTCAATCCACTTTAAAATATCGAGTTTTTCGTTGGCTAAATTCTCATCCATTTTATTGAATTTTAAATTTAATTCGCAATATCACTAATGAATTTGATTCGTAGAACGCGTACTTCTTCGTCGGTCAAATCATCGCCATATTCTGCAAGTAAAGTCTTCATACTGTCGCTTTCAGAATTTTTCATAAAATCCATAAATTCTTCTACAATATCTTCATCAAAATTTTCATCAATATAATAGTCGATATTCAATTTTGTACCTTGATAGATGATGCTTTCCATCTCAGAAAGAAGTTCTGTCATCGAAAGGTTCTTTGCCTTTGCAATATCTTCCAAATCGATTTTCTTATCCGTGTTTTGGATGATAAAAACCTTGTGACTGGATTTGTTTGCCACTTGTTTCATCACCATATCCTGAGTTCTCTCGATCTCATTATCCTCAACATACTTCTTGATAAAATCAGCAAACTCCTTTCCATATTTTCTGGCTTTTCCTTCGCCAACGCCGTAGATTTTTGCCACTTCTTCAACAGTTATTGGATACTGAACGGTCATATCTTCCAAGCTCGGATCCATAAAAACCGTGTATGGCGGAATACCGTGTTTTTTTGCAACCGTTTTGCGAAGTTCCTTTAACTGACCAAATAATAACTGGTCCAATCCGCCTCCAGCTTGAGTCTGAACCTGCTCACTGTCTGCTTTTGATTTGGATTGCGCCAAATCGTACTCGCGATCTTCAGCGATGAAGAATGACTGTTTATTTTTTCCGGTGATGAACTCATTACCTTTTTCAGAAATTTTCAAAACACCATAAGTTTCGATATCTTTTCTCAAAAAATCCTGAACGGTAGCTTGTCTGATAATCGATTTCCAATAATTATCACTTTCCGATTTTCCAAATCCGAAAAAGTCTGTCTGTTCTAATTTATAAGACTTTGTAACCGCAGATTCTTTACCCGTAATAATTGAAATCAAGTCTTTTGTCTTGAATTTTTCCCCAAAAGATTTGATCATTTCCAACACTTTTTTCAAGTCCTGAGCAGCGTCTTTCAGTTTCGGTGGATTTTGTGAATTATCGCACATCAAAGCACCTTCACCTTTTACAGGGTCAAATTTTTCCCCAAAATAATAAAGCAAGTATTGTCTTCTGCTCATCGACGTTTCAGCATAGCCAACCACTTCATTCAAAAGTTGAAGACCAATTTCTCTCTCCGAAACTGGTTTTTGAGCCAAGAATTTTTCTAATTTTTCAATGTCCTTTGGATCGTAAAAAGCCAGACAATGACCTTCTCCTCCATCTCGACCAGCTCGTCCAGTTTCCTGATAATAGCTTTCCAACGATTTCGGAATATCATAATGGATTACAAAACGAACATCCGGTTTATCAATTCCCATCCCGAATGCGATGGTTGCAACAATCACATCCGCTTCTTCCATCAGGAATTTATCCTGATTCGCCACTCTCAATTTTTGGTCAAGTCCTGCGTGATAAGGCAAAGCATTGATTCCATTGACCTGTAAAAGCTGAGCGAACTCCTCCACTTTTCTTCTGCTAAGACAATAAACAATCCCCGATTTTCCTTTATGCTTATTGATGAATTTTACAATCTCTTTATCAACATTAACTTTCGGACGAATCTCGTAAAACAAATTAGCTCGGTTAAAACTTTCCTTGAAAACCAAAGCATTATTCATTCCCAAAGTTTTCTGGATGTCATCTTGTACCTTTGGTGTCGCCGTTGCTGTCAACGCAATCACAGGAACATCTGCAATTTTATCGATGATTCCTTTTAGATTTCTATATTCCGGGCGGAAATCGTGTCCCCATTCTGAGATACAATGCGCTTCGTCAATAGCAACAAATGAAATTTTAGCAGCTTTCAGAAACTCGACATATTCTTCTTTTATTAAGGATTCCGGAGCTACATAAAGAAGTTTTGTTTTACCAGCAGTAATGTCATCCATCACTTGCTTGGTTTGTGTTTTATTAAGAGAAGAATTCAGAACGTGAGCTACGCCTTCATCAGATGATAAACCATTGACAGCATCAACCTGATTCTTCATCAATGCAATCAGTGGAGAAACTACAATGGCAGTTCCTTCGGAAATCAATGCCGGTAACTGGTAACACAAAGATTTTCCACCACCAGTTGGCATCAGAACAAATATATCTTTGCCTCCTAAAAGTTCTTTAATAATTAACTCTTGCTGACCTTTGAATTTAGAAAATCCAAAATATTTTTTAAGCTCAGCAGATAAGTTGATGTCTTTTGTATCCATCCTTTGATATAGTTTGCTAAATTTGCATTTTATTGAAGGTTATACATTAATAGTAAAAATCCTTAAGTTTATGGGATAAAAAAATGAAGTTAAAAAACTTCACTATTCTGTTTGAAAATGTTACCGTGAAGATACAAAATAAATATTATTAAAAAAAATAATTAAATATTTTTAAAATTTTGAATCCAAAAGAAATACTCGCAAATGCCCAACAGGCGCTGGATATAGAAATCAGTGAATTGACCAGTCTCAGAAATCGATTGGATGACAGTTTTGTAAAAAGTGTTTTGACCATCAATGAAGCGAAGGGAAAATTGATCATCGTTGGCATCGGAAAATCGGCGCACGTCGCAAATAAAATCGTTGCCACGCTGAATTCAACCGGAACTCCATCACAATTTTTACACGCTGCGGAGGCGATACACGGAGATCTTGGAGTTATTCAAAAACAGGATGTTGTCCTGTGTATTTCTTACTCTGGCAATTCAGCGGAAATTGTCAACCTTCTACCGTTTCTGAAAGAATATTCTTCTTCTCTTATTGCGATGACAGGCAATCCTGAAAGTAAGTTGGGAAAAGCAGCAGACATCATTCTGAATACTTTTGTTGAAAAAGAAGCATGCCCCAACAAATTAGCACCAACCAGCTCTACAACTGTCCAAATGGCTCTGGGCGATGCTTTGGCAGTCTGTTTGATGGAACTGAAAGATTTCAAAGATATTGATTTTGCCAAATACCATCCAGGCGGAAGTCTTGGGAAAAATCTGACAGCAAAGGTTGAACAATTTGTCTCTCAAAACAAGCCGGAAGTTTCACCAGAATCAGGAATCAGGGATGTGATTATCTCTGTAAGCGGTTCCAAGCACGGGATTACAGTTGTTATTGAAAATGACAATATTTTGGGCGTTATCACAGATGGCGATATCCGAAGAATGCTTTTGAATCAAGATGATATTTCTAAAGTGAAAGCTTCTGACATCATTAGTAAAAATCCGAAATCCATCAGTAAAAATCAATTAGCCAAAGAAGCAATGCAGATTTTGAAGCAATATAATATCGGTCAATTAATCGTCACAGACAACGGAAAATATTACGGAATTATTGATATTCACACCTTATTAGATGAAGGAATCAATTAAATCAGTAAATTCAACATTTAAAAATCATCATTTACCTATCATACAATAATGAGTGAAGAAAAGGAAATGTCCTTCCTTGGGCATATTGGAGAGCTGAGATCACACTTAGTCAGATCTATTTTAGCAATTATCGTTTTGGCGATTGTGGTTGGTTTTAATATCAACTGGGTGATGGATCATATCTTTTTTGGGCCGACCAGAAATGATTTTTTGACGTTTAGAATTGTGAATCATTTTTCCAGAGAACTGACGGGAAATGACAGTTTTATTTTACCTGCCAAATTCAGTGTTCAGCAGAAGCAATTGTTCCAGCAATTCAATGTAATGATGGCGGTTTCAATCTTTTCAGGCATTGTTTTAGCGTTTCCGTATATCGTTTGGGAAATTTGGAAATTCATCAGTCCAGCGCTGATGCCGAATGAAAAAAAGAACTCCATTTTTTATATCAATTCCATCTGGATTTTGTTTATGACAGGCGTTCTCACTGGTTATTTTTTGATTTTACCATTCGCTATCAACTTCGGATTGTTGTTCAAAGTTTCTGATAATATCGTTCAGCTTTTTGATTTATCAGATTACACGACATTATTTCTCCAGGTCACAATGGGAATGGGCGTTGTTTTTCTTTTTCCGATAGCTGTTTATATATTAACATCGATTGGAATTTTAACACCAAAATTCCTGAGAACATACAGAAGACACGCGATTGTTTTGATTATGGTAGTTGCGGCAATCATTACACCTGCAGACGTTCTCAGTATGATGGCAGCAGCATTTCCATTGATTTTACTTTACGAACTCAGCGTGATAATGTCAAGTATGATTCACAAAAAAATGTTGAAGAAAAATCTTTCTAAAGATATTGCAAAACCGTAATTTCAGTTAACATAAAAAGAAAAGAGCAGCAGTGATATTGCTCTTTTTTTATTGTTTTATTAAAGACTAATTCTTTGTAATTTCTTTCCGAATCCGACTGAGAGAAGTATCGGTAATTCCCAGATAGGAAGCTACATTTTTAAGTGGTGCAAACTTCAGAACATTTGGTTTTTCCTGAATTAAATTCAGATAACGTTCCGTAGCGGATTTGGTAATCATTTCTACAGAACGGTTTTTGAGGTAGAATAATTGATAAGACATCCACGCTCTGCCCCATTCTGCCAACGCCGGAATGGTTAAAAATAACTCCTGAAAATCCTCATAACCGATTTTCCAAACCACACAATCTGTTTCTGCCTGAATATTTTCTATCGACGGAATTCTTTGGAAAATAGATGATGCTTCTATAATAATATCAAATTCTGTAAAGAAATTAATCGTGATATCATTGTTATCTGTATCGTAAACAAAAGAACGCGCAACGCCACTTTCCAGAATAAAATATTCATCGGAAACTTCATTTTCTTTAACGAAAAAATCGCCTTTTTTGAAATGTAATTTTTCGTGTTTATTGAAGATCAAATCTAAATCTTCTTCTGATAATGCCGGATGCTGATAAATTTGTTTGAGTATGTCCATAAAAATAAAACGGAAAATCTAAATTAATAGATTTCCCGTTAATATGATTGATTTAATTTCAGAATTATTTCAAAGCATTCACTGCTTCAGCATAATTTGGTTCTTGTCCTATTTCCGGAACTTGTTCTGTGTAAATTACTGTTCCTTTTTCATCCAAAGCAACTACCGCTCTGCTCAATAATCCTCTCAAAGGAGAATCATCCAAAGTCACACCATAATCTTCCCCAAAATTCCCTCTGAAATCCGACAATACTTCTACATTATCTAGACCTTCTGCTGCACAAAATCTATTCAATGCGAACGGTAAATCTCTGGAAACATTGATTACAACTGTGTTTTCCAAAGAACTCGCTTCTTTGTTGAACTGTCTTGCAGAAGCAGCGCAAACTCCTGTATCAATGCTTGGGAAGATGTTCAACAATACTTTTTTTCCAGTATAATCGGCCAAATGTTTTTCTGATAAATCTGCTCCAACTAATGTAAATTCCTGAGCGATAGTTCCAATTTCAGGTAAAGTTCCAACTGTATTGATAGGACTTCCTTTGAATGTAATTTGTGACATTGTTTTATTTTTTAGTAAGACTCAAAATTAGAGATTTTTTTTCTAAATAAATATTAACAAATATTCTTATTTTAGCGCCCAAATTATTAAACACAATGAGAAAATTCAATCTTGGTGTATTACTAATTCTTCCTTTGTTGGGAAGCGCTCAGTCGGTCATTGGAAATATTAATTCCGGTGCTGTTTCTGAGAATTCTTTCAGCCATTCTGTAGGAGAAATCTATGTAATACCGTCTAATCCGGATGATGCTAATTCCGGAACACTGGGAATCTTATACCAAACCAATTTAAAGGTTTTAGGTATTAATGAAATTTTGAAAGATGAAATTAAAATCTATCCGAATCCTACTTCTGATTTTATTAATCTACAATTAAGTTCGAAAACTAAAATTAATGAAGCTGTTATCTATGACAATTCCGGCAGAATCATTTTAAAAACAAAAATGGAATCGGATAAGATAGATTTACGTTCCCTAAATACAGGAATTTATCTACTTTATTTCACAAATACAGACATCAAACCTATAAAAATTATAAAAAAATAAAAACCAAATGAAAAAACTCTATATCGCTTTAAGCTTATTTTTAGCTTCATTCGCTTATTCTCAAGTTCCTCAGGCTTTTACTTATCAAACGATTGCTTTCAATTCTGCCGGCGCTCCGATTGCAAATGGAAATGTCAACTTAAGAATCAGCATTCTGGATAATTCTGCAACAGGAACTGTATTATATACTGAGACTCATACTAAAACAACTAATTCCAAAGGTTTAGTTAATCTGAATATCGGACAAGGAACTGCAACTACAGGAAACTTTGGAGGAATCAATTGGGGAACGAATTCCAAATTTGTAAAAGTTGAAATGGACCCAGCTGGAGGAAGTAATTATACTAATGTTGGTGTGAACCAGTTGATGAGTGTGCCTTATTCTCAAGTTAGTAAAACCGTTGTTACTGGACCAGGACAAGGAATTACCTTAGTTTCTCCGAGTGGAACTCCATATACCTTAAATGTAAATGACGCTGGTATATTAAACTTACCATTTTCTACAGCTTCTACGGCAACAGACTATCCTACTTATCTATTTATGTATGGGTCATATAACAACTATAATCCTGCAAATGCTGAATTACTAAGAAATAGAAATGAAAATGAAAGATTTGGTTTCAAATATTTAGCTGCAAATGACGAATTTAAATTTATTTCTTCAAAAAACAACGGAGAAGTTTATGGTGTTGATGGAGGCGACAACATAATAAAAAACGGGCTGGAATCTTATAATATCTCAAGTGGCTTTTATTTGATAAACTTATATAGAACTTCATCAACAAAAAAATTCACATTATACACAAGCCAAATAAAACCTGTTGTAAGTCTAAGTTATTTTCAAAAAAAGTTTTTTCCTACATCTTACAATCCTAATACTAATACTTTTACTTATAGTGTTACTGTACCAGTTGGAACAGGAGTTGGTCCTGGTGATACGATGACTTTTGAAATTCAAGATTCTTATGATTTTTCTCACGTTTATGGCGACGAACTTTCCGACGGAACAATAGATCCATATTCTGCATATAATGGTATAAGATTAAACAGTGCTGGAAATTATAAAGTTGAGCTAATTTTAAATTTTAATGGTTCTGGAACTTATAAAGTAACTAAGCTGTAAAGTAAAGAGGCAAACGCCTCTTTTTTTATTTTAATTAACAAGAAAAACACTCAAAAATCATATTTCTGATATTAGAAAATTATTATAAAAACACTAAATTTGTATGTTTTGAAAAAACAGTAAATAAAATCAACTACTATAATGTCAGAAAAATCAAAAATTATCTACACGCTTACGGATGAAGCGCCGATGCTTGCAACACACTCTTTTTTGCCTATTGTTAAGGCTTTTACTTCGGTTGCAGACATTAATATCGTTCCAAAAGACATTTCACTTTCAGGGAGAATCCTGGCAAACTTTCCAGAGTTCCTGACAGATGACCAAAAAATTGGAGATGCTCTTTCAGAATTGGGCGAATTGGCAACAACTCCGGAAGCAAACATTATTAAATTACCAAATATTTCTGCTTCTGCGCCTCAATTAGAAGAAGCAATCGCAGAATTACAAGCTAAAGGTTTCGCAGTTCCAAATTATCCTGCTGAACCAAAAACTGACGAAGAAAAAGCTATCAAAGCTAAATATGCTAAAGTTCTAGGTTCTGCCGTAAATCCTGTTCTTAGAGAAGGAAATTCTGACAGACGTGCGCCAAAAGCTGTTAAAAATTATGCTAAAGCTAATCCTCACAAAATGGGAGCTTGGGCATCTGACAGCAAAACAGATGTGGCTCATATGACCAGCGGAGATTTCTACGGAACTGAAACTTCTACAACAGTTGAAAATGATTCTAAATTCAGGATTGTATTCTTCGGAAATGATGGTTCGGAAAAAGTTTTGAAAGATTTCGCTAACCTAAAAGCTGGTGAAGTAATAGATTCTTCTGTAATGAATCTTAATTTATTGAAAGCATTTGTTCAAACCGCAATTGATGAAGCAAAACAAAGAGGTGTGATTCTTTCTGCGCATTTGAAAGCGACAATGATGAAAATCTCTGACCCAATTATTTTTGGAGCTATCGTTGAGACTTTCTTCAAAGATGTTTTCGCGAAATATGCTGAGACTTTCAAATCTCTGGATATCAATCCAAATAACGGTTTGCAAAATCTTTACGATAAAATTGCTGGAATCCCTCAGGAAGCTGAAATCAAAGCTGATATCGACAAAGTTCTTTCTGAAGGTCCAAAAGTGGCAATGGTAAATTCTGACAAAGGCATCACAAATTTCCACGTTCCTTCTGACATCATTGTTGATGCGTCTATGGCTGCATTGATTAGAAACGGCGGAAAAATGTGGGACAAAGTTGGTGCAGAAGACGATACTGTAGCCATCATCCCAGACCGTTCTTACGCAGGTTTCTACCAAGCGGCAATCGATGATATGAAGAAAAACGGAGCACTTGACCCAACAACTATGGGTTCTGTTCCGAATGTTGGTTTAATGGCTCAAAAAGCGGAAGAATATGGTTCTCACGATAAAACTTTCCAAGCTGAAGCAAATGGAACTATCAAAGTTCTTGACGAAAACGGAAACACTTTGCTTGAGCAAAAAGTAGAAAAATCCGACATCTTCAGAATGTGTCAGACTAAAGATGCACCAATTCAAGATTGGGTAAAATTAGCTGTCAACAGAGCGAGATTGTCTGAAACGCCTGCTATTTTCTGGTTAGACAAAGCAAGAGCGCACGACAGAGAAATGATTAAAAAGGTTAATAAATATCTTGCTGACCACGACACAACGGGATTGGATATCAAAATCCTGGATGTGAAAGATGCAATGACCGAAACTTTGGAAAGAGCAAGAGAAGGTAAAGATACCATTTCTGTTTCTGGAAACGTTTTGAGAGATTATCTGACCGATCTTTTCCCTATTTTGGAATTAGGAACTTCTGCGAAAATGTTGTCAATCGTTCCATTGATGAACGGTGGCGGATTGTTCGAAACCGGAGCTGGCGGTTCTGCGCCTAAGCACATCGAGCAATTCATCGAAGAAGGTTATTTGAGATGGGATTCTCTTGGTGAATTTTTGGCGTTGCAAGCTTCTTTGGAGCATTTGGCACAAACTCAAAATAATACAAGAGCTCAAATCTTGGCTGATGCTTTGGACGAAGCTAATGCAAAATTCTTGGCAGAAGATAAATCTCCAGGCAGAAAATTGGGAACTATCGATAACAGAGGTTCACATTTCTATTTGGCAACTTATTGGGCAGAAGCTTTGGCAAATCAAACCAAAGATGCTGACATCGCTGCGAAATTTGCGCCTGTAGCAAAAGTTTTAGCAGAAAACGAAAGCAAAATCAACGAAGAATTGATTGGTTCTCAAGGTAAAGCTCAGGAAATCGATGGTTATTACAGACCAGATTTCAAGAAAACTGACAAAGCAATGAGACCTTCTGAAACTTTGAATCAGATTTTGAACACAATTTAATAGAATAGCTGTTAAATATTATATAAAACCCTCGACAAATGTTGAGGGTTTTGTCTTTTAACTCTATTTTTGGGCAGCTATTTCCGTCTTCCGTTTCCAATCTTTTTTGCCCAAGCTTTTCCAGCCACAAAAAAAGGATTTCCACTCAAGCCGGGCTACAGATTCAGTGTTATTTAATATCGTAAATTATTAATTCATAATTTATAAATCATAATTAATTACAAGCTTTTAGTATGAGAAAATCATTTATATTTTTTCTTTATGTTGTTGGGATGATGCAATTTAAGGCTCAGGACAAAATTGACAAAGCCGTTCAAAATCTGGAACAAAACTACACACAGGAAAAAGTCTATGTTCTATTAGACAAAGACAATTATGTCGTGGGAGATAATATCTATTTCAAATCTTTTGTATTCAACGGTTATGGCCGCTCCACCATTTCTACTACTCTATTTGTGGAGTTGTATGACCACAGCAAAAATCTGGTCGATAAAAGAACAATCGCACTCAAAAATGGAGAAGGTGATGGTACTTTCGTTTTGACCGAAGCTTTGAAGGAAGATGTTTATTACTTCCGAGCTTACACAACTTGGATGGCGAATTTCCCGGAGGAATTCAATTTTATGAAACAAGTTCCGATTTATAATCCTAATTCTGAACAGAAATTAACCTTAACCAAAAACACAAAATGGACGGCGAATGCTTTTCCAGAAAGTGGAACTTTTATCGATAATATTCCGACCAAATTTGCTGTGAGACTTTATTCAGAAGGCATTCCTCCTGAAAATTGGAGCGGTTATGTTGTAGATTCTGAGAAACCAAATGAGAAATTGACAACATTCAAAGGTTTGGATAAGAATGTCGGAATCTTTACCCTTACACCAAAATTTGGTAAAACTTACAAAGTCATTGTTGAAGACAGTAAAGGCGCAAAACAAACTATCGCTTTGCCAACAGTTGCCAATTCAGGAATCAATCTTCAGTTAGTTAATGCCCCAAAAGGCATCACTTATCAAATCAAAGGAACTGCTTTGCCACAAGGTTTGCAAGGTTATTCCATTGTTGGAACCATCAACAACCAAATGGTTTACCGGGCTAATATAAAAAGTACGAATAGTGAAGCTTCCAGTATTATCCCATCAAAGGTCAGCAATGATGAAACTGCGGTTTTGAATATTACAATTTTTGACGAAAAACAAAATCCTGTAGCACAAAGATTATTTTTCATTAATCCAAAAAAACTGAATCTGGACGAACCAACTTTAAATTTTTCACTGAATAATGAACCTCGCGCTTTCAACAGTTTTGATATCGAACCTAATGAAGATTACACAAATTATACTGTATTAATAAGAGAAAATCAGCCTTCTGAAAGTAAAAATGAAAATACATTGCTCAGTGCAAAATGGTTAACCGGAGATTTCACTTCTTCGATTTATAACCCTTCTCAATATTTTGGAAAAACAGCCAATCCGGAAGCTTTTGATGCATTATTAATTTCTGAAAAATGGAAACGTTTTGATTGGGAATCTCTACTTTCCGGAAAAACTCCAGACTTCGCTTATAAACCTCAAAGCAATCTTTCTTTCAAAGGAAAAGTGACTAACAATGGTCGTTTTTTACCGAATAAAAGTGTCAATTTGTTGTTGAAAACTGAAAATTCGGATAAAAGTTTTGTTCCTGTGATGACAGATGATAATGGTTTTATTTATTTGGATAATATCTATTTTAATGAACCTTTGACCGTTTCTTATTATCTCAATAAAGATAAAAAACAAGTCTCAGAAAGTGACAACTTGAATATCAGCTTCCAATCTTTGGTTTCGAATATTCCGTATAAAGGCAATCTTCCATCGACAAATTATCAACTTGTAAATTCTCCTTCCAATTCAAATCCTGCTATTGCAAAAGCACTTCAGAATAAGAAAAATCAACAAATTTTGAAAACAGCTAATGATGAAACTTTAATTGAGGAAGTAAAAGTCGTCGCTAAAAAAGTAGATAAAAAAGCAGAATTGGACAAAGAATTATCCAGCGGGAGATTCAGTAGTTTGGATGCCACAATTTTTGATTTTGTGAATGAGAACAAAGATGCTCAATCTTCTTTCAATATTTTACAATGGTTGCAAGGCAGAGTTGCCGGTGTTACTTTCACAATGGACGGTTCTGGAAATTACATTCCATCTATCCGTGGTTCACAAGCGAATTTATTTTTGGACGAAATGCCTGTGGATGCGAGTATGATCAGTTCTTTGCCTGTCAGCAACATCGCAATGGTGAAAGTTATTAAAACTGGCGGTTTGGTTTCAAATGCCATTGCAATCTACACCAAAAGAGGAAATATGTTGTCCGAAGAAGATAAAACGACTGAAAAAGTTAACAAAACTGTTTTACGAGGTTATGATAAATCCGTTGAATTCGAATTGCCAGATATTACCGGCGATGCGTACAAGAAAATAAAAACAGACACACGAGAAACACTGTATTGGAATCCTACGCTTTCACAAGAAGGTAGTTTAGCACCGAGAGCAAAATTTTTCAATAATGATGAAGCGAAAAACCGAGAAATTATCATCATCAGTTTTGATAAAGATGATAAGATGCTTTATTATGATGAAGTAAAATAATACAGAAAAGGCTTTCAAATTTGAAAGCCTTTTTTATTTTTCATTTTTAGAAAACCAACTGCAAAAGCAATTAGTCCAAAGTTTTTTACAACATTTTCAAGTTATTCACTTCCAATTCCGTTAGGATTCTCCAGTGACCTCGCTTGATATTTTTCTTGGTCAGGCCTGCAAACATTACTCTGTCAAGCGTTTCCACTTCGTATCCTAGTTTTTGGAAAATTCTGCGGACTACTCTATTCCAACCAATGTGGATTTCGATTCCAACCTCATTTTTTGGTTTTCCTTCGATGAAAGAAATGCTGTCGATTTCCGCAACACCCTCTTCCAAACGGATCCCTTCAGCAATCAATTTCATATCGTCATTGGTCAGTTTTCTGTCCAACGTCACGTGATAGATTTTTCTGATGTTGAAAGATGGATGGGTCAACTTTTTGGTCATATGTCCATCATTCGTCAAAAGAATGACGCCAGTCGTTTGTCTGTCTAATCTTCCAACAGGGAAAATTCTGTATGGCGATGCGTTCGCCGTCAAATCCATAACTGTTTTTCTCGCTTTGTCATCTTTCGTTGTAGAAATATAGCCTTTTGGCTTGTTCAAAAGAACATAAACTGGTTTTTCTGGCGTAATATTTTGGCTGTCAAAAACCACTCTATCCGTTTTCTGAACCTGGTAACCCATCTCTGTCACCACTTTTCCGTTCACTTCCACAAGACCTTGCGAAATCAACTCATCCGCTTCTCTTCTACTGCAAATCCCAGAATTGGCAATATATTTATTCAGTCTGATGGTATCTTTGAAAACCTCTTTCGTGATTTTCTCCAATCTTCTTCTTTGGATAAAAGATTTCGTTCTATCCTCAGCCGTTTCCGGTTTGATAAACGGTTTCTTGTTCGCAGGTTTTTTGTTGAATGGCTTTCTTTCGCCATCTTCACCTCTACTTTCGAAACGGTCTCCGCCTCTCGTTGTTTTCGGTTTACGTGCACCTCCAACAGAAGGTCTGCTTTTGGACGTTCTTTCGCCAGAGCCACGGGAGTTTCCAGACGGTCTGCTACCACCTGCACTTCTTGGTTTTTTATCTCTATCTGGTCTCTTTCCGTCTTCGCTCATTGTCTAAAAATTTTTGCAAAGATAGTGAATTAGTTAAGAGTTACGAATTTTGAGTTTAATAATTACGAAAATTGAGAATAATGTAATATTAATTTGAGGATTTTACAAATCTCTTTTGTAGAAAATATAATCGGTATTGATGGGTTCCAAACCTGCTTGTTTCATCAGCACTGCAATTTGTCCGCGATGATAAGTCGAATGATTGAGAAAATGAAATATGAATTCCTGGATTGAATTATAAAATTCTTTTCCTTTGGAATTTTTATAAGAAACAATCTCTGTCAACTCTTTTTGATTAAGGATTTCATGAGTTTCATTAAAATTATCTGAATTGATTTTCAGCAGAGATTCATCAGGATTAATTTGCCAGACTTCGAAAGTTTTTTGATTAATTATTCTCGCATTCCAGATTTGATGCGCGTTCAGAATATGATTCAGAAGACTTTTACTTTTGTCTGACCAAACCAACTGATTCTCTAAAAAATTCTGAATCAATAATTGATTGAAATGCAGATTATATTCTAAAAGTTCTTGAAAATGTTCTTTCATCACTCAAACATTTCAGCTAAACGAACAATCTTGATTTCATTAGAATTGTAAAGTTCTTCAACCGATTTTTTCTTTTCTAATTTCGGATAAAGATTAATGCCAATGATTTTAATTTTTCCTTCCTCAACCCAATTTTGTTCTTTCACAGCTTGTTCAGAAATCATTTTCTGAATTTCACCGGATTTCAAAAGTTCAAGATAACCACCTTTTTCCTCGATTTCAAAAAATAATTGCCAGGATTTTTCAGCAAATTGTTGTGTAATATCTTCTACAAAATAACTTCCTGAAGTCGCATCTTCAAAAACATTGATGATACTTTCGTAAGCTAAAACAATCTGTTGTTTGAAAGAGATTTCTTTGGAAAGTTCTGTCTGATTTTTTAGCTGATAATTATTGGAAAAAACAGCATCTGCACCGCCAATCATCGCCGATGCTAACTCCAAAGTGGAACGAATCAAGTTATTATCCGCATCATTCTTTGCCTTATTTCTCAACGAAGTCTCAGCAAAAATATAAGGAATCAAATCTTTGTCAAACTCTTTCGAAAGCTGATTGAACAAATATTTGAAAGCTCGGATTTTAGCGATTTCGAAAAAATAATTGGAACCCATTGCAAATCTGAAAACCAATTTTTCGAGAATTTCTGAACCAAATTTCTCCACCAATTCTTTAGATTTCGCCAAAGCAAAAGCCAATTGCTGAATGATTGACGCACCAGCATTTTGATGTAAACTGACGTCGATGCAAATCTGTCTTTCGAAAGCTTTTGATAATAATTCACCAGCTAAATGCTCGTTGATTTCAGCAGATTTATCATCAGAAAAGACATCAATCAAAGAAAAATAACGATTGGTTTGTTCGGTTAAAATATGTTCTGCTAAGTCTGGATTGTTGATGAAAATAGCTTTTTCTTCTAAACCTTCTACGTTTTTATTCAATAGAAAAGCAAAAGCCTGTTCTTCCAAACCAGTTTGATATTCGGCGACAAGATGCGTACTTTCTTCGACTTTCGGAAGGATTTTAGTTTCGGAATTGTTTTGATAATAAGGTTTTACATCAATATTTTCCAGATTTTCTTTAGAGAGAATTTCATAAATATTTTCTGTTTTGAGTTGCTTTTTGACAAGCGTTTCCCAATCTTCCAATGTATGTTCTATGAAACTCATTTTGTTTATTTTTTTGCGATTTTAGAACTGTCAACAACTAAAATGAAAATTTCCTCATTCGGTTTTTTCATAAAGTAATTTTCACGCGCATATTTTTCCTTTTCCTGCTTGTTATTCATTAGTTTACGGTAGAATTTGTCATTCTTTTCGTATTCCGTTTTATAGAATTCGCGTTGACCTTCGTAACGTTTGATTTCGCCATTCAACTCATTGATAACCAGAAAAGAAGTACTGTCAAAAAATATCATCCAAACCAAAAATCCAACCAGGGTCAACACATATTTATTGAACACATAAGTCTTGAAAAACTTAAGCGTTGGCGATTTTTTCTTGATATCTTTGATAAGTTCTTTCATAATGAGTTAAGATTAATGAACCTTTTTCAGTGAATTATTAATGACAGTCGTCAGGAAATCAATGGCTACAGAATTTTGCTTCATATTAGGAACAATCAAATCTGCTTCGTTTTTAGAAGGCTCAATAAATTCCTGATGCATCGGTTTCAAGGTCGTTTGATATCTGTGCAAAACTTCCTGCAAATCACGCCCTCTTTCCTGCGTATCTCTGCGGATTCTTCTAATCAATCTCTCATCAGAATCTGCGTGTACAAATACTTTCAGGTTGAATTCCTTCAGCAATTCTTTATTAGTCAAAACCAAAATTCCTTCTACAATCAAAACGTTTTTTGGTTCCACAGTCACGTGGTCGCCGGTTCTGGAATGCGTCACGAAAGAATAAATCGGTTGTTCTATACTTTGATGATTTTTGAGTGCTTTTACGTGTTGCAACATCAATTCAAAATCAATTGATTTTGGATGGTCGTAGTTCAAAGCTTCTCTTTCGGACAATGTAAGATTCGGATTGTCGTGATAATAATTATCTTGAGAAAGTATGTTAACACCTTCTACGTTAAGTTGTTGCATTATTTTGTTTACAACAGTTGTTTTTCCGGAACCTGTTCCTCCGGCGATACCAATCACGAGCATTTATACATTTTTTACAAAAATACTATAATTTCTTTTTCAGAATCAAATAAAAGTGAAAATTCCTTCCACAAAAAAACCTGCAATTTGCAGGTTTGATTTTTTACCTTCTTCCGGAATTTTCTCCCGAACGGACCTCCCTTTGAGGTTGAGCATCCTGTTGCGGAACAGTTCTCATATTATTTTGATTTCTCGTCGACTGTTGCGTTCTCATATTATTCTGATTTCTAGTCGCTGGCTGAGTTCTCACATTATTTTGGTTTGTATTAATCATCCCCCTATTTCTCTGACTGGAATTAGGTTGAATTCTAATATTTTCATTGTGCAAAGAATTTCTTTTCGGCGAAATCACGATATTGTTTCGTAATCTGGAACTGGAATTATAAACTACTCCATTTCTGTAGTAACTGTTATTATTGTCTAAATAAACGACATTCGGAGCGTACCAATAACCGTCAGGCGACTGGTAATAACCATCTCTGTAACCATCGGAATAACCTTGAGAATACGGATTATTATTTGCATAAACATCCGAAGTTGTCATACAAGAAACCATTGTTAAAGCGATGACGGACGGGAGTACTATTTTAAATAAATTTTTCATTTTTGTAAATTTTAAATTATCATTTTAATTAATGATAACCATATAATTACAAAGAATCTGCCAAGTTGAATTTTGATGTATCTGAGCCGATTATTCTTCGGGAGAAATCCCCAAAACATAGTAGAAAACGGCCAAAACGCGGGCAAGAAATTCACGGGTGTGATTTCTGTAGAAGCTTTCGTTTTTGGTCACATCTTGCGCATCAAAACCTAAGGCATTCATTCCATTATTTCGCGCAAAAAACAAGGCTCGAAGATTATGAAAACCTTGCGAAACGATAATTACATTTTTCTGTCCGTAAATGTTTTTACAGCGCAAAATACTTTTATGTGTATTGAAACCTTTCGGATCTTTGATGATGATATCCTCTGGAACACCTTCGTTATAAACCAAAAATCTGGTCATCGCCTCGGTTTCGTCATAGTTCTCGCTTTTCTCTCCGCTAACGATGATTTTCTTGATTTTTCCGTGATGATAAAGAGTTCCGACGGCATCCATTCTCGCCACAAAATAAGGATTGGCAACACCAGAGCGCATCTTGGGAGAAGTTCCTAAAACCAAAGCACAATCTCTGGGCGGAACTTTGCTGATTTTGGTATAAGTTCGTCCACTGGTAAGCGCATACACCCAGAAATTCGCTAAAATCATTAGCAAAAAACCCAGTTCCAAAAGCCTGAAAAGCACCTTTAAAATGTTTGTAAACGCCCTGAACATATATTAATGTAAATCAAAATCTAAAGATACATCTTTACTCATCGCTATGGAAACGCAAGGTAAAATTTTCCCCTGAAGTTTTTCATTTTCTGTCAAATATTCATCTTCCGTCATATCCACTTCGCCATTTTTCAGGTAGCAAAGACAACTTCCACAGATTCCGGATTTGCAGGAATAAGGCAGTTTGTAACCTAAATCTAATAATTGCTGAAGGATTTTTCGTTCGTTATTTTTTAGAATGATTCCGTCTTTTTCAATATGATTGAATTTGATTTTGACATTCACATTTTCGATTAAAGGAAATTCTTTTTCCGTTGGATAGATATCATCGTTAAAAGCTTCGAACAATTCAAAATGAATGTTTTTTTTCGGAATGCCGTGGTTGTAGCAGGCATTCGCAACAGATTTTATCATTGCGCCCGGCCCGCAAATCAGAACTTTGTCTGTGCTGTCCCAAATCGTCGATTCTTCGTCATCTTCGTCCAGATGAAGAATTTGATTAATGATTAACGAAATCTTTTTTTCATCCAATCTTCCTTGAAACAATTTGTCTTTAATGGTTTCCTGTGACAGAAAATAATAAACATCAAATCTTCCCACATTATCTTTCAGCAATTGCTCCAATTCATCTTTCAGAATAATATCTTCATAACTTTTGTTGCCATAAAAAAGATAAATTCTCGTCGATTTTTCCTCGAACAAAATATTCTTGATGTGACTGATAATCGGCGTAATTCCAATTCCGGAAGCGAATGCAATGATTGTCCGTTTCTCGTTCGGTTTGGGTGGAATGAAAAATCTACCCAACGGTTCGCTCACAGAAATTTCGTCGCCAATATGATAATGTTTAAATAAAAAATGAGTAGAACTTTCATCACCATTGATTTTGATGGCGAGTTCGATTTTATTCTCAAAAGGCGCTGACGTAAACGAATAATCATTCTTAATTTCTCGTTCATTAAAATGATACTTCAATGTCACATATTGCCCGGCACGAAATTGAAATCGGGATTTCAAGGCTTCGGGAATCTCTAATTCCAACGCAAAAGCATTTTTTGTCAATTGCCGTTTTTTAGCTATTTTTAGCCTGTGAAACTGAGGTTGGTTGGCTACTGTTAATTGATTTTCCATTGTCAAGAATCAAATTTAATGAAAATTGACAGAAGAAAAAATCTAAATTCAAGACAAGCTCGTAAATTCATTTAAATTAAAATTCTATGAAAAAGATAATATTATATTCATTCCTGTCACTCAGTTTCTTAGCTTGTAAAAAAAACGATGAGAAAGTTGCTGAAACGCAAGCCAAAGAAGATTCTATAAAAATTGAACCAACGAAAACCGAAGCCGATGTTGCGGAATTGGTAGAATTTTCTCCTGAAAAAATGTCTGCCTACATTCAAAATAAAAATTCTGACACTTTATATGTGACCAATTTTTTCGCCACTTGGTGCGGACCGTGTATGCAAGAGATTCCTTTTTTCCACAAAAAGATGGAGGAATTGCAAGGCCAACCTGTGAAATTCACATTTGTAAGTCTTGACAACAAAACCGATTGGGCAACAGAAGTAAGCGATTTTGCGGATGAATATAACATCAGAAAAAATGTAACCTTGCTGGATGGAAGTCTTTTGAAACCGGATTTTTTCAAACAAAATTTCAAAACTTGGGACGGCGCTGCAATTCCTTTTACATTGATAAAGAAAGGTGATAAAGCTGATGAAACAGTTGGTTCTATGAGTGAAGAAGCTCTAAATCAGAAAATAAAAAAGTTTCTTGATGAAAAATCTGAGAAAATTATAAAAATAAATGATAAAGATGTCACTGTTGGTACAATAAATCCAACCTATTCCTTGTAAAATTGAATTGTATATCTAATGAATCGATTTCCTGTAATAGTTTCCGTGATTGTAATATTTAGTATTCTCGCTTTTTTTATCAATCTAAATACAGGATTTGCAAAACTTAATTTTTCAGATTTTTTGAATTCTGAAACAGATAATTTTCAAATCGCAGGATTTCGTATTAATCGCGCTTTAGCAATGGTTTTGGCTGGAATTGCGATTCCGACGAGTGGTTTTGTTTTGCAGGAATATTTCAAAAATCCATTGGCTGGTCCGGACGTTTTGGGAATCACGTCGGTTTCCAGCTTATTTGTGGCGTTTTATATATTCTTTTCACAGAACATTTCAATTCCAGATTTTTTACAAAATAGTTTTATAAGCTTATCGTCGATTATTGGAAGTGTAATTTTGATGATAATTTTGCTGTTATTTTCGAATAGATTTCGGGACAAAAGTTTCATCATTATTTTCGGATTTTTAATTTCGGCTTTGGCTGGAGCTGTGGTTTCATTCCTTCAGTTTTATGTGGAAAGTCAAAGTTTGAAAAATTATATGCTGTGGACTTTCGGAGCGAATAATCAAGCGACTTTGCTTCAACTTTCGATTCTTACAGTTTTAATAATGATTGGATTATTTTTCACTTTCAAATCCATAAAACCTTTGATTGGAAACGCCCTAGGAACCGCTTACGCCCAAAGTTTTGGAATCAGTCAATCGAAACTTAAAATCAGCATAATTGTCGCTTCTTCCCTGCTTTCAGCTTCGGTTACGGCTTTTTTAGGACCAATTTTATTTATTGGCGTTGTTGTACCCCATTTTTGCAGAATGATTTGGAATCCCGCGCAACTTTGGCATCAATGGATTTTAAATTTGATTTTGGGAGTTTTTATAATGCAGGTATTTTCCATTATTTCAGAATTGAGTCAATTTCCAATTAATATCATCACAACTTTTTTTGGAATTCCTGTGATATTATTGATGCTAGTTAAAAAGAAAAGATGATGAGTTTCCTTAAAATTAATGATGCGTCAATCGGATATTCAGAATCATTAATTTCTGAAATTAATACTTCCCTACAATTAGGCGAAGTTTGCCTTTTGATGGGAAATAATGGCATCGGAAAAACCACATTAATCAAATCCATTCTTGGACAAAACAAACTTTTGAATGGCGAAATTTCAATCAACGGAAAATCAAATCAGAAATTGAATTCAAACAGAATTGCTTCTCAAATTGCGATTGTTTTTTCTAAAGCTGAAATTCCCGATAATTATACGGTGACAGATTTGATTTCATTGGGAAAATATATTCATTATCCTTATTACTTTAAGCTGAATGAAAAGGATAAAACTGAAATCTATGAAATAATTGATAAGCTAAGTCTCACTCAATTTCAAGATAAAAAATTAACAGAACTTTCTGACGGAAATCTTCAAAAAGCTTTTATTGGTCGTGCTTTGGCTCAGAATTCTCCTTTTATTATTTTGGATGAGCCAACCACTCATTTGGATGAAGAAAATAAGTTGATGATTCTCTCATTGCTTAGAAATCTCGCAAAATCTGAAAACAAACTGATTCTCTTCTCTTCCCACGATTGGCGTTTAGCAAAGGAATTTTCAGATAAAATCTGGTGGATTAAAGATAAAAAACTCATCAGCGGAATTTCGGAAGAAGTGATTCTTAGCAATCCTGAATTGATTAATCCAAAGTTATTAGAATTCAATCCCAATTTCCATTCTCCGGAGATTATTGCACCGAAATTTGAGAAGGAAATGATGTTCTCTTATCTTCAAAAAAACTTCAGCTCAGATTTATCAAAAATTAAATTGACGTTTAAAAATCAAATTTGGGAAGTGAAATCGGAGAACTTTTATGACAATTGTCATAGTTTGTCTGAAATTAAACAAAACCTTGAAACATTG
>Ga0157371_10000718_pt1 | contig 38759 bp, 27 predicted proteins | sample C45metaG_FD_113462 | JGI IMG/M metagenome (GOLD analysis project Ga0157371, IMG submission 113462) | Corn rhizosphere microbial communities from Kellogg Biological Station, Michigan, USA - C4-5 metaG | ecosystem: Host-associated > Plants > Roots > Rhizosphere > Soil | place: USA: Michigan... | reverse complement strand
GGGCCCGCTGCGCGCGCCAACGCGGTCTACGCCCGCTGCTACACGGGTGGGGTCGTATCTGTTGCCCGGCAAAACGTCGGGCCCGGTCCACGCGCCATCCCAGACGACGCGACCCTTGTAGCAGCGGGCGCCAGACCGCGACAGCCATTCACCGCGGTGTGTCAGGCAGAACGCCGGGCCCGCTGCGCGCGCCAACGCGGTCTACGCCCGCTGCTACACGGGCGGGGTCGTATCTGTTGCCCGGCAAAACATCGGGCCCGGTCCACGCGCTATCCCAGACGACGCGACCCTTGTAGCAGCGGGCGCCAGACCGCGACAGCCATTCACCACGGTGTCTCAGGCAGAACGCCGGGCCTGCTGCTACACGGGCGGCGGGGGCGTTTTCAGGTGCTGACTTTCAGGCCGATCAGGCCCAGCACGATCAAGGCGACGCTGAGCAGGCGAATGAGGGCCATGGATTCGCCGAACAGCACGATGCCAGCGATCACCGTGCCCACGGCGCCGATACCGGTCCAGATGGCATAGGCGGTGCCCAGGGGCAGTTCGCGCATGGCCAGGCCCAGCAGGCCGAGGCTGATGGCCATGGCGCCAACCGTAAGAACAGAGGGGAGCAGGCGGGTGAAGCCGTCGGTGTACTTCAAACCGACGGCCCAGCAGACCTCGAACAGACCTGCGCACAACAACAGAAACCAGGACATGGCACAACCTCATCGATGATGGGGTCGTCCCCGTGTCAGATCAGTCAGGCAGGGCGCGGGGTCGTCCCCGCGCCGTCCGTCATAGTGAGCAATCGCGACCTGGCGGTCAACTCAATGGGCAGGGCGATCGCCGAGGTCGTCCGGGTTGTCGGTACCCGGCATGCGGCGGAAATAGGTCGAGAGCAGGGCACCGGAAATATTGTGCCACACGCTGAACAGCGCGCTCGGCACCGCCGCCAGCGGCGTGAAGTGCGCACTGGCGAGCGCGGCGCCCAACCCCGAGTTCTGCATGCCCACTTCCAGCGCCAGCGACTTGCGCTGGGCCAGCGGCAACTTGAACACCTTGGCGGTAAAATAGCCGAGCAGAAAACCAAAGCTGTTATGCAGGATCACCACCAGCATGATCAGCAGGCCCGACTCGGCAATCTTCGCCTGGCTGGCCGCCACCACCGCGCACACGATCATCACGATGCTGACCACCGACACCAGCGGCAGCACCTGCACCGCCAGTTGCACACGCTTGCCCAACAGCTTCTGTGCCAGCACACCCAGCACGATCGGCAGCATCACCAGTTGCAGGATGGACATGAACATGTCGATGAACTTCACCGGCAGCCATTCCGAGGCCAGCAGCCAGATGAGGGCCGGTGTCAACAGCGGGGCGAGCAGCGTGGTGACGGCGGCAATCGCCACCGCCAGCGCCAGGTCGCCCTTGGCCAGCCAGGCCATGACATTGGATGAAGTGCCGCTGGGGCAGCACCCGACCAGAATCACGCCCACGGCAATCTGTTGCGGCAAGTGGAAGACTTTGCACAATAACCAGGCCATACCGGGCATGATCACGAAGTGGGCAACCACACCCAGTGCCACGCGCCACGGCTGGCGGACCACCGCGGCGAAGTCTTCCAGCTTCAGGGTCAGGCCCATGCCGAACATCACCAGCCCCAGCAGCGGTACGATCAGCGGTTTCAACCCGATGAACCACTCCGGCTTGAGGAACGCCAGCACTGCGAACAGCAGCACCCAATAAGCAAAGGTATTACCGAAAAAACGGCTCAAGGCGGCCAGTGCGCGCATGGCTGTGTTCCTTTTCAAGGGTTATGCAGGTGGAAACGGTGGTGATCAGATGCCCTGTGGAATGTCTTCGCCACCCAGGGCTTCGAACAGCGCCGGCAGGAATTCGCCAAACGTCAGCATCATCAGAGTGAAACTGGCATCCAGTTGGCCCAGGGCTTCCTCGCCACCGTCTTCCTCGGCCTGGTCCTGCAGCAGTTCTTCGAAGCGCAGGCGCTTGACCACCAGCTTGTCGTCTAGCACGAACGACAGTTTGTCCTGCCAGGCCAGCGACAGTTGCGTGACCTGCTTGCCGGTGCTCAGGTGCAGCTGGATTTCTTCGCTGGTCAGGTCCTGGCGCTTGCAGCGCACGATGCCACCATCTTCGTGGGTGTCGCGCAGCTCGCACTCATCCAGCACGTAGAAGTCGTCGGCGGCTTTCTGGGTCTTGACCCAGTCGGTCATGGTCGCCGTGGGGGCGATCTTCACGGTCAGCGGCCGCACGGGCAGCGAGCCGATCACTTCACGCAGGGTCGACAACAGATCTTCGGCGCGCTTGGGGCTGGCCGAATTGACCAGAATCAGGCCTTGCTTGGGCGCGATGGCGGCGAAGGTCGAGGAGCGACGAATAAAGGCACGTGGCAGGAACGCCTGGATGATCTCGTCCTTGATCTGGTCGCGCTCTTTCTTGTAGACCTTGCGCATCTGTTCGGCTTCGATCTCGTCGATCTTTTCCTTGACCGCATCGCGGACCACGCTACCGGGCAGAATACGTTCTTCCTTGCGCGCCGAAATCAGCAGGAAGTCCTGGCTGACATGCACCAGCGGAGCGTCTTCGCCTTTGCCGAATGGAGCGACGAAACCGTAGGTGGTCAACTCCTGGCTTGCGCAAGGACGCGCCAGCTTGGTGGCCAGCGCGGTCTCCAGCGCCTCCGCGTCGAATGGAATATCCTGGGTCAGGCGATAGACAAGCAGGTTTTTGAACCACATGGGGTACATCTCTCCTTACACATAAGGCGCGCATTATTCTCCCTGTGGCGCCTCAGGCCAACCCTTCGCTAAGTCGTTGGAAGGCCTGAAAAAAATATTTAAAAAAGTGCTTGCCAGAGTACAGGGCGCTCCGTAGAATGCGCGCCACACCGAGAGTGAAGGGTGATTAGCTCAGCCGGGAGAGCATCTGCCTTACAAGCAGAGGGTCGGCGGTTCGATCCCGTCATCACCCACCAATCCTTCTCAGTGTTACGCGCAGCGGTAGTTCAGTCGGTTAGAATACCGGCCTGTCACGCCGGGGGTCGCGGGTTCGAGTCCCGTCCGCTGCGCCATTATTCAGCTTCAAGGCCCTTGAACTCCTTGAAGCCACAAAGAAAGCGACCTTCGGGTCGCTTTTTTTGTGCGCGCGTTTTTTGCCACGGCCACCCGGCCCGCCGTGCGGGCCAGGTCCCGGTCACTCGGCGTTGCGTTGCAGCCGGTAGGCGCTGACCGCCTCGTACACGGCCTTGCGCAAACGGTTGATGCCCCCGATCGGGCGGTGCTCTTCGATCCCGTGCCACGGGTTGAAAGACAGGTTGTCACAGGCCAGGTTCTGCGCCGGCGTGTCGAAGTCCTGCGCCGGCACACGAATATGAGCCACCGTCTCGAACGGCGCATCGGCTTCTTTCCATTGCACACTGGTGTCTTCGATCGGCATGTAGCGATTGGCATTCTGCCGCTGGATCTGCAGCGCGAAGCAGGCCGGCTGGCGGTCGGTGGACAGTTGTTGGTACAGCGCCGTGCGCAGGAAATTCGGCAGGTCGCGGTTCTGTTCCGGTGGCACGTACGCCGGGCAGGTGCCGGCTTCCGGCTGGACACGGAACTTGGCATTGGCACTGCCGAATTTATAGGGCGATACCGAGAAGTAGGTGGTGTGCATCGGGCTGCTCGGTGCCGGTGACAGGGTCGACAGCGCGATGAACAGGTGGCGGATCTGCCATTGGCGCGGATCCCAGCCCGGCATGAACGCCGTCAGCTTGCGCCCGTCGGCCTGGGCAGCCACATTCTGTCGGTATTCTGCGACATCGCTGACGAAAAAGTTCGGGTGGTTGAACATCACGAAATCTTGCTCGCGGCGGCCCTGCTGGCTGGGCAACAACGCGCTGCCAGGCACGTCGAGCAGCTTGATCGCCATGCCGCGTGCGTCCTTGATCTTGTCGAACTGCGGGTAGGCGTTGCCATTGGACAGGCGCATCCACGCCTGCCACGTCTTGCCGGGCTCGGCGAACACGCCTTGGCGCAACTCGCTGGGCAGCCCTTGGGCCACACTGACCTCGGCCCTCACGCAGCCATGTGCCTTGGCATGGGCATCGCGCAGGTAGCGTGTCGGCTCACGATGCTGGTCGACGATGCGAATGGCGGTCTGGATGATGTCCTGGGTCATGGCCGCTTCGCCGGGGGGAACCTGTTCCTGCGCCGGCACCGGCCCGGAGAATGCCCAGGCCACCCACAGGGTCGTCCCCAGCCAGCCCAGCAGGCCCATACCGACCAGCACCAGCACAAGCCGGCCCAGCCATTTGCCGAGGGTCAGCCACAGCAGGGCGAGGCGTCCGTACGGGCGAGGCGTGAACAACGGGCGTTTGATCATGGCAGTGCGTTCTCCAGCGGGCCACCCAGGACTTTCAGGTATTCGAGCAGCGCCCAGCGCTCCTCCGGTTGCAGCAGTCGGCCGATCACCCCATTGCCGCGCGGGCCATCGCGAAATTCATGACCGCTGTTGCGGTTGCCGGTGATGCGCGTATCGAACACAAAACCGCCGTCGAACGCTTCGCTGCGGTAGCCCAGGTGCGCCGGGTCATATTGCAGGTTGCCGCGATAGAAGGTGACCGAACGCTCGTCCTGGGGCGACAGCAGTTGATAGAGGCTTGGCACCGAACCGTTGTGCAGGAAAGGCGCGGTGGCCCAGACGCCGGCGAGTGGCCGCGCCTTGTAGGCACGCTCCTCGCGCACGCCGATGGGCAGGCCGAAGCCGTTGTAGCTCGGCTGCTGCGCCGCCGTGATGCCGGCGTCGCGATAAGCACGCTGCTCGACGAAGGCGGTGACGTAGGCCAGCGCCTTGGCCACTGAGAGCTGCTGCAGGTCGAGCTTTTCTGCAGGCGGGTGCAGTGTGACGTCGAGTCGTTTCAGCTCCTCGGGGTCCCATTGCAGCGCGCTGACGTCGAAGCGGTGCTCGGCGATGTTATTGGCCGCCGTGGGGTCGGTGCCGATGTGCTCGACCGGCCACAGGGTCAGGCTGGCCACCGGCCGTCCACCGATCGATTCCACCTTGGGCACGTGGCAATGCGCGCAGTTCTCCTGGAACAGCCGCTTGCCTTGCGCCGCCCGCGGCGTGTCAATCGCGCCGAGCAGGGCTTGCGGCCAGGCGGGCGGCTGCAGCCGTTGCAGAGTTTCCTCGATGCGGTGCAAGTCCTGCACCCGCACGCTGGAGGGGTAGCGGTCGTCGCCGCTGAGCGGCTGGCGGTTGGTGTCGAAGAAATTCAACGTGGCGCCGACGCCCAGGGCTTCGCCGATGTTGCGGGCCATCGGCTGCTGCGCGGAGCCGTTCCACTGCACCCAGTCGAAGGTCCAGATGTCCCACAGTTGCGGGTAGTCGACCGGGGCGTTGGCGACACGGTAGTTCCTGGCATCGATCGCATCGCCGAAGGTCGCGTTGGCGATGCGGCCGAAGGCGTCGGTACGGCCCGGGCCTTCCTGGGTCGGGTAGAGGCCACGGTGGGTGTCGTTCCAGGCCACCTTGACGAAGGTGTCCAGCGACGCCTTGAATTGGCGGCGCAGGTGGTCGCGCGCCTGCGGCGTGTAGCCATCGGCCAGCACCGCGTGCGCGAAGCGCTCGAACTTCCAGGGCAGGTAATAAGTGGCGACCATGCTCGCCACCAGGGCCTGGCCAAAGGCGCCGCCGCGCAACGTCGGCACGCTGGACGGCAAAACGTGCTGGGCGCTGCCGCCGTCGATACGAATGGCCTGGTCGCCGATGCGTAACTCGCCGGTGTGGCAGGCTGCGCAGGTGATGTCCAGGTAGGCGGCGCCGCTGTTGGCGTTGACGTGGCGGGTGAAGCCGACGGGCAGGTTGCCGGGGTTCTGTGGCGTGGGCTGCTGGTTCGGGTCGAACAGAAAGCCGAAGCGGGCCAGGTTGGCCTGCGCCGCGAAGCGCTGCGCCGAGAATGGCATTTCCAGGTGCACCAGCCAGTCATAGTGCAGCCCTTTGACCTGGGTGCCTTGCGGGGTGAAGTAATACGTCTGCCGGTCGGCATCGCTCCATTGTTGCAGGTAGTGCACGTCGCGCGCCGGCGACCAGGCCGGCAGATTCGGCTGGGCGACGAAGTACAGCACCACGGCCACGCCGATCGCGGCGACCGCCAATACCAGCAACACGATACGAGAGATCAGGCGCACGGTTCACTTCCCTGTGGTGATTGGCGGCGTTTATGCCTGATCTGATCGGTACTGGCAAGTGGCTAGTTAATTGACACCACTGTCGCGCCACTTCTTGGTGCGTGCGGCCCGTTGGCAGTGCACCGAAGTCGCCTGGCGACGCTCGCCGATGACCACGAGCCCCGGCCCGCCGGGCGCCGCCAGGGCTGGCGCGGCCTTTGCAGGGCTTAGCCATCCAGCAGCCAACGCAGGCTGAATTCCACACGACAAAGGCGCCGTGTTGTCCCGCTCATCGAGCGAGGGCAGCCCGGCGCCTTTTTGTTTTTCCGGCTTCGAGGTGGCAGATGACCAGCCAAACGGTTCGCAGCGTGTGCCCTTATTGCGGTGTCGGCTGCGGCATTGTCATGACGGTGGCGGACAACCGCGTCATCAAGGTTCAAGGCGACAAGGCGCACCCCACCAACGCCGGCCGCTTGTGCACCAAGGGCCTGACCTGCGGCCAGGCACTGACCGACAGCGGTCGATTGCAGCAGGCCATGCAGCGCCCCGGGCGTGAGCAGGCGCTGGCGCCGGTGGACATGGACCGCGCGATCGTCGAGACCGGCACGCGCCTGCGCCAGTTGCTCGACCAGCACGGCCCCGATGCGCTGTCGTTCTACGTTTCCGGACAAATGTCGCTGGAAGCGCAATACCTGGCCAATAAACTGGCCAAGGGCTATGTACGCACTCGTCATATCGAGTCCAATTCGCGCCTGTGCATGGCCAGCGCCAGCAGCGGCTACAAGCTGTCGCTGGGCGCCGACGGACCACCGGGCTCCTACGAGGATTTCGATCAGGCCGATCTGTTTTTCGTCATCGGGGCGAACATGGCCGATTGTCATCCGATTCTGTTCCTGCGCCTGCTGGACCGGGTCAAGGCCGGCGCCCGGCTGATCGTCGTCGACCCCCGGCGCACCGCCACCGCCGACAAGGCCGACCTGTTTCTGCAGATACGTCCCGGTAGCGACCTGGCGCTGCTCAATGGCCTGTTGCACTTGCTGGTGCAGAACGATGCCGTCGACCAGGCTTTCATCGCGCGCTTCACCGAGGGCTGGGACCGCCTGCCGGCCTTCCTCGAGGACTACACCCCGGCGCGCGTCGCCGCGTTGACCGGGCTCGAAGAAGCGGCCATCCGCCAGGCCGCCGACATGATCGCTGCCGCCCCGCAATGGATGAGTTGCTGGACCATGGGCCTGAACCAGAGCACCCACGGCACCTGGAACACTAACGCGCTGTGCAACCTGCACCTGGCCACCGGCACCCTGTGCCGACCGGGCAGCGGGCCGTTTTCCCTGACCGGTCAGCCCAACGCCATGGGCGGCCGGGAAATGGGCTACATGGGGCCCGGCCTGCCGGGGCAGCGCTCGCTGCTGGTGGACGCCGATCGCCAGTTCGTCGAGCGACTCTGGAACCTGCCCCCGGCCACACTGCGCAGCGACGTCGGGCAGGGCACGGTGGCCATGTTCGACGACATGCGCAGCGGGGCGATCAAGGCGTGCTGGGTCATCTGCACCAACCCGGTGGCCAGCGTTGCCAACCGCCAGCAGGTGATCGAGGCGTTGCAGGCGGCAGAGCTGGTGATCTGCCAGGACGCCTATGCCGACACCGAGACCAACCGTTACGCCGACGTACTGTTGCCCGGCGCGCTGTGGGCCGAGGCAGAAGGCGTGATGATCAATTCCGAGCGTAACCTGACCTTGATGCAAAAAGCGGTCGAGGCGCCTGGCGCGGCCTTGCCCGACTGGCAGATCATCGCCCGCGTGGCCTGCGAGATGGGCTTCGCCGAAGGCTTTGGCTACACCTGCGCGGAGGAAGTCTTCGAAGAAATAAAGCGTGCCTGGAACCCCGCCACCGGCTATGACCTGCGCGGCGCCAGTTATGCCGGCCTGCGCGACACGCCGCGCCAATGGCCATGCGCGCCGGACCAGCCGGGCCACCGTAGCCCGATTCGCTACCTCTCGCAGCACAGCGACGGCCCGCATTTTCCCACCCCCAGCGGCAAGGCGCAGTTCTTCGCCCGCCCGCACATGGCACCGGCCGACCTGCCCGACGATGACTTCCCGCTGGTGTTGAACACCGGGCGCTTGCAGCATCAATGGCACACGCTGACCAAGACCGGCAAGATCGCCACGCTGAACAAGCTCGATCCCGGCCCGTTCGTCGAGATTCACCCGCTCGACGCCGAGCGCCTGGGCATTGGCGAGCGCGACCAGGTACAGATCGCGTCGCGACGCGGTCAGGCCGTGCTGCCGGCGCGCATCAGTGATCGGGTATTGCCGGGCAATTGCTTCGCCCCCTTTCACTGGAATGACCTCTACGGCGAGGGGCTGGCGATCAACGCCGTCACCAGCGATGCGGTCGACCCCGTGTCGCAACAGCCCGAATTCAAGTATGCCGCCGTGGCGCTCAGCCGGGTCGGCTCGCCGCGCATCGACGCGTTGCACGTGCAGGCGAACACCCCAGCGCGCGGCCCTGAGGCGCGCCCCGAACACAGCGTGCCGGGTGACGCGCTGGCCAGCGTGCTGGCGCTGGACAACGCACAGCCGCCGACCCTGAGCGCCCATGAGCAGCATTACATGCAGGGTTTCTTGCAGGCTTTGCGTCAGCAAGGCACTGCGGCGGGCGTACCGGTGTTGCCGGCCAGCGCCCCGCTGGCGGCCAGTACCCGGCTGTGGGTGGACGGCCTGCTGGCGGGTCTGTATTCGCGCAGCGCCGCTCCCGCGGCCATGCCCAGCCCTGAGCAGGACGCGCCACGCACGCTGGTGGTCTGGGCCTCGCAGACGGGCAACGCACAGGCTCTGGCCGAGCGCTGCGCCGAGCAGTTGGGGCAGGGCGCCCAACTGCGCAGCATGGACCAGATCACCGTCGACGAGTTGAGCACGGCCGGCAGTGTCGTCTGGGTCACCAGCACCTTCGGTGACGGTGATGCGCCCGACAACGCCAGCGGGCTGTGGGCCGCCTTGCAAGGCGCACAGGCACAGGCCTGCGCCCATCTGCGCTACGCCGTACTGGCTTTGGGCGACTCCAGCTATGAACAATTCTGCGGCTTCGGGCGCAAGCTCGATGAGCGGCTGCACAGCCTGGGCGGTCAACGCCTGCTGGAGCGCCTGGACTGCGAGCCGGACTACCAGGAGCCGGCCGGTGCCTGGCTGCTGGCACTGGCCGCGGCGCTGGGCGAGGAACCGGCGCGTGCCGCCAGTGCCGATGTCACGGCCGTGGAGGTGTACAGCAAGCAGCGCCCATGGCTGGCGCGGGTGATCGACAACCGTGTGCTCAACGCCCCCGGGGCGCAAAAGGAAACCCGCCAGGTGGTGTTCGACATCACCGACAGCGGCCTGCAGTACCAGGCCGGCGACGCCTTGGGCGTATGGCCGAGCAACTGCATGACCCTGGTCGAGGAGCTGCTGGCGTGCCTGGGCCTGGACAGCGCCCAGCGCGTCGATCTCAAGGACCATCCCGATTTGCCCCTGGCCGTGGCGTTGCACAAGCACCTGGACATCACCCGGATCACGCCCGCCTGGCTGGAACTGGCGGCCCGGCGCAGCAGCGATTCGCACCTGGCGATGCTGGTGCAGCCGGAAAACAAGGCGCAACTGAAGGAGTGGTTGTGGGGCCGCCAGTTGATCGACTTGCTCGAAGCGTTTCCGCTCAGCCTGAGCGTCGACGAATTGCTCGCTCTGCTAAAGCCGCTGCAGCCGCGGCTCTATTCCATCAGCTCCAGCCCACTGGTCAGCCCCGATGCCATTCATGTGACGATGTCGACGGTGCGCTATCGCGGTCATGACCGCGTGCACAGCGGCGTGTGCTCGGGCTTTCTCGCCGACCGTTCGGAGCATGGCCTGGTGCCGATTTTCGTTCAGAAGTCGGCGCATTTTCGCGTGCCGCCGGATCCCCGCGTGCCGATGATCATGGTCGGGCCGGGCACCGGTGTCGCGCCTTTCCGGGCGTTCCTGCAGGAGCGCCAGGCCAGTGGAGCCAGCGGCGGCAACTGGCTGGTGTTCGGTGAGCAACGCGCCGCCTGCGATTTCTACTATCGCGAAGAGTTGCACCGCTGGCTGGACAGCGGCCACTTGCAGCATCTGGACACGGCCTTTTCCCGTGACCAGGCCAGCAAGATTTACGTGCAGCAGCGCCTGCTCGAACAAGGCGCTCGGGTATGGGAATGGTTGCAACAAGGCGCGCATTTTTATGTCTGCGGCGACGCCAGCCGCATGGCCAAGGACGTTGACGCGGCGTTGCGCCAAGTGTTGCAGGCGCATGCCGGCATGAGCGAGGCGCAGGCCACCGCCTATGTCGCCAGGCTGGCCAGCGACAAGCGCTACGTGCGCGACGTGTACTGAAAGGATGCAGAACGGCGCACGATGCACCGCCTTGGGACGTTCGACACGGGCCACCGGGACGCCATGACCCACGTCCCAAGCCCCGCCCGGCAAGGCGTACAGGCGGTTCTGACGGAACTGGCATGCAACCTGCTTTGAGTAAGACACGTCCCGCCGTGGTCAACGTCGATCACACCTGCGGACACACAGCACATTGAATACCAGGCAAAGGCGCCTGGAGCTTCGGCTCCAGGCGCCTTTTTTTGCGTTTCTATTTTATGCGGCCCCCCCGTGACAGGCTTGGAGACAACCGATATGAACGCGATAGTGACCCTCAGGCAGCGGCAGAAACTGATCATCATCGGCAACGGCATGGTCGGTCATCACTGCGTCGAGCAATTGATTGAGCGCGGTGCCTTGCAGCACTTCGAGGTGCGCGTGTTCGGTGACGAGCGCCACCGTGCCTACGACCGCGTGCACCTGTCCGAGTACTTCGCGGGCAGTGACGCCGAGACGCTGGCCATGGGCAGCGCCGGGCACTATGCCGAGCACGGGGTCGACCTGCATTTGCGCGAGGCGGTGCTGCAGATCGATCGCGAGCGGCGCGAGGTGGTGACCGCCCAGGCGCGCTATGCCTACGATCAGTTGATCCTGGCGACCGGCTCCTACCCGTTCGTGCCACCGATCAGCGGCTGCGAAGGCGATGCCCGACTGGTCTACCGCACCCTTGATGACCTGGATGCGATTCGCGCTGCGGCGGCCAATGCGCGCCGCGGCGTGGTGGTGGGCGGCGGTCTGCTGGGGCTCGAAGCGGCCAATGCACTGAATTCGCTGGGCCTGGAAGCGCACGTGGTGGAGTTCGCGCCACGGCTGATGCCGGTGCAGTTGGACGCCGAGGGCGGTGCGGCCCTGCGTGCCCGTATCGAAGCCTTGGGCGTGGGCGTGCACACCTCTCGCGCAACCCAGGGTGTGGTGCCGGGCGAGCACTATCGCTACCGGATGAATTTCGACGGTGGCGAATTTCTGGAAACCGACCTGATCGTGTTTTCCGCCGGCATTCGCCCGCAGGACGCGCTGGGCCGCAGCAGTGGCCTGGAAGTCGCCGCGCGCGGCGGTATCGTCGTCGATGAGCATTGCCGCAGCAGTGACGCCCATGTGTTCGCCATCGGCGAGTGCGCGTCGTGGAACGGCAGCGTCTTCGGCCTGGTCGCGCCGGGCTACAGCATGGCGCGCAATGTCGCCAGCCTGCTGGCCGGCGACGCGGCGACAGCGTTTACCGGTGCCGACATGTCGACCAAGCTGAAATTGCTCGGCGTCGACGTCGGTTCGATCGGCGATGCCCATGCCACGACACCGGGTGCCAAGAGCTATCGCTTCATCGACGAAGCCACCGCCAGCTACCGGCGCCTGGTGGTGGACGCCGAAGGCAAGCGAGTGCTGGGCGCGGTGCTGGTCGGCGACAACAGCTACTACGACACCTTGCTGCAATACGCCCAGAACGGCATTGCCTTGCCGGCCGACCCGGCGGCGCTGATCCTGCCGCTGTCCGACGGCGCGCCGACCCTGGGTGCCGATGCGCTGCCGGACACGGCCATGATCTGCTCGTGCCACAACGTCAGCAAAGGCGCCATCTGTTCGGCCATCGACGGTGGTTGCGGCGACCTCGCCACGCTCAAGTCGAGCACCAAGGCCTGCACCGGGTGCGGCGGCTGCGCTGCCTTGCTCAAGCAGGTGTTCGAACACGAGCTGATCGCCCGTGGGGTCGAGGTCGATAAAAGCCTGTGCGAACACTTCGCCTATACCCGCCAGGAGCTGTACGCCCTGGCGCGGGTCGAAAGCATCGCCAGCTTCGACGAGATGCTGGTCCGCCATGGCCGCGGGCAGGTGGGCTGCGATGTCTGCAAGCCCACCGTGGCCAATATCCTGGCGTCCTGCTGGAACCAGCCGATCATGGACCCTTCGTTGGTGCCGCTGCAGGACACCAATGACACCTTCATGGCCAACATGCAGAAAAACGGGACTTATTCGGTGGTGCCGCGTATTCCCGGCGGTGAAATCACACCGGACAAGCTGATTGCCATCGGTGTCGTCGCCAAGAAATACGACTTGTACACGAAAATCACCGGTGGTCAGCGCATCGACCTGTTCGGCGCCCAGTTGCACGAGCTGCCCGACATCTGGAGCGAGCTGATCGCGGCGGGCTTCGAAACCGGCCATGCCTACGGCAAGTCCACCCGCACGGTGAAATCCTGCGTTGGCAGCACCTGGTGCCGTTACGGTGTGCAGGACAGTGTGGCGATGGCGCTGCGCATCGAAGACCGCTACAAGGGGCTGCGCTCGCCGCACAAATTGAAGTTCGCCGTGTCCGGGTGCACCCGCGAGTGCGCCGAGGCACAGAGCAAGGACATCGGCGTGATTGCCACCGAAAATGGCTGGAACCTGTACGTGTGCGGCAACGGCGGCATGCGCCCCCGGCATGCCGAATTGTTCGCCACCGACCTGGACGATGAAACCCTGATCCGTTACATCGACCGCGTTTTGATGCTCTACATCCGCACCGCCGACAAGCTGCAGCGTACCTCGGTGTGGCGTGAGGGGCTCGAAGGCGGCCTGGACTACCTCAAGCAGGTGGTACTGGACGACAGCCTCGGCCTGGCCGCCGAACTCGAAGGACAGATGCAAATGGTCGTCGACCGCTATGAATGCGAGTGGGCCAATGCGCTCAAGGACCCGGAAAAACTCAAGCGTTTCCGCACCTTCGTCAACGACAAGCGTGCCGATCCGGACATCCATTTCGTCAAGGAGCGCGGCCAGCGCCGGCCGATCACCGCCAGCGAATTGAAACTGATCCCTGTCACCGAGGAGGTGCTGTGATGACCCATGCCAACCCAAGTGTGCAAGCGGCGCCGCGCTGGCAGGCGGTGTGTCGCCGCCAGGACCTGGTCGCCAACTCCGGTGTGGTGGTGTGGCACGACGGTGCCCAGGTGGCCTTGTTCTACCTGCCCGCAGACGCCGAGGGCAGGGTGCTGCACGCCATTGCCCATCATGACCCGCAATCGGGGGCCAACGTGCTGGGGCGCGGCATTGTCGGCAGCCTGCAAGGGCAACTGGTCGTGGCCTCGCCCCTGTATAAACAGCATTACTGCCTGCTGAACGGCCAATGCCTGGAACAGCCGGACCAACGCATCGACGTGTGGCCGGTTCGTCTGGTCGGTGACGAGGTGCAACTCGGCGCGCTGCCCTAGACGCGACGTCGCCGGTTTGAGCAGCGGGCCCGGCCGGGCACCGCTGGCAAGCCGCAGGCCTGCACGGCTATGATTCGCCGATGAACCTCGACTCCCGCATCAAATTCCGTCATTTACTGTGCTTTCTGGAAATTGCCCGCCAGGGCAGTTTCGCCAAGGCTGCCGATGCCGTGGCCATCAGTCAGCCGGCGATTTCCAAAACCCTCAAGGAACTGGAAGCGCTGTTGCAGACCCGCCTGTTCGACCGCAGCAAGCAGGGTGTGGAACTGACCCCGGCAGGCGTGCGCTTCATGCGCTACGCCGCGCCCTGTGTGCAAGCCCTGCGCGATGGCGTGAGTGCCCTGCGCAACGAAGACAGTGAGCCACCCCGGGTACGCCTGGGGGTGCTGTCGACCGTCGAAAGCCAACTGATGCCCGAGGTGCTGTGCCGCCTGCACCAGCGGCACCCGGCGCTGGTGGTCAGTGTCGCCACCGGTCCTGGCGCCTACTTGCTGGCCTTGTTGCACGTCGGCGAACTCGACCTGGTGATCGGTCGCATGACCGACAGCCCTCAGGTACAAGGCCTGGCCTTCGAGCACCTGTACAGCGAATCCATGACCCTGGTCGTGCGGCCGCAGCATCCACTGCTGGCCACGCGCCTGGTCGACCGTCAGCGGGTGGGCCGCTATCCGTGGGTGCTGCCATTGGCAGGCACGACCATCCGCAAGCATGCCGACAGCCTGTTCGTGCAGTGCGCCATCGAGCCTTCGACGCAGCGGGTGGAAACGCTGTCGCCCACGCTCAGCCGGCGTTATGTGCTGCGCAGCGACGCGATCTGGGTGGCTCCGCGCGACGCGGTCATTGTCGATATCGTCAGCGGTGAGTTGTGCGAGCTGGACCTGGGCATTCGCGAACCCGGCGGTTCGGTGGGCATTTGCAGCAACGCCGCGCTGAGCAGCACGCTGCCTGCGCAATGGCTGTGCGAAGTCGTTCGAGAAGTCGCCCTGGAGTATCGGGAAGTCGGCGTTAGTTGAACGGTAAGTCTGAGTTAAATGTAGGTTTATTCATCTTGGAAAGTAGGATTGCTGTCGGCAGCCTGAACGAAAAGACTTTCCAATCCCGACCATGAACTAATCACGGTTTTGCCTCTCTTATCCCGGTAGCCATTGGTCGCGGCCGCCTGATAAGCTCGCGGCTTTACCCGATTGCCCATTTGGCGCATGAACAAGGAAATAGCATGAAACAGCATCGCTTGGCGGCGGCAGTTGCCCTGGTCACTCTCGTTCTCGCAGGTTGCGACTCCCAGACCAGCGTCGAACTGAAAACTCCGGCGCAGAAGGCCTCCTACGGTATCGGCCTGAACATGGGCAAGAGCCTGGCACAGGAAGGCATGGACGACCTGGACTCCAAGGCCGTCGCCCAGGGCATCGAAGATGCTGTTGGCAAGAAAGAGCAGAAGCTCAAGGATGAAGAACTGGTCGAGGCCTTCGCCGCGCTGCAGAAGCGTGCCGAAGAGCGCATGACCAAGATGAACGCCGAAGCCGAAGCGGCCGGCAAGAAATTCCTGGAAGAAAACGGCAAGAAAGACGGTGTGGTCACCACCGCTTCCGGCCTGCAGTACCAGATCGTCAAGAAGGCCGAGGGCGCGCAGCCCAAGCCGACCGACGTGGTCACCGTTCACTATGAAGGCAAGCTGATCGACGGCAAGGTCTTCGACAGCTCCCTGGAGCGCGGCAGCCCGATCGACCTGCCGGTCAGCGGCGTGATTCCGGGCTGGGTCGAAGGTCTGCAACTGATGCACGTGGGCGAAAAGGTCAAACTGTTCATCCCGAGCGACCTGGCCTACGGTGCCCAGAGCCCGAGCCCGACCATCCCGGCCAACTCGGTGCTGGTGTTCGACCTTGAGCTGTTGGCTATCAAGGACCCTGCCCAGCAAGACGCGGCCCCTGCGGCCGACGAGCCCGCCGCCGCCAAGTAACACGCTGCGATAGGCCTGCGCCCCGTCTCGACGGGGCGTTTTGCTATGGGCCGAAGATTGACCGAACGGCGCGTGCCGAGCATAGTCAAATCGAGTGCGGTGAGGCCATTAGCGTTTTTGTACCGGGTTCGTCAACGCTTTTCGACGGATTTCTGCAGTGGGTAAAAAACGCCCGATTTAAGCCAAGGCCTTGGCCCACGGGCTTTTCAGGCAACCTGGACATGTCTGTTCACAAGGTTATCCACAATAACTGTGGATAAGAATTTTCGGTCATTTTTCACGGAGCCGTTCATGAAAGCACCCTGGAATTATGCGCGTTTTTTGCCGATTGCCGAGCGCGTGCTCAGCCGTGGGCGCTTGCCGGCGCTGTTGTTTGCCGTGGCTCGCAAGGGCAAGTCCTACCGTCTTGGCCACCTGAAGGAAGATGTGCAGTTGCTCCAGGCGCTGTGCGTTGCCTACTGGCGCGGCGAGTACCGCGCCATCAGCCCCAAGGCCATTGTGTCCATCGTCGCCGGCCTGGCGTACTTCGTCAGCCCCATCGATGCCATTCCGGACTGGTTGCTGGGGGTCGGCATGCTGGACGACATCGCCGTACTCGGTTGGGTCATGAAAACCCTGAGCGGTGAGCTGGATGCCTTTCGCGCCTGGCGCCATCGCCAGTCGCCCGAGCGCCTGCAGGTGGTCGAGCGGTTGCCCGATTCGGTCCGCACCCTGGAAATGGAACGTCACTGAGCACGGTGGCTGAGGTGCCGATTTCGGCACCCCACGCGCCGCGTCCCCTGTTAAGATATCGCCCCACGGCAGTCTGCGAATGACAACAGGGGGCAGTAATGGGCGTTCAGGTGATCAGCCACGAGGGCAAACCCGAATATGCAGTCGTGCCATGGCAGGATTACCTGGCCCTGCTCGAAGCCGCAGGCCGGCCCGCACCGGCCACCGCCGAACCGCCAGCGCCGGTTGCCGCAGCGGTGACGCCAGAACGTCCGGGGCTGGATCGCCTGGCCGCCCTGCGCGAGGCCAAGGGCCTGGCACTGGAGAACCTGGCTCGAACCGTGGGCATCAGCCCGTCCTACCTGGGCATGATCGAACGCGGCGAACGGCTTCCGGACGCGGCGATCCAGCGCAGCCTGGCCTGGGAGTTGGGGGTTCCAGGCTGGAGCGAACGCTCATGAGCGTGCGTATCAGCCGGCAGCAGTGGGACGGTCTGCTCGCGGAACTGGACCACGCTCGCCGGCAGCGCCATCTGTTGACCTATCGCGCCCTGCTCGAGCGCTTGCAGTTGCCAAGCCCGGCTATGCAAACCCTCACCGCTGCCCTGGAGTACCTCGCCGTGCTCGACGCTCGCGCCGAGCAACCGCTGCGCAGCTCGCTGGTCATCAGTCAGGGTGCCAGCCGGCTGCCGCGCACCGGCTTCTTCGAGTGCGTCGAGCGACTGGGCCGTTTCTCGGGGCCGTCCGACGGGGTGGCTGCCGCCTCCTGGCATGCGTCCGAGGTGGCCAGGGTGTTCGAGCACAGTTACCCGCACCCTACAGGTGCCGCTCAAGCCGAGTAGGCGCCGCTGGGGTGTCGAGGTGGCCAGGCGTCGAGCACCTGCACGCTGAAACCGGGTTGTTCCTTGGCCAGGTGCTTGGCATGCGAGGCCATCTCCGCCAGTTGGCTGGCGCTCAACTCATGACCTGCGGCAGACTGCAGGTGCACGACGCCGATGGACAAAGACAGCAAGGCGAATGCTTGCCGCTGCCCCTGCCGGTTGGTCGACACGAAACAGCCGTTGGCCAGATGCTCGGTGCGGTAGAACCGTCGGCATTGGCGCTGAAAATCATCACGCAGGTGTTCCAGGCGCTGCCGCCATCCGCTGGGGCTCAGCACCAGCATGAAATCATCGCCACCGATATGCCCGACGAAGTCGCGGCTGGGGTCGATGCGCGCTTTCAGGCAATGCGCCAGGCACAGCAGCACTTCATCGCCGCGGCCGTACCCGTACAGGTCATTGAAAGGCTTGAAACTGTCGATGTCGACATAGCAGATCATCGCTTCACGCCGCTGCTCCAGCAGGCGGGTCAGACATTGCTGGATTGGCACATTGCCCGGCAGCAGTGTCAGTGGGTTGGCATAGCGGGCCTGTTGAATCTTCAGTTCGGTGATCAGTTTGAGCACATCGATGACGCGGCCCAGCCCACGATAGCGACCATTTTCGATGATGATGAAGTCTTCCTCGATCCGTTGCCGTGCACGGCTGGTCAGCAGACGGCTGACTTGCTGCAGCGATTGAGCGAGTTCGACGGCCAGGAAGTCTTCGCTCATCAGTCGGCTGATCGGCTTGCGCGCGTACAGTTCGGTGCCAAAGGGCTTGAGCAGGGCATCGGCCAGCGAGTGGCGGTGCACGATACCCTGTGGCTGGCCATGCGGGTCCAGGACGGCCAGGGAGTTGAGGTTGGCCTGGCGCCGGAAGATGTCCAGCACTTGCGCGATGGGTGTGTCATGGGGCACGGCAGGTTGGTCGATGAGCAGATCGGTCAGGTCGTCACTGTCTTCGTTCAGCACAGCGACAGCGCTGTCTCGCGGCGGCAGCACAGCACCGATGTGCCGGGACGGATATTCCTGCGGTCGGCCGAGCAGGTAGCCCTGGACCAGGTCCACGCCCATTTCTTCCAGCACCCTCAATTCTTCCGCCAGTTCGATGCCTTCGGCGATCACCTGGGCTTGCGAGGTGCGGGCAATTTGCAGGATGGAACCGACGAATTCACGCTTGAGTGCATCCTGGTGAATGCCATCAATGAAGTGTCGATCGATTTTCACGTATTCCGGGCGCAACTCGGACCACAGTCGCAGGCTTGAATAGCCGGCACCCAAGTCGTCCAGCGCGATTGAAAAGCCCATGGCGCGGTAGTGATGCAAGGCATTGAACAGCAATTGGAAGTCATCGGTGGGGGTGTGTTCAGTCAACTCGATGACGACCTGGCTGGGCGACACGCCGAACGTCTGCAGCAATGCCAGGGTTCGACCCGGGGTGTGGCTGGCTTCGAGCAGAGACTCGGGCGAGACATTGAGAAACAGCTTGCCCGGCAGGCCCTGACCGCTGAAGCGGCGGCAGGCGCTCCTGCGGCAGGCCATTTCCAGGTCGCTCAGGCGCCCGGCCTGTCGTGCCACCTCGAACAAATTGAGCGGCGAGTGCAGCGGGCTATTGGACGGCCCGCGGCTGAGCGCCTCGTAGCCCAGAATGCGGCGCTCGGAAAGTGAAACGATCGGCTGGAACAGACTGTGGATATCGCCTTGGGCGAGGATCTGGTCCAGGGCGCCCAGTTGTTCGGTGATGGTCATGGCTGCTGGGCCCTGGGGAAAATGCGATCAAGGCCAGAGAAAACTCGGGCGATAAAAAAGGCCGAACACCTGCGTGTTCGGCCCGCATCTTCCGCGACAGGCGATGACCGTTTAATGACAGGCAGTCATCATTTGATCAGTGCTTGGCCACCGAGGTATTCAAACCCAGATAGTCCAGCAGGATACGCCCGGTTTCAGTGAGGTACGCGTCGTCTTCCGGCTTGGTCTTGTCCGGTTCGGCGGCCAGTACGTCTTCGTCCTCTTTCTTCAGTTCCTTGAGCGGCTCTTCACCCTTGGCCTTGCGGCGCACGTTCTCCAGCGCCAATTGCCGCGCTTCGATGTCGGCGTGCTGGGCCCGGCGGTCGGCCTCGTTGAGGCTGACGTTCTTCTCTTTCATCAACTGTTGGCTCAACGCCAGACGGTCACGGATGTAGGCAAATTCCGGGTCCTTGGCCGAGCGCGCATCATGCCGTGCCTTGAGTTGGGCGAGGAACGGCTTGAATGGGTCGGAGGCCGGCTTGATCGCCGGGCGAATAGTGTCCCAGGGCATGGCCTCGGGCAGGGCGCTTTCGCCGATTTCCTTGGTGTCGATGATCGACGGGTAATCGATGTCCGGCAACACGCCCTGGTGCTGAGTGCTCTGGCCCGATACCCGATAGAACTTGGCCAGGGTCAGTTTCAGCTCGCCGTGATTGAGCGGCTGGATGGTCTGCACGGTGCCTTTGCCGAAGGTCTGGCCGCCGATGATCAGCGCACGATGGTAGTCCTGCATGGCGCCGGCGAAAATTTCCGAGGCCGACGCCGACAGGCGATTGACCAGCAGCGCCATCGGCCCCTTGTAGAAGGCTCCGGGGTTTTCGTCTTCCAGCACGTCGACGCGGCCATCGGCGTTACGTACCAGTACGGTGGGGCCCTTGTCGATGAACAGACTGGTCAGTTCCGTGGCTTCCTGCAGCGAGCCGCCACCGTTGTTGCGCAGGTCGATGACGACGCCGTCGACTTTCTCCTGCTGCAATTCGGTCAACAGCTTGCGCACGTCCCGGGTGGTGGACTTGTAGTCCGGATCGCCAGCGCGGAAGGCCTTGAAGTCGAGATAAAAGGCCGGGATCTCGATCACCCCCAGCGTGTAGTCCCTGCCGTCCTGCTTGAGCTTGAGCACCGACTTCTTCGCCGCCTGCTCTTCCAGCTTGACCGCTTCGCGGGTAATGGCGACGATCTTGGTGGTCTGGTCATTTGGCGCATTGGTGTGCGGAATGACTTCCAGGCGCACCACAGAGCCCTTCGGCCCGCGAATCAGCTTGACCACTTCATCCAGCCGCCAGCCGACCACGTCGACCATTTCCTTGTCGCCTTGCGCCACGCCGATGATCTTGTCGGCCGGAGCGACCTGCTTGGTCTTCGCCGCAGGACCGGCAGGCACCAGACGCACGATCTTGACCTGGTCGTTGTCGCTTTGCAGCACGGCACCGATACCTTCGAGCGACAGGCTCATGTTGATGTCGAAGTTTTCTGCGCTGTCGGGCGACAGGTAATTGGTGTGCGGGTCGTAGGACTGGGCAAAGGTGTTGATGTACGCCTGGAAGATGTCCTCGGCGCGGGTCTGGTCCAGGCGTGCGGCCTGGTTCTTGTAGCGCTTGGTCAGGGTTTCCTGGATCTGCGAGGCGTCTTTGCCGGCGATCTTCATGCGCAGCACTTCATCCTTGACGCGCTTGCGCCACAGGTCGTCCAGCTCGGCATCGTTCTTCAGCCAGGCAGCGTCCTTGCGGTCGACCAACAAGGTTTCTTTGTCGGTGAACTGCATGGTGTCGACGCCCTTGTTCAGCTCGGCGAGGGCGAAATCCAGCCGCGCCTTGACGCGATTCAGGTAGCGTTTGTAGATGGTGAAACCCGGATCCAGATTGCCGTTCTTGAGGAAGTCATCGAACTGGGTTTTCCACTTGTCGAACTCGGCGATGTCGGCGGCCGTGAAATAACTGCGCGAGGGGTCGAGCAGCTTCAGGTAGCTGTCGTAGATGATCACTGAGCGAGCATCATTGAGCGGGGGCTTGCTGTAGTGGTGGCGCTTGAGCAACTCGACCACATTGAGGCTGGCAACCACTTCGTCGCGATCAGGCTGCAGCGCATCCCACTTGTTGGCGGCGAGGGTGCTGGCGGACATCGACAAGCTGCCGAGGCCGATGCACAGGGCAAGGGCGCTGCTGGGGAGTAGATACTTCATGCTGAGTCGACGCGAGGGTAATTGATCAAGCATATTAGGCCGTCTTAGGATTCGCCGGTTCCGTGGAAGCCGGACGCATAATGCGAAAAGCCCGGCGCCAAGGCGTCGGGCTCAGTCATGACCCAACTATGGATGCAGTGTGCGGGCATTGCAAGGCGTGGTAAGGATTGTGCGCATGCCGCCGGCGTCTGCCTTGGCGGCCAGGGCCGGCGGGGACGACGTCGCAGGCCTCTGCGGCACTACCAGCCCCAGGCGCACGGCGGCACGGGATCGGCTTTCCTCAACGCTCGCGCATGGCCTCGGTCCGGGCCTTCAGCACCGGTTTGAGCAGGTAGTCCAGGACGCTTTTCTCGCCGGTGATGATGTCCACCGTGGCCGTCATCCCCGGGATGATCAACAAGGGTTTCTGCTCACCGCCCAGGTGGTTGTTCTGGGTGCGGACCTGGATCAGATAAAAGCTGTTGCCCTTGTCGTCGGTGACGGTGTCGGCACCGATCAGTTCGAGGTTGGCTTTCAAACCGCCGTAGATGGTGTAGTCATACGCGCTGAACTTGACCATGGCCGACTGGCCGGGATGCAGGAAGGCGACATCCTGCGGCCGTACCTTGGCCTCGATCAGCAGGTTGTCTTCCAGCGGCACGATTTCCAGCAGGTCGCTGCCCGGCTGCACCACGCCGCCGATGGTGTTGACCTTCATGGTCTTGACCACGCCATGCACCGGAGACAGCACGGTGGTGCGCTTGACCCGGTCGTCGATGGCAATGCTGCTGGCGGTGAGCTTGGACAGGTCGGTACGCTTCTCGTTGAGCTCGCGGGACGCCTCGGCACGAAACACCTGCCGCGATTCATTGATCTTGCTCTTGATCTCGTTGATGGCTGCGTTGGCGCGCGGAATGGCCAGGGTGGTAGCGTCCAGTTGGCCGCGTGCCTCCACGGACTTCTGGCGCAGGCGCAGGATTTCCACCGGAGAAATCGCCCCCGAGTTGACCAAGGGCGCGGACATGTCCATCTCTTGCTTGAGCAATGCCAGGCTGGAGCGGTATTGCTCCTGCTTGGAACGAAACTCCGCCAGCTCCTGGGTTTTTTGCCGCAGTTGCTCTTCCAGGGTGTTCTGTTCGCTTTCCAGTCTGCGCTGTCGCGAGTCGTAGAAGGCCTTTTCATCGCGCGCCACCTGCGGCGCCAGCCGTACCACTTCTTCCGGCACCACGTAGGCGCGGTTTTCCGCCTCGGCGGACAGGCGCTCGACCTGGGCCAGCAGGGTGTAGCGATCGGCTTCGCTTTCACCGCGATTGGACAGGAACCGCGTGTCATCCAGGCGCACCAGGGTGTCACCCTTGTTGACGATCTGACCTTCACGCACGTGAATTTCGGTGACGATGCCGCCTTCCAGGTTCTGGATCACCTGCACCTTGCTCGAAGGAATGGCCTTGCCTTCGCCCGTGGTCACTTCTTGCAGCACGGCGAACTTGGCCCACAGCAGGGCGATGACGATCAGGGCGGCGACGATCCACACCGTCAGGCGCGAGCGCCGCGGCGAATCATGCAGGGTGGCGCTGGCAAGCTCTGGCATGAACTCGCGATCGGCAGTTTTCGCGTAGCTGCCCAGGTAGCTGCGCTCATTGGATTTGGCTGACATTGGCAAATGGCTCCTAGACCGATCCCGAGCCGACACGGCCCTTGCGTAGCGCTTCGATCACGCCTTCTTTCGGGCCGTCAGCGACGACTTTGCCGTTGTCGAGCACGATCAACCGGTCGACCAGGCTCAACATCGAGGTGCGGTGGGTCACCAGCAGTACGGTCTTGCCCTGGACCCAGGAATGCAGGCGCAGGCGCAAAGCGTCTTCGCTGCTGTTGTCCATGTGGCTGGTGGGCTCGTCGAGCAGCATGATCGGCGGTTCCAGCAACATGGCCCGGGCCAGCAAGACACTTTGCCGTTGCCCGCCGGACAGCAACTGCCCGCGCTCCCCGACCGGCCGGTCGAAGCCCTGCGGATGTTGGCGAGCCAGTTCCGACACGCCGGTCATCTCGGCCACCTCGAGCATGCGTGCGTCGGTGATGTAGCGCGCGCCCAGGGTCAGGTTGTCCCGCAGCGAGCCGGCCAGCAGCGGCAGGTCGTGCGCCACGTAACCCACCTGTTGGCGCAAATCGGCCACGTCGAGCTGACGCAGGTCCAGGCCGTCCAGCAGGATCTGCCCCTGGTCAGGCTCGAAGAAACCCATCAGCAACCGACCCATGGTGCTTTTGCCCGAGCCGCTGCGGCCAATGATGCCGACTCGCTCGCCGGGTTTGAGGCTGAAAGAGATGCTGTGCAGGGCAGGGGACTTCTGCCCGGCGTAGGTGAAGCTGACCTGCTGCAACGCCACGGCACCGTGCAGTTGCGTGCGGTCCAGTGCGCGTTTCTGCGCGTCGCGCTCCTGGGGCAGCGCCATCAGGCTGTCGGTGCTGCGCATGGTCAGTTGCGCCTGCTGGTAACGGGTGATCAGGCCGGCGATCTGCCCCAGCGGCGCCAGGACGCGACTGCCGAGCATGTAGGTGGCCACCAGCGCACCGACGCTCAGGTTGCCGGCAATGATGCTGTAGACCCCGGCCACGATGGTTGCCATGCCGCAGAACTGCTGGATGAACAACGTACCGTTGGTCGCCACCGCCGAGAGGTTGCGGGCGTGGGCATCCAGGCGGGTGAGAGCGCCGTGGGTACTTTCCCACTGGTGCTGGCGCTCGCTCTCGGCGCCGCAGGCTTTCAGGGTTTCCAGGCCGCCAATGGTTTCGATCAGCAGTGCCTGGCGAGCAGCGCCCAGTGCCAGGCTTTTTTCCACCGTATCGCGCAGGCGACTCTGAATCAGCATGGCGAAAATGATGGTGATCGGAAATGCCAGCAGCGGAATCACCACCAGCCAGCCGCCGAGCAGGCCGATCACCACCAGCATCAGGACGGCGAACGGCAGGTCGATGATGCTGGTCAGCGTCACTGCAGTGAGAAATTCACGCAGCCCCTGAAAGTCATGGATGCTTTGGGCGAACCCGCCAATCGACGTCGGGCGGGCTTTCATGGCCATGCCGGTGATGCGTTCGAACAGGGTGGCCGACAGAATCAGGTCAGTCTTCTTCCCGGCCTGGTCCAGTAGATGGGCCCTGACCACGCGCAGGATGAGCTCGAACACGGTGCCGACCAGCAAACCGATGGCCAGCACCCACAACGTGGAGGTGGCCTGGTTGGGCACCACGCGGTCGTAGGTCTGCATCACGAACAGCGGCACCATCAGGCCCAGCAGGTTGATCATCAGGCTGGCAAGCAGCGCGTCGCTGTACAGCCAGCGCGACAGCTTGAGGGTGTCTCGAAACCAGGCGTTCACCCGCGGCATCAGCGGCGAGCGCAAGTCTTCGAGTTCATGTCGGGGGCGGGCGAACAAGGCTTGCCCGGTGTAGTCGGCGGCGAGTTCCTCGCGGCTGACCCATTGCTCTCCGCCGTCGGCTTCGCTGGGCAGGATCAATGCCTGGCCATCGTCGCCCCAGCGGCGCAATACAGCGCAGCGGCCCTGCTTGAGCAACAGCAGAACCGGCAGATTCAACGCATTGATCGCGTCCAGATCGCGCCGCAACACCCGAGCCTGCAGGTTGGCTCGGGCCGCGGCCCGTGGGAGTAGGTCCGGCCCCAGGCGCTGGTTGGCCAAGGGCAACCCGGCGCTGAGGCTGGCGCGACTGACGTTGCAGCCATGCAGCCTGCTGAGAATCAACAGCCCATCAAGCAGCGGATCATCGAAATCAAGGCGAGGATCGGCCCCTGGGCTTGCAGGTTGCATACTGGTCAAAACACCCACTCCACATCAAATCAACGCATTTCCGGGAGGCGCGCTTCGTTTTTCACGTCGGATTTCGCGATGGCGCCTGCCGGCAATACGACCTTGGCCTTGGGCAATAGTTGCCCAGTGGTGGCCAGCACGCGGTACATCGAGTATTCCTCGGTGTAGCGGATCTCGGCGTAGCGACGGTTGGCGCTGTAGAGTTCGTTTTCGCTGTCCAGCACGTCGAGCAGGGTACGTTGGCCCAGACCGAACTGGTCCTGGTAGGCGGCGCGCACGCGGGTGGTGGTTTCGGCGTATTCGCGAGCGTAAGGCGTTTGCTGGCGAGCGTTGTTCATGGCGTTCCAGGACAGCGCCAGGTTTTCGTTCAACTGACGCAGGGCATTGTTGCGAATGTCCATGGACTGGTTGATCTTGTGCGCGTCGGACTGCAGGCGTGCCTTGTCGGCGCCGCCGCGGAACAGGTTGTAGTTCATCGACACACCGGCACGCCAGTCGGTGTTGTTGTGGCCTTCTTCACCGGACAGGTTGTTGTTCGCACCCGTGGCCAGCTCAGCATCGAAACGAGGGTAGAAAGGCGCCTTGGCCACTTCGTACTGTTTCTCGGCCGACTCGATGTCGGCCTGGGCCGATTTCAGGTAGGGGTTGTTTTCCAGCATGGCCTGACGGGCAGCGGCTAGGTCGGCAGGCATTTCGCCCTTGATCGAAATGGGCGCTTCCAATTCATCCGGCATGCGACCGACGGCGCTGAAGAAGTTGGCTTCGGCGTCAGCCAGGTCTACTTGAGCGGTGTAGTAGTTGTTTTCCGCCAAGGCACGGCGGGCACGCGACTGGTCGACGTCGGCGGTGCTGCCGACGCCGCGCTCGCTGCGCAGGCCGATCTGATCGTTGACGCGCAAGTGCGCTTGCAGGTTGTTCTTGGCCAGGGTCGCGAGGTCACGACGCTTGAGCACTTCCAGGTAGACCTCGACCGCGCGCAGGGCCAGGTCTTGCGCAGTGCCCTGGGCATAATAGGCGCGCGAGTTAGCGTAGGCCTGGGTGCGACCGATCTCATTCGCGGTGTTGAAGCCGTCGAACAGCATCTGGCGCAGGCGCAACTCGGACTGGGTGTAGTTCAGGGTTTCCTTGTTGTGGCTGTTGCTGCCGCCGCGCGCGCGCGTTGTCGGATTGTCCGAACGCTCGCGACCATAACCGGCGATCAGGTCGACGGTGGGGTAGTAACCGCCGTTTGCGGCTTTGACATCCTCATCTGCCGAGAGCCGGCTGTTGATGCTCGAGGCGAGCTCGGGGTGATTGTCTACCGTGCTCTGGATAGCCTCTGCCAGGGTCATGGCCTGTACGTTGCCACAAGCCATGGCCAGCAAAATCGCGCTGCAGATGGGGTTCAATACGCGCATTCTCAACTTCTCCCTAATTCTTAAAATGTCGCATTCGCCAAAAAAATGGCGAGAAATGGTGCCGGCCAAACCGTTTCATGTTTGTAACACGACAGACTACGTGAAAATTATGTGATCCTTAGATGATTTTTGCATAAAGAATATCTCGAAATATACTTATGCGTTTGCTCAATTTTTCGCCACTGTTGCAGCCCTGATCACGCTAAAGTCAATACTGACCGCGCGCTCGCGGACTTTGCGGAAAGTTCCCTCTATACTTGCAGGGAATACAGAGAGCACCGCGCAGGAACAAAAATCAAGATGTTTTTTGGCGACAAAATACCGTCATAAACAAGATTAAAATCTGACTCTTTATTTGCGCTCAGCATTGCTCAGTGCAATTCATTGATTTAGATACGTATTTTTCTCACGACAGGTGGTTGTACACGAAGGGGCGAGTCATCGCGTGCGCAGTGATTGCGCATAGTGGCACAAGTCATGGCACGTAATCTCAAAAAGACTGTCTGTGCATGCATGGCGTTGATTTCCACGCTCACCCGTCGTTGAACCATCTGCCCGCATTCGGCAAGGGAGCACACAGTACATGGCACAGTTAATCGGTACCGTCACCCAAGTGATAGGACAAGTCTTTGCAATCGCAGGCGACGGCAGCCGCCGAGTGCTGGTCGAGGGCGACCGACTTTATGTGGGTGAGCAACTGCAGACCGGCGCTGAAGGCGCGGTCGCGGTCACTCTGGCCAATGGCGAAGAGCTGACCCTGGGCCGCGGCAGCAGCCTGGAGTTGAGCGAAGGCGTGCTGCAGAATCAGGCCGCCAACGTTGTCGTGACCGAAGACGCACTGCCGAGCGAGGGTCAACTGACCGAAGTCGAACAGTTGCAACAAGCCATCGCGGCCGGTGAAGACCCGACGCAAAACGCTGACCCCACCGCAGCAGGTCCCGGTGCCACTACTGGCGCACCCGGTACCGGCGGCACCATTGGCGGCCACAGCTTCGTGTTGCTCAGTGAAGTGGGCGGCGCGGTAGCCCCTACCGTTGGCTTCCCGACCGAGGGCCTGGCGTTCACGCCCGAGGCGCCGGAGCTGTATGTGCCGGATCTGCTGGCTGTGACGCTCGACGCGCCCGGTGTGGTGGTACCGCCATTCGTGCCGGCCGGCATTACCATCACGCCCGGCGACGCGCTGACGGTCAATGAAGCTTATCTGCAGAACGGCACCCTCAACGGCGTGCCGGACGCAGCCGATCAACTGACCCAGACCGGCTCTTTCTTTATCAGCGCGCCCGACGGCCTGACCGATCTCAGCGTCGGCGGCACGTCAGTGTTGACCGGCGGCGTAGTGACCAACCTGAACACGCCCATCACCACCGGCGCCAACAGCACCTTGTTGATCACCAACGTCAACCTGACTACCGGTGAGGTGAGCTACCAGTACACCCTGAACAATCCACAGAGTGTTACCGGCGCCGGCACCAACACCGTTCTCGACCCGATCCAGATCGTGGCCACTGATGCTGCCAACAGCACCCAGGCGGGCACCATTTCGGTCGGTATCGTGGACGACGTGCCTAACGCGGGCCCGGTGCTGGATACCAGTGCCAACAGTGGGCAGGTCGGCTCGAACGTGCTGATCGTGCTCGACGTTTCAGACAGCATGAAAGACCAATCGGGCGTGCTCAATGCCGATGGATCTTCCAAGACTCGGATGGATCTTGCCAAGGAGTCGATCAATACCCTGTTGGACAGCTACGCCGACCTAGGCGCGGACGTTCGTGTACAGATCGTGACCTTCAGTGCCGAAGCGGGTGCGTTGAGCGCCACCTGGATGACCGTGGCCGAAGCCAAGGCGGCTATCAATGCCGACAGCGTGGCGCCGATCCCGGAAGGCGGGACCAACTACGATGCCGCCCTGGCGGCCGCGAAAGAGGCGTTCGCTTCCGCTGGCGCGCTGCCTGATGGTCAGAACCTGTCGTATTTCTTCTCCGACGGCATTCCGACGCTTTCCGACACCCGTCCTGTGCCGGGCAACGGTCAGTCGCTGACCCAGACCAACCCCGAGTTGGGCGATGGCATCTCCGACGGAAGCAACGGCCTGCCCAACGAGAAGGCCGTCTGGGAATCGTTCCTTGAGGCGAACAACATCAAGTCTTACGCTATCGGCCTGGGCACCAACGCCGATACCCTGTACCTCAATCCGATTTCCTACGACGGTGCGGGGAAAACCGAACTGGGTGCCGTTCGCGTCACCGACCTGAGCCAACTGGACGCCGTGCTTTCACGCACCGTCCCAGGCACAGAAGTCACCGGCACCTTGCTCGGCTCCGGTGAGACGGCTGGCAGCTTCGGTGCCGATGGTGGTTTCATTTCCAGCATCAGTGTCGCCACCAGCGAAGGCACCGTCAGCTTCAATGCCGGATCGCCACAGGTGGTGGGCGGCGTGCTGACCGTCACCACGGCCATCGGCGGCACCCTGATCCTCAACATGACCAATGGCGAGTACACCTACACGCCACCTAAGAACGTCACCACCGGCGGGGTCAAGGACGTGTTCAACTTCGTCCTCAGTGACAACGACGGTGACCTGGCGGTCAACTCGCTGACAGTGAACGTGTTGCCGACGGTCACGCCGAATTCGGACACCACGCAGGTCAACGCGCTGTTCGCCGATGTCATCGACAGCGATTCTGAAGTGCAGCTCAGCGCGATCACGGTGGGTTCGGTCAACGACACCGTGGCCAGCCGCCTGACCCTGGAGCGCAGCAACTTCGCCAACATCACCAACGCTGCCACCGCAGCGGTGGTGGTTGCCGGTTTCCTCGCCGTCGCCAACACGGCGGCCGCACAGGACATCATCAGCGTGTCGTTGAACAAGGGCGAAACCCTCAACCTGGACCACAACCTGGTGGCCGGTACCGTGGGTCTGGAATACCAGGCCGCTGACGGCCAATGGCAACCGATCACCGACGGTGCGGCCTTCACTGCCGCCGAAACCGGTGATTACCAGATTCGTGTCACCAACCTCGACACGGCCACCAACGCCTCGCACAACTATGAGTTGAGCCTGACCCTGGACACCGCAGCGGCCGCCCAGGGCGCCGCACGCGTGGCTGACACCCAGGTCGATTCCGGTGCGACGCTGACCGGTCAGGCCACGGCTGCGCATGTGGTGCACGGTACGGCCGAAGGTGAAACGGTCGCGGCGGTACAAGCGGATGACTCGGTGGTGGCCGGTGACGGTGACGACGTGCTGGTCGGTGGCGCAGGGAACAACCTGCTCGATGGCGGTGCGGGCAACGACACTGCCAGCTACCAGGATGCAACCGCCGGGGTGAAGGTGGACCTGAATCAGCAGGGCGTGGTGCAAGACACCGTGGGCGCTGGCCTCGACAAGCTGGTGTCGATTGAAAACCTGATCGGCTCCGACCACGACGACACGTTGATCGGCGATGCCCAGAACAACATCATCACCGGCGGCAAGGGCGATGACGTACTGACCGGCGGTGCCGGTGCCGACACCTTTGTCTGGAAAGCAGGCGATGCCGGTCACGACACGGTGACCGACTTCAAGATCGGCTCCGACACCCTCGACCTGTCGCAATTGCTGCAGGGCATCGGCGCGGCACCGGGCTCGATCGACAGCCTGCTCAGCTTTAAGGTCAGCGGCAGTGGTGCCGAGGCGACCTCGACCATCGAGGTCAGCAGTGTGGCCAACGGCGCACCGACCCAGACCATCGACCTGCATCATGTCGATCTGGCGGCGCAATACGGCATCACGGCGGGTGCTGGCGGTTACATCGCCGGTGCCGACAGTGCCACGATCATCAATGGCATGATCAGTGACCACGCCCTGAAGGCCGACACCGTCTGAACCGCTGGCCCGTGCGACGGGCCGCGGTCAGATAGCAAAAGACACTCCCGGGTCTGCTTCGGCAACCCGGGAGTGTCGTTTCTGCGCCTTGGCAAGGCCGTTTCATCCTTCCCCGATGGGGAAACCTTCCGCCTGCATCTTCTTCAGCAGGTCCTGCCAGCGCGACAGTTTTTTCGAGTCCCCCGTGCGCCGATCGCCCGCATGACCGGCCAGGTAGAGCCCTTCGGCATTGAAAGCGTAGACCGGCAGCAGGTCATTGCGGCGCGAGGCTGGCTGGATATCACCGATCAGGTTGTCCAGTACCAGAGGCTCGGCGCCCTTGCTGGCGTAGTAGGTCAACACCATGTGGGCCTGGTTCAGGCGCAACGCCTTGACGTAAGTGATGCGCAGTTTGTCACTGGGCATGCCTAACTGGCGCAGGCTGAAATACTTGGCCAGGGCGTAATCTTCGCAATCCGCTGCGCCTTTGACCAAGGCTTCGATGGGGGTTGCCCAGTAATCGGCCTGGGCCCAGAGGTGAAGGTCATCGCGAAAGGTCAATTGCCGATTGAAAAATCGATTGACCCGCTCCAGTTGTTCACCTTCGTCCAGCGTGGCAGTGGCCTGCAACAGGCGTTGCCAGTCACGGATACGTTCGGTCGCCGGGCCGAGGCCGTTGTAGCGAACAGCAGCGGTTTGCAAAATTCGCTCGAAATCCCACGCGCCCGACCCGTTTGCCATGGCGCCCAGACAGGCGAACAAGGTAAGCCAGCGAATGGCTGGCGCCCATTGTCTTGCGAATCGTCCGTGAAACCGCCGAGCATGCATCGCGCTGACTCATGAGGACCGTTGGCGTCATTCTAGGTCAGCGCCGAGAGGGGCCCATGAATCTTTATGCTTGGCGCGTTCGAGCGCGCTCAGGCCCGATGCAGGGTTTTCCGGGAGGCGATGTAGCCGGTCACGGCCGTTGCGGTCAGTATCAGCAGAACACGCAGCCATGCCACGTCGACCCACAGGCAGGATAGGCCGATACCTAGCCACAGCAGCACGATCGCCCAGACCTTGGCCCGCAGCGGCATGCCGTCGCCGTCGAGGTATTGCTGGATCCAGGGACCCAGCCGCGGATGACTCACCAGCCAGTGATAGACACGCGGCGAACTCCTGGCGAAGCACGCTGCGGCCAGCAGCAGGAAAGGGGTGGTGGGCAGCAACGGCAGAAAGATACCGATCACGCCCAGGGCCACGCTGAGCCAGCCCAGGGCCAGCAATGACCCGCGTACCCAGGCTGGGCGTGCGTGCACCGCTGACCTCAGTGGTGGCGAGGCTTGAGCAGCGCCGGCTTCTCGTCAGGTGCCTGGCACAGCAGGTAGAGGGCGGTCAGGGCTTCGGGGATCTGGACGATCATGTCATCCATCAGATTGGCGTCGGCCGCGATGTCGGCAAACTCCGGTTGCTCGTCGAACAGGCCGGAACCGACCATGATCGGCAGCAGCATCTCGCTGACTTCTTCCTCGGCGGTTTCGAACCAGGCGGCCTCGCGCAGGAACACGCCTTCCATGAAACCGATGCACCAGCCACGCAGCTCCGAGTCATCGGGCTCTTCGCCGAGGTCCAGTTCGCAAGGCAGCTCGAACTCCTCGTCGCTGGCCAGCTGCCGCGCCACGTGGGCCTTGAGCTGAATCAGGGTTGCCTCGATCTCTTCACGCTGAGCGTCGTCGGCGTAGTGGGGCTCTTCGGCGAACAGGGCGTCGATCCACTCACGCTCGGGAACGTCCTCGGAACAGATCGACAGGGCGGTCAGGTAGCCGTGCGCGGCGACGTAGTCCAGTGCCTCGTCATGCAGCTCATCGGCGTCGAGGAAGGCTTGCAGTCGGGTCAGTTGCTCGGCGAAGGACATTAACGGGTTACCTTGGAAGTGTTTGCGAATGGTGAATTCTAGGCCTTGTTGGGGCCTGCGCGCCACCCGCAGGGCAAAAACCTGCATCACAGACGGCGCCCTTCGTCCCCGAGTGGTCCTGTATACTGCGCGCGCCTTGCCTTGCACGGGGAGCAAATCCGGAGGCAGGCGACGGCTGGCAGATCTTTTTCGATGAAACACTCGTGTCGATCGCTCGGTTTCGGCCTGGACGATCACACGATTTATGGAGTTTTTATGCTCGAGCAGGCTCAACGCGTCCTTAAGGACATCTTCGGCTACGACAGTTTTCGCGGTCGCCAGGGTGCCATTATCGAGCGCGTGGCCAATGGTGGCGATGCCCTGGTACTGATGCCCACCGGCGGCGGCAAGTCGCTGTGCTTCCAGGTTCCAGCGCTGTTGCGCGACGGGTTGGCGGTGGTGGTTTCGCCGCTGATCGCGCTGATGGACGACCAGGTTGCCACCCTGGAGGAACTGGGCGTCGCGGCGGCGGCACTCAATTCGACCTTGAATGCCGAGCAGCAGCGCGAGCTGGCGGCGCGGATCCGCCGGGGCGAGATCAAGATGCTCTACCTGGCGCCCGAGCGCCTGGTGCAGCCGCGCATGCTGGATTTCCTGCGCGGCCTGCAGATCGCCCTGTTCGCCATCGACGAGGCGCATTGCGTCTCGCAGTGGGGCCACGACTTCCGCCCCGAATACCTGCAACTGGGCCAGTTGGCCGAGCAGTTTCCCGATGTGCCACGCATCGCCCTGACGGCGACGGCCGACAAGCGCACCCGCGAAGAGATCGTCGAGCGCCTGCACCTGCAGCGTGCCGAACGCTTCCTGTCGAGTTTCGACCGCCCCAACATCTTCTACCGCATCATTCCCAAGGAACAGCCGCGCAAGCAGTTGCTCGCCTTTCTGGCCGAGCGCCGCAGCGACGCCGGTATCGTCTACTGCCTGTCGCGCAAGAAGGTCGATGAGGTCGCCGCCTTTCTCTGCGAGAACAAGTTTCCGGCGTTGCCGTACCACGCCGGCCTGCCCGCCGAGACCCGGGCCAGCAATCAGAAGCGCTTCCTCAACGAGGAAGGCCTGATCATGGTCGCCACCATCGCTTTCGGCATGGGCATCGACAAGCCCAACGTGCGCTTCGTTGCGCACCTGGACCTGCCCAAGTCACTGGAAGCCTATTACCAGGAAACCGGGCGAGCCGGCCGCGATGGTTTGCCGGCCGACGCCTGGATGGCCTACGGCCTGCAGGATGTGGTGATGCTCAAGCAAATGTTGCAGAACTCCGAGGGCGACGAACGTCACAAACGGGTCGAGCAGCACAAGCTCGACGCGATGCTGGCCCTGTGCGAGGAGACCCGCTGCCGCCGTCAGTCGCTGCTGGGCTATTTCGACGAGGACATGCCGCAGCCGTGCGGTCACTGCGACAACTGCGTCGATGGCGTGCAGACCTGGGATGCCACCGAGCCTGCCCGACAGGCGTTGTCGGCGATCTATCGAACCGGCCAGCGCTATGGCGTTGGCCATCTGGTCGATGTACTGCTGGGCAAGGACAATGAAAAAGTCCGCAGTTTCGGCCATGAAAAGCTGGCCGTGTTCGGCGTGGGCAAAGGCCGCAGCGAAACGGAGTGGCGCACCCTGTTTCGCCAACTGGTGGCGCGCGGCCTGGCCGACATCGACCTGGAAGGGTATGGCGGCCTGCGCCTGAGCGAGAGCTGCCGGCCGTTGCTGCGTGGAGAGGTCAGCCTGGCCTTGCGCAAGGAGCTGAAAACCCAGGCCGGCCCGGCACGCAGCAGCGCAGGCAGCCCGGCCAGCCAATTGGTGCGCAGCGAGGAGCGCGAGCAGTGGGAAGCCCTGCGCTCGCTACGGCGCAAGCTGGCCCAGGAGCACGGCGTGCCGCCCTACGTGATCTTCCCGGACTCGACCTTGCTGGAAATGTTGCGCAGTCAGCCCACCAGCATGGCGCAGATGGGCGAGGTCAGCGGCGTTGGCGCGCGCAAGCTGGAGCGCTATGGCGAAGCCTTCCTCAACGTGCTGGCAGGGGCCGACGCGCCGGTCGAGGCCGCAGCGCCGGTGGCCGACCTGCGTCACGAGTTGATCAGCCTGGCGCGTGCCGGCATGACCCCGGTGCAGATCGCGGGCCAGTTGCAGTGCAGCGAGAAGAATGTCTACAGCCTGCTGGCCGAAGCCATCGGGCAGCAGCAGCTGTCATTGGAGCAGGCCCTGGACCTGCCCGAGGACCTGATGATGGAAGTCCAGGACGCCTTTCTCGACGGTGAGGGCGAACTGCCCCCGGTTACGCAAATAGCCGAACTGTTCGCCGGCCGTGTGCCCGAGGGCGTCCTGTACTGCGTCAGGGCCGCGCTGCAGGCGGAGTTCGAAGGTTGAACGCGGCTTTCATCCGCGTGCCCCCTTGCCTCTGGGCCTGGCTCATGATTAGCTCACTAATTATTAGATTCGACCTTCAACCAAGAGTGTTTTATGCCGTTGACTGACCAACACCGCTTCGGGATGCAACTGGCCCATATGTCGCGCGGTTGGCGTGCAGAACTTGATCGTCGATTGGCCGGCATGGGACTTTCACAGGCGCGCTGGTTAGTGTTGCTGCACCTGGCCCGCTTCGAGGAATCGCCGACGCAACGCGAGCTGGCGCAGAGCGTGGGTGTCGAGGGGCCGACCCTGGCCAGGCTGCTCGACAGCCTGGAGAGCCAGGGACTGGTCAAGCGCCTGGCGGTGGTGGAGGACCGCCGGGCCAAGAAGATCGTGCTGTGCCCACCGGCTCGCCCGCTGATCGAGCAGATCGAAACCATTGCCAACGCCCTGCGCACTGAGTTATTCAACGGCGTTGACGAAGAGGAATTGCGGATTGCCATGCGCGTGCACGGGCGGATCCTGGCGAACCTGGAAAAGAAGTCCTGAAGTTGACTGGCGCCGCCTGGCTTGGAGAAAGCAGGGCGGCACGCTATAAGAAGTGATTGGATGGCGTTTCTCAAGGGATTCTCATGCTAGAGCGTTTACCCTTTTTCCGTGTGCGTGCGCGCTTGCTGGCGTCTCTGCTGGCCGCTGGCGCAGTGCTGTATTCCTCGTTGGCGCCGGCATTGGGCCTGGGTGATATCACCTTGCGCTCCTCGCTCAACCAGCCGTTCAAGGCCGACATCGAGCTGCTCGACACCGCCGGCATCGACGAAAGCGACCTGACGGTGACCCTGGCGTCGAGCGAAGAATTCGAGCGGGCAGGCATCGAGCGTCTGTTTTTCCTCAACGAGCTGCGCTTTACACCGGACCTGCGCGGTTCGCGCAAAGTCATCCGGGTGACCTCCAGCAAAGCGGTCACCGAGCCTTTTCTCACGTTCCTGGTGCAGGTCAGCCGGCCCAACGGGCAGTTGCTGCGTGCCTTTACCGTGCTGCTCGACCCTCCTGGCACCGGGCCGCGCCTGCCGGACCCGGACGCTCAGCCTGCCCGCACGGCCTCGCGCCAGGCGCCGGCCGCCGCGCCGCCGGCAGCCCCTGTCGCCCTGCCTCCCAGCACTCAGAACAAGCGCTACACGGTCAGCAACGGTGACAGCCTCTGGACCATCGCCAAGCAGTTGGTCCAGGCGGGCACGCCGATGCCGATCAACGACCTGGTGCGCGCGGTGCGAGCGCTCAACCCGGACAGCGCCCCCTTGAACGTGGGCCAGAGCCTGCTGTTGCCCGATGCCGCGGTGCTGCCAGGTGCCACGGCCGCTGGCAATCCGAGCGCAGCCGCGCCTGCCGCCGATGCCACGCAGGCAGCGGCCAATGCTGCGGCAGATCAACAGCAGCAAGTCACGGCGGTGTTGAACACTCAGTTGCAGAAAAACCTCGACGAATTGCAGGGGCGCCTGCAGGGCCTGGAGCAGCAGATTGCCGAGCGCGATCAGCACGTAGCTGACCTGCAGGCACGCCTGGCCGAAACGCCGACCCAGCCACTGGCCGCCGTGCCCGCTGCGCCTGCCGCCGCGCAGCCGGCACCAGCCCCGGCACCTGCGGGCGACGCCAGCAGCGCCGGCAACGACTCGCCTGGCGCGATTCCGGCACCGATTGCGGTGCAGCCGGTGGACCCCGATGCAGGCATGCCGTGGCTGCTGATCGGCGCGCTGCTGGCAGTGCTGTTGTTGGTCTTGGCGCTGCTGCTGGCCCGACGTCGGCGCCAGGCAGGCGTTCAGCCTGCGGCCGAGCCCCTCGAGCCGGTGCTGGTCAAGCCGGCCCAGGTCAGTGCCCAGGAAGTTGCAGTGGCAGACACCGTCAAGCCTGCCACGCAGTCCCTGTCGGCCCGCGTCAACGACGTCGCTTCGCGCCGCGACGCGCCTGCCGCGACGGATGCGCTGGATGGCGCGAGTATCTATATCGCCTATGGTCGCTTCAACGAGGCCCTGGGCATTTTGCGCGAGGGTATCGTCAAGTCTCCCGACCGCACCGATTTGCGCGTGCGTCTGCTGGAGGTCCTTGGCCAGCAAGGCGATGGCGAAGCGTTCGCCGAGGAAGAAGCGGCGTTGTTGGCCAATGGCTACAACCCCGACAAGCTGCGTGACATTCGTGCGCGTTTCCCCAAGCTGGCCGAGCCTGCGCCCAAGGCGGTCGAGCCACGGCCGCCGGCGGTGCCGGCGGCTGCGGCAGTGGCGGCCGTGGCGGCAGTGGCGACGCCGGCCGTCAGTGAGCCTGAGGCACCGGAGCAACCGCCTGTCGCTGCCGCGCCAGACGAGTTCCAGCTCAACCTCGATGACCTGTCGATGGACGCCGACTGGGAGCTGGTCAGCCCGTTCGAGGCGCCACCACCGCCGCGTACCAAGCTCGTTGCCGAGGAGGCACCCGAATTCGATCTGGCCGAGCCGGAGTTCGCCACCAACCTCAAGGAGTTTCCGGAAGTGCTCGAGCTGCAGGACGAGCAGTTCCTCAGTGATTTCGCCGATGTCGACGAGCCGCTCCTGCAGGTCGAGAACAACCGCACGCCGGCCGCCGATGGCCTGGACGATGATTTCCTCGACAGCTTCATCGCGGACGCGGATTTGCCCGAACTCGATGCGCTGACGGTCGACTTCGACAGCCTGGAAAGCCAGCACGCCTCGGCACAGACGCTGGAGCAGGCGCAGGCCCTGGCCGACAACGGCGACTTCGATCGGGCCAGCGAGCTGCTGCGGGGCCTGCTGCGCGATGGCGATGAGTCCTGCAAGGTCGCCGCGCGCGACTTGCTCTCGCGCATTACCTGAGGAGCGGCCGTGAGCCCGTCGCCCAAGCCACGCATCGTCATCACCTACTGCACGCAATGCCAATGGCTGTTGCGTGCAGCCTGGCTGGCACAGGAACTGCTCAGCACCTTTGCCGACGACCTGGGCCAGGTGGCCCTGGAGCCGGCCACCGGCGGCGCCTTCCGCATCACCTGCGACGACGTCCAGGTGTGGGAGCGCAAGGCCGACGGTGGCTTTCCCGAGGCCAAGGAACTCAAGCGCCGTATCCGTGACCATATCGACCCTGCCCGCGATCTCGGCCACAACGATCGCTGAACCAGCCTGCACCGTGTAACCCCCGCCCGCGCGTTTTCGCACCCTCGCTAATGTCGGTCTAATACTAAGGTCGTCTGGAGTGCGCTCCGAACCAGCATAAAGTGGAATCCGTTCTACCCAATCTGTGCTGCGAGGATAAAAACAATGAACGACAGCATTTCCATCTCGATACAAAACAGCCCGCTGTTCAAGGAGCTGGTGTCCAAGCGCGAGCGCTTCGCCTGGATCCTCTCGGCGATCATGCTCGGCCTGTATGCCGGCTTCATCCTGTTGATCGCCTATGGACCTCACATCCTGGGGGCCAAAATCTCGCCAACGTCGTCGATCACCTGGGGTATTCCCATCGGTGTGGGCCTGATCCTCTCGGCATTCGTCCTGACCGGCATCTACGTACGCCGTGCCAACGGTGAGTTCGACGACCTGAACAGGGCCATTCTCAAGGAGGCGCAGCAATGATCCGGCGTCTAGTGGCAATTTCGGCTGCAGCGGCCATGGCGCCGAGCGTGATGGCGGCCGATGCGCTGACCGGCGCGGTGCAGAAGCAACCATTGAACGTGGCTGCCATCATCATGTTCGTGCTGTTCGTCGGCGCGACCCTGTGCATCACCTATTGGGCTTCGAAACGCAACAAGTCGGCGGCCGACTACTACGCTGCCGGCGGCAAGATCACCGGCTTCCAGAACGGCCTGGCGATTGCCGGCGACTACATGTCGGCGGCATCCTTCCTGGGCATTTCGGCGCTGGTGTTCACCTCCGGTTATGACGGCCTGATCTATTCGATCGGCTTCCTGGTGGGCTGGCCGATCATTCTGTTCCTGATCGCCGAGCGCCTGCGCAACCTGGGTAAATACACCTTCGCCGACGTCGCGTCCTACCGCCTCAAGCAGAAAGAAATCCGCACCTTGTCCGCCTGCGGTTCGCTGGTGGTGGTAGCGTTCTACCTGATCGCGCAAATGGTCGGTGCCGGCAAGCTGATCCAGTTGCTGTTCGGTCTGGACTACCACGTCGCGGTGATTCTGGTCGGTATCCTCATGTGCCT